>Ga0153980_1000018_pt1 | contig 326554 bp, 288 predicted proteins | sample TSGA064MetaG_FD_104722 | JGI IMG/M metagenome (GOLD analysis project Ga0153980, IMG submission 104722) | Attine ant fungus gardens microbial communities from Georgia, USA - TSGA064 MetaG | ecosystem: Host-associated > Fungi > Mycelium > Unclassified | place: USA: Georgia, Magnolia Springs... | reverse complement strand
TGGGGGTGGAAGTGCAGCAATGCATGGAGCTGACCAGTACTAATCGGTCGAGGGCTTATCCAATATGCAGGTTGTAAATCGCGAATTTCGTTTCGGATCTAGTTTTCAGAGAATGATCTCTGAAGCATATTCCCTGATAGCTCAGTTGGTAGAGCACTCGACTGTTAATCGAGTTGTCACAGGTTCGAGCCCTGTTCGGGGAGCCATATGGAGAGGTGTCCGAGTTGGCCGAAGGAGCACGATTGGAAATCGTGTAGGCGCCACAAGCGTCTCGAGGGTTCGAATCCCTCTCTCTCCGCCATAGTAAGGCCCGTTGGTCAAGGGGTTAAGACACCTCCCTTTCACGGAGGTAACAGGGGTTCGAATCCCCTACGGGTCATATTTAACTTCAAAAAAAGAAGTTGATTTTCACAGCAGTTTTATGATAAGATCATAAATGTGTTGTTCGGAGGCTTAGCTCAGCTGGGAGAGCATCTGCCTTACAAGCAGAGGGTCGGGGGTTCGAACCCCTCAGCCTCCACCATATAACTTTTATAACGACGCGGGGTGGAGCAGCCCGGTAGCTCGTCGGGCTCATAACCCGAAGGCCGCAGGTTCAAATCCTGCCCCCGCAATTATACTTTCTTTTAAGAAAGTGATCTGGAACCGTGGTGTAGTTGGCCTAACATGCCTGCCTGTCACGCAGGAGATCGCGGGTTCGAATCCCGTCGGTTCCGCCATTTAATCTTTACATGAGGAAGCTGTTCACTAAATCTGCTATATGGCACCGAACGCCCTAGATAAAGTGTAACGTTTCAGGATTAAACTTTATTATGGCTCGGTAGCTCAGTCGGTAGAGCAGAGGACTGAAAATCCTCGTGTCGGCGGTTCGATTCCGTCCCGAGCCACCATTTATCACAACTTAATACGCCGGTGTAGCTCAACTGGTAGAGCAACTGACTTGTAATCAGTAGGTTGGGGGTTCAAGTCCTCTCGCCGGCACCACTTATGGAGGATTAGCGAAGTGGCCAAACGCATCAGACTGTAAATCTGCTCCCGTACGGGTTCGGTGGTTCGAATCCATCATCCTCCACCAGTTTTTAGGGGCATAGTTTAAAGGTAGAACAACGGTCTCCAAAACCGTTGGTGTGGGTTCAATTCCTGCTGCCCCTGCCAATTAACTTTTAAGAACATATTGTATTATGGCGATCGTGGCGAAGTGGTTAACGCACCGGTTTGTGGATCCGGCATTCGGGGGTTCAATTCCCCTCGATCGCCCCTTTGTTTTTTTGGGGATTAGCCAAGCGGTAAGGCAACGGACTTTGACTCCGTCATGCATAGGTTCAAATCCTATATCCCCAGCCATTATGCGGACGTGGCTCAGCGGTAGAGCATCGCCTTGCCAAGGCGAGGGTCGCGGGTTCGATTCCCGTCGTCCGCTCCAAAATATGGCGCCATAGCCAAGTGGTAAGGCACAGCTCTGCAAAAGCTTTATCCCCAGTTCGAATCTGGGTGGCGCCTCCAGTATTTTCATAAAAACATCATATGCCGGCGTGGCGGAATGGCAGACGCGCTCGACTCAAAATCGAGTGGGAAACCGTGGAGGTTCGAGTCCTCTCGCCGGTATTCAAGAAAGTATGGAAAAGCTCATTAGATGCAAAATCTAATGAGCTTTTTTTATTTGACAAAATGTAAAATGAAATGCGGCAGTAAGGTATCAAGAGGGCCGTGAATTGAATTATATATAGCACAACCGACAAGCTAGGATAAGGAAGTGAAGAGGCTTTTCAAAGGTAATCTCTTCATAAATTTCCCCTCTAAGTGTCCTTTAGCACTACAGCTCTCTCTTTTACAGCACAATGCCAGAAAAGCCCTCAGCGGGGGCTTCTGTTCTCCTGAGGCTTAATCGTATCACTGATCTCGCCCCGATTAAACGAGAATGCCTTTACTTGTATCATAGCTCTCATGGTTGTACCTTCGTCTTATGCGATTTAAAATACTCAAACCATCAAGAGACTTCATCCAGCTTTTATTTGGAGACTCTAATTATGAATGGTTTCATATCATAATGAGAATTACGTGAGTATGAGGCTTTTAAATTTCATGCTTCCTTGTATCATAAATCTTGACACAGATGGAAGCAGAGGGGTACAGTGAAGTATATGATTACATGAGGAGAATGAAGCTGTGGCTAAGTACTCGGTTATCAAAGAACATATTAAGCAAAGGCTGATAAGAGGAGAGTGGGCTGAGGGCTATAGACTTCCATCCAGCCGTGAGTTTGCCCAATATTATGAGTCTAGTGTGAATACGATTGAAAAGGCGATTAAGGAGTTGGCGGAGGAAGGGTGGCTCATCCGGGATAGCCGCAGAGGCACCTTTATGAATAAAGGAAAGGAAACTTTGCAAAGTGGTACACGACTGGTGGCTGCTTTTGTTTTTGGCATTGATAATCCGATATGGGCGACTGCGCTGCGAGGTGTGGAAGATACCTTATTTTTACGGGGCTATCAGCTGCTGAGTTCAAGTGATGATCGAAATCTTGAGAAGCTGGAATCCCTCGTGCGAGGGGCAGTCGAAAGAAAGGTAGAAGGGGTTATCTTAAGTCCCTTTATGAGCGAAGGACATGAAGAGATTAATAATCGGATTTTCTCTCTACTTCAGGATTATGGGATCAAATACATAAGCTTGGATCGGGTGGTTTATAACACAAGCATTCCGTATGTAACCAGCGATAATATTGCAGGCGCTTACAACCTAACCAAACTGCTCATCGAACAAGGGCATCAGCGTATATTATTTATTAAAAATAGTAATATAAGCACGATCAATGAACGACTTATGGGTTTTAAGCAGGCCTTTATTGACTCGGAATTAACGTATTCTGATGAATTTGAAGTCTTTATTTCTACCAAGTATGAGGATTTCTCCGACGAATTTGATGATTACTGTGAAATTTTAGAGAGAAAAATGAAAGAGATGCAGTTCACGGCTGTATTTACTGCGAATGATCAAATTGCCGAGGCAGCCATCCGTTCCTTAGAAAATCTGAATTATCGTATACCTGATGATGTATCACTCGTAACCTATGATGCAGAAAATTTAAATCGCAGAATCAAATTAAATGTATCTGGGGTCACACAGCCTTTTTATGAAATGGGACAATGTGCTGCGCAATTATTACTGAAGATGATTGATGAGAATGAAGATCCCTTGTTTTATGGACAAGTATGCAAATCGAACATTTATATGGGGGAGTCTGTTAATACGATATCTGAATGATTTTTTTGGCATAAAATTATTGAGCGGCTTTATTGAAATTCCGTTGGGGACTTTCAATAAAGCCGCTTTTTGATTTGTATTTGATGATCCATAAGGGAAAATAAAGCTTACTGCTAGTATCTGTATCATTAACTGTATCATTATTATAATAATTATAAATAAAATATTGACACAGATATTCATTAGTTGTATTGTTTGTTGTAAGCGGTAACAATAATCTTTTGAAGGAGCTTTAGTGCTAAGTTTTTGAAGGGGGAAAGAGCTTTGATGGTAACTTCACACAAGTTTATTAAACGATTTTGGAAGCAAAGGTATTTATTTTTAATGGTCTTGCCTGGCTTTTTAGTTGTACTGGTGTTTAGTTACTTTCCAATGTACGGGATACAGATTGCCTTCAAAAAGTATAGTGCGGTTCGGGGGATGTGGGGCAGCGAATGGGTAGGTTTGAAGTACTTTATTTTATTTTTCCAAGATCCTATGGCGATGAGGGTGCTCAAGAACACCATATTGTTAGGTATCTATTCCTTGTTGTGGGGATTTCCCGCCCCGATCATTTTGGCGTTGTTATTTAACGAATTAAAGTTTCCTAAATTCAAAAAAGCGGTGCAGACCATATCCTATTTGCCGCACTTTATCTCCACGGTCATTATTGTTGGTATTCTTCGGACATTTACTGAGAGGGATGGCTTGTTTAACAAAATTGCAGGTTGGTTTGGCATTGATCCGATTGTGTTTCTGTCAGAACCAGAATGGTTCAGAACCATATTTATCAGCTCAAATATATGGCAGGGGATCGGTTTTGGTACAATCTTGTACCTCGCAGCATTAAGCAGTGTTGATCCTACGTTACATGATGTTGCGAGCATTGACGGGGCAAACCGTTGGCAGAAGGTGCTGAATATTAACTGGCCGCACATCAAACCAACGACGATTATTTTGCTTATTTTATCTCTTAGCGGGATTTTGGGTACGGATTTTCAGAAAATCCTTATGCTTTATAACCCAGACACCTATGAGGTTGCGGATGTTATTGGGACCTATCTTTATCGTGAAGGGATCATGGGATCAAGATTTGAATATACGACAGCTATCGGGCTCTTCCAGTCCTTGGTTGCATTTATCTTACTTATAGGGGCAAACATGTTAAGTCGCAAAGTATCAGACACGAGTATTTGGTAGGGGGTGTGGAACATGGTAGGTAAAGAAAGTGTTGGCTCAAAAATATTCGATCTATTCAATATTTTGTTGATGCTGGTTCTATGTGTGGTCATGTTATATCCCTTTTTGCACGTCATTGCAGTTTCTTTAAGTAGTTCTGAGCCAATTCTTAGAGGCGAAATTACGATTTTTCCGAAGGGTTTTAATGTAGGCGGTTACAAATACATCTTGCAGGATCCATTTCTGTATTCAGGTTACGCGCATTCCATTATATATGCACTCGGGTCTACCTTGTTTATGCTAACCTTTACTTCGCTAATGGCTTATCCGCTGACAATTCAGGACTTCATGGCCAAAAAATTTCTATCGATCTTTTTGATTATTACAATGTTCTTTAGTGGTGGCTTGATCCCTTCTTATTTACTCGCACGCAATCTTCATCTACTTGATACCTATTGGATTATGATTATCCCCGGCTGTGTATCTGCGTTTAATGTCTTTTTATTCAGATCCTTTTATCAATCCATACCATCCGACTTGCGCGAATCCGCTGTTATTGATGGTGCTAACGAAGTTCAAATCTTAACGAAAATTTATTTGTCACTTTCCAAGCCACTTTTGGCAACATTTGCACTATTCGGTATTGTCGGGAGCTGGAATGGATGGTTTGAAGCACTGGTGTATCTTCAGGATGAGAATAAGTATCCTTTACAACTGATCCTAAGGAAATATTTATTCTCCATTTCCTTCGATTCCGGGACGGGAACAGAAGTCATGCAAGCGATGATGGCGCAAATGAATGTGAATCCGAAAAATATTCAAATGGCGATTGTTGTCATTGCGATGTTCCCCATCATGGTGATTTATCCGTTCCTTCAAAAATATTTTGTGAAAGGTGTCATGATTGGCGCTGTTAAAGGTTGATTTTGCAAGGCAGTCGAGAGGATTCGGCAAAAGATGATGATTCCAGGAGGGGTAACGATGAGACAACGCTTCAAATTATCTTCTTTATTACTTGCAAGTGTACTAAGCGTGGGAACTATCTTAGCAGGATGCAGCTCTGATCCAAATTCCACAAATTCGGGAAACAGTGAAACTGCGGAGCAAGCTGGAACGCTAAGCTTTTCTGTAACCCTGCCTTCCTTTGGCGCCAAAATTGAAGATTCTATGGTGCACAAGGAATGGATTAAACAGATGGAAACTCTAATGGGTGAGAAGCTAGACATTAAATATAATTACATCCCGATTGGTGAATACGAGGAGAAATCCAAGCTTCTACTTGCGAGCGGCGATACAACGGATTTGTTCATGATCATGAGCAAAGACCTTTTTAAGCAATATGAAACGGAGGGTACATTTCTGGAACTGAGCAAGTATAAAGACCTTCTGCCTAACTATATGAGCCTAATCGACCAAGCAACAGATGGAAGAATCAAGGCGATCCGATCGGATGGGGAGTTCTATGGATTATGGAACATTGACCTTCCAAGGCAAGCGAAGGCTAAAGGTATGGGCGTATACACTCCGGCAACCTATCGATATGATATTTTTCAAAAGGAAGGCATTCATATTCCAAACACGATAGATGAGCTGTATGCAGCCGCAAAAACGTTAAAAGAGAAATATCCGGATTCCTATCCGGTGAATACACAAAGCGGTTCTTTCGATCCACTCTTTTATGCAAATCACAACGGAGGTTCGTCCATCTATTGGAATGGGAAAAATTATGTTTACGGACCGTTCGAAGAATCATATAAGGACGCGCTGCAATTTGCCAATAAGCTATATGCCGAGAAGCTGTTAGACCCTGAAGTGTTCTCCGATAAAACAGATGCTGTTAAGAAAAAAGCAATGAGCGGCACGAACTTCATCTTGCTGTCAAACTGGTTTACTTTTGCTGGTGACTGGAATCGTGCATCAACGGGAGGGGAGAAGTTTGTCATTTCCCTATTCCCCGATAATCCAAAATACGGGAAAGCATGGCAGAGCGTAAACGACTTCAGTTCAGTAGGGGTCAGCTCTGGCGCTGTGATGGTCGTCAGTCCGAAGGCGAAAAATGTAAAAGATTTAGTGAAGCTGTTGGATTTGCAATATAAACCGGAAATTATAAACCTGATTACTTGGGGGATCGAAGGTACGAGCTACACCAAAGATGCCAGCGGCAAACCGACCTTTGTAGATTCCATCAAAAGTGCGGAGAACCCATGGATTGAAGGTGATAAATACGGAACGAGATCAAGCAGCTCCTATCGTCCTGGTCTGCAAATGGCCATTGATACAAGAGCATTTGTTGATTTTGCGCCTAAGGACACAGGTATCGTAAATGGCAAACTGGTTGAACAACCGTGGGAAACTGTGTTCCAAGACATGCCGTTTCCAAATGATTACGTGCCTCCAATGATTTTCGAGCCTAGTCTTGAATTCACAGATGATGAACGCGAGCAGATCACTTCGGCCATGTCGCCGGTAAATACGTATGTAGCAGAGATGCAAAATAAATTCGTGAATGGCAAAGAAAGCTTTGATAAATGGGCAGATTTCCAGGCTAAGATTAAGAAAACAGGCGACCTCGATAAAGTTCTTAAGATCTATGATGATGCGTTGAAGAGATATGAGGAAAGACGTGCAGCGAATAAATAAATCAATAAATAATGGTCATGCCCGCTATGTATGTCCTTCTAGGGGTGGGCATGATTTTGAACATTAAAAACTGGAGGTGGATAACTGCATGGAAGCTGTGGAATGTAAACAGAGAGTGGAGAAGTATAAGGGAATCTTTACGGAACCGCCGAAAATTGTCCCTACGGACAAGGTCGTTGATAGCCCGGTCATTGGAAATGGTGATCTGGGTGTCACTATTAGCGGAAAGCCTGAACAGCAGCGTATTTGGATTTCGAAAACGGATTTCTGGAAAGCGCAGCTGATGTATTCAAATGGTAGCCCGTGCTTGCTCGGCGGAATTGATGTGCATTTGCCCGACCTGGCAAATGCTTCGTATTATAGCGAGCAGCTGCTGGATGAAGCAAAAATCGTATCGACATTTCATGGAGAGGCAGCGTCGGTCACGATGACCTCCTGGGTATCAGCCATGGAAAATGTGTTATTCGTAGAGCTGAGCAGTGAAGGGCAAGGCGTTGCCGTTACGCTAGATCTGTGGGTACAGCCTGGAAATGGCTCGGAAACGGAGCAGGGGCAGGTTGGCGATACTGCGTGGGCAGCACGTAAATTTACCGGTGAAGGCATCGAATGGCCGACGGAAGGTGTTATTGCTATGCGCGGCTCGTCCGGTAGTCAGTCCTTTGAACTAAAACCTGGAACAAAACAATATATTATTGCCTACGTGGTAACGAATCATGATGAGGAGAATTACCTGCAGGAGTCTATCAGAAAAGTGGGACTTATCGACGAGAATAGGATGGCTTTACTTCGTTCAGAGCATGTTGACTGGTGGAGCGGGTTCTGGGCTAAGTCAACAATTGAAATCGGGGACGAACTGCTGGAGAAGTTCTGGTACGGCTCCCATTATATTATGGCTTGCTGCAGCCGAAACAAGAAGTTTGCACCCGGTCTATTTGGCAGTTGGATCACGACGGATACCCCGGAATGGGCGGGAGATTATCATTTGAATTATAATTACCAGGCTCCTTGGTGGGGTGTATATTCGTCCAATCACATTGATTTGAGCGAGCCGTATGATACGCCGCTGCTGGAGTATATGGCAAATGGTCGTCGATATGCGGAGGAGTACTTGGGATGTAGAGGGCTCTATTACGATGTTGGTATTGGCCCGAAAGGTCTGCCTACTGCATTATGCAATACACCTTATGAGAACGGGCACATGTTTTTGGGACAAAAGAGCAATTCGGTGCTGAGTACAGTTAACATGTTAATGCGGTTTTATTATACGTATGATTTGCAATATGCCGGCTTGGTGTACCCGTTCCTGATTGAGGTGGCGAATTTCTGGGAAGATTATTTGACCTTCGAGGATGGTCGTTATGTGATTTACCGTGATGCTATTCATGAAGTCGGAACTTATACAGAGTCACACGAAAATGATGATTGGGATCGCGGTTTGGAGGATATGAATCCCATCCTTTCTTTAGCGCTCATCCGGATGTTATTTAAAGGGCTGCTCGATATTTCCAGGCAATTGCAGCTTGATGCAGATCGTCATGAGAAGTGGACTCATATCTTGGAGCATATTAGCGATTATCCGACATTTGAACACGAAGGAAAAACGATATTTCGCTTAACGGAGCAAGGGCATGAGTGGTGGGGGGACAATACACTCGCCATCCAGCATATATGGCCTGCTGGCGGAATAGGTCTTGACTCAGATCCGCAGCTGCTAAAGATTGCCAAGGACACAATTACAGTCTTGAATCGGTGGACGGATTATAACGGCTTTCCAACCATATTTACGGCTGCTGCGCGTGTCGGTTATGAGCCTGAGACTATTCTTCGCGAGCTTCGCCGCCAATGCTCGGAGCATAGCTTCCCGAATCTATTTATTTTCTTCGGCGGAGGAGGCATCGAATGCTGCAGCGGAGTACCTTCGGCCATCAATGAAATGCTGCTGCAAAGCCATGAGCAGGTGATCAAGCTATTTCCAGTTTGGCCACGGGAGAAAGATGCCCGTTTCCACAAGCTGAGAGCTGTTGGAGCATTTGTTGTATCCAGTGAGTTGTCGGAAGGAAAGGTAACATACATTGACCTTAAAAGTGATAAGGGCAGAGTGTGCAGCATATTGAATCCTTGGTCAAGCAGCGAGTTTTCAATTGTAGAGATAAATGGTGCGCCTGACCAGCAAAAGGAAGTGGAGTGGCAGATGTCTGCGGACATCATTTCTTTTAATACAGAAGCCGGCAAGTCTTATAGACTGCTAGGACATTAAAAATAAAAACTGCTAGCTACCAGGTAACGATTGAATATAGCATGTCAGGGGGAAAGTGTGTGTCAAAAGTTAAAGATGTACTTGTGCTCCACCACAGCCATTTGGATATCGGCTATACTCATGCGCAGCCTATTCTACTAGAACTGCAGAAGAAATATATCGATCAGGCCTTACAATTATGTCAATCGACCGAGGATTGGGCGGAGGAAAATAAATTCCGCTGGACTTGTGAATCCAGTTACCCTGTGCTGAGGTGGCTGGAGGATGCGACGGATAAGCAAATGAAGCAGTTCGGTCGTTATCTGCACAGTGGGCAAATTAGCCTCTCGGCATCGTTCATGCATACAACACCTCTTGTGACCGCGGAGCAAACGATTCGTATGCTGCAGCCCATCAAGGAACTGCGCAGCCGATTTGGGATCGACATCAAGACGGCGATTCACCATGATGTCAATGGTCAGCCTTGGCCTTACAGCCAAATGCTGCTCGATGCGGGTGTAGAGTTTCTCATCATGGGGATTAACATCCATATGGGCGCCGTTCCATTCAAAAGACCGAATGCTTTTCACTGGGAGGCACCTGACCACAGGAAGCTGCTAACATTCAACGGTGAGCATTATTCACTGTTCAGTCAAATCTGCAACGTAAATGCCAAAAACACAGATAGCATGGCGGAAGGTCTTGCCCAATATCTACAGAAGATCGAGGATAATCCAGCCTATCCATTCGATTTCGTCTATTTAACTGCAACCAATCTGCCGCTATACGATAACAATCCTCCGGATCAGGATCTGGCAGACCTCATCAAACAATGGAATAGCGAGTCGCGCGAACAGCGAATTTCATTCGTGACGCCGGAGCAGCTGTATGCAAGGGTATGCAAGCATACGGAGCAGCTTCCTACATATGCCGGGGATTGGACGGATTACTGGAACTTCGGCTCAGGCAGTGCAGCCAAGGAAACGAAGCTGAATCGCCGCACGAAGCAAGGCATGAAGGCAGTCGAGCTGCTGGAAGCTTTCCAAGGGGAGGCCGATGGTAGATATCCTGCGATTAAGCGGCAAGCTTGGGAGCAAATTAATCTATACGACGAACACACCTGGGGGGCATTCAACGCCATCGCCGATCCCGATCATTTGAATGTTGATATTCAATGGGCACACAAAGCACATTACGCGTACCAAGGTAATAGTCTAACAGGCTACTTGCTTGGAAGCCAGCTGGAGCAGCTCTCCGCAAATCCGATTCAGGGTGATGACCCCGACGGGATCATGCTTGTGAACTATTCATCTGTGCCGATCAAGCATGACCTGCGGGTTCCCTCAAGCTTTCGAGCGTCTGGACGGCATCTGAGCGCCGACAGAATGAGGCAAGTGCTCATGAACAACGATCGCCTTACTGGCGGCGAGAGCTATGGCGTAATTGACCTGCCGCCGTTCAGTTGGCGTAAAATTCCGTTTGATAAGCTGCAGAAGGCGGGGCAGGCTGCAAATCTAGAGGCTTTTCCCGGCTCTAAGGAGCAATGGAATGATCCGTTTAGTGCGATGAATCGGGGATTTGAGATCAAAGTGCTAGACGGTCATATTGAGTCTCCGTATCACCGGCTACAATTCGATCCTGTTCGGGGAAGAATTCTGAGCTTGTATGACAAGCAAAACAGCTGGGAAATCCTTGATTTATCCAGTCCATGGACGTTGTTCCAATATGTTCAGGAGACGATTGACACGACCGCTGTTGAAAATAGCAGACAAACTATTTTTTCGCGGGATGTTGAGAAAGGCAATAATAGCATCAGCTGCTGGAATAACGACTGGCCTGCCGCAAGGCAGACGTACTCCCGTTTGCTAGACTGTTTCGTTGAACGAGGCGCGAATGATGCAACACTGGTGCTGCGGTGGGATGCCCCTGGAGTGGATCATCTAGAACAGCGCTTCACACTATTCAACTACCGTCCAGAAATTGAGATCAAAGTTTCTTATATGAAGCAAGATATCACTACTCCGGAAGGGACATACTTTGCGATTCCGCTCAATTTAGCGGACTGGCGATGCTTCTATGATACTGCCGGACAGCTTATGGAGCTGGATGAGCAGCAGCTGCCAGGTGTATGCAGAGATTATGTGACCGTGGACAAAAGCGTTTCCCTCTTCGACGAAGACCACGGTGTGACACTGGTTTGTCCCGACGCGCCTTTGGTACAAATAGGGGATTTCAATTTCGGCAGAGAGCACAAGCAAATCGACAAGTCGGGCAATCCCTTGCTGTTAGCCTGGCCGATGAATAACTACTGGGAAACAAACTTTAGAGCGCGTCAGCCTGGTTTCAATTCGTTTACTTATCTGTTGTCGACTTATCGGACGTTCGAACCGACGGCGATCACTGAAGCTTCCACCCAAGCCGTATCACAAATCTACATAACACCTGTTATGGATTGCAAGAAGGAGGAGGCCGGGCAATTCATCGATGTAGAGAGTGAACAAGTGCACATTTTTGATGTAAAACCGGCGGAGGCAGGCAAAGGCATTATTATACGGTTAAATAATGTGAAGGACGACAATGCAGAGGCTCAATTGAGTTTTCCAGGCAGACGGATTGTGGAAGCGTACGAGTCTGATATCCATGAGGAGCAGTTGAATTCACTGGCTACCCAGGTAAACACGCTACATATCAGCCTTGGACCTAAGCAGATAAAGCATTTGCTGATTAGATTAGAAAAATAGGATAGCGAAAGATGAGAAAAAAATCTTATGTGCGACTCAAATCGAATTGAAATCGGGGGGGATCGAGTACTCTCTCGCACTGAAAAGCCCTACAAATTGCAAAAGCATTTTGTGGGGCAATTTTAATAATTACATTGGATGATACTTTCTTAGAAAGGAGATGAAAGTATTTTTATGTGTTCACGTATAAATTAAATGGATATATTGTGGATATTCAAAGTCTGTGATATAGTTTGGATTAATTATAGATATTAAAGCTCTTTTAATATTTTATAACAGAAACGGAGTGAAGCAACGTGTCTGAGAAAAAACATGTATCCAAGCAATCTGAGATTTTATTTGATCTATCTGTGTGGGAAGAAGCGTGGAAGAATCAGTCGACAGCTTCAAAATACAATATGAAGAGCACGGCGTTTGACGCGACATCAGCATTTGAACGATGGGCCAGAGAATATCATCAACAGTCATTCACTGAAGAGGGAAAGAAGCGATCCGAACGCATCATAGGCTGGATTGAAAATCAGGGAGTGAGTTTTGACGGGTTATCCATATTAGACATTGGAGCAGCGTCGGGCATCTTTACGATTCCTTTTGCAACTAAAGGAGCGACCCTGACTGCTGTAGAGCCCTCTGAACTGTTAGTTTCATTAATGAAAGAAACCATTCCCGCATCACTAACATCCTGTATTGATATCATTTCTGAGCGGTTCGAGGACATCTCGATTCAGGAAAAGGGCTGGGAGAAGGAATATGATTTTGCATTTGCATCCATGTGCCCGGCGATGTCGAATTGGGAAACGATTGAACAGGCGATAAGTACTGCCCGAAAGTATGTTTATATCAGCACGATGGCTGGAGGGAGAGAGCACACCCTAATCAATGAGCTTAAAGAGGTACTGGGTGTCTACCCATCACACGACTCAGGAGATATGGGATATATACAACAGATGCTGTACCTGAAAGATTATTCGTACACCACCTTAATCACTAAAGAAACAAGTTATATTGAGATGCCTGTTGAGGAAGTCGTTGATAAGCTTCAGGAATGGTTTAACATTCACGAACTGCCAACGGATAAAGATTCACTTGCCTTGGCGGAACAATATATTAGAGACACTTACAAGGATGGTATGGTTAAATTCTCACGCGGAGGAAAGTTCGGTAAAATTCTGATTCAATTGGAGCAACCGAACATGAAAGTGGTACGTACCAAGAATCAATAATCAGTTTAGAAGTAATCGTTTTAGATGAAGTTGCAAGGGAGCAGATATACTGCTCCCTTTTGTTGGTAAGATATAAAACAACGTATTCTTCGACTAATTAACAAACGTTCTTCTTCTATATATAGAAATAGTTATAACCAACTTACTTCATCCCCACAGACCCGTTACTGCTTCAGGATAGATCAGGCTTATGTTTACGTTCCCTATACTGTCCAGGCGTGATCCCTTCCCATTTTCGAAAAGAACGAATAAAGTTCTGCGGGTTGTTATACCGAAGCCGTGCGGCGATATCCTTGACTGTTAGCTCGCTTTCGTCGAGCCATTTTTTAGCTATACTGAAGCGGTACTTTGTCAGATACTCACTAAAAGCACAGCCTGTCTCTTTGCGGAACACACTACTTAGGTAGTTTGCATTGTAATGAAGTCTGGATGCGCATTCCTCCAACGTCAGATCCTTATCGTATTCTTGCTGAATGATGGCAATCATTTTCTCGGATATTTGCTGATATTGGGCGTACTGTCTTTCTTTCAAAATGAGAATGATCGGTATGATGATATGTTTGTTAAACCATTGCTCAACCTCATCTGCATACTGCAGAGCATGAAGTTCATTGAAAATAGACCCATGGCCTTTGGAGATCTGTCCCAGTCGTATACCGGATTCCTGCATCATCTGCAAAATATGTGTTAACAATCGGGTAAGTGCTACCTGATATTCTTCCGGTGTGCATTCCATGCCAAAGAGCACTTTAAGCAACTGATGGAGATGAGAGGAGGCCAGGGCTTCATCGGCATTTTGGATAGCTTGTATCAGCGTATATTCCAGTGATTCGGGATATGGCAGCGCCCAATGGGATGTTCGGTTATCGATCGACTCAAATTGAAAGATGATGCCTGCTCCAAGTTTCATCCGATGCTTGAGCGCTTCAAGGGCCTCCGTATAAGCTTGGGGGATCTGATATAGGGAGGTGTGAGGCTGACTAAAGCCAATGCTTACTTGAAGACTAAGGATTTCGCTAATCTGATGTTGGAGTTGTTCCGTTAACGTATGTAGATGCTGTGAAAAACAAACACGGTCTTGCTCAGCGGTACCGATAATTGTAACGACAGCCTGTTCATATACAACAGGAAGCAACTGTTGTTCAGCATAAACACTCTCCTCCAGTATATTCTGAACGGCAAACAGCAAGAGATCACGATCCTTGTCATGATATTTGGTGTGATTTATAAGATCGGCTTGCACTGCAATAACGGCTATTTGTTGCCACTCATTGAGCTGTGCACCGTAACCGTTCTCTCTGAGTGTGTCCTGTAGAGTGGAGGGTGCATTTTTGCCCAGTAGCAGGTTGATTAGAAAATGAGAACGGAGCTGCCACTTATATTCGTTCAATTTGCTTTCAAGCTGGGATTGAGAAACGGATAGCTGTGAAACACCTGCTCTGATTTCCTCGAATTCATCCATATGAAGTATAGAATTGGTTTTAAAATTACCTTTGGACAATCGTTTGTCACCGAGTTGTATGAGAAGTTTACGAATTGGGATATGCAATCGCCTCGACCCGATCCATGAGAGCAACAATGAGAGCAGTAGCATAGCAACACTGATATACATGGTGTGCAGCCCAATCTGAACATACTCGTGAGTAAGAATATTCGTAGGGGAAATGAGAATATATGTCCACCCTTTTAGAGAAGAATGCGTATAGGACAGCGAGTAGCGTGTATCAGCAATACGTACCTCACGTTGACCTGAAGAGGCGGCGAAACCACGCTTAGATAACAATTCACTAAAGTTGGCCTTTGAATCACTGTCCCATATTTCTGCTGCTACCACGGGTTGTCCAATATAGCTGGGATCGGGGTGGACCATGATGCGCTGTTCACGATTCAAAATGATTAGTCCGGCTGTAGAGCTGTCGGGTGAATCCTCTTCCAGTGGTTTTTGTAGTGAACATGCGGGAATTCCCGCAATCAGGGCAGCGTCAGAAGAAACATGTACATCAGGTATGGATCTGGCAAGTGCAATATGATAGATACAGCCTGAATTCACTGGGCGCTCATTGTTATTAAAAACAGATGATGGCGTAAGCTGCCAACCGGAAGTGAGCGTGTTCGATAACAAGTCTTTCATGGGCAGAGCCATTGGGAAGTCAGTATTCAGGTATAGGCCAGCATGATCGATAAGCCAATCCTGGGTCTGATTAACGAGCGTAATATCCATTAGAGGCTCCCATGATCTCATATTATTAAACTCGTTCTGTAGCTTCTCAGCAAACAAAGGCCCAGTGTCTTGGATCGATGATGATGAAGTTAGCGAACGGAGCGTGTCCGGTGACCGAACGGCCTGATCGAGCATATAGCTTACGGTTGCAAGTTTGTGCTCCACATTGGTTTGCATTTGGATTAGCAATTGTTTATTGGCTTGAGCACGATGCAGCTCCGATTGTTTCGATGAATAGATAAAAGCTGCGATTCCTGTCAATAGAATGGGCAGGGTACTTAACAAAATTCCGAAGACTATCATTTTATGTAAATAGCTGAAAGATCGCACAGGTCCACTCCTGACTTTTGAATTAGTAACACTTCCTATTTTAGTAAACGCTTACATATAGAACAATCTAAATTTTGTTTATTTGGATAAAAAAAGTAATAAAGGTTCAAGTGAGAAGTAAGATCATGAAATCGTTCAAATTATATTAGAGGCCGTTTTACCTTTTATGGGATGGGTAATGGGAAACGTTAGTCGAAGAAAAACGTAGATAAGCGGTAAGGACGCCATATTCATAGAGGAGAAAACGGCTTTGAGGAAAGGGAATAAGGGATATCTAAGTCTGTTAATGGTTACAGCAGTCAATGGTCTGATCCAGGGACAGTCAAAGGTCCAACCCGATCCCCGACCTGAGTCTAGGATGAAAAACCGTCCACGGTCTGTTTTGAAAAGTCGCAGTTTCCCCTAGAATAAGGACATAAGGTTAAACAAGAAACAAACGAACAAACAAACAAACCGAAATTAACGACCGAAAGGGTGGTGAACAACAATTATGAGATGGAATAAAGGAAATGGCTGGGCGGTTGTACTGATTGCTTTGGGTGCACTCCTCCTCTTCGGAAAGTTAACCCCTCTACTGGGACATTTAATGGGTTATCTGATTCCGATCCTGATGATTGCACTTGGGTACTACGGAGTTAAACGAGGAAATGTACTGCTTGGATGGATTGTTCTCTTCATCGGTATCCTCTCACTACTGGGTAAACTGGCCTGGTTGATCGGACCGATCATCGCAATCGGGTTAATCATCTTCGGATTCTCCATGTTGAGTAATAATCGCAGTCGTCGTGGCCGTTACTAAGCTTTCACGATCATGAAAAGGAGGACAGAACAAAATGAGTGTATTTCGTCGAATGCGGGATATAACCGTAGCTACTTTAAACGAACATCTGGAGCAAAGTCAGGATCCAGTCAAACTGATTGATCAGTTTCTGGTCTCGACCCGCCAAGACATTGGTGAAGCCGAGAAGCTTCGTCATCAATATGCTAGCCATACCAGACAAATGAAACAACAAGCGGATCAGGCGGCAGGTATGGTACACAAACGGGAAGAACAAGCTTCCATGGCTCTGAAAGCAGGCGAGGAGCACTTAGCGAAACTTGCTTTGCAGGAGAAAATTCTCCACGAGGAAAAAATGGAGCAATACAATGAATTGTACGCACAAAGCAATGCGGCTTTACAGGAACTGGACGAACAGATCGACCAACTGAAAGTGGAGTATCAAAATGTATACAGCAAACGCCAATATTACTACGCTCGTATGCAGACGATTCAATTGCAGCAACGAATGAATCAGAGAGGTCACTACAACGGTCAGAATGTACCCCGTATGTTCAACCGGCTGGACGATCAAGTTTCGGATCTCGAATATGAGGCACAAAGTCTCCGGGATTTGCGGCGGATGAGTCAGGATGGGTCAGGAACGTCTGGCACCATGTCATCCTCTACGCTGGACAAAGAACTGGAACGGCTGAAACAAAAGCTAAACAATGACAGAAAGGAGTAGACACATGAATAAACTTTACCGCTCATCGCGCAATCGTATGCTGACAGGTTTGATCGGCGGCATTTCTGAAAATCTTGGATTTAGTTCCACGTTGCTGCGTATCATTTTCTTCATCAGTATTTTCGCTACGGGGGGTACATCATTGCTGATCTACTTCATCGCTGCATTGGTAGTGCCAAAAGAATCCTATCACGCTGATCCATACACTTATGGTGCTGATCACGTAAGAGGATACAAGTAAACGAAAGGAGTAAGCACATGAGCAAATTATATCGCTCAACGCGTGACCGGATGCTGACAGGATTGTGTGGTGGGATATCCGAGTCGATTGGCATGGATTCAACCCTGCTGCGTATCATCTTTGTCATCAGTATCTTCGTAACTGGCGGCACGTCGTTGTTAATCTACTTCATTGCAGCACTGGTGGTGCCAAAAGAGCCATATCCACCTTATGATCCATACGGCTATGGTCCGGGCCCTGGTCCTGGCGCTGGTAGAGGATACAACAACTTTGATCACGAGCCACCAAGAGGTCCTTTCCAAAACAACCGCAATCAAGGTCACGGAAACTTCGGTCCTGGCCCAGGATACAATAGCAGACCTCAGTCTGGTCCACGTTCTTACGACAATAACGCTTACGGAGCAGGGTCACAACAAGAAAGTGAACTTGATTCCATGATGAAAGATATTGAGAAAAAAGCATTGAAAAAAGAAGTTGAAGAGCTTCGCCAAAAATTATCTCGTTACGAGAAGGGAGAAAAGTAAAATGGGAGTATTTAAACGGATTAAGGATATGACTAAAGCGTCGGTAAATGATATGTTGGATAAAGTGGAAGACCCGATTGTAATGTTGAACCAGTACTTGCGTGACATGGAGGCTGAAATTCATGAGGCAGAGGTAACAGTTGCCAAACAAATGGCGAACGAGCGTCGCATGAAACAGCGTCTGGACGAAGCAGAACGTACATCGGTACAACGTGAGTCTCAGGCAGAGGCTGCACTGGCTAATGGTCAGGAAGAAGTGGCCCGTAAATTGCTGGAAGAGAAAATCTATTTCGATCAAAAAATTACGGAATACAGAGAACTTCATGCTCAATCCGAAGCTCAAGCCAAAGATTTGCTGCAACAGCTGCATGACATGAAAGATGAGTTCTACAAAATGCGTAACAAACGTAATGAACTCGTATCCCGTGCACAAATGGCGAAAGCCAAAAAACAAATGTCTCAAATCAACAGCTTGCACTCCATCGAGAGTGGTGGCGCATCCCTTGGATTCCACCGCATGGAAGAGAAAATCATGCAAATGGAAGCAGAAGCTGATGTAATCCGGGCACCTTATCGTAATACACAATCAACGTACACTAATCCTGTAGATACCGAGAAGCAATTCAAAGTGGATCAACAACTGCAAGCTTTGAAAAACAAAATCGGCAATGGTGCGAAGAATGAAACGGGCGGTACTTCAAAAGAATAACTGTTCGCTCAGTAGACAATATGATATTCTATAAATCGTGAATAAAGAACGGTTTCTAGAACAAAGGTTAAGCCATACAGGTGTTCAAAGCCTGATATGGCTTTTCCGTCGAATTGGGAAGATCAACTTACAGAGGAGGTGCGGCAGAGATGAATAAAAAGGGTCAATGGCTTGCTGTTGTAATCATTATCATCGGCATGCTGATGTTACTGAACCGAAGTATTAACCTGCTGACCGTCGCCGCACTGATTCTGTTAACGATAGGTATGGTACAAGTACGCAAAGGCGACACACACAAAGGCTATCGATACCTCGGCATCGGCGCCGCTCTGTTGTTACTTGATAATCTAATGATTGTTTTTTTAATTGTACTGGCTTCGCTCGCTTACTTTTATTCCAAAAATAAAAAAATTCATTTAGATGGAAATGTCATGCGAAAGCAAAATTTCATGGCTCGTTACTATTGGGATCAAGCACCCTGGACACTGCGCAGCATGAGCCTATGGCATGCTTTGGGTGAGGTTAACGCAGATCTGTCCCTCTCCATTCCGGAGGATAAACAAACGATTGTGCTTCTGCAAGGCGTAATGGGGAATGTTCGTCTGACGCTGCCTGAAGATTATGGTGTTGAGATTGAGGCGACAGTACTCTTTGGACGGATAAGTGTTAATGGGGAACAGGATAGTGGCATGATGAACAAATTGGTATGGAGAACTCCTGGATATGAATCCAGTGAACATAAAGCAAAATTTGTCATTTCTTATATTGTTGGCGACCTAAACATCAGTAATCCGTAATAAGTTAAATAGGTGAAGAAGGAGGAGACCCGGATGAAGACAAAACGACATACCGACATGGTAACCCGAAGTATGGGTGAAGGGATCCTCCTTGTTTTCATTGTGCTCATTGTAATCTTGTATGTATTGTATACATATGGTTATCTTGCTCCGTTTGCAGGGTGGAGGCATCTGATTCAATCGGGTTTAGCATTACTGCTGCTTTTGATCGGTATGGGTGCGGCCTTCGGATTCTATCAGAGTTACCGGGTCAAACGCAGGCTTGAACTGTTGCGAGAAACACTGCTGCAATGGGAAAAAGGCTCACTTTCACGTACAGTGCCAGACCTTGGTATTGATGATGTTGGCCGATTAAGTGAGCAGCTTGGACGAATCGGCAAAAAGTGGGAAGATCAGGTCTCTTCTCTGCAAAGGTTGTCTACCAATAACGCGCAGTTAGCTGAACAGGCCAGAATAACGGCCATTGTGGAAGAGAGACAGCGCCTGGCACGAGAATTGCATGATGCGGTATCGCAGCAGCTGTTCGCCATTTCCATGACCGCGACAGCGGTTGGACGAAGAATGGAAAAGGATTTTGCGCGTGCCCAGCGGCAGGTGGCCCTGATTGAAGAGATGGCGTCGGTAGCTCAGTCCGAGATGCGGGCATTGCTATTGCATTTGCGACCTGTCTATCTGGAAGGGAAACATCTCGAACAAGGTTTGCGTGATCTTGTAATGGAGTTAAAAACAAAAGTGCCTATGGATATCGTGCTCGAAATGGATGAAGACATTCATTTGATCAAAGGAATTGAGAATCATCTATTCCGTATCATTCAGGAAGCGATGTCCAATACATTACGTCATGCGAAGGCGGAAAAGATGGAAATTCGGCTTCAGCGCCGGATGGATGCCATTCGGGTATTAATTCGGGATGATGGTCAGGGATTTGATCTTGACGATCAGAAACAGGCCTCCTACGGTCTGGCCAATATGCGTGAACGTGTGACTGAAATTGGAGGAGCCATTCAATTTGTAACGGCGCCGGGCAAAGGAACACGAATTGAGATTACAATACCTTTGATGAACGATGAAAGCGAGGAAGAACATGTCAATGGAGACGGGAATAGAAACGGAGACGGAAGCGGAAACGTCGATCAAAGTGTTGCTCGTGGATGATCATGAAATGGTACGTATTGGCCTCGCTGCGGTGCTGGATACCGAAGATGGCATTGAAGTGGTGGGGGAAGCGGGCAGCGGTGAGGAAGGCATTCGGTTGGCACAGGAGTATAAGCCTGATGTTGTCCTGATGGATCTCGTTATGGAAGGAATGGACGGGATTGAAGCCACACGGCAGCTGCTTAAAATGTATCCGGAATGCAAGGTCATTGTGCTGACCAGTTACCTGGATGATGAAAAAATGTATCCGGTTATCGAGGCAGGAGCCTTCAGTTATCTGCTGAAAACATCAAGAGCCAATGAGGTGGCAGACGCAATCCGTGCTGCAGCTCGGGGGCAATCGGTTCTGGAGTCACAAGTGGCTTCCAAAATGATGAATCGTTTCAGACAGCCGCAGGCAGTGGCACCGGCTCATGATGAATTGACCGATCGGGAGATGGATGTACTTCGGTTAGTCGCTAAAGGCAAATCGAACCAGGACATCGCAGATGATCTCATTATCGGTATCAAGACAGTCAAATTCCACGTGACGAACATCCTTGCAAAATTGGGCGTAGATGACCGTACACAGGCAGCCATCTATGCTTATAAAAATGGACTTGCAGAATAGAAAATGAAGCAGTGTGAACGTTGAGGCATGCACTATTGGGGTTTGTTGGCAGGTAGGGTGAAGTGATTGAGAGATCGGGAAGAGCCCGGTTCGGAACGAAAATGTGCTATGCCCCTGATTTGAGTTAAATGATATAAGGTCCGATCAGCCATGAAGATGGTGGATGGGGCTTTTTTTGTATGCCAAAAAGAAGTTTAGCAAATGAGTAATGGGGGCATGCTGTTGATAGATTCATAGAATGTAAGAAAGAGCGGAGGATTTGAATGTTAAATCGATGGATGACAGCAGGCATACTCGCATTAGCAATCATTATACTTGTAGGCATGACTCATGTGTACGCTGAGAAGACGGAATCTGAAGCGGACAAGCTGGAACAATTGATAAAGACCGCCGATATCGCAATTGATCATGTGGACCGTCTAGTCATTAAATGGCAAGGGGAAGGCCGTGGAGATGCAAAAGAGCAGGCGGAGTTGCTTGCTCATCAGTTAGGATTGCAAAAGCCTGAACGCGGTGTTCAGACGGGGCATGATGTGTATCGTAGTGAGATGGTTGATGATGCTCAGCATGCAGGCATTCTGGTCAATGTTGTCGTTACGGGGGAAAAGGAATACTACACGATCGTCCAATTAACAGGCAATGAACATACAGACCAACGTTTATTGACCACATTACATGAACAAGTATCCCAGTTGCTTAACGATTCGAGAATGAAAGCAGCTTGGAATTTCGCTGTGCAGGGCACAGGTGCAACTGAAGAAAGTGGCGCCAGCAGTCAATTGCAGCAAATCGAGGAACAGCTGTCTGGAGATATGGATATGCAAGCGATAGAACGTTATACAGATAACAGCACTGCCAGTGTGTCATATGAGGCATCGGATCTGCCCATAGCGATTAAGAGCGGTAAACATCACTTGAATATGCAGCTTGCTGTCCATCAGGATGACGAAAAGGGGACTAATCGAGTTACAGTAGGTTTCCCGGTTATCACGATCGAATATTAATGCAATATTCAAGCAGGTTTATAAGTCTGATCATGAATTTTTATAGATGAAATTTCCATGAATTGTGGAAAAATAGGGATAACATTTCTCTGGAAAATTAGTGCAACCCATGGGGCTTTATGCTAAAATGGCATCACATCCAAGAAGGAAATTTGCTGGTAATTGACGGTTGTATGTTGCGTATATAACACCATTACATAGCTCGGGGAGAGTGTGGAGATATCTTCCCGGAAAGAAAGAGGAGCCCATGGTCGAAAAACAAATGCAAGATGAAGTGCAGACACCAGGTGCAGTATTTTTCATTTTTGGAGCAACGGGTGATTTGGCCCGCCGGAAGCTGTTTCCGGCGATCTACAGTCTCTACCGCGAAGGCAAGTTAGCCGAAGATTTTGCGGTTATTGGTGTAGCGCGTCGTCCGAGGTCACCAGAAGAATTCCGGGAAGACATCTATGAATCCATTAAGGAGTTCTGCCGCTATCCGGCGGGGGAACCTGATGAGTGGAACGCTTTTGTCGAACATTTTGAGTATAAATCACTAGATATCAATAACGTGGACGGTTTCAAAGAATTACGTGAGCAGACAGAGAGTCTGGAAGCGAAGTTTAACACACCGGGTAACCGTCTGTTCTATCTGGCGCTGGCACCTGAGCTCTTCGGCAGCGTCTCATATAGTTTGCGTGATGGTGGAATGCTGGAGAGCCGCGGGTGGAATCGACTTGTGATTGAGAAACCTTTTGGATATGATCTGCAATCTGCGGAGCATCTGAATGAGCAAATCCGTGAAGTCTTCCGTGAGGAAGAGATTTATCGGATTGACCACTATCTGGGCAAGGAAATGGTGCAGAATATTGAAGTGATTCGCTTTGGCAATGCCTTTTTCGAGCCGCTTTGGAACAATAAACATATTGCCAACGTTCAGATTACTTTGGGAGAGACGGTTGGTGTGGAAGAACGTGGTGGATATTACGATCATTCGGGAGCATTGCGCGACATGGGCCAGAACCATATGCTGCAGATGCTAACGATGATTGCCATGGAGCCGCCAAGCCGTCTATTCCCGGAGGACATTCGGGATGAGAAGGTTAAGGTACTACGTTCTCTGCGTGCATTTACCTCTAAAGAAGAAGTAAGCACTAACGTTGTGCGCGGGCAGTATACGGAAGGGGAGTATCGTGGCAAGCAGCTTCCCGGTTATCGCCAGGAGGACAAGGTTGATCCGGAATCCAATACGGAGACTTATTTTGCCGCACGTGTATTTGTAGATAATTTCCGCTGGGCGGGTGTGCCGTTCTATATTCGGACAGGCAAGCGCCTTCCGGTGAAAACGACCGAGATTGTAGTTGAATTCAAATCCATGCCGAGTAACGTTTATCTGGGCAAAAAGTATAAACTGGAGCCGAATTTGCTCGTCATTAGGGTAAACCCGATGGAAGGCATTTATATTAAAATCAATGCCAAGAAGCCGGGTTCAGACTCCGAGATTCAGCCGCTGGCGATGGATTTCTGTCAGAGCTGCATGATTGGAATCAACTCGCCGGAGGCGTATGAACGATTGCTGCATGATGCAGCGGAAGGAGACTCCACCTACTTTACCCGTTGGGACGAAGTGGCTACAGCATGGTCCTTCGTTGACCGGATTGCGGCGGCTTGGGCGGAAAATCACGGAGAGCTGCACACGTATCCAGCAGGTACGTGGGGGCCGGAAGCAACAGGCAAACTGCTGGAGCAGGATGGGTTTCACTGGTGGCCGGTGAACGGTCAGGACGAAGACAGTGTCATCTGGCAAGTGAACAATTAATTGTAAGATCATCATTCACGAGTGGCAGGGATTTTGATTAGAGCGAAGTCTTTTTATTGTATTGGCAATAGGGCTTGCTCCTTTTATAAAAAAGACTTGGCAAGAACGCAGAGATGCGATCTTTTCAGGTCTTTTTTCGATAGAGAATTGGGAGGGTGTATAAATGTACATATAATAAAATAAGTTATTGACAAAAAGTAAGTATGTAACTTATACTCATTTCAAGAGATAAAGAAATTACGCAAAGACATACGAAACCCGATGACGAATCGGATACGTACATCATTCATGAGATAAAATGTGAACCAGGTGAAGGGGTTACGAAATACATTCATGAAGAAAAAATTTTAGCATAATATCTTTAATCTAAGAATACTATTTTGTATATATTGAATGGAGGAAAAGAAAATGTTGGATGTAGGATTGCTGTTGATTCGTTTGGTGATTGGATTGTCGTTTATGGCGCACGGGGCTCAGAAGTTGTTTGGATGGTTCGGGGGATATGGAATCAAAGGTACCGGAGGCTGGTTTGAATCGATGGGGATGAAACCCGGCGCATTGGTAGCGTTGCTGGCAGGGCTCGCTGAATTCGGCGGCGGATTGCTGCTGGCTCTGGGTCTGCTCACACCGGTAGGCGGCATTCTGATTGCTTTGACTATGGTTATTGCGATTGTGAAAGTTCATGGTGCGAACGGATACTGGTCCACACAAAACGGGTTTGAATATAACCTTGCGATCCTGGTGGTTGGTGTAGCACTGGCTTTGACAGGTGGAGGACAATACGCACTGGACGCATTAATTTTCTAAGAGCGGTAAGCGAAATGAATAATGAGTACCTGGAAGCCATAATGATGGCGGAAGGGTGCTCTTTTTTTGCTAACGGAAAAGAGAAGAATCTGCTGTACGTAATCGGTTATTTTCGGTAAAGATTATGGTACAATAGGAAAGTTGGATACTAAATCAGGTCTACGGCATGAATGAAGCACAATGCTTAGGGAGGATGAACTCCGTTGTAAATGTGTAAAATTAACATAGGATGCTTAACTGCCTAATATGCGAAATGCGAATGTACAATCAACCGGCATAGCCGGATTGCATAAAGATTGAATGGTAGACCGGCCTCGCCGGATTAACGTGAATGAACGGACGAAAGGGATAGAATCTATGAGCAAAGCTGCAGATAACATTCTTCAACAGGAAGTGGACAAACGCCGGACGTTTGCCATTATTTCTCACCCGGATGCGGGTAAAACGACATTGACCGAGAAACTGTTGCTGTTCGGGGGCGCTATTCGTCTTGCCGGTACAGTAAAAGCTCGGAAAGCAAGCAAACATGCAACAAGTGACTGGATGGAGATTGAGAAACAGCGGGGGATCTCAGTAACATCTTCCGTAATGCAGTTTGATTACCTGGGTCATCGCATCAACATCTTGGATACACCGGGTCACCAAGATTTCAGTGAAGATACGTATCGTACACTGACAGCTGCCGATAGCGCAGTAATGTTGATTGACGTGGCCAAAGGTGTCGAGGCACAGACTATTAAATTGTTCCAGGTTTGTGCGAAGCGTGGTATTCCGATCTTTACCTTCATCAACAAGCTGGACCGTGAAGGACAAAGTCCGTTTGATCTGATGGAAGAACTCGAAAACGTACTGGGCATTCGCTCCGTACCGATGAACTGGCCGATTGGTACAGGTCGTGAACTTTGTGGCGTGTACGATCGGATGAAAAATCAGGTGGAGTTGTTCCAAGGCGACGATCACTCGACGATTAAAGTACAAAAAGTGGATGGATACGAAGATCCGATCATTCGTGAGATGGCAGGAGATTATCTGCATGATCAGCTGTGTCAGGATCTAGAGCTTCTGGATGTTGCAGGAGACCAGTTCGACATGGAGAAGGTACAACGTGGTGAACTGACACCTGTATTCTTCGGTAGTGCCATCAATAACTTCGGCGTGCAGACGTTCCTCGAGAACTTCTTGCAGCTCGCACCGAAGCCGGAACCACGTCGCAGTACAGCGGGTGAGATTGAACCAACGAATGAGAAGTTCAGCGGTTATGTCTTCAAAATCCAGGCGAACATGAACCCGGCACACCGGGATCGTATCGCATTCCTGCGGATTGTATCCGGTAAGTTCCAACGCGGTATGAGTGTGAAGCATAATCGTGTGGGCAAAGAAATCAAACTGTCTCAGCCTCAGCAATTCCTGGCACAGGATCGGGACATTGTAGAAGAGGCTTACGCAGGCGATATTATTGGTCTGTTTGATCCGGGTATCTTCCGGATTGGCGATTCATTGAGCCAAGGTAGCGAGGTTATTTTTGACGAATTGCCAACGTTCTCACCAGAGATTTTTGCCAAAGTTACGGTTAAAAATGCATTGAAACATAAACAGTACCAAAAAGGGATTGACCAGTTGACCGAGGAGGGTACGATCCAGGTATTCAACACCGTTAGCTTCGATGAGACATTGCTCGGCGTAGTGGGTCAGCTCCAATTCGAGGTATTTGAATACCGGATGAAAGGCGAGTACGGGGTAGACGTGCAGCTACAGCGTATGCCTTATCAATTTGCTCGCTGGATCGTGGACGAGAATCTGGACCCAAGTAAATTCCGGATCAACTCCGCTCTGGTGAAAGATAAAAAAGGAAATCATGTAGTCCTGTTCGAAAATGAATACGCGATGAGAACCGCAATGGACAAAAACCCAACAGCGAAATTCCTGGAGACAGCTCCATAAGTCGTTTTTTCCTAAGGTAGTAAAGATAGCAGAAGCAAATGATCTAAATCTCTGATCTAAGGGGTTTAGGTCTTTTTTGTCGTTCCCAGCAGTTATAGCTCATTAAGGATTTCGCCGCAAAAATAACTTCAGTCATCGTTCAGTCTTAATTGAGCGGCTTTTTCCTTTTCTAAAACACGGGTATACACAAACAAGGTACAGCCTCCTGAGTTATGCTCAGTGGCTGTACCTTGTTTGGTTGGGGAGCCTGATTAGTCTACAGGGATATAACTACCTTGTTCTTGGAACAAGGCATTATCCAGACCAATGAGCCAAAATCTTTCTTTGCAGACAGAACAACGTGATGTTGGTACCTTTCCCTCCAAGGCTTCAGTTATCTGATGGGTTGAACGGGAATGGTGTGCAGATGCTCCTGCGCGATTTGAATTAATTCTTCCTGCTTGGCAGGTTCCGTGTTCTTCCAGATCATTTCGAAAATGGCGCCAAGTCCGGGTAATGCTGCTTCCGGTCCATCTACAGAACCTTCGATCATCTCCCGGAGCTGATCATCACTTTTATCATGAACCTTATGAACAATCGCTTCACGCAGGCTTAATGTAATTGGCATCGCAAGTCCCTCCTCGTATATTCGGCTGCTCTAATACTGTTCCCTGGGAAGCGTGAGCGCATTCAAGTTTATTGGGCTTTGTGGTATACTACGAAGGATATTTACATTTACCCTTTAATTGAAAAATGGACTACCAATAGATGCGTAATGCTGAAGTGCAGCGGGAGGTTAGACCCTAATGGCAAAAAAACAATATGCCGTCATTGGCATGGGACGATTCGGATCAAGTGTAGCCAATGCACTGAGCGGCATGGGATTCGACGTGCTGGCCATTGATGCGGACGAGCAGCGGACCCAGGAAATGTCCAATGTGGTGACTCATGCCGTATCGGCTGATTCGACGGATGAAGAAGCGCTGCGTGCGCTGGGCATACGAAATTTTGATGTCGTCGTTGTGGCGATTGGTGAAGATATTCAGTCGAGTATTCTCACGACCCTTATTCTGAAGGATATGGGTGTACCTGTTCTGATTGTAAAAGCACAAAATGAGCTTCATGGTAAAGTATTGCAGAAGATTGGAGCGGACAAGGTCATTTATCCTGAGCGGGATATGGGACTACGTGTAGCCCATCATCTGACATCTCCAAACATTCTCGATTACATCGAGTTATCTGAGGATTACAGCATTTTGGAGATGAGAGCGTCCGAGCAAATGATCGGTAAAAATCTGCTGGAGCTAAATATTCGTGCACGTTTTGGTTGCAATGTGATGGCGATTCGCAGTGGGAATTCGATGAATATCTCTCCGTATGCGGAGGATCGGATTGCGGACGGGGATGTGCTGATCATTGTTGGCCATAAGGACCATTTGACGAAAATGGAGCTTGCATATCCAAAGTAATAAGTACATTGATGGGATGATGGAACATTCTTTGGTCGGATAATTTCAATTCGTCATGTTAACATGTTGATAAAAAATCCCGCAGACGGGAAGGATGGAAAGATGGATATTGTATCACCGCAAAATACACGTGTGAAGGAATGGGCACAGCTGCTGGAGAAAAAGCACCGTACCCGTCAACATAAATATATTATTGAAGGCATTCATCTCGTACAGGAAGCGCTGCGTGCCGGGGCAGATCTGGAATGCATCGTTTACGATGGGGAGCAGGGTGTACCCAAGGAACTGGCTGGACAGGAGGCTCCACTTCAGCGTGTGGAATGGATCAGTGTATCCCCTGCGGTTATCGCCAAGTGTACGGATACGATGACCCCCCAACCTGTTTTTGCCGTTGTACATAAAGGTCGTGAGCCGCTGCAAAGCTTGTTGTCTTCCTCCAAGGGGCTGGTCGTTGTATTGGACAATGTTCAGGACCCTGGTAATGTGGGAACGATCATTCGCAGTGCGGATGCAGCGGGAGCGGCAGGTGTTGTGCTCGGTGCGGGTTGTGCCGATGTCTATAATCCGAAAACGATCCGTTCGACGATGGGCTCATTGTTTCATTTACCCATCGTCGAAGGGCAGTTGGAGTCGTTGCTGCCTGAAGCAAAAGCTGCGGGTGTAAAGTTGGTGAGTACGTCTTTGCAGGCAGAGTATTCGTGCTACAGTTATGATTTTACACAAACGGTGTGGCTTGTGATTGGTAATGAGGGCAAGGGCATATCGGAGTCTACTGCACAACTGGTGGACGATGCGATTACGATTCCAATGCAGGGACAGGCTGAGTCACTTAATGCCGCGATGGCGGCAACGATCTTGTTGTTCGAGGCGATGAGGCAGCGGATGGTTTAGCCGATGAATAATATACTTCGTTATCATATGAGGTAAGAAATATAAGCTTATTCCAACTCGAACGATGAGTGAGGAATGGGCTTTTTTTTGCATGGTCGAGAACGTTGAATAAATAAATCGAACGATATGGAGCTGGTATGCCAATATATAGTGTAAGGAGGAAGGGGATGGATGATGAGTGAGGCAGAAAAGTACATAAAACTTGTGGAATTAACCCGGGCTGGCGATTACGAAGCATACGGGGAGTTATATGAGCTAACGGTGATGGATGTGTATCGCACTGTCCGTTTTCTGATTCGTGACTCATCTGACGCGGAAGATCTGGTACAGGAAATTTATATTCAGGCATACAGGTCCTTAGAGCGTTACGATTCGGAGAGAGCGTTTCGTCCCTGGTTAATGGGTGTGACGATGCGGCAGGTCCGAAGCTACCGGCGAAGACGATTGACGCAATTTCGTTTTAGCAAGCGGATGGAAAAGTCTGATACGGGGCTGGAGTATGATTTTACCGGTGACTTAATCAACAAGTTGGCAAATCGTCCTCTGCTTGAGCAGGTACACCGATTGCCATACAAGCTCCAGCAGGCCATCACCCTTCACTATTTGAACGAGTACACGCAAGAGGAGATTTCATGCATATTGGAAATTCCACTTGGAACGGTGAAATCTCGTATTCATGCGGCACTCACCAAGTTGAGGCAGAATCAGAAGTTGAACCTAGGTATTCGGGGAAAGGTGGAGGATTTGCATGAATCTCGATGAACAGCTGCGAACAGCCTACCAGGAAGAGGCCAAAGACTGGACAATTCCTGAGAGAACAAAACATAAAATCTTAAATGCTATTCGAAGTGAATCACGTCTCAAAAGACATCGGAAAAAATGGCTGGTTACGGTGCTGCTGGCTGCTGTGCTCATCATTCCTACTGGGGCTTATGCGGGGTATACCTATTTGGCTAACGAAATGTATGGTTCACAGGAAAATATATCAGCGGTGGGTGGAACATCGGAGGATTACATGAGACTGGAAGAGAAGCTCCAGACAGCCAAAGCACACTTAAGTGAAGAGGAATTCATTCAATTTATGGATCTGATGAAACAAATGGGGCAAATGGCTTTGAAGAATGCGGATCAACAGGGAGAGATGCACCCCGAGCAATGGAGTGTCACAGAACAGACGGAATTTAATCGTCTTACTTCAGAACTGGAACCTTTTTTTAAAAAGCTGGAAGCAGCAAGTGTAGACTCTCCAAAAGAACCTATGGACCAAGAGCAGTTTTGGGAGGAACAGCTAGCAATGGCAGAGACGAAGTTTTCAAAGGAGCAGTTTACCGAGTTCAAATCGTTATATGAACAGATGAAGCAGTATGAGGCCATGGTGATGGATCAGGATGGGAACATGCATGAAGAACGATTGTCTGCGGAGCAGAAAGAAGAACTGAAGCAGGTACGTGAGCAGATTTTTCCCTTCTTGGAGAAGTTGGGACTGGATGTACGCAAACCGGGTGAGTAGCTTAGGTAGTGTTCAGGGGCTGAGGAGCGAAAGGATTTCATTCCTTTTGCTCCTTTTTATTTTGTAGAAATGATTTTGTAGATAATCTTCTTATCTGCGTTGCATATTCAGCCGATACTGATGCGGCGTAGTGCCTGTTGCATTGCGGAAGACTTTGCAAAAATAAGATGGGCTGGACATGCCTACACGGTGGCCAATTTCCGGAATTGTGTGTGTGGTACTTGTGAGTAACACACAAGCGTGACGAATACGGGTAGCCTGGGCGTAAGCAACGATGGTAGTTCCGGTAGCTTTTTTAAATATATGGGACAGATGATAAGGCGAAAGATGCAGTGTATCTGCGATATCCTCCAGACGAAACACTTCATTGTAGTGCTCTTCAATCCAATGCATGACAGCCTCAGCATGAGGATGCAGAGCGGAAGAACCCGCTGGGAGCGCAGTAGAGCTGGGATACGGCCTGTCTTTCCAAAGGTAGCGAAGCTGTGCGAGAAGTCCAAGTAAAAAAAGTCGTGTATCCTCTTCCGCTTCATGTGGAAGCAACGTAGGCAGAATATCGGCAAATTGCTCAATCATCTGAACCAGTGGGGAAGAAGCGGAAAGACGGATCGGTTGAAGCGGAGATGTTTGCCCGAGAAGGTCCATTGTAAAACGATTCGATACGGCAAAAAGCCGAGAGTGCGAGTTCAGCAAGTGCTGCTCATACATTAGGACACTGCGAATAAAGGGATGTTCTGTCGTGACTTGAATCTGGATCTGATGCAGCTGAAAAGGGCGGAATATCATCAGTGTACCCGGTTTAAGGGGGAATGCCTGACCCTCGGTTATGAGCTGTCCATATCCATCATGGATATACGTGATTTCCATCTGTGAATGAGCGTGAAAAACCTCTCGGAACGCAGTGGTGGAGGTGCGACGGCATGCCAGATTAAATTGTTCCTCAGTGATGATGGGCATTAGGAATGCCTCCCCTTCAAGAGCGCAATATAGTTTCATTTTATCACAAGATGAACGCATAAAAGCGCTTTATTATTGTGTATTGTGAAGGGAATAAGGGAGGTATGCATTCATGTTAAAAGTAGCCATTATTGGAGCAGGCGCCATCAGCACAGCGCATATTACAGCATATTTGGCATTTCCTGAACGATGTCAGATCGTAGCTGTGGTGGATATGTATGCAGAAAAAGCACAGAAACGAATTAACGAATATGGATTGGAAGGAGCACGTGCTTTTACCGATTATCATGAATTGTTGGATCAAAACATTGACTTGGTTTCCGTCTGTACCCCGCCGTATACCCATGCACCGATCACATGTGATTTTCTGCATGCAGGTACACATGTGCTTGTCGAAAAACCAATGGCCTCTTCTTTACAAGAGGCGGATATGATGCTGGAAGCTGCCAAAAAGAGTGGTAAGCTGCTATCGGTTGTGGCGCAGAATCGTTTTACAACACCGATGATGAAACTGAAAGATGTGCTGGATAGCAAACTTATGGGTCCCATTGTCCACGTACAGGTCGATTCGTTCTGGTGGCGGGGCCATAATTATTATGATCTGTGGTGGCGTGGTACATGGGAAAAGGAAGGCGGAGGCTGTACTCTTAATCATGCGGTCCATCATATTGATGCGATGCTTTGGATGATGGGTCCTCCGGTGGAACTGCAGGCGATGATGGCGAATACGGCGCATGATAATGCTGAAGTAGAGGATATTTCCATGGCAATGCTTCGTTTCCAAGAAGGAGCACTTGGTATGATCACCAGTTCCGTGGTACACCACGGAGAGGAGCAGCAGTTGATTTTTCAGGGTAAAGAGGCCAGGGTATCTGCGCCTTGGAAGGTCGTTGCTTCTACGGCACGAACGAATGGATTCCCAGAACCCAATCCAGATTTGGAACAACAGATTCAGAAACTTGCTGACGACTTACCGGATGTTATTCATGTGGGGCATGCCGGGCAAGTGGAGAATGTGCTAAACGCCATTGAGACAGGATCACCGCTTCTGGTGGATGGGAAGAGTGGTCGGAATACACTGGAACTCATTGTTGGTATCTATAAATCGGCTAGTACGGGAGAGAAGGTTACTTTTCCACTAGAGGGAGAGGATGCTTTCTATACAAGGGAAGGGATTATGAAAAATGCGGTGCATTTTTATGAGAAAAAGACAGCCGTAGAGAACTTCGAGGATGTGGAAATAACGTTAGGGAGAAAGTTGGAGTCTTAGTTAAATAAACATGGAAAAGAGGCCAGTCCCACAGATATTGTGAGATCTGGCTTCATTTTATTGAAATCCTATTTACAAAACAAAATCAATACACCCGATGTTTCCATCCATTCAACTTCGCGATGGCTTCCAGATAATAATAATCTCCATAGATCAGGGAGACATCAATGAAGGAATTGCCGCTGCCTGTGGCATGTAGCAGAATCGATTCATGCTCTGGCTGATCCCAGACCGCATAGTTCTCTGTTAAGGAACGCAAAATTCGTTCAGCTGCATCGGCATAGAGTCGTTTCTCACCTTCAGGAACGGCGGCGGCCAGTTCCAGCAGACCGGATGCAGCGATTGCTGCGGCAGAGCTGTCCCTGGATTGATCATCCAGGGTAGGAAGTCTGAAATCCCAGTAAGGTACATGATCCTCTGGCAGCGCAGCAATAAAGTAATGGGCGATTCGTTTCGCTGTGTTCAGGAAACGCTCATCTTGGGTATAACGATACGTATTAGCGAATCCATATAACCCCCATGAGGTACCACGACTCCATGAGGACTCAGGAGCATATCCCTGTCCGCCAAAACATTCAATATAACGACCATCCTCCGGGTCAAAGGAAAGGATATGTTTGGTTGATCCGTCTTCACGAACACCATATTGCATGGTCGTCTCGGCATGGCTAATGGCAATATGTTTGTAGCGGGGGTCTCCGGTTACTTCTGAAGCCCAGAACAACAAAGAGATATTCAGCATGCAATCAATAATGGCCCAGCCATATTTGTCTTCATTCCACGCACGAATGAATTTGCCTGCCGGATTATATCGTCCTGCAAGGAAATTGGCTGCCTCCAGACCACGTCTGAGAGCATCGTCATCACCTGTAATTTTATGTTTAATTACAGCAGTAGAGAGAAACTGAAAGCCAACATCGTGATGAAGCTCTCCTGTTGGTCTTACAAACCATTGCTCCAAAGTTTCATCCCACGACCATGCCGCATCCCGGTAGCTTTTCTTTCCTGTCATATCGTACATAATCCACAGCATGCCCGGCCAGAAACCTGAAACCCACCAATCGGTGTTGATGTTATCATACTTCCCATCATCTCCGGCAAAATGAGGACATTTATCCCCAATGTTTTTTTTCATCTCTGGCAATTTGTTTTCCAGCTTCTGCATGACTTCCTGCCAATATGTCGTAGTTACAGCGGATTCTGCCTTGGCCATGAGATAACCTCCTTAGGGTTAATTAGAAAGTTAAGATAACGCTTTCCTATAAGGAGATTATATCTTTTTAATAATCTTAAAAGTTGTGTTAGGATATGAAGAAATGTTGCTCTGTTGTCATTGTGAAGAAGGAGGAACGAGAATGTTTGAACGTGTGGACTTTGAGGGAAATACTTTGGTGTGGGATTATCAAATTAAGTCGGTGAACGACTTCAAAGGATATTATCATTGGCATCAATGCGGAGAAATCCTCTATGTCCATGAAGGGCAAGGCATTGTGGTTTTGAATAATCATACCTATCCCATTCGTAAAGGCATGCTCTTCTTTTTTCAGCCCTATCAGCTGCATCACGTTTATGCCGAGGTGCATTCAGATACACCGTATGAAAGGAATATTTTCTATGTAGAACCCATTGTAATGGATCGATATTTGGAAGCGTTCCCGTATCGCCGTGCTTTTTTTTCAAGGTTATGGAAAGGAAGAAATCAACAGCAGGTTTTTGATCTAAGTTCATCTATGGATCAGGTGGATTGGATATACAAAAGTTATCACCAGTTACGCAGTCGAATTGGGGGAGAGTGGGAGGAATCAGTGCTGTTTTTGCTTCAACTCCTGAATGTTTTGGATCAACAAAGTGATGTGGAAAAGAAGAGGCAACCATACTTGGTCGAATCACGTCAATTAAGACATGCGGAGAAGATGATGCATTGGATTGAAGAGCACTATATAGATGAAATCAGATTGGATCATATGGCGAACGATATCCATTTATCCAAGTCTTATGCTTCCCGTATCTTTCAGCAAGAAACAGGAAGCAGTATTACGGACTACGTCACAGCCCGAAGACTCAAGCAAGCTTATCTTCTGCTGGAAACGACAACTCTTTCCGTTGAAGAGGTTGGCAGAAGGGCGGGATTTCCCAATGGCTCTTATTTCATTCAATTATTTCGCAAGTCGGCGGGAACTACTCCGCTTCAGTATCGGCAGCATTTTGAACGCAGTAGCAGACATTAAATCACATGAGTGTAACTGCTGATGTTATTAAAAGTAGCGTCAGAACATTATCGTAATGAAATTTAAAGTGCTATTTTAAAATTGCAATGTCTTCGGAAGTTAAAGCGAAAATGAAGTTTTCTCTTCTAAAATAGAATGAATTTCTATACTTTCCTCAAAAGTACGTCCTACAGCCACTTATCGGCCCACCGTTCTACGGCGCTTAATGCGCGCCCCAACTCTGTGCCTTTGCGGGACAACATATATTCTGTCCGAACAGGGCGCTCCGTAACCACATGACGCACGACCAATCCCTCTTCCTCCAGTTCCTTCATCCGTTCATTAAGTACCCGTTTGCTCAGGTCCGGGATATAAGCGTGAATTTCACTGAATCGTTTGGGTTCTTCCATCAATGTATGAATAATGAGGGCTACCCATTTCCGGCCAATGATCTGATAAGACTGTTCCACCTTTTCGCATATTTGCTTGGCATTCTCATCATCGCTCATAATAGTACTCCTTTGATTTAGTTATGCTTATTATAGCATTAGTATACTTATTGTAACCTGAGTGTCCACAAGCCCTATGTGTAAAATCTCACATACCAATTGTTCTTAATGTTACCACATAAAGCGTTAACATTAAATAAAAACCCTTTAAACACTGGTGTTCACAGGTTGGACACGATTGTTGACGAATTGTGACGACAGGTGTAAGATGGGTAACGTCAATTCAATTGGTTACAATTTATAACCTTGATTAAGGTTGTGGAGAGAAGGAATGTTCCATGTTTAATTCAGGTCAGATACACAAGCGGAGGTAAGGCGGGGAACTCCCCCACTAATTCCGTCTTTTGTCATGCTTGGATTTGAACATTTTGCATCATCATATACTATACTGCACAGATCACAGGAGGCACTCCAATGGACGCAATGACATTTGTCCTCTTCGGGGCAACAGGCGATTTAGCCAAACGTAAGATTTACCCTGCATTATATAATTTGTACATTGATTCGAAAATGCCGAAATCCTTCTCCGTTATCGGTCTTGGACGGCGTGAATTGTCGGATGCTGACTTCCAGGCGAATGTTGAAAAGTCACTTCATACCTTCTCCCGTCAAACACCGGAAGAAGAAGCTCAAGTTCGCGACTTCATTGGAGCTTTCCGTTATTGTTCTTTAAATAATACGAAGCTTGAAGATTACACCAAATTGCTGGAACTGGTTCAGAAACGTGAACAAGAGCTCAATATTCCTGAAAATCGCATGTTCTACATGTCGGTTGCACCGGAATTCTTTGAGCCAATCGCACTGAACATTCAAGAAAGCGGCTTGGGTAACACCAAAGGCTGGAAGAAACTTATCATCGAAAAACCATTCGGACACGATCTGCAATCTGCTCGTGAACTGAATGAGAAACTCAGCAATACCTTTGCAGAAGAAGAAATTTACCGCATTGACCATTTCCTTGGTAAACCGATGGTTCAAAATATTGAAACCCTCACTTACGCGAATCCAGTCATTCAGGCTTTGTGGTCCAATCGTTACATTGCCAACGTACAGATTACGGCGAGTGAAACGGTTGGTGTTGAAGAACGTGCCGCATATTATGATCAAAGCGGTGCCCTTCGTGACATGTTCCAAAACCATATGCTTCAGTTGCTGATGATGATTGGTTTGCACTTGCCAAAACGCTGCACACCGGAAGAAATTCAATTTAAAAAGCAGAAGATCGCTGAGGCTCTTCGTCCATTGACGAAAGAAAATATTGCTTCCGAAGTCGTCCGTGCCCAATATGCAGCAGGCGAACTGCAAGGAACTTCTGTTGTTGGATATCTGGACGAGCCTGACATTCCAGCTGGTTCTCAGAATGAGACATATGTTGCCGCGAGACTGTGGATCGATGATCCATTCTGGAGTGAAGTTCCATTTTATATTCGTACAGGTAAACGCCTGGCTGAGAAATCAACCAGAATTGTTGTTGAATTCAAGGCTCCACTGAAAACAGGTCATGAATCCGAAAATACAACAGAGCCTAACCTGCTGACAATTGAAATTGGACCGAAAGAAAGCATCTCGCTCCAATTAAATGCGAAAAACCCACTCAACCAAGGCGAAGTGGAACCGATGCATATGAACTTCAACTCAGGTGAACGCAACATTCCGGAAGCTTACGAAAACCTGATCTTTGACGCGATGCGTGGAGATTCTACATTCTTTGCTCACTGGAACGAAGTTGAACTGGCTTGGCAATGGGTACAGCCGATCTTGGAAGCATTCCAGGAGGGCAGTGTGCCACTCGATACGTACAGCGCTGGTTCGCAAGGACCGGAGTCAGCAGATCGTCTGATTGCAGAGAACGGCTACCGTTGGTGGTAAGGCAAACGAAAAGTAGGCATCAGAGAACAGTACAGTAGAGTACTATCAATTTTGCTCAATATTATACAAATATTTATGAATTACACCGTTCCAATTTTGCATAAGTCCTTCCGGTAATACCCGGAAGGCCGCGAAAATTTTTAAATATAGATGGCCGACGCACTTGATTTGGCTAAGTAGCGACGTAGTGTAGGGGACGGAATCGATTCTGTAGAAGCGAAGCGTTCGCCTTTGTATCCAAATTTCATCAATTTAAAGGTTGATGAAAAGAAATTTGGATACAACAGCGATCGAAAGAACGATCCGTAACCGGAACGGTTGCAGCGAAACGAGAATGTAGTCTGGTGCTCTGCAACAAAGATGAAATTTAAACATTGTTCATAACAGGAGGAACTAGCAATGAAACTTGGACTTATTGGATTAGGTAAAATGGGATTAAACCTGGGTAGAAACCTGATTGACCACAAACATGAAGTGGTTGCTTTTGACCTGAACGCTGAAGCTGTGAATGAAATGAAAGAATACGGCGCAACAGGCGTATCTTCTTATGCAGAAATGGTGGCTTCCCTTGAATCCCCACGTGTATTGTGGATCATGGTTCCTCACAATGTGGTTGACGCTGTATTGGCTGAAGTAAGCCCACTGTTGTCTAAAGGCGACATCATCATCGAAGCCGGTAACTCGCACTACAAAGAGTCCATCCGTCGTTACGAAGAAATGAAACCTAAAGGCATTCACTACATGGATGCTGGTACATCAGGCGGCATGGAAGGCGCACGTAATGGCGCATGTTACATGATCGGTGGCGATCCTGAAGCTTGGGCTGTAGTTGAGCCTGCATTCAAGGATACTTCCGTTGAAAATGGTTACCTGTATGCAGGTAAAGCGGGTAGCGGTCACTTCCTGAAAATGGTTCACAACGGTATCGAGTACGGTATGATGGCTTCCATCGGTGAAGGCTTCGACGTATTGGAGAAAAGCGGCTTCGATTTCGACTTCGAACAAGTTGCTCGTGTATGGAACAACGGTTCCGTTATCCGTTCTTGGTTGATGGAATTGACAGAGCGTGCATTCTCCAAAGATGCTAACCTGGACGAAATCAAAGGGGTTATGCATTCTTCCGGCGAAGGACGTTGGACAGTTGAAACAGCATTTGACCTGCAAACTGCTACACCAGTTATCGCGTTGTCTCTGTTGATGCGTTACCGCTCCCTGGAAACAGACACGTTCACAGGTAAAGTTGTCGCAGCATTGCGTAATGAATTTGGCGGTCACGCTGTAGAAAAAAATTAATTCATATATAACTGTTAACATATATGGATAATCGGGTAATGATGAGTATAGTTGTTTACACAATTCATCAAGTGGAGGGAACATATCATGAAATTTTTCTTAGATACAGGTAATGTTGAAGAAATCAAACGGATCGAACGTCTTGGTCTGGTGGATGGAGTCACGACCAACCCGTCTTTGATTGCCAAAGAAGGTCGCGTATTTAAAGAAGTGATTCAGGAGATCTGTGGCGTTGTTAAAGGCCCGGTCAGCGCTGAAGTTATCGGACTTAAAGCCGAGGATATGTTGAAGGAAGCTTATGAAATTGCAGAGTGGGCACCGAATGTAGTGATTAAACTACCGATGACCGAAGATGGACTCTATGCTTGTCATGAACTGACGCAAAAAGGAATTAAAACCAATGTAACGCTGATCTTCTCTGCAGCACAGGGTCTGATGGCCGCGAAAGCTGGCGCAACCTACATCAGTCCATTTGTTGGCCGTCTGGATGATATTGCGGTGGATGGCATGAAGCTGATTCGCGATCTGCGTCTCATTCTGGATACGTACGATTTGCCTTCCGAAATTATTGCAGCAAGCATTCGTAATATCAAACATGTGGAGGATGCAGCCCTTTCCGGTGCGCATATCGCGACCATTCCGGGTTCGCTCCTACCAACATTGTGGAAACACCCGCTGACAGACAGCGGCATTGAGCGTTTCCTGAAAGATTGGGAGTCCGTTCCGAAATAATAACATGTGGACAGGGATTAGATTCCTTAAAGCCATATCTCATCAAAAAGCCTTTCGTCTTGCAGATAAACAAATCTGCTGGCGGAAGGCTTTTTTAGTGCAGCATGATGATATCCCCGTACGAGCAGGTGCTGTCCTTCTTTTTCGGGACAACGGTGCATAAGGATAGTATATAGCCTATAGCTCATCCCGCAGGGGAGGGACGCCCGATGATGAGAAGACGATGGCGAAGCCGAAGACGCCGCAAGCCGCCAAGTGGCAGGCGCAAAATGTGGTTGATTATTTTATTGGTAACAGCGTTTTGTTTGATGCAGGGTTTTGCCTATGTGGATAAGAAAATGAAACCGCCCATCATGCATCTGGCCAAAATCAGAGTGAAGCAAATTGCAACGGAAGCGATCAACAAGGCGATAACAGCGCAGGTTTCCGAAGGCAAATCCACTGAAGGATTGATTGACTGGAAAACTGATACGGCTGGGAAAGTGTCCGGATTCATGCTGAACTATGACGAGCATATGCGAATCACGGCGAGTACGATGAACATCGTGCAATCCACTTTGCAGAACGTGCATATGTTAAAAGAAAAAATCCCGCTGGGGCAGGCGTTGGGCAGTCCGGTACTGGCATCCTTTGGTCCAAGTATACCGGTTCGTATTGAGCCTCAGGGAGCCGTCAAGGTGGATCTGAACACCCGTCAGCAGAATGCCGGTATAAACATGATTCTGGTTGAAGTGTACATTCACATCATTGCCGAAGTCGCGGTGGTGGTGCCCTTTGACATGGAACCTGAGACCGTCGATACGGAAATTCCGATATCTTACCTGTTAGTGGTCGGGGATGTGCCGATGTACTACTATGATAATCAGGGCAAGCCGGTGGGCAGTAACGGTAGCAATGCACCCGCGATAGCACTGCCATCGGGTCAGACGGGTGTTTCGAGTGGTCATGGAGGAACGCCTAATTCAACCTCTCCCAACCAACAGCAGACTCCAGCAAACGGTTTGAACGGAAGTGGACTGGAGGTTGAGTCGGATTTGTCGGATCCGAATGGGGGGTTGCAGCTTGACGTAGATGTAAACCACTGATGAGTCAAAGGCTAATATCGAATAAAAAAAGGGGCCTCTATGTGAGGTCCCGCTTTGCATTAAAAATCATCTCAATACTAAATAGATACTTCTTGTCCTTTGCTCCAACTTCATTTTGGCTCACTTGCTTTTGGCTTTCTTCTGTTTCCGTTCTTCCTGCTCCCAATGCTTCAGATTCGGGTAAGGGTCGAACGACCATTCATTCAGCCCACTATCACGATAAATTCCATAGTGCAGATGAGGAGGAAACTTGCCTTGTGTACCTGGTTTACCATACCCTGAACTACCCACCCAGCCCAAAACCTGACCTGGGGTAACCACTTCGCCGATATGGGCGTTTTTGTCGAAGCCGGATAGATGAGCGTAATAGTGGTAATGGTTGTTCAGATCACGAATACCGATACGCCAGCCACCAAACGGATTCCAGCCCTTGATCTCCACGATGCCGTAACAGGTACTGCGCACAGGCAAGCCATGCGGTGCAAAAATATCCGTGCCTTCATGAATACGGTAACCGCCCCAGCTGCGTTTGGTCCCCCAGGTGCTGCGGTAGGAGTAGTTAGTTCCGAGAGGGACGGGAAAGGCGTGGCCAAAGAGATCAAGGCTGTCAAAATGCTCATATAATTTCGCGAATTGCTGAATGCGCTGCACCGCACGGGAGTTATGATAATATTCCCATAATGCGATGTTGAAGTCCTCTGGCTTGGTACCATAATTCTGAATAATGGAAGCCATGCTGTAAAGTATATCCAGGTCATTATTGGCATCTGCAACTCCATCACCAGAACCATCACGACCATACCCATTGAAAAAGACAATGGAACCCGGATGCTGATCCGTCTCATCCGGATTGAGCCAGCCTCTCCAGGCTGGGGAGGTCATGAATATACCGGTAAGCCGATCTGGATGTTTACGATCTTTCGGATGTGCACGCGAGATGGTTCGTTCGTATTGATCAATTGCTGCGAGCCTGTACCAGGGAATTTGGGTCATCTGACCAATGCTTTCATATAGATGTCTACGTGCAGCGAAAATGTCCGCTGGTTTTTGCTCTACAGCCTGAGGTTTGGAATCAGCGGTGGTGGGCTCACCGTAAACATCAACAGGCAAGAATGGGAGAAGCAGTGTGCCTGCAAGCAATGTTTTGATCCAAAAGGAATACGTTAACCGCGATGTAAAGCGATCTTGCACAGGGAAGCAGCCCCCTTTCCAATGAGATGATGCACATGGTGCCCGGTGAACCAAGCTATAACCTAGCGTTCTTCAAAAGTCTTCATTTTATCCATGTAAGACATGAATGCACAAGATGTGACAAATGGGGGTTTTTCCAACGCTTTCATGGTATAATATGTTCCGAGCAACAGCCTAACTTCAGTAGAAAGAAGGTTTATGCATTGGCTAAACGTGTTAAAGAACCGAAACCGGACTGGATTCGGATCAAATTGACAACCGGCGATAACTATCAGGAAATGAAAACGATGATGCGTTCCAAAACGCTGCATACAGTATGTGAGGAAGCAAGGTGCCCAAATATTTACGAATGTTGGGCCAATCGGACGGCTACTTTTATGATTTTGGGCGACATTTGCACACGGGCATGCCGTTTTTGCGCGGTGAATACTGGCTTGCCGACGGAACTTGATTTGCAGGAACCAGAACGCGTGGCAGAAGCCGCGGAACAGATGAATCTGCAGCACTGCGTAATTACGAGCGTAGCGCGTGATGACCTGAAGGATGGCGGAGCGACGATCTTTGCGGAGACGGTGAAAGCCGTTCGTCGTCGTTTGCCTTTATGCAGCGTAGAAGTCCTAATTCCGGACTTTTTGGGTGACCGGGATTCCTTGCAGATAGTCATGGATGCCAAACCGGACATCTTGAATCATAACATCGAGACTGTAGAGCGGCTATCGGACAAAGTCCGTGCCAAGGCAAAATACAAGCGTTCACTCGAACTGCTTGCTCGTGCCAAGGAAATGCAGCCAAATATTCCAACGAAATCGAGCATCATGCTTGGTGTAGGTGAGGAATATCACGAAATCTTGCAAACAATGGATGATTTGCGCGCTGTGGATTGTGATATTATGACGATTGGTCAATACTTGCAGCCATCTGAGAAACATCTGTTTGTAGAGAAGTATTATCCGCCAGAGGAGTTCGCATCATTGAAGCAGGAAGGACTGAAGCGTGGATTCAGCCACGTCGAATCTGGACCTATGGTCCGCAGCTCTTACCATGCCCATGAACAAGTGAAATCTGCTGCAAAAAATAGTGAAAAGGCGGCATCTCACGCATGATGGAGGAGACAGGTTTGGAAGAAGAAAAAAGTTCAGAACAGGTTGAGGAATCGGTTCAGGAGGCTGTACAGGACAAACCCAAAGAACCGGTTATTGTTCAAATCGGCGGAAAAAATTATGAAATCGTGCAAAATCACAAAGAAGGCTGGAATCCTGAAGTGTTCCGTGACCGTTACAGCGAAGTGTTGGAACGGTACGATTACATTATTGGGGACTGGGGTTACAGCCAGCTGCGCTTGAAAGGTTTTTACCGGGACAACCATCCCAAAGCAACGAAGGATTCCACGATCTCTAGCATGGTGGACTATATCAATGAATATTGCAATTTTGGCTGTGCGTACTTTGTGCTTCAAAAGAGCAAAGATCAGCCTCAAGCCAAAGCAAAAAGCGGTTCCTGAGAAGGACCGCTTTTTTGTTGCATGTATTTAGTCCAAAAAAGCTGTGCGAACCCTGTTCCAAAACGGATAGGGCCGGAAACGGGCAAAGCTGACCTTGTGGCGGGCCACCTGGCAGCGTACCGATATGAGGTCTTCCACCATAATGTTTACGTGGTCAATGGTAAGCAGCAACCGCTGATCCTTACGTGAGAAGATATCACAGTGATGGTGCTTGGGCAAAATAACCGGTGAACCCAGCGTCCGATAGACGCGGTTATTAATCGAAGCAATCTCGGCGATCTGAATCGCCTCGATTGTGGGATGCACCATGGCGCCGCCAAGCGCCTTGTTGTATGCCGTACTGCCTGAAGGTGTTGATACACAGATACCGTCACCCCGGAACATCTCAAACGTCACGTCATTAATGTCGACCTGAGCCACGACTGTACCGTCTACACCTTTTAACGTAAATTCGTTCAGTGCAATATAAGAGGTATTGCCCGACTTTTTACGAATCTCAAGCTCCAATAGCGGGTACTCTACAATCCGGGGTTTGAGTCGTTCCGGGTCGCCTTTGCCGCTCATCAATCGAACGAGTTCCCGTAATTCTTCCTTCTTCCAATCGGCATAAAAGCCGAGATGGCCTGTATGAACCCCAACAAAAGCAATGTCCGGGATGCGGTCGATGAAATTGTGAAATGCTTGCAGCATCGTACCATCGCCTCCGATGGAGATGACAATCTCCGGCGATTCTGCATCCAGCTTAAACCCTTCCTCTTTTGCCAGCGCATGAAACTGCTGACTGAGATCAATCGATAACTGGTCTCCGCGGTCTTGAACATAGTATCTCAAGATGAAAGCTCCTTTGTGGTCATTATACTACCGATGATAATCAATTCCAGGGAAGAACACAACGTTGGATTGATATTCAGTTGAATATGAACGCACAGGAAGACTTATTTTCTCATACGTCGAGGTAAGAAAAAGGGACTCAGCAGAGAAAGCATCAGCAATAAAATTAACACCCCTCCAAGTACACCTATTCCCGAAAACAGGATCTGTCCCCAGTCTGGTGTATACGAAAATGATTCTGGTGGGGCACCTATTTGGAACAAAACAGGCAATTCCGAACCACCCATCATCGGCACCCATAACAAAAGTACAAGTATGGGTGCAATGAGAGCGTGAATTGCTCTGGCAAACAGAAAGGGGCCGTATCTCATGGGTGTGTTGCTAAGGACACTCATAATCTGCGCATGAACGGATAATCCTCCCCAGGAGAGAACGAAGGCAGCAGCAGCAGCTTTGTACACGAGCGGAATGGATATGCCCGCCCCTCCCGCTTCTTTGGCTCCCAAAGTGACTTCAAATAACCCGCCTATGAGGCTGTGGGATAAGGCAGGCGGGAATCCCGTATATAGAAGCAGTTGTTCCGTAATGGCATATAATCCACCAAGCCATCCGGTTTGAACGAGTAACTCCATCATAACGGAGAAGAATACAACTAACCCTCCTACGATAATAATAAGGCGAAGGGATGAGGAGACTGCTTGGCGCAGCAATTCACCAAATGCCCGTCCATCAGCCTTTCTTGCCTCGTGCATTGCATAAATGGCTCGGACCAGTCTATTTCTGTGTACCTCTTCTGAGGCTGAGGGAGAGTCGTTGATCGACTGTTTATCCTTTACGGAGACGCTGCCATGGAACCGCATAAGCAGGCCCACAAGAAATGCAGCACCATAATGTGCTGTGACCAGTATGGGAGCGATAGCTACATTATGAAAAAAACCGACCGATACGGCTCCAATCATGAAGATGGGATCAGATGATGTGGTGAAAGCAACGAGGCGTTCACCTTCTTCCCGAGTAACTAGTTTTTGCTCCCACAATTGAGCAGTCAATTTGGCTCCAGTGGGATAACCGGAAGCACAACTGACAGCAAACACAAAGCCACCACTTCCGGGAACGCGAAATAGCGGACGCATCAATGGATTTAAGAGTGTACCCAAAAAATGAACAATGCCGAAGCCAAGGAGCAGCTCGGAAAGCACAAGAAAGGGAAAAAGGGAGGGGAACAGCACGTCCCACCAAATGGATAGTCCACGTACACCTGCATGCCAGGTTTCCGCAGGAAACAGCACCATCAATACACACAATATCAGGAGAGCTAGTGGGATCAGGACATGGGTGATTCGTTGTGAAGCGGCCATGAATTCTTCTCCTTTATTTTTGGAATGGTCAGTGTGCATTAGATCGCTGGTGCTTTGCCATCAATATATGAGACAACGCGGACAAACAGTACAAATTAATGTATAGAAAGCGCTTGCAAAAGTGGCTGTGTTTTTAAGAGATGTATGCTAAAATGATAAAAACGCCTGAACGTCACCTATTTAACTAGAAGGTGGAATTAAATCGGATGGAGTGATGATTATGAGTCTTGTCACCGGAATCCTGGTTTGTGCTTTTGTTTATGTTATACGTGCCTCGCTTGTGCGCTCTGAAGAAGAGGACTGGCGAAGTTATTAATGAAATATCTGGTGCGCCAAACCTCATGTTTGGCGCTTTTTTTGTGCCTTCAGGACGAGATAGACCTGTATAAGCCATGGCTATGTGGGACCATAACCCTTTCATGTTATATAGGACTTTTGGGATTTTTTTGATAGAATGAAGATAAAGGCGTTCGTAGCCTTGTTCTTCAATCTCCTTTCATAATTAAGCATGGGAGTGTAATATATGTCAAAATTCGACACAAGAAAGGAGGGGAAGTGGAATGAATCCTAGTTTGAGCATCTATGACAATCTTGGTGGAGAGGCAGGCGTTCGCGCACTGGTCGAAGCTTTTTATCCGATTGTTCAACAGAATGAGAAGCTGGCACCTCTTTTTCCAGAGGATATTCAGCCGGTAATTGACAAGCAATACATGTTTTTATCTCAATTCTTCGGTGGTCCTGCATTATTTTCCGAGGCTTTTGGTCATCCAATGATGCGTGCCCGCCATATGCATTTTGAAGTAACGGTTGAACGGGCAGAAGCCTGGCTTGCATGTATGGATCAGGCGTTGACACAGATCGGTGTGGAAGAGCCATTGCATTCTTTCGTCCTGCAACGATTGTCGGGTCCAGCACATCATTTTGTGAATACACCTTAGTTCCGATAACAAGCTTTTGGGAGAGGGATGGAATGAGTGGAATTAGAGCCTCTGTATAAGGTAAAAGTGAAGTGTCATTATTGCGAAACCGAGTATGATACTTCACGTGTAAGACCAAGCTTGAAACGGCCATACCGGACGGATTCCGATTTTTGCGCGTATTACAAGCGGGAAAATCCGGATTTCTATGTTGTTCGAATCTGTCCCGAATGTGGATTCGCTTCGACGGAAAATTCTACGGAACAATTGAGCGATAAACAGCGCAAGGCTTTCAAGGATCAGATCGGCAATCGGTGGGTGAAACGAGACTATAGCGGAGCGCGGACACTGGAACAGGCAATGGATTCGTACAAGCTTGGACTGCTGTGTGCGCAGGTTATTCAGGAGAAAGATCGTGTCGTTGCGGGTCTGCTGCATCATATTGCCTGGCTGTATCGGTACATGGAGGATCATACCCAGGAAAACCGTTTTCTTGAATTTAGCCTTGAGGCTTATGTAAAGGTTTTTGAACGGGAGGGCACTGGTGGGAATGAAGCCAAGTTGCTGTATCTGCTGGGAGAGTTGAACCGCAGGGTAGGTCGATTCCATGAGGCTGTAAAATGGTTCGGCAGGGTCATCCATGACAAGCGTATTACCGATGCTGCCATGATTCGTGCTTCGCGAGAGCAGTGGGCATTACTGCGGGAACAGATGATTTCGAGCAAGCTGGAATTGCCAGATGAAATGATTGAAGCAGACAAAGAGGCTGCGAAACGCAGCCCCATTTGATAAGTGACAGTTGTCTCTAATTGCGGACAGGACGACTGGACAGCAGGTAATCACTATCGTTGTCAATCACAGTCATGCTGGCATTACAACAAGGAAAGACCAGCAATTTCTTTTTGCCTTCGCGAATGCGTACAAGCTCCTTCGGTTTAAGTGGCAGCAGTACATTGTTTGCATGGCAGTACGGACATTGCTGTACATAAATGTCCCCCATTACAATATCGTAAGGCCAGCTGTTCTCAAAGGGAATCATTCTTGCTCGCCTTCCGTAGAGGCAGTTTTAGCCGCTTCTTCTTTGGCCAACTCGGCGATTTTCTGCATCAGGATATGCTGCGGCATATGCATCAGATGTTCGAGAGGAACACCCAGAGATTCTGCTAATTTGACGGCTGTGTCAGCCGAGACTTGTAAAGGTTTCATACGATTACCTCCTGAATATAGCTTAAACTATTTCTCTAGTATAGAGATATAGCGCTTATAAAACCAGTTCTAATTCAAGGTTAATTATCCATTTTACTGAGAGAGGTGCCTTATTAAATGAAAACACCATTACAACCCGTCTGGGATCTGGAGTCCATTTTTAGTGGAGGTTCTGCCTCCGAGTCGTTCGCTGCGTATTTGATTGAGCTGGAGCAGGATGTACGTAAGCTGCAAGCCCTTTTGAAAGAAACACCTGCACCCAAGTCGCTGGAAGAAACGAATGCGTTTGATCCGATTTTGGAACTGCTGCAGAGCTGTTATATTCGAATTTCGGAAGGGTCCGCATTTGTTTCCTGTCTTTCTTCACAAAACCAAAAGGATAAAAAGGCAGTTCAGCTTCAGGGAACCATTAGTTCTCTTGCCGCGATGTTGAACAGCAGCAAGTCCCAATTTGATAATACGCTTAGCCAGACGACAGACTCTGTATGGGAAGCATGGATTGCTCGAGAAGATATTCAGCCGCTTGCCTTTGTACTGAACGAGAGTCGCACTCAAGCTCGTGAGAAACTGTCACCTGAGCTTGAAGGTCTTGCGCTGGATCTCGGCGTAGATGGTTACCATGGGTGGGGCAAATTCTATAACACCATTGTAAGCAAGGTTAACATTCCATTTGAACAAAATGGTGAAACGGTGATGTTGTCCGCAGGTCAGGCTGCGAATAAACTGAGCGACAGTGACCGGAATGTGCGCGAGACTGTATTCGCTAACTGGGAACAGGCCTGGACGGATGTAGAAGACTTCTGCGCAGATACATTAAACCATCTCGCCGGTTTCCGTCTCAAATTGTATGAGAAGCGCGGCTGGGATGACATTCTCAAGGAACCTTTGGCGATCAACCGGATGTCGCGCCAAACGCTTGATACGATGTGGGACGTAATTAACGGTGCCAAACCTGCATTGGTTCGATATTTGGAGCGCAAGGCGAAACTGCTGGGTGTAGAGAAACTCAGCTGGAGTGACGTGGATGCACCCGTAGGCAAGTCGGGTGGAAAAGTCACATATGACGAGGCAGCTATCAATATTGTTGATCAATTCGCCAAGTTCAGTCCCAAACTTTCCAAATTTGCAGAAATGGCGTTTGAGAAACGCTGGATCGAAGCAGAGGACCGTCCTGGCAAGCGTCCAGGGGGATTCTGTACGTCCTTGCCACTCAGTAAAGCAACACGTATTTTCATGACCTTCTCTGGGACGCCGTCGAATGTGTCGACACTCGCCCATGAACTTGGTCACGGATATCATCAGCACATTATGGAAGAACTGCCGGCCTTGAATCAACGCTACGCCATGAATGTGGCGGAGACGGCATCTACCTTTGCCGAGCTGATTGTAGCGGATGCTCTGGTTCAAGCAGCAACGGATGAGCAAGAGAAGCTGGCTCTGCTTGAAGACAAGATTCAACGAAGCGTTGCGTTCTTTATGAATATTCACGCCCGTTTCCTGTTCGAAAATCGATTCTATGAGCAACGCAAACAAGGTTTAGTGAATGCAGATGAGTTGTCCAAACTGATGGTGGAAGCACAGCAAGAAGCGTTCTGTGGTGCGCTTGCATCAGATCATCCGCACTTCTGGGCGTCCAAGCTGCATTTCTATCTGACAGGTGTACCATTCTACAATTTCCCGTATACGTTCGGATATATGTTCAGTGCAGGCATATACGCCAGAGCGCAGGAGGAAGGCACGGCATTTGCCGATAAATACGATGATTTGCTGCGAGATACGGGCCGAATGACGGTAGAGGAACTGGCTCAGAAACATCTGGGTACAGATCTCACACAACCGGATTTCTGGCAAAATGCAGCGAACCTCGTCATTGCCGATATTGATCAATTCCTTGAGATGACAGAATCCGCAAAATAGTATTCCTATATATGTAATGAGGCTGCAATCCTGTGTAAATGTACATGGGATTGCAGCCTTTTTAGTATTTTTTAAAGTTAAGCTCTCGCTAAATATTTTGTCGCAATTGAGAGAAATAACTCGCTAAAATCATGCAAAATGGCAATTAATTGTGCAAATTATAGTTATAATTACCCAAGTTTGTTTGACTTTGTTGAATGACCACATTTGTTGTCATATAATGAGTCGTAAGTCCTTGTTTTATAGGATGAAGTGCATAAAGGAGGAGCGTTATGGTAAAAATTGACCAGCTTTCATTAGCACGACAGTTGGATCTGGTGTTCAAAGAGCTTGATCATGAATTATCAGGGTTAGATTCAGGTGTAGTTTTTGTGCAAATACGAAATAATGTAATTGGGAAGTTTGGAATTCGACATAATCCGATAACCGGGCGTGACGGTCAGATGGAAGTGGAGGACGGTGGATTAAACGAAACCCAGCGCTCTTCTTTCCGCGCAATGGCATTGGAGACTTTGAAATTCAAGCGAAATTGGACTCATGGAGAAATTGCATATGATTTTACAGTAAGACAAGGCATGATTCTGGTTGATGCTACGATGGAGTCCAACTATAATATGGCGAACCTGATGATTCGTTATCCAAGAACCAATACATACATGGATTCAGGCATAGAGTCGTCTTCATAATTGTGAAGAGCACACAGGAAAGCGGCACTTCCGAGGAAGGCCGCTTTTTTTGATCTTGCATATACGAGCACAAATTACGAGCTTACGAACGACCCGATAATTGCTGCTCAGCGATTTGGACCAGACGTTTAGTGATGTAACCACCCAGAGAACCTGTCTCACGGGAAGTGTAGTTACCGTAGTAACCGTCTTGGGGAATTGTTACACCCAGCTCTTGTGCAGCTTCAATTTTCAATTGTTGCAAAGCTGCAGTTGCTTGAGGAACAACCAGATTGTTTGAAGAATTTCTGCTTCCTTGGTTTTGACCTCCGTACATGTGTGTCACCTCCTTATGGCTTGGTGATGTTAGTATGGTTAGAGAATGAGGAAATATGCATGATATGGCGTAAGGGAAAATTTGGATATGGAAGATAAGATATAACATGAAAAAAGCCGATCCAGTAAGGATCGGCTACGAAGAATAAAAGGGAAATTTAGGGGCTAAGTCCCATAGAAAGTCTTGAGAGTACAAGATTCTACTCGGTTGGTGGAACAATCTCAATACGTGTGAAAAGTTCAACAGGCTGTTCTGGTTCCAGCCGAATCAGTCCCGTTTGCTCGTCTGTTAAATTCAAATTGGGTGCATCAGGAAGCCAGGTATAAGGTTCAATGCATAGAAATTGATCGGACTCACCTTTAGTAAAGAGCACCCAATGTTTGAAATATGCTTCATCTGCTGAATATTTCAGCGTGTATCCATCCTGTCTGCGCAAGTGAGCTACTGCTGCTTGCCCTTCGGCAGCTTTCAAAAGGGTATCCCAGTTTCGTCCTTGCATGTTCATGCCTTCGTTCAAAGAAGACCATTCTCCGAGAGATTCAATCTCACCTGTAGGCAGTTGTTCTTCATTCTGAGCGTAAATTCCGGACACAGGAAGTTGAAGTGACCATTCGGCAGGTTTGCCGTCAAGTAGAAACCATGTATGATATCCCATTCCAAAAGGAGCAGGAGTAGAGCTCAGATTGGTCACACGCAGACGCTGGCTTAACACCGCGTTTTGAAGTCTGAACGTCATCTCAAGCTTCAAAGGAATTGGAAATTGAGCCATCCAATGCTCTTCATTTTCAGTTAATAATTCCGTTGTAATTGCACAGCCATCTTCATCTTCTTCGATGTCGCTGACACACCAGGACTGGCTGCGGTGGAGGCCGTGAATATGGTTGTCATTAGCCGTATTCTGATCGAATTGGTAATGAACTCCCTCATATTCGAATTGTCCTCGATGAATGCGGCCTGGCGGAACAAGAAGCGGAACGCCGAAGTGATACGGCTTTTGCAAATAAAAGGCAAGTTCATCTTCTTCCGGACTGCGAACGACATCGCGGCCCTGCACCAGATCGCGAATCGAGATAATATTATTTCCAAGACGCGGCAGCAGGGTAATCTCCAATTCACGGCTATGTAGGATATACGTGTCGTAACCATTCCATTGGCCTTTGGTCACTTGTTTCATATCGATGCTCCTTTTCCCACTTGAAATCTGTCTGCAAACGGACAGCTCTATCTGCCGTTGCAGGCGTGTCATTGTGTACATGCCACTTATCCCATTAGCATGCTGAATGAATGCTGGTGATTAAGATAAGCAATTCCATCATAACAGATTTCTGTGAAGTGGGTAAAAAAAGCTATTCCCATTTTGACATTCTGGTCCGTGCGGATTAAGATGGTATTCTGAACGATGCGTTTTATCCAATGAATGATAATCAAAGCGATGACAGGGACAAGTAAGCCAAGAGAACTCTCTTCAGAAAGCCGGTGGGTGATGTGAACCGGTGTGAACTCTTTACCGAATGGACCCTTGAGTGCTGGCTTGAACAGGCGATGTCTGAAGTTTGGACTACCCTTAGTAGAATCGGACGTATACTCCACGTTACGGAGAAATGAAGGCATTTTTTCTACATGATCTAATCAGGTCTAAAGGTATGGAGAAATGCGAATAAGGGTGGCACCACGGTCTCACGTCCCTTGCGGATGTGGGGCCTTTTTGCGTTCGCGGAGAAGTAGGAACAAAACCAATAGGAGGCGTTATGTGAAATGAAAACAGTACTTTCGGGAATTCAGCCGAGTGGCAAGCTCACATTGGGGAACTACATCGGAGCAATTAAAAACTTTGTGAAATTGCAGCATGACTACCAATGTCACTTCATGGTGGTTGATCTTCACGCTGTAACGGTAGCTCAAGAGCCAGCAGCACTGCGTGAGCAGTCTGAGGCGGTAGCTGCCTTGTTTATCGCAGCTGGAATCGATCCTACGAAATCCAATGTGTTTCTGCAATCCCATGTACCGCAGCACGCGGAATTGGGCTGGTTGATGACTACACTGACATCGATGGGCGAGCTCGAACGCATGACTCAGTTTAAGGACAAATCATCTGGTAAAGATTCCGTTGGCGCTGGGCTGTTTGTCTATCCTTCATTAATGGCTGCTGATATTTTGCTGTATAATGCTGATCTTGTGCCAGTAGGCGAAGACCAAAAGCAGCATCTGGAACTGACACGTGATCTGGCGGGACGCTTTAACCATCGTTATGGTGAGTATTTCACGATTCCAGACCCGTATATTCCACAGGTGGGTGCTCGTGTAATGTCACTGGATGATGCTTCTTCCAAAATGAGCAAAAGTAACCCCAATGCAGGCAGCTACATTGCCTTGCTTGATCCTCCAGATGTGATTCGCAAAAAAATTAGCCGTGCTACAACCGACTCCGGTCGTGAAGTTGTATATGATCCGGCAAACAAACCTGAAGTCAGCAACCTGATGAGTATCTACGCTGAATGTGCAGGTCTGACATTGAACGAAGTCGCGGAGCGCTATGAAGGCAAAATGTATGGTCCGTTCAAAAAAGAACTGGCTGAAGTGGTCGTATCCGTTATTGAACCTTTACAGGAACGGTATCGTGAGATTCGTGAGTCTGGCGAATTGGCTGACATCTTGGAAACTTCAGCTCGTCGTGCAGAAGCGGTGGCTTCCCAGACACTTAATGCGGTTAAAGAACGCATGGGGTTTGTTCCTAGACGTACGTTGTAGTAGGACGAGGCAAGTAACTTAAAGCAAATGAATTGTTCACATAATAAAGAGGAGCCCTGGTAGGGCTCCTCTTTATTATCGTTTCGTACTATCCTATGGAGTTTACCGGGTCAAGAGGCTGTTTCCGAGGTGGTACATGCTTCACGACGCTCTTTCTTTGCGCGAATAACGAATCCCCAGCCGATGTTGGCAATGGACACGACAAACAGCAACGTAGCCAACCAGCCGGAGTAAGAGATCATGATCGCCGTAACCGCTAACAACATAATCGAAGAGAATGCAAACCATAGCGATAAACCTTTGCTCATTGGGAAAAACCTCCATATACAAATTTGATAAAATTCCGTATAACCTGAAGCGCACGAGCCATAATAATCTTGCAAGCTTGCAATTACATTACAGACACAGATTGAAGGGAGATTTTAAATATGGCTCAAGGATCTCGTTCTAACAACTTGGTGGTACCTCAAGCAAACTCAGCACTGCAACAATTGAAAATCGAAGCTGCACAGGAACTGGGTGTAACTATCCCACAAGACGGTTACTACGGTAACTATACTTCCCGTGAAACAGGATCTCTGGGTGGATACATCACCAAACGTCTGGTACAAATCGCTGAGCAGTCTCTGGCTGGGTCTGGCAAATAATTTATCATAACCAAAAAGCAACAAGCAGAAAGCCCGGGGCGGAAACGCTCCGGGCTTTCTCGCGCATTCGTTCCTATGTCTGATTGTGCCCTTCCATGCACCTTTCGTCAAGAGCGTGCGGATAAAAGTTTTTTATCCATTTTCTCGTCGCTTAACCAGCCGACATACGTATCAATCGTTTCGAAATTTCGATCCATAACGACTACAGCGACAAATGGGTACTGTTTGCGGTGTCGATAACGCACATCTGCCCAGCGAACCTTGTATCCTGCTGGTAATTCTTCCACCTCTGCAACAGCATAGGAGGTGAAGTACAGAAACGCAGTAACTTCAGGAGATTTGCGTGAAGCGGCGACAGCTGCGTGAGTAGACGATGAAGCATGGAGATTCCAGGTTAGGACGGAATGATCCATTTTGCCAATCTCATAACTGTCATCTTCATGTCTTTTCACCACATGCCATCGATTCCAGGATATCGTCGGGATCACCATATAATGAGCCTCAGAAGTATTTTTGTCGAGTCGCTTCACCTGTCTAACAGCCATAGCACGTGCTATTGTCCGCCATACATAATACAAGCCAATCAAAATATACAGTGAAACAAAGAGTGGAGCAGGGGCGATCAGATCGAAGGCCCATAACAAAATGGCCAGCACATGTGTGGTAAACAGAAACGGATCAAAAATATGAATGATGTTCCAGGCAATCCAGCGTTCAGTAAAAGGCCGTGCTGCCTGAGTTCCATAGGTATTGAACAAATCGGTAAAAACATGAACGCCTACGGCAACAGCAGTCCAAGCCGCGACGTGTCCAACAGCGACACCCGGGAAGATCAGTGCAATGACACCGGTGATGAGCAGAACCCATAACAGGAGAAATGGCAGTGAATGGGACATGCCCCGGTGATTCCTGATGTAGAGCGAGTTGCTTTTGAGACGTAACGCAGTATCGATGTCAGGAGCCTGCGAGCCTGCAATGGTGCCTACCATGACCGCGGCTGCGAGCATGGGACTGGTCGCGACAACAGGATCGACATAAGCCAGACCGGCCAAACCAATCCCCATGACAAAATGTGTAGAAGTATCCATAAACGTCTCCTTTGTGTGGTGTATCGTTAATGCGAGTTGCTTCTCTATCTAGGTGATACCCATATATAGTGTATATTATCCGTCTACCGAGAAGCAAAACACCCTAAATTCCAAAGATATGACAAGAACCTGCTCAATTGACAGCAATTGTACGAGCATTGTCAAACTCTTTTTCCTTTTCCTGTGATAAACTTTATATCGGAGGCGAAAGAGAGAAACCTCCATGAGATCAAGAAGAAGGGGGATTCACAAGCGTGGACAATCCATTGAGATACCAGGCTTCTTCCGATTCGGCAACACGATCTGCGCCTCCGATGAAATCAGGGACGTGGAAAGATTTTATCCATATTACGAAACCGGGCATTCTTCGAACCAACCTTATTGCGGTTTTTGGTGGCTTTTGGCTTGCATCCCAGTGGGACCTCAACTACGGCAAAATGCTGCTGACCCTGCTTGGAACAGTACTGATTATGGCTTCTTCTTGTGTATTTAACAATTACTTTGACCGTGAACTTGATCTCAAAATGGAACGTACCCGCAACAGGTCCTTGCCAACAGGACGTTTAACACCCAAAGTCGTTTTATCCTATGCCATTATTTTGGGTGTGATTGGATTATCCGTACTCTTTTCCTTCTCCGGGGTACTTGCCGGATTATGCGGCATTTTTGGCATGTTTGTCTATGTGATTATGTACACCCTTTGGTTAAAACGTTCGTCTACATGGAGCACCTCCATTGGCGGTCTGTCTGGTGCAATGCCACCAGTCATCGGTTATGTCGCAGTAACTGGACGGATGGATCTTGGTGCATGGCTGCTTCTGGCCATGTTGTTTTTATGGCAGCCTCCACACTTCTGGGCGCTCGCGATCCGTAGGGTGGAAGATTATCGGGCTGGTGGATTTCCGCTATTACCGGTTGTAAAGGGTATTAAACGGACCAAGATTCAGATGATTCCTTATCTGGTTTTGCAAATCTTTGTCCCGGTTCTCATGTATGCTTACGGGTATGCAGGAATCTTCTATCTTACCGTTTCACTGATACTTTCCGTGCTGTGGCTGTACTACGCACTTAAAGGCTTTCGTGCACAAAATACAGATGCCTGGGCCAAAAAGGTATTCCTTTACTCCATTAACTATCTATCTTTGAGTTTTATATTGATGATTCTGGATACAGTGCACAAATGAGCAGCATGAAATGCTTTAATAAACATTAGATGGGCACGGGTCCGTGGAACAGCTACAATAACAAGGGGGCCCATTGTCGGTTGGGTTCTTGGTATACATATGCATCAAAGTAGTATGGGAATGAGGAAAAGTCATTAAAAACACGATTCAAGTCCATGAATTTTATAGAGAACTGCTTCAACTTTTATGTATGCGTATTCATATGATCTGATATCGGAAGGGACGATAATGATGCTGAAAAAGTATAAATGGACATGGATGCTGTTGGGACTTGCGCTGATTATGGCGGTGTATTTAATGTGGGGCACCGTATTTGCCAGCAAGGAAAAATTACCCGAAATTCGGGAGATTCAATCCTTTTCAATGGAAAATGTGGATGGAAGCACAGTATCTCTGGATGATACCAAAGGCAAGGTGCGTTTGTTCTACTTTTATTTCACCAGTTGTCCGGATGTGTGCCCAATTACGACGTTTACGTTATCCCAGGTGCAGGATCTGTTGAAAGAGGACGATACCTTTGGCAAGGATGCCTCATTTGTGTCCATCTCGTTTGATCCAAAAGTGGATACGAAGGAGAAAATTAAGGAATTTGCAGATCGTTTCCACGCAGATTATGAAGGCTGGTACTTCCTGCGGGGGGATATGGAAAAAACGAAGCAGCTCGCCAAGGATTCATTCCAGATCCTCATTGAAGGTGAGAACAAGGACGATTTTGCCCACATGAACATGATTGGACTGGTGGATCGGAATAACCAGTTGCGGAAGGTATACAACGCGTTTAATACAGAGGATGTTGAACCAGCAGTCATTGCCGAAGACATTCGCAATCTGATCAAGGAATAAAAATGCGTTCATATTAATTTTCGCCAAATAAAGAGGCTGCTTCCTGGGTTGAATGGATAACCCGGCGAGCAGCCTCTTACGGTTTAAAACGTTGGGAATTCAGGATATTGGATATACGATTCCAATCCTGCTTTCTCCAGCTGGGCGATGATGTATTCATCGGGAGTTCCCTCTACACCCGCATATCCGCGTCGTGTATACATCTGTACTGCATCCGGGAAGGCATCTCGCAGCACACCCCTGATTTTTTTGCCCGAACTGTCATTATCCATAAATAAGTAGACCTCATCGTAACCAACCTGTTTGCGCAGCGACTCAAGCTTGAGGGAATTCAGGGTTCCAAACGTGCACAAAATGTTGATTTCGGGTCCTACAAGACGTTTTAGTTTGCTGCGGTCGTTTTTACCTTCCACAATGACATGAATAGGCATCATATTCACCTCTTGATCGAGAGCTTATGTCGACATTCCCCGGGAAATGTTGCAGCGGAAATCGACTGGATTATATAAAATGGACCTTCTAATTTTTACACAAGTGACTACGTTGACAGAAACATCATTGATTGCTAACTTCTTTTCCACATCAGAAATGAATGTCTAAGCAGCAGTGGCCATTCCTAATGAGGATATTTAAGAAGAAATCTTTAACAATGAAGAAGTCACCTCGTTTGTGTGTAAAACATCAGTCCATTTTATATAGTTTAGCTGTAAATGGGGGAATGATGCAAAGCCAAGAAAAATACAAGCCTTTCGGCTGTCAAAAGGTTTGGATTTAGATCATCTAGATACGGTTAACCGAGAATGCTTTTAGGATCAGATAGGGAAGCCTCCCGTCTGGCAGTGAAATAAGGGAGCAGCATAATGCCGATCATCAATAATACAAAGGCAATGAAATACGGCGATAAACCCACACGAAGCTGTCCTGCTGTGATTGGGCCGATGAAAGAACCTATGGAGGTAGCAATGGATTGCAATGAGAAGATTCGACCCAGCTTGTTTCCACCGCTTAAATGAATAAAGAGTGTTGCCATGGCTGGGAAAATAATACCTTTGGACATCCCCAGAACGAAAAGCACGGAAGACAACGGAATCTGTGGTATCGCCGCCATAACAAAGAAACATAAAGACATCAGCAGCACGCCTGCAATCAACCGCAGTTTGGGGGAATAACGGTTGAGAAATAGCATGCTCAGGGTAAATAGTGCTCCAATACTGATAATGGAAAACAAAAGTCCGGTAGACATCATGGACGAATGTCCGCCTCCACGCAGTGGCAGTTCAAAAAACAGAATTCCTTGGGCACAGGCAATGACAAGGGGCAGAGCAAAGTACCGCCAGGATACGGGTAGGAATTTTCTTTTTTCTTCAACCAGGTTGCTAGGCATGGCGGGCTCGGTCACTTTTTCGTGCTGAACTTCAACGAGGCCTTTGGGCATGGATAACCATGCGATAACACCTGACAGAATGAGCAGATAACCGAGACTTGCAAAGGTGGCGGAAAATCCTAAAGCCCCGACGATCAATGCGCCTGCGGCGGGTGAAACCACGGATGCCAGCGTATGTACGACGCCATGGCCTGACATGTACTTGCCTTGCTTAATTGGATCGCTTGATAGTTGCGCTAGCAGTGCGAGACAGGCCGGAGAGAGAAAAGCAAGTACAAACCCGCTGACGGAGCGCAGGGCGAGCAGCTGCCATGGCGTATGGATTTGAGCCTGGATTAGCAAAATGATGCCTGCACCCAGCAAACTGAATACAATGTAACGACGACTGCCATGTTTGTCGATTTGGGTTCCGGCAATCAGATTGCCTGGGAGATGAGTCAAGGAATAGATGCCCATCATCCAGCCGATGAAGGTCGGGGCTGCCCCGAGCGAGATAGCGAAAGGGGTCAAAATTGGATACTGCGCGTGCAGATCAAAAACAGCAAGGAACAAAAATAGATATAGCCAGATGGCCGTTTTCACATAAGCCCCTCCTTGTTAAGCGATGCATGTTCAATAACTGGTCATGATGTGTTCCCCGTTCCTTGGACAGAACCTCATGGTACTACTTGTACGCCCGGCGGGACGAACTTAGACCGTTTATTTTTACATAGGAGGGCTTAGCTGACAGCAGCTTCGGAAATCATGTATAATATTCGGGAAGTGTTAATAATCAACTCTAATACGGAAGGTGTAGTCATGAACATAGAAGTAATCAAAGAGTTTGTGATGCAGAACTGGCTGGTGATTGTGGTTGCGTTGATCATTTTGTTCTTTGTTCTGAACGTGGTCAAAACCGTATTGAAATGGGCGATTGCCATCATCATTATTGCGGCTCTACTGATATACAGCGGCATCTCCATGGATCAGATCAAACAGACAGTTACTGACGTTCAATCGAGTACGATGGACACATTGAAGAAGGAAGCGACCAGTATGATGCTCAAAGAAGCTTCCAAAGCAACATACACCAAGGGACAGGATGGAGCATTTACCATCACAAGCCCCAATGTGGAGATTAAGGGTAGAACGAATTCGGATAAAGTCGATGTTACATTCCGGGGGATCTCAGTGGGTGAATGGAAGGTCGACAATGAAACGATACGAACTTTTGTCAAACAGGCACAGGAGAACGGAACAGCACCGTCTTCGTAGTAAAGGAGGAATGGATACGTGCTGCAAAGTTGGCTGGATAGTCTGAAAGAATTCAATGGCATAACGATTATGCTGCTGCTGATTGTGGCCGCTTCATTGCTTCAGGGGTGGTCCAGAGGTGCTTCGCGTTCGGCAGGAAGACTCTTTGGATTCCTCATGGATGGTATTATGGCGGTTATTGGTATTTTGTTATCTATCGGTTTAACCTTATGGCTTGCGCCATATGTTCAGCAATGGTTGTCTGTGCATGCGGCAGACATGCCTAACCGTGAATTAAACCGATGGGAGCAGATGTATTATACATTGATTACGGCCATTGCTGATTTTCCGCTGATGCGGTTTGCCGTGTTGTTTGTAATTAGTTATGGCTTCATCCGTTTGGTTCTCGGATTGCTCTCTTCCCTTATTTTCAGCAGAAGATACAGTTCGGCAGAGCAAGAGAGCGGACCCAAAGGATTTTTCAGCCGTTTTACGGGTGCTGTGATTGGTACAGTTATTGGCTCCGTCCGTGGGATGATTGTGATTGCCGTATTGTTCATGATTGTCAGTCTCTATCCGGGCAGCATGTTTAGTCGCTATGTAGAGGCTTCACCCATTTATATGCAAGGAGCCAAATCTGTTATAGAGCCATTATCAGGTACTTTCATCAAGGACAAGCTGCCTGTATTTACGCAAGCCGTACAAAAGGAACTTGGCGCGATCCTGCAACGCAAATATGAAGTCATTGACCATAACATTCCGGCGGATATTGAATCTGCGGCAAAAGAAATTGTGAAAGGTCAAACGACAGATGAAGCCAAAGCCAGGGCATTATATGACTGGGTAGGTTCTCGCATTCAATATGACTATGGCAAAGTGGATGACTATGAGCAAAAGGGCATATGGCACGAGCAGACGCCACAAAATACATTTGATACACGTCAAGGCGTATGTATCGATTACGCTCGTCTATATGCGGTCATGGCTCGTTCACAGGGTCTCGAAGTCAAAGTGGTTACAGGGCTTGGTTATAACGGGCAGGGTGGATATGGTCCGCATGCCTGGAATGAAATATATTTGAGTGATTCGGAAAGCTGGATTCCGCTTGACCCCACTTGGGCGATTAGTGGCGATTGGTTCAATCCTCCTAACTTTGCCGATACCCATCTGAAAGATCAATCAGCTTAACATTACGCCGGACATGGGTCCGGGAGATGACGACGTTGCCAGGTTATCATGCCGAGGCTGTACAGCCTGGACGGTATGCATCAAGTCATGAAAGAGGTAGGATGAATGAACAATCATTCAAAAGAGAAGGACGAACTTACGGACAAGAGGCGCTTCAGTTACCGGATGAACGTATTTTTCTTCGCTTCCTTTGTTATTTTTAGCGTTATTATTGTACGTTTGGCGTTTTTGCAATTCGTGGAAGGGCCTGAGCTCAGTCAGGAGGAAGCGAGCAACATTACCAAAGATGTACCGCTCGCTCCCGTGAGAGGAACCATCTATGATTCCACGGGCGAGGTGAAGTTGGCTTACTCCAAGCCAATTCAATCCTTGTATCTGACTTTATACAAAAACTATGGGGATGTGGATGGCAAGCCTAATCCGAATATAGCGGAAGTGGAGGACATCGCCACCCGGCTGCATGATGTTTTTGAGCAGTATAAGAAAAAGGATTCCGAGGCCCTTACGGTCGACAACATCTTAGAAGCAATGGACCTCAATTCGCGCAAAGCGAATGGGTTCATGCCACGTCTGATCAAGAGTGATCTGTCCGATGAAGAAGTGGCTTATTTTCTGCAGCACAAGGATGAATTCAAGGGAATTCAGATTGTAGAGGAAAGTGTGCGTTACTATGATCCGGATACGGTAGCCGTTCAGACGATTGGTTATCTCAAAAAGTTCAAAAGCTCCAAAACATTGGATAAATACAAAGAGGTTGATGAGGCCAATAAAAAGCAAACGGACCCAGGTCTTGTATATACCGAGAATGAGTTTGTTGGCTTTGATGGACTGGAACTTCAATATCAGGATGTTCTGCGGGGGAAAAGCGGATATAACTCCGTTGATGTTGACTTGCGGAACTTGCCTGAAGGTGTAGCAGGCTCTACCCCACCTGAAAAAGGGTATGACCTGATTTCAACCATTAACAAAAATGTTCAGGTGAAAACGGAACAAGCGATACTGGATCAACTAAGCTGGCTGCATACACATCAGGTCTCCGGTAAGCTGCATCCCAATGCAAAAACAGGTTTTGCAGTCGCAATGGAAGTGGATACAGGGAAGATTGTTGCTGCTGCCAGTATGCCGGATTACGACACTAATGTGTGGAGAACTGGCGGTATAAGCACGGAAGATTACGACAAAATAAAATATATTTATCAAAATGGTACCATTCGTGGATTCCCGCCAGACGATTCAAATAAACGAGCGGAATCGGTTGTATTGCTTGGTTCCACAATTAAACCGCTTAGTGTATTAATTGGTTTGAAGGAAGGTTTCTTCACGACCAATTCCGTTTATTCGGACAGAGGATCTACGACATTTGGGGGGGACAACCGCAGAGTACAGAACTCTTCAGGTCACGTATATGGTCTATTGACTCCTCATGATGCGATTCGTCATTCTTCCAACGTGTTCATGATTGATGAAATCGGCAAGAAGCTGTACTCCAGGTATGGCGCCAAGGGAATTGGCGTATGGGATGAATACATGAAGCAGTTTGGACTTGGTGTACCCACTGAAGTAGATTTGCCTAATGAATACTCTGGTTACTTGGAATACATTAAGAGTGAAGAGAGCTCGCTTACTAAGCTCGTATATGCCTCCTTTGGACAACAAGGGAAGTATACAACGATGCAGCTGGCACAGTATGCTACGATGCTAGCGAATAAAGGAAAACGAATGCAGCCACAATTAGTTAGTGAGTTCCGTGATTCGGAAGGCAATGTGGTTGAGAAAATGAAACCGAAAGTGCTCAGCACAGTCGATTTTAATGATGCTTACTGGAATGAAGTACAGCGAGGCATGGCAACCGAAGTAACAGCGTTTAGTGGATTCCCTTATGACTTTGCAAGAAAAACAGGTACATCCACACAGTTAGTCGGAGGCAAATTGGTGGATAACGGGGTATTTATTGCTTACGCTCCACGCAACAATCCGAAGCTGGCTGTAGCCGTGGTTATTCCTGAAGGGGGCTTTGGTTCGAGCAGTGCTGCCCCTGTTGCACGTGCAATCTTCGACGCGTATGACGAGGAATTTGGTCTGGACGGTGTACCGAAAAAAGATAAAAACAAGGAATCAGATACACAGTAATGTAAGTCTTTAATTCAAAGAGGGGACCCTTTCGAGGGTCCTTTTTACGTTTGCCAGGACTGAGAGGCCCACTTTCCCACAAGCTGCTGCAAATCAGTATTGTAACAAACATTGTGCATGCCACGTTTATATAAGAAAATTTATTTCAAAAGTAAAGAGATTAACGATATGTCTGTATTGACATCGTTTCGAAAGTATCACCATATGTCTATTCTGTTTACGAAAATGTAACCAAAATCTGGAGGACATGGCAGTTGACCTTTGATAGACTTGTAGAAGGAAAGGTATGTTACTTGAACCGATTGATGCAATATGCGTGATAGATGAATCTACTATTACATAAGAACGGAGAGGCTTATCCCATGTTTAACCGATTGAGGAAAAAGAAAATGTCCAATGAAGATACACCAGTCAACAACAAGCCGTCTAGTGTAAGAATGAATGTGTTTTTTTTCGCTGCGTTTGTGATATTCAGTATCCTCATTTTTAGATTGGCCTTTGTACAATTTGTCGAGGGACCTGAACTGACCTATATGGAAACCAGCCGAAATACTAAAGATATTCCGCTCGCTCCTGTTCGTGGGCCAATCTACGATGCAACAGGGGAAGTTGCGCTGGCTTATTCGGAGCCTGTGCAGTCCCTCTATGTATTGTTGTATGAGGATTATAGAAATGATGACCGCAAGCAGGAGGCGCAGGAACTTGCTGAAGAACTGGCGGCTGTGTTTAAGAAGTTTAATCCGGGGGACAAAGAACAACCAGATGCAGAAGAGATCTTAAAACGCTTGGATCTGGAATCTCAGAAGGCACATGGGTATACCCCTCGTCTGGTGAAATCGGATCTCAACATGAAAGAAATTGCTTATTTTATGGAGAAAAAGGCTGAATATCCAGGTGCTATGGTACTTGAGGAAAACGTAAGAAAGTATGATCCAGATAGGGTCGCAGTTCAGGTGATCGGATATACAAGAGAGTTCAAGGGCCAACAGGACAACTTAGACAAGTATAGAGAAATCAGCAAATCGGAAGCAACAGAACGCGATCCAGGATTGCGTTATACCCAGCAGGAAAAAGTTGGAGTTGATGGCCTTGAATTTCAATATCAGGAGGAGCTTCGTGGGCGTAGCGGCTATCAATCCATTGATATTAATTTGCGTAATTTGCCAGAGGGTACGATGCAACAGACTCCGCCGGAGAAGGGATACAGTCTGGTCTCCACAATCAATAAAGAAATTCAGATGGCAGCACAGCAGGCAATAACGGATGAATTGCGTAAGCTTCCGAAAGCCGTTACGGGATATGCGGTAGCCATGGAAGTGGATACTGGCAATGTAGTGGCTATGGCGAGTATGCCGGATTATGATCCGAATGACTGGGATTATGACAAGATCAAGTACGTTTATCGCAACGGAACAATGGCTTCCTTCCCGCCTGACGATTCGAAAAAACATACGGAATCCGTTGTACTGCTAGGTTCCGTAATCAAGCCACTCAGTGTATTGATTGGATTGAAAGAAGGACTATTTACGACGGGGGAGACCTATCCCGACCAGGGATATGCCATTTTGGGAAAAGACGGGAGAAAAGTGAGAAACTCCCATTCTGCATATAATGGCAATATTACAGCGAGACGGGCTATTGAGAAATCTTCCAATGCCTTTATGATTGATATGGTTGGCAAAAGACTTCTAAATAAGTATGGCTCGGGTAAAGGGCTTGATGTTTGGCACGAGCACATGCAGGAGTTTGGCTTGGGTGTATCAACTGGTGTTGACTTGCCTGGTGAATTCTTGGGCAGACTTGAGTACAAAAACAAAGATGAATCGGCTCTTACACGTCTGGCTTTTGCCTCATTTGGTCAGCAAGGTAAATATACAACGCTTCAACTTGCACAATATACCACGATGCTTGCTAATAAGGGCAAACGAATGGAACCTCATTTGGTGAAGGAAATCCGTGATGCCGATGGCAATGTGGTCAAAAAAATCAAACCCAAAGTGTTAAACGAGGTTGATTTTGCGGATGCATACTGGAATGAAGTGCATAAGGGCATGGTCACCAGAGTGAGTTCGTTTGAAGGGTTCCCCTACGATTATGCGAGAAAAACAGGAACCTCGGAGCAGGGAACAGGACCGAACAAAAAGGAAAACGGTGTATTTATCGCATTTGCACCACGGGATAATCCGAAGTTGGCTATAGCGGTTGTTGTGCCCGAAGGTGGCTTTGGATCGGTCAGTGCGTCTCCAATTGCACGTAAAATTTTCGATGCTTACGATCAAGTGTATGGCCTTGATGGAACTCCAAAAGGGAAGAAAGATCAGGGGAAAGATACAGAGTAGCGATGAAGCAGCATAAAGAAAATTGGACAGAAGATAAGCGGAAAAGAAAACAGGCTAATTAAAACGCCAATATATTCATTTGGACAGGCAGGGGAAATTATCCCTTGCCTTTTTAATTTGCATCGGCTAAAATTTGCACAAGGGAAACATTATTAGTCTTGTATAAATTTTAATACCTTGTACAACAAAATTAGATGAGGACAATTATGTTAGGAGAGGGAAAGGGGCGGTTTGAATTGTTGATGGTGAAGATGAGGAGCATTCAGAGGGGGTTAATGACACTGGCAGCTGTTGTTCTGGTTATCGTGCTAACAGCGTGCTCAGGTGCAGCGGAAACAGGAGGTAGTGAAGGGAAGGTACAGGTCACAGCCACAACAGGCATGATTGCGGATGTAGCGCGTGAAGTCGGCGGGGCATATGTTGATGTGACCGGGCTAATGGGCCCAGGGGTAGATCCTCACTTGTACAAGGCTTCGCAGGGCGATATTCGGAAGCTGGAGCAAGCGAAGGTTATCTTCTATAACGGGCTGCATCTCGAAGGAAAAATGACAGACATCTTGGAGAAAATGTCCAAGAGCAAAATAGTAACTGCTGTCACGGAGAACATTCCGGTGGGTGAATTGCGATCAGGAAAAGATACAGGCGGAACGGAATATGATCCACACGTCTGGTTTGATGTCAGTCACTGGATGCATGCCGCAGAAGCTGTGCGCGATACACTCATGGAAGCAGACCCTGAACACGCAGAAGAATACAAGGTACAGGCGGAGCAGTATCTAACAAAACTGGAGGTATTGGATTCCGAGGTGCGGGAAAAAATCCAGGAGATACCGGAAGCCAGTCGGGTATTGGTTACGGCGCATGATGCCTTTGGATACTTCGGCCAAGCTTATGACATGAAAGTGATGGGGCTCCAAGGAATCAGTACAGCAGCTGAGTATGGTGCGAGGGATGTCAGTGAGTTGCGAGATTACCTTGTGGAAAATAATATCAAAGCGGTATTTGTAGAATCCAGCGTACCGGCAAAAGCGATGGAAGCGATTATTGCTGGGGCAGCCGAAAAAGGACATACCGTAAGTATTGGTGGTGAACTGTTCTCGGATGCAATGGGTGCTGAGGGAACAGAAGAAGGAACGTATATCGGTATGATCCGCCACAACACTCAGACGATTGTAGAAGCTTTAAAATGATAAACGATATGAAGAGAGGAGTGGACAGAGCATGAGCGATACATTTTTATCCGAAAAATCTCAACCACAACTAAATGCTAACCGTCTAAAGGGAACACAGCCTACATCAGCTCCGCTTAGTGTTCGGGACCTGGCGGTGGCTTACCATAAAAAGCCGGTGCTCAGTGGGGTATCTTTTGATATCCCGGAAGGTCAGTTGATTGGTATTCTTGGTCCCAATGGGGCCGGGAAATCAACCTTGATCAAAGCCGTTCTGGGACTAGTGCCCAAAATGCACGGCGAAGTTAAAATTTTTGGTCAGTCCTACCGAGAACAGCGGCGCCGCATCGGCTACGTACCTCAGCGTGAATCTGTTGATTGGGATTTCCCAACACACGCCCTCGATGTTGTCATGATGGGGCGTTATGGACACCTGGGCTGGTTCCGCCGTCCAGGCAAAAAAGAACGGGATCTGGCAGCTCACTGCCTGGAGCAAGTGGGCATGGGTGATTATATGTACCGCCAGATCAGTCAGCTATCCGGAGGACAGCAGCAGCGTGTCTTTCTGGCACGGGCACTGGTACAGGATGCGGAATTGTATTTCATGGATGAGCCGTTTGCAGGTGTGGATGCTACAACGGAGAAAGCTATCATTTCACTGTTGGAACAGTTGAAGAAGCAAGGAAAGACCGTACTGGTTGTTCACCATGATCTGGCGACAGTGGAGGAATATTTCGACCATGTGTTACTGCTTAATGGACGGCTGGTTGCAGGTGGACCCACGAATGAAGTATTTGTTCCGGATACTTTGCAAGAGACGTACGGAGGCCGGATAGCGATGATCGGAAGCCGGTCGGAGAAAGGCCAGGTGTAGTGCATGTGGAACTGGATAGTAGCTATTTTGTCCGATCCCAATACACGCTGGATATTGCTTGGCTGCTTGTTGCTCGGCTTTAGTAGTGGAATTATTGGCTCTTTTACATTTTTGCGTCGTCAGAGTCTCATGGGAGATACGTTGGCTCATGCAGCTTTGCCAGGGATTTGTATCGCGTTTATGTTGACTGAAACCAAATCCGTAGGATTATTTCTGTTCGGTGCGCTTGTGGCTGGAATCATTGCAACCTTCGGGATTTCGTGGATTACACGGTATTCTCGGATCAAGCAGGATGCGGCAATGGGGATTGTGCTGACTGTATTTTTCGGTATTGGCGTAGTGATGCTTACTCGGATTCAGCACGGTGCAAGTGGCAGTCAGAGCGGACTTGATAAATATTTGTTCGGTCAGGCCGCATCCATGGTGATGACGGATGTGTATGTCATGGGCGGTGTATGTCTTGTATTATTGATCGCTTGTCTGGCATGGTTCAAGGAATTCAAGCTGGTGAGCTTTGACCCGGGATTTGCACGAGGTATGGGACTGCCAGTTGGCATGCTGGAACAACTGATTCTGCTGTTGACCGTTATTGCGGTTGTCGCAGGGATTCAGGCGGTTGGCGTGGTGCTTGTCGCCGCTTTGCTGGTGACCCCTGCAGCAGCAGCTCGCTGCTGGACGGACTCGCTCTCGCTTATGGTACTGTTGGCTGGCATTTTTGGAGCACTGAGCGGTGCGACAGGTACAATCTTTAGCACCTTGGTGCCTAATCTGCCGACAGGGCCAGTAACCGTACTGGCAGCGACAGTACTATTTGCGGGTTCTGCATTACTTGCTCCACGGCGCGGACTGTTGGCACGGCGTTTGCGAAGTATACAGGCGAAATCCGCTTACTTGAGAGAAGAGCATGCCACGCTCCAGACACTCTCTGCACAGCGAGCACAGCAGGAACGGGGTGAGTTGTAATGGCAACGTTTTGGATTATATTGACGGCCATCCTGGTATCCTCCGCCTGCGCCATTCTTGGCTGTTTTCTCATATTAAGGCGGATGGCTCTGGTTGGAGATGCGATCAGTCATGCGGTTCTCCCGGGTATTGCGATTGCTTTCCTGTGGAGCGGTTCACGTGATTCGTTATGGATGCTGCTTGGGGCAACCGTATTTGGATTACTGACGGTGTTCTTCATTCAAAGCTTGCAGGCTGGAGGACTATCATCGGATGCTTCCATCGGAATAGTGTTTACGGCACTCTTCGCAGTGGGTGTGATTTTGATCAGTCTGAATGCCGGGCATATTGATCTGGATCTCGATTGTGTCTTGTTCGGTGAGATCGCTTATGTCCAGTGGGATACCTTAACGCTTGGAGGGACGGATGTAGGCCCAAGGGCGGTCTGGATGCTGGGCATCACCTTGCTGGTCATCCTCCTTGTAATCGGCCTGTTCTACAAGCAGTTCAAGTTGTGTGCTTTTGATCCGGCACTGGCTGCGGCCTGCGGCATTCCGGTGGTGTTGTTCCACTATCTGCTTATGGGGCTCGTTTCCATGACATCTGTGGCTTCATTTGAAAGCGTAGGGTCCATTTTGGTGGTAGGCATGTTGATTGTACCTGCAGCGACAGCTTACTTACTCACGGATCGATTGGGCAAAATGATTCTGTACAGCGTGCTCGTAGGAGCAGCTTCCTCGGTAGGAGGCTACATCATGGCTTACGCGTTGGATGCTTCCATTGCAGGTTGCATGGTGGCCGTAGCAGGAATTCTGTTTGTGCTGGCCCTGCTGCTGTCTCCAAAGCATGGTATTGTCTTCCGGTATGCTCGTCGCAAATTCGCGGCACGTTAATGGATAAAAAAAGTAGCAGCCGCCTGCATCGCAGGCGGTTTTTTCATGGCTACGGGTAATTTTATTACATACCAGACTCCTACACGAATTGGAACAGACACCTGTTGCCATGTTGCAGAGGTTCACCCGTATCGCGGGTTACTTTGTTGCAGGCCGACGATCTGTGGTAAAATGTCGTTAGCTGTGACGTCCGGAGCATCCGCCTACGCGAATGCCGGGCGATCTTTTTGTGAGAGTATGTTAGATAAGATATAAAGAGCATATAAGTTGAACTGGAGATACATTGGGAAACGGAGAGGACAGAAAAGTCCTGAAGAAGCGATTACTTGGTTTTATAAATTTTGTTTTTCCATACAGGTATATGGGGTTTTATAAATAACAGGCGTAGTGGAGGGAACGGAATCGATCTGAAGAAGCGAAGCGTTCGCCTTTGTATCCAAATTACAACTATTAGAAAGTTGGTTCAAGAAAATTTGGATATAACAGCGATCGGAAGACGATCCGTCCCCGTAACGTTCACCCTGCAGACCCTTAGGAATACCATTGTTGTAGCTATAAAGGAAATATATAAAATCAAAGATAACAGCGATCGAAAGGTTTTCTGGCCACATAGTGTCTATATGTATATCCATGAGTTCAACTTGGAGAGAGACAACTGAGGAGGAAATACGGCATGAGTGAATTAAAATACAAATTGCTTGCATTGGATATGGATGGAACATTGCTTAACGATAATCATGAGATCACACAGGAAACCGCCAAATGGATTCAGATCGCCATTCGCCGGGGAGTGCATGTGTGCCTTTCGACGGGAAGAGCTGTTTTTCATGCGATGCCTTATGCGGTACAGCTTGGGCTGGAGACCCCGATGGTAACGGTCAATGGCAGTGAAGTCTGGAAAGCTCCGCATGATCTGCATATGCGCCATCTGATGGACCCGGCATTGATCCGCAAAATGCAAGAGATTGGCGAAAAATATAATAGCTGGTACTGGGCATACTCCGTGGAAGAGCTGTTCAACCGGGATCGCTGGACGGACAATATTGAAGGTCTGGAATGGCTGAAATTCGGATTCAATACCGAAGTGGATGAAGTGCGTCACCAGATTATGATGGAGCTGCAGCAAATGGGTGGACTGCAAATGACGAACTCCTCACCTGTTAATATTGAGATTAACCCTGGTGGTGTGTCCAAAGCGAGTGGTGTAGCTGAAGTCTGCAAGCTGCTGGGCATAGAGATGTCCGAAGTGGTTGCTGTTGGAGACAGCTTGAATGATCTGGCCGTTATTGAAGCTGTGGGTCTTGGTGTTGCCATGGGCAACGCGCAGGAGCAGGTAAAGGAAGCGGCTGACCTGATCGTAGCGAGCAACAACGAAGATGGCATTGTCGAAGTCATCCGTGATCATATTTTGAAGGGGGAGTAACCTTTGCTCGCAACCGTTGGCTGGGTTTTAATTGTACTGCTGTTTGCGGTGGGGATGGCCGGAACGGTATATCCCATACTGCCTGGTGCTATAGCGATTTTCTTCGCGTTTCTGGTCTATGGCTGGTTCTTCAGCTTTGATCCGTTCGGTGTATGGTTCTGGATTATCCAGATTTTGATCGTAGTGGTGCTGTTTGTGGCTGATTATGTCGTCAGTGCCTGGGGTGTAAAGAAATTCGGCGGCTCCAAATTATCGACGACTCTCAGTACGATTGGTGTCATCATTGGCCCATTTGTTATTCCGGCCTTCGGACTCGTACTGGGGCCATTTATCGGTGCGTTTATTGGGGAACTGATCGGAGGGTCTTCACCTTCCAAAGCTTCCAAAGTCGGATTTGGTTCCGTGGTCGGTTTGCTTACAAGCACCGTGATGAAAATTATTCTGCAAATCGTCATGATTGTTCTGTTTATTATCTGGGTGGTAAGATTCGCATAGACGTTCGGGAACGGCTTCATCTGGATGCACGTCGGTGTGGGGGAAAGAAGGGGAATTGGCTTGTCTAAGAAGGAAACATTCATTAGAGGTACGCTCATCTTGGCGGCAGCTGCGCTGATTGCGAGGGTACTCGGATTGGTTCAACGGGTGCCGCTGGAGCATATCCTCGGCGATATCGGTAACGCATCGTTTACCATCTCCAACACGGTATATTTAATGCTGTTAACCGTTGCTACAGCAGGCATACCGAGTACACTTAGTAAAATGGTCTCGGAACGTTATGCACTGGGACGCGCAGGTGAAGCTCAACAAATCTACCGTGCAGCCCTGATCTTTGCGGCAGTAGCCGGGGTAGTGATGTCTGCGTTATTATGGTTCGCAGCACCTTATTATGCGACGTACGTATCCAAAGTACCGGAATCGGTGAGCGCCATTCGGGCCTTGGCTCCAGCGCTGCTTCTCTTCCCGGCCATCGCAATGATGCGTGGATATTTCCAGGGTCGTGGCAATATGACGGCAGGCGGCATTTCACAGATTGTGGAGCAGTTTGCACGTGTAGGTACAGCGATCATCGTGGCGTTTGTTATGCTGCAATGGAATTATGATGATCAAACCATTGCAGCAGGGGCTTCATTTGGGGGCGTATTTGGAAGTATTGGCGCTTTTGCTGTCATGTTGTACTTCACCTTGAAGCTTCGCAAAAATGACCGTGCGGCGCAATTGAATTACGAGCGTGCGGAGCAATTGCCCATGCGGGGCATCTACAGCGATATATTCAAACTTTCAATTCCAATCGTATTATCTTCACTCGCTGTTCCGGCGATTAACTTTATCGATTCATCGTTGGTAGTTCCACTGCTTAGCGGACGAATCGGACTGGAAGAAGCGACAGGAGTTCTTGCCATTCTCGGTGCCAAGGCCCAAAGTATTGCAGGCATTCCTCCGATTTTGGCTATCGCACTGAGTCAATCACTTGTGCCAGTCATTTCGGCAGCTTTTGCACGCAAGGATGAAGTTCATCTGAAAAACCAGGTGACGCTTGCTTTGCGCATTTCGATTCTGACCGGGATGCCAATCGTTATCGCTCTATGCGCGGCAGCGTATTCCGTTAACGGCTTGCTGTTTACCAGCCCAGACGGGACACCAATCATTACATTGTTGACATTCGGTACTATTTTCCAAATTACAATGATGACCACGAACTCCATTTTGCTTGGGGTGGGCAAACCACGGATTACAATGATCAGTGTAGCTGCGGGTATCGTAGTCAAACTCATAGCGAGTTTAATCCTGGCTCCGATTTTTGGCATTTACGGAATCATTATTGCGACCGCATTGTGTTTCTTGGTTATTACGTATCTCAATCTGCGGGTGCTTCGCAAAATTGTTGATTTCTCGATCATGGGTGATCGTTGGAAAGGATTCATCATTACCGTGCTGCTTGCAGCAGGTGTTGGTTTTGCAGCGAACTGGGCTGGGAACTCCATCTTTGATTTATTCCTGCCAGCACGTGTATCATTCCTCGTTACCTGTCTGTTTGTGGGTGTGCTTGTGGTTGTCGTGTATCTGGTACTCATGGTTGTTCTACGTGTACTTCGTAAAGACGAACTGGGCAGTTATCCGCGTATTTTGCAAAAAATACTCCGTCCGCTCATGCGTCTGCAACGTGGAGCCGGGCAGCGTGGATAATCGATTCAACACACAATACACACTTCGTTATACTTGTTGAAAAATAAGTACAAGCTCTGTCTGCTTTCATAGCGGACAGGGCTTTTTTGTAATATTTATAAAAGGTAGTCCATTATTGTTTCTAGACGAGTCCTCGACAAAGCCTCTGTCCTTAATGCGTCAAGGTTTTTGCATCATGGGCCAATGCAGTTTTCAGCATGCCGTACCGATGTTCATGGCTCATCTCAAACAGCCAGGGGCGGCGCGGGGCAGTGAGATGACCGAGACAATCGCGATTTTGCAGCCAATCCTGCCTTGTTATCGGTTCATACGGCGTATCACCCCATACGGCCAGCAATTCAGGACTATATAACCGTTGTCCTTCCGCTAACCATTCTTGATCCAGCAGCTCCTGGCTGTAGAGTTCAGCTTCTCCGGCTTCATCTTGATGTGCAGTGAACAGACCAGGCCAGTATTCAGCACGTGAGCCGCGGTGGGGAACCGAGCGTGCAAACTCCAATACTTGTGTGTACACTTGTTCCACGCCAAACAGCATCGCATATAAGCCCTTACCAAACATTATCCGCTCATCCAGCCTGCCAAAATGTTCAATAACCCGGCCTGCAAGACCTTTTTCCCGTCCCAGTGGAAACACGATATGATTTAGCCCAGCCAGATTATGCAGATGGAATGCGGGTTTGGACAGCACTTGTTTTTGAAAATAGGGATGCTGCACGACCCGGCTCTCGATATAGTTCTGCTCATTAATAATTAATGCCACACTAAGCAGCGAGCTGCATCGCTCCAGCCAAAATCGTTCCCAAAATGGCGTCATGAACGCCGATACATGAAAATGGGACAACAAATGAAAACAGCTCCGGCCGATCCGGCGGCTGTTCATATACAACAGAAGCTGGGGATAAGCGTCCTGGAAAATGAGGGCATTACATCGCTCCAATAGTCGATACATATGCTCACGGTCTGTTTGATTTTGCAGATTATGCATAAGGTCACTCTGGAGATCGGTCATGTGATATCCGCCGTTGCGGGATACCATATGAGCAAGCAGGGCCCAATGCAGCTCGGGATACTGTTCGTAACATTCCAGGTATGCTGCTGTGCGAGTGATGTTACTCCGGTTGTTTTCCTGCGTTAATGTCTTGATCTCTTCCAGAATAATGCAGTCCTCTTCACAGACCAGTGCACTGAATGTATTTCGGCCAAAAGCATTTTCGTTTCCAGGCAATAGGCGCTCCACTTCAGCTTGTAAGGTGGCAGCCATGTCAGAGTCCCAAGCCATATCACGCAAGGGATGACGAAGCTGTGCAGAGGCCTGCCAAGCCGCCTGTTTGCCCCTCCACACTTCCCGGGCCGCCCCTGGGATGGATCGAACCATCTGTAATATTGACCCATGATGGGCAGACTCGGAGGAATCTGTTTTAACGGAAGTCATGACATGACCTCCTTTCCTGATAATCTGATTACGGTTGTAGTTTAGGAAGCTGTTGATGTCAGTATGCGCCGAATATTTGACTTCCACTCCGCAATTTGCTTCACTTAGAGGATAAGACAAGGTATAGAAAGGAAGATGTTGTAATGGAAAAGATTACATCGAAACCGGAATTTGATGTGGCAATCCAATCTCCGCGTTTGACTGTAGCTGTATTTAAGGCAGATTGGTGTGGTGATTGCAAGTACATCGATCCGTTTATGCCTGAAGTTGAAGAGAAGTTTGCTCGTGAGCTGAAGTTGGTTGAGGTCGACGTAGATCAGGTGGGTACAGTGAGCGAAGAGCAAAATATTCTCGGCATCCCCAGCTTTGTAGCTTACACAGATGGCCGGGAACTTGTTCGTTATGTGAACAAACTGCGCAAGTCGAGAGAAGAGATTGAGCAATTCCTGCAGCGTGCAGTTGAGGTGTATAACACGATTCATAAATAAAGCATGACAGGTTAACCATGTTAAAGGTTATAATTAAAGGAACGCCATTTCTCTTGAAATAGGGAAGTGGCGTTTGTATTTTCCGAGTTTTCGGGAGAAACTAAGGTTGTAATAATGTACATATTTACGGGTGACTTGCGGGTCAACTTCTCGACAGACGTTAACATTTTGTCACAAAGCGCGGCGTCAATGACACATTTATCCGGTATAATGAATTTAGTTGTGAAATAAGTGTCAAAGTACTGAATCAAGCGGAGGATGTAGTTCTTCGCCATCTTAAACCAACAGCGGGTGAGAAAAAATTGAAACACTTAACCTTGTTTAAATGGTTAACCGTATTAACCTGTCTTGTCATGTTTCTGGCTACATTTGGCGGAGGCGTCGTAACCCGAACAGAATCGGGGCTCGGCTGCGGCGCGGAATGGCCTTTATGTAACGGAAAACTTGTGCCTGCACACACTGTTGCCTCACTTATTGAATTTTCCCATCGCGCTGTCAGCGCACTGGCAGGACTGTTGTCCATAGCCTCTTTTGTAGCATTTTTGCGGTTTGGCAAATCACGCCGTGATCTGCAATTATTTTCATTTTTAACGCTGATATTTGTTATTGTCCAGGGAATCATGGGGGCTTTTGCCGTCGTATTCTCCCAATCTTCTGCAGTCATGGCACTGCATTTCGGTTTTGCCTTAATCGCTTTTGCCAGCTCCTTGATGATGGCGCTTGGTATTCGGCAGGAAGCTCGCCATGGTGGATTGGAACGATTGAATCGATATCCGCGAGTCAGCAAAGGCTTCCGAAATCTGGTGTGGTTTTCCACGATCTATACGTACCTCGTGGTATATACTGGAGCATTTGTGAGCCATACGGATTCTGCTGGAGGTTGTTCAGGCTTTCCGCTCTGTAACGGGCAGATTATTCCTGAGCTCTCGGGAGGCGTAGCTGTTGCTTTTGCTCACCGGGTGGCGGCTGTTTCGTTAGTAATTGTCATTGCCATTCTCGGTCATTTTGCGTATCGCAAACATCCGGATAACACGGAATTAAGAGCGCTTGGCGTCATTTCTGTGGTACTGGTTTTGTTGCAAGTGGTTATTGGTTTTGGACTGATGCTCACGATGAACCGTCCGGAAGTGTATATGTTCGTAGCGCTGGCGCATATGCTTGATATTGCCATTTTATTCGGTGTATTAACGTATATGAGTTTCCTGGTGTACAAGCTGCATCGGCCCGTTAACCGGTTCTAATATATCCGAATTATTGTAGTTCAGGGGATGAATCCAGTGAAGTTCACCATCCGATGATGTACATCATTGGACAGGTGAACTTTGTTTGATGTCAGGCGTGTCAGGGCACCCTATTGTAAGCAGCGGTCACACGTTTACTCTGATTCCGATTTTGTTTAATATGATGAATTATTATTAATTTGATGATCTGCAGAGTGGAAAGAGGAGGCTATATATGCTGCGAACGTTGCTGGGTGAAAAGCCGCGTAAGAACGAAGGCATACTAAAGGACGCGATGGAAGCGATGGCGGATACGCTTGAGTTATTTCAGCGACAGATGCATGTGGACCATGATCCTACCCATGATTTTCGTAAACTGTATATATGGACCCAGGGACTGATCTCCTCGCTGGATGAACTGGAACAAAGCTGTTTTGCAGCTTCCCATTTCCGTCAAAAGGTAAAAGCGGGCTCTACGGATGAAATGACGATACCCGAAAAAGCGGAGTATGCCCGTTACGTCTATTTCTATAAGGATGGCTTCATCCGATGTTTTGCCATTTTGGATAAGTTAGGTACAGTGTTGAATGAAATATTTGAACTGAACACAACCAATGTTAAAACTCATTATTCTTATTTTACCGTATTAAGACAGTTCGGATATGATAAGCTGCATTACGTACTTGCCAATGAACTGATCCGGATCAAGGACTCCTACCGTGAACCAATGAGCAAATTGCGCAAACGACGAAACATGGAGATTCATTACATGAACTCCGAAATGCAGGATGATCTGTGGCAGCTGCACCAGACTTTGCAAGGGAAAGTGAAGCTGGAGGATCTGGATCAGCATCTCTTGGAACTCCGGCAGGGTGTGGATATGGTATGTGAGACGTTAAAAGCAGCGTATAGCTACATCAACGAGAAGTGGCATAAGCAGGTAATGAATCAACCGTGAAAATGATTGGATAACAATATTTCCCTTTGACAAATCGGAATACTTGGATTATACTGAGTTCCTGATCGACAGTTAGATGGAATTAACATTTATGACATTAACATTATAACTACTACTGAACTTATAAATTAAATATTTCTTATCGAGAGCGGCGGAGGGACAGGCCCGATGAAGCCCGGCAACCGATTTATAACTGCATGACAGCTGTGTCATACTTTATAGATGTTAGGTGCTAATTCCTACAAAATGGTGCAAGGCACGATTTTGGCAGATGAGAAGGTATAATCTTTCACGTGAAGAGCCCTTTTTGTTTCTGCAAAAGGGCTCTTTTTTTGTACGATGAAGGGGAGTTTTCCTTTCATTCGGGTAAAGATACATGTAGGCAGTGGGAAGGAGCAGTAATTTTGATTGAATTAAAAGGGTTAACCAAGACGTACGGTAAAGGTTCAAAAAGTACCACGGCCTTATCCGATCTAAATTTGAATATCCGCAAGGGTGAAATATTCGGAGTTATCGGTCATTCCGGTGCAGGCAAGAGTACATTGATCCGCTGTATCAATTTGCTCGAACGCCCCACGGCAGGCGAAGTTTGGGTTGATGGAATCAACCTAACCGATCTCAATAAGTCCGATCTACAACAACAACGGCGTAAGATCGGCATGATTTTCCAACACTTTAATCTGCTATCCTCAGCTACGGTATATGATAATGTGGCTTTTCCTTTGAAGCTTGTAAATACACCCAAGGTTGCAATTGATCGGAAAGTGAAGGAAATGCTCGCATTGGTTGGACTGGAGGACCACAGCAATAAATATCCGGCCCAACTGTCAGGCGGACAGAAGCAAAGGGTTGGTATTGCAAGAGCACTCGCGAGTGATCCGAACGTGCTGCTGTGTGATGAGGCCACATCGGCACTGGATCCCCAGACAACCGATTCGATTCTGAAGTTATTGTTGGATATCAATGAAAAGTATAACCTCACAATTGTTCTAATCACACATGAGATGCACGTGATCCAGAATATCTGTGATCAGGTGGCGGTTATCCATCAGGGAGGCATCGTGGAGCAAGGCCCAGTGACGGAAGTATTCCTCAAGCCGCAGCATGCCATTACGCGTGACTTTATGATGCGGGACCATGAGGTTGGAATTGCATTAGAAGAGACCGCTCTGGCGAGTGCAGATGTCTCATTACAGACGAACGGAGCTTCTAAGCTTGTGAAAATATCCTTCCTGGGCAATAAAACCTATGAGGCGATTTTGTCCAGAACGGTTCGCAAAACAGGAGTGGATTTCGCCATTTTGCAAGGCACCATTTCAACGATCAAACAAGTTCCTTATGGACAGCTGACCGTTCGGTTTGAGGGGCAGTCAGATGAGATTAATCTCACCATTAAAGAATTAGTGGATCAGGGACTTGATGTGGAGGTGCTCCGTTAAATGGATTTTTCAACGGTACGTTGGGAAGAAATCGGTAAGGCTTCAATTGAAACGCTGCAAATCCTGGGAGCATCGGGCTTGTTCACGATCATCATTGGTTTGCCGTTAGGTGTATTGTTGTTTATGACGGCAAGATCGACTTCGATTCAGTCTCAAGTGGTGTACACGATACTATCGTTTATTGTAAACATTCTGCGATCAGTGCCATTTATCATTCTGATTGTTGCACTCATTCCGTTTACGCGTTCACTGGTCGGTACAGCTACAGGAGTGCTGGGCGTTATACCACCGCTCGTCATTGCCGCAGCTCCATACTTTGCCCGGTTGGTGGAAACTACACTGCGTGAAGTGGATCGTGGCGTCATTGAAGCGGCTCAGGCGATGGGAGCTTCAACCGGACAGATTGTAAGGCGTGTGCTTCTGCCAGAGGCATTGCCGGGTCTGCTAGCCGGGATCACCATTACAATCGTTACCCTTGTTTCCTACACGGCGATGGCGGGAATGGTTGGTGGTGGAGGTCTGGGAACACTGGCAATCAACTACGGATACTTCCGTTATCAGAATGAAATTATGATTATATCCGTTGTATTTATGATCATTCTGGTGCAAGTGCTTCAGATGGCGGGCGATCGTTTGGTTAAATGGTTCACCAGGAAATAACACATATATAGCATTTGCCTGATTCGGTATCGATTTGGTGCAAAATGCAAAAAAATTTATTGGAGAAGGGGTTTTACACATGAAAAAATGGTCTTTTGCTCTACTTAGCATTATGCTGATTGCGGTTCTGGCGGCTTGCGGAAACAACAAGGATTCCGACAGCGGCGCTGACAATGCTGGAGGCGCACCGCGCACCGTAGAATTGAAAGTGGGAGCATCACCTACACCGCATGCGGAAATTTTGGAAAGCATCAAGCCTGAACTCGAAGCTGAAGGCATTCGCTTGCAGATCGTGACTTTCAATGATTATGTTCAACCTAACCAACAGCTTGAAGATAAACAACTGGATGCGAACTTTTTCCAACACCAGCCTTACCTGGATACAGAGAACAAAGAACGTGGTTTCCACCTCGTTGCTGTAACACCTGTGCATGTTGAGCCATTTGCTGGCTATTCCAAAAAAATCAAATCATTGGATGAGTTGAAAGATGGCGCAAAAGTAGCCATTCCTAATGACCCATCCAACGGTGGTCGTGGACTGTTGTTGCTTGCAAAAGAAGGACTTATCACGCTAAAAGACAACACAAATATCACTTCTACGATTCAAGATATTACAGCCAATCCAAAAAACCTGAATATCATCGAGCTGGATGCAGCCATGATGCCTCGTCAACTGGATGAAGCAGACCTGGTATTCATTAACGCCAACTACGCGCTGGAAGCCAATCTGAACCCAGAGAAGGATGCGCTGTTGATCGAGGACCTGCAAGGTAACCCTTATGCAAACATCCTCGTATCCCGTGAAGATAACAAAGATGCAGATGCCATCCAAAAACTGGCTACAGCTCTGCATTCCGAAGAGGTTAAAAAATTCATCAAAGATCGTTATCAAGGTGCTGTAGAACCTGCGTTTTAAGCTGAACGATTAAGTTGAAAATAAGTTGTACTCGGAGCCACTTCTTACGGCGTTACTAAAGAAAGCCCTGCATCCTCTTTATAGAGAATGCAGGGCTTTGTTTTGTACATCATGTTAAAGAGCGTTTTAATGTAAGGGCACTTCGATGTAGTTTTTATTATTATAAGTACTTTACTTATAAGCTTAACGTTTATTTGGATCAGTATCCGAATGTCCATTTGTGTGTTGGCTATCAGGACCTGCGAACTCCTGTCCAGCAGCATGCTGTTGGTAAGCTTCCTCTGCAGGAGATAGCGAATTCTGATCTCCTGGTTCAGCATCCTTTTTGCGTCCAGTCAGCTTGCGACGAATCCATCCGAAAGCACCAACAATGGCGGCCACGATGACAAACCATCCCTTTTTGAGCAAAAGCAATAATCCAACTTTCTTCGCTACAGCTACACCAGCACCACCGAGAATCAGACCGGTCAGGCCGAGTTCTGATTTTTTGTCAACGGATGCATCAAACTCTTCATAGGTGTTTCCTTTGATCACGTTGAGCTGGTTAAGCACGGAGTTTTCAAACTGTTTGCGGTTTTCTTCAAAATTCGCACTATCCGTAACGAGGATAACACCGATGTATCCTTCACGGGTGAGTACATTCACATTGTAATTGACGAGTTTTTCCCGCTCTGCATCCTCAAGACCAAGAGAATAGATCAATTGATGTTTACTGCTGTCATAGGCGGGCTCAATCTCCCATCCAGTAATAAACAGCTGATTATCGGGTGTTGTTTTCTCATTTTGTTCTTCTGTACCTCTTTTGTAGCTATCGAGCAGTTCATCGGCGTCCAGATCGTCTTTCTCACTGTCGTCGACATGACCGGTATCGTTATATTCAAAAATTACATACCAGTTGGAGTTTTCGCCGGCACCATAGATACTTCCGATTTCTGTTCCGTTGGGGAAGGATTCGGTGTCCTCCAAAAACCTTTGGGTGTTAGCTGCATCGAGATAGGATAAGTTTTCGGCTACGTTTAATGTTGCTTTGTTATCAAGTACTACGTTTGAAGGTCCGTCAATCCATTGATAATCCTCGGTGGAGCTATTGCTTTCACTTTCTGCAGATGCTGTGGTCGAGAATGGAGCTTGAAATGAGGCGATAAGCAAAATTGCGAGTAGAGAGGTTAACCATCTTTTCATTTACGATATATTCCTTTCGAAGGTGTCATGCAATGTTGCCATTTACATGAACATATGTATTGTGTCGTTATATTCATAAGAAAATAAGGACTTATCGACATTAACATAGGCATCCAGACCAGACAAGGGAATTTTGGAGATAAAGGGTTATTTTTCCTACAAAAGACCTAATTCATTTTATTTCAGTTGTTTGAAAGATAAGTATTTAGTCCTTAATTTACACTTTTTTGCATATGGTACAGATTGGTGGGAAACGCGAGTTGTGGGGGGATGATAAATCTTTTATACTGGATGAGTGACTGCTCTTTGAAGAGGGGGATGAACGTGAAGGGAAAGATTGCCCTCATAACGGGAAGTGCCAAAGGTCTTGGTAAAATGACGGCCCTTAGTCTGGCGGATCAGGGTTGCCATATCGCTCTGAATTACGTACATAGTCGTACGGAAGCTGAGGCATTACAGGCTCAGATCGTGGCCAAGGGTGTGCGGTGTATTGCCATTCAGGCCGATATTTCCAAGACAGAAGAGATCACCATGCTCGTTGCACAGGTTGAAGAGAAACTGGGCAGCATTGATATTCTCGTGAACAACGCGGGTCCTTTTGTACGTGAACGTCGACTGTTTGCCGAGTATTCGGAAGATGAGGTTCAGATGCTTGTACAAGGAAACCTGCTCGGACCGATGCTATTGGATCAGCGTGTATTGCCGGAGATGCGGCGCAAGCAGTGGGGACGAATTATCCATTTTGGCTTCAGTCATGCGGGAGAAGCGAGATCATGGCCTCATCGGGCGGTTTATGCTGCTGCGAAGGTAGGGCTGGTTTCATTTACAAAGACACTTGCGGTAGAGGAAGCTCCCTACGGTATTACCGTTAATATGGTATGTCCAGGTGATATTCGCGGTGCCAACAAAGAGAAAACGATTGATGAGATGGAGGGTATACCCGACGAGGAAACACCGAGAGGACGTCCTGGGAGCGGTGAAGATATTGCGCGGGTGATCACTTATCTGTGTCTGGATCATTCCGATTTTATAACAGGTAACATTATGGATGTATCTGGAGGACTTGATCCGATTCGTCCTAACATACAGCGTGAGGATGCATAGCACAAAAAAAGAGCCCTCCGCTTCATGCGAAGCGAAAGGCTCTTGAGGTTTATTTCGTGAAGGATTGATTAGAATACTTGTACGACTTCTTCGACACCGTCGACTTCTTCAAGAAGGGCACGTTCAATCCCGGCTTTTAAGGTAATGGTGGAGCTTGGGCAACTGCCGCAGGCACCGACCAGTTTCAGCTTAACGATGCCATCCTCTACGTCGACCAGTTCCACGTCACCGCCATCGCGTTGCAGGAACGGACGAAGTTTGTCAAGCACGTCAGATACCTCATCATACATGGTGCTTTGTGCGTTTTCGCTCATTTTTTTTCAACTCCTTTCCTCACTATATTATATTACAATTGGCCATAAATTAAAATGGTCAAACAAAGCAGGTGAACCTACATGAGACCGATTATTGAATTTTGTGCCAATAATATGCATTTTGGCACAGATGAAGTCATGGATCAACTGGAAGAAAATCCAGACTATGATGTAATAGAATATGGCTGCCTCAGCAATTGCGGCCAATGTTACATGACTCCATTTGCACTGGTAAATGGCGAGTTAGTCATTACTGACAAAGTGGAGGATTTATATAACGCCATCTTGGCCAAAATTGCCGAAGCCGATGCCTGGGATGAGTTGGATCTCGATTAACCGAGATGACGCTTGGACATCCAGAGCACGCCGCTTTTTAAAATACGTGGCACACGCCCCATCATAGACGTTTTGCCCATCAGCCCAAATCCAGCCTTTTTGCCGAGTGCACCGAGTGTGCCACGAAGCTTGAGTGGCTGTGGATTGGGCTTTTCGCCTTTCCAGAGGGCATGCTGAATATGGGCGATTTGTTCACCCTGTACTTCGGCAGCCTGACCGCTTGGAGCGTAAGGCACGCTGGCGCAGTCACCTACTACATAGACATCAGTATATTCCGGAATTTGATAATATTCGTTCAGTACAACACGACCTTGTGGATCCTTGGTCACATCGAGATCCTGTACGACTTTTACCGGCTGAATTCCGGCAGTCCAGACTACCGCATCCGTTAGAATTTCTTCATCCCGGTTGAAAATGGCATTTGGCTCCAGTCGGGAAATGGCAATATGCCCGCGTGTCTCGACCTGATGTTCGCTGAACCATTCATGAACATAAGCGGACAAGCGCTGAGGGAAAGCGGATAATACCCGTTCACCACGGTCCAGAATGCTGATGTTCAGATCGGGTCTGCTCTCACGAAGCTCGGCAGCCATCTCGACGCCGCTCAATCCACCGCCGACGATATGCACATTACCATAAGCTTTAACTTCGTTAAGACGAAGGTAGGTTTCCCGTGTTTTGCTGAAGCTTTGAATTGTACAGCTATATTCCTCGGCTCCCGGCGTATTGTGGAATCGGTCTGTACATCCAAGCCCAATCACGAGTTTGTCATATTCCAACGGGTCCTGGCCTTCAAATTCAATCTGACGCTGTTCCAAGTCAATCGAAGTTACTTCTCCGTAACGATAAGTGACTTTGTCGCTGACTGGGAATTGGATACGCAGGTCATAATCGGATACGGTCCCTGCTGCGAGTGCGTAATATTCAGTTTTCAATCCTTGGAAGGGACTGCGGTCCACCAACACGATTTGTGTATCTGACGGGATCTTGCCTTCCAGAAGTTCCTTGATAATCGTGAGGCCACCGTAGCCGCCTCCGAGAATGACGAAATTTTTCATGACTCGGCTTCCTTTCTGCATCAGTCCCGTGTGAACGGGGCTGTAACCTGTGGAGCAGCTATGCAATAACATAGCTGCTCCTGTTTTTTTAATCTGGATTTGAAATGATTGAAAATGGGCATTTAAAATTACAGATATACTTCAGCAGTTCGCACCACTCCATACCAAAACGCTCCCGGGTAGAATGAAAGTCGCTTATGGGAATGATGCTCGTGTTACATGTTATTCGTACACTTGAATTTCATTGTAGAACGTATCACGTTCAACCGGAATGCGACCTGCACCTTTAATTAACCATATAAGTTCTTTCCGGGTGAGACCTTCAGGCGTTAGTGCGCCTGCTGCATGACTTATCCGTTCACGAACAATCGTGCCGTGTGCATCCGAAGCACCGAATCCCAGAGCGACCTGAGTCAGCTGTGGACCGATGTTGATGAAGTATGCTTTGATATGATCGATGTTATCCAGCATCAGACGGCTAATCGCAATCGTTTTGAGATCCTCGTATGCGGAGTTACGACGCATGATGCTGGCGTTTTTGCTTTTCGGCTGCATGGAAAGCGGGATAAAGACCATGAATCCGTTGGTTTCATCTTGCAATTCACGAATCTGTACCATATGGTTCACACGATCTTCATAGGACTCAATGGATCCATAAAGCATCGTGGTATGGGTACGCATGCCCAGATGATGAGCAGTACGGTGCACTTCCAGATAACGGTCAACGTTCGCTTTGTTTACGCGCATTTTTTTGCGGTATTCATCGGACAGGATCTCAGCGCCGCCACCAGTCAGTGATTTCAGACCTGCTTTTTGCAGTTCTTGTAGTACTTCCTTGATGCTCAGTCCGCTGATGCGAGTGAAGAAATCAATCTCGGCAGCCGTGTAGGCTTTCAGCGTAACGTCCGGATATTTCTCGTTTAAAGCACGCAAGGAATCGACATAATATTGAAAAGGAACATGGTTGTTATGTCCGCCTACAATATGGAACTCGCGTACACCTGGGTGAATATGCTGTTCTACGTAATCGATCATTTCCTGACCAGACAATGTGTAAGAGCCATCTTCGCCTTGGTCTTTACGGAAGTTGCAGAAGGCACAGTGAGCTTCGCATACGTTGGTAAAATAAAGGCTCATGTTTTCAATAAAATAAACTTTCTTGCCATTCTTACGCAGGTTGGCCTCATTGGCCAGTTGGCCCAAAGTCAGCAGATCATCCGATTCATAAAGATAAACGCCGTCTTCTACGGTCAGCCTTACGCCGTTCTGCACTTTCTCAACGATTTCAGCCATTCTTTTGTCTGTGAACGGTGTTACCAATGTAGACATTTTGTATCCTCCTATTCTTAACCGGAATTGAGTTGTGTGTAGGACTTACTTACAGAACTACATAGAAAAGATGCGGTCATCTGCCGCTTCTTATATGGACTAACTCTTATTTACCCGGTGCAGCCTGTGCTGCGTACGTAAAGCAAATTTTTCATCAAAATGAGTCTTGTGACTCTATATGCATTGGGGACTGCGTACAGTCTCGAAATGTGAAAAAAATTACAACTCTATATATGATCATCACCTGAATAAGTCATGACAAAAAATCGACATTTCAAAGCGATCACCTACTCATTATAAACCTCGTATCCCGGGGGTTCAATACACTGGGAAGAAAAAGGAGTTAAGGGGGAACGCGGAAACAGGCAAAGATGACTTGAGCCCCTTGACGGGGTGGAGTATAATTTAAAGAAGAGTTAACGAAAGGTTGTTCAAAAAGTACGCTTTTGATTACGAAGGATGCCTAGCGGCATCTTAGCGTCGAATATGGGATTCAGCCGAAATGTCCGTTGCTCACGTAGTTTTGCCTACGCTCCGCTACTCCATTTCTATCTTTATCCCATCTTCTTGGTACTGAAAAACGCCCTTTTTGAACATGATTTTATATGAAAAAGGAGAGTGACCTGGCATGATTAGCATCAGCGAAACAGCTGCAGACAGATTGAAAGAAATGCTTGCACAGCAAGAGACACCTGGTATGTTCTTGCGTCTGGGCGTAGCACCGGGCGGTTGTACCGGATTTTCGTACGCCATGGGCTTTGACGATAAAGAGTCCGATGAGGACCTCTATATGGATATTCAGAATATGAAGGTAGTTGTAGAGAAGGAAAACCTGAAATATTTGAATGGACTGGAAATTGATTTTGAAGAATCCGGCATGTCCGGTGGTTTCACCATTCACAACCCGAACGCAGTGGCAACATGCGGCTGTGGATCATCCTTCCGTACGAGGGAAGAAGCAGGCGTACCGGATAAAGATTGTTAATAGTTGCGAATCACGACCTCTATAGCGGATTAGTCTCGTACTAATCACGTTATGGAGGTCTTTTTTTTGCGTGTGTGGATTGGTAATTACATTGGTTGTTCATATTAAGGTGTGCACCTGGACGCTTCTTTAGAGAGGTGAAGTTGACAAGTTTTGTTGTAACTAATATAGTTACATTATGAAATTTAACAGAGCCTAATCACAAAGGAGAGATTATGATGAAGATTGGAATCATTGGCGCGACAGGCAAAGCAGGGAATTTGATTTTGAAAGAAGCGTTGGATAGAGGTCATGAAGTGACTGCAATCGTTCGTAATGCCTCCAAAGTCGAAGATAAAAGTCTGAATGTACTTGAAAAAGATGTATTCGACCTCACGGTAGAGGATGCCAAATCATTCGACGTGATCGTCAATGCATTTGGTGCTCCAGCCGGGAAAGAGAATCTGCATGTGGAAGTAGGACAAGCCCTGATTAACATTTTGAAAGAGGCGCCGAATACTCGTCTGATCGTTGTTGGTGGTGCAGGCAGTCTGTTTACAGATGATACTCAAACCTTGCGTGTTGTTGACTCCCCTGGATTCCCTGATGCATACAAAGCAACAGCAACGAACCAGGGTAAAAACTTGCAGGATCTGCAAGCTTCCTCAGGTATCCAATGGACATTCCTGAGCCCAGCGGGATTCTTTAATCCAGAAGGTATACGCACAGGCAAGTACCAGTCCGGTAAAGATCAGATTATGGTGAACAGTGAAGGCAACAGCTACATCAGTTATGCTGACTATGCTATTGCTTTGGTCGATGAGATCGAGAACCCGCAGCATAAGAACGAACGCTTTACGGTTGTAGGCGAAGCGAAGTAATTGAATTGAACTTGTAAGATGAAAAATGGACGCCAATCATAATAATGATTAGCGTCCATTTTTTTCTTATGAAGTTGAAGTTCTACAATCCTCGATGCTAGTGAGGTGTAACGTCATCTGTATTTGGATTTTCTATCGATTCTACGGACTCTGCCGACTCCATACTTTCAACACCATCTACAACCTCTACAAGTCCTACAGCCAATGTAGTGACTGCCGCAGCGGCAATTAGATTCTTGGCCCCGAGCTTTACTCTCTCCATGTCCTCGTCTTTCATGCCGACAACCACATCTTTTCCACCGTTATACACATACTTAGCTGATACCACTACGCCTTTAGCTGTATTAGAAACAGCACCTCCAATATCGGCAAGTCCCGCATCTAACGTTGTATTGTCTTTTCTGATCACACCACTCGCCATATCATATGTTCCGCTGGCAAGTTGTCCTACGGTTTTCCCTGTATTAATCGTGGCTTTTTCTACGCCATTACCAATTTCTTTAATGAATGGACTTCCTGTAAGTTCTCCAGCCACTCGGACGGTGCCGCCAAGTACTTTTCCGGTAACTTCTCCAGCAAACTGACCCAGTTCTTTTAAAAATCCCATATATATTCCCCACCTTTGAAATAAGGTTGCACATGTGTTGTCTGAATCTTTTATCTTAATTATATAAGTATATGAGCGATAAGACTATTTACGTTCAGATTCATCAAGCGTTCCTAATTAACATGAACCAATTCAACAAATTTGATCTAACGGAGTTGAAGAAGCAAACCACCTAGCCTAGCTTATACTCACTATAACTCTTAAAAAAGGCGCTACTCCGCAACGGAAGTAGCGCCTTCTCATTTACTACCCCAAATTCCTACTAAACACATTTTAGAAGTGTCTCATAAGCAGCGAGCGTAGTGGAGGGGACGGAATCGATTCTGTAGAAGCGAAGCGTGCGTCTTTATCCCCGGATTTTGTCCTATGGAATAGGATATTCAAAAAAAATCCGGGGATAACAGCGCTCGAAAGAACGATCCGTACCCGTAACGTCAAATTGCTGCTCACCATCCACTTATCCCCGTGTTTAGTCGATAAATCCTTCCAACATTACAGTCGGCAAGCCGTTAGACTGCCATGCACCTTTGCTGTAACCGCCGTTGTAGCCCGGCGTTGCTTCAGGCTCCCAATAGAAAACACCTTTACCTTTGCTGCTCGGCAGGTTGCGGAATTGCGTTTTCATCGCTGCGACAAAACTTTTACCGGCTGCCGGTTGGGTATTATCCATCCCGATCTCAGATACGATAATCTCCTTACCATACCGGTTGATCATATCCTTGGCATTATTCACAGCATTGGTGACAGCCGTGTTCCAGCCGGAAGCGGAAGGATAGAGGGACATGGCAATCATGTCAAAGTTGGCACCGTTATCGATCAGACCACCGATATTCCATACATAAAGGGCATTATCATCCCCACCTGCAAGGTGAACAATTGTTTTGGTGTTGGTGCTGATGGATTTTACGGCATTATGGCCCGTGTTCACCAGCCACGCATAATTTTTCATGTTGGTGGATGCTTTTCCATCCTCCCATAACATACCGTTGCTTGTTTCGTTCCCGATTTGTACCCAGTCCGGGGTTACGCCTTTGCTCTGCATGGCTGTCATGACTTCACGTGTGTGATTCCATACAGCATCCATCAGCTGTTGGAACGTGTAGTTTTTCCAAGCCGCAGGTTTCGTTTGCTGACCCGGATCAGCCCAGGAATCACTGTAGTGTAGGGTCAGCATGACACTCATACCTGCATTTTTGGCACGCAGGGCCAGAGCAGCTGCACGATCTTTGTTCATGTAACCGTTACCATAATCATTCGAAGGATTAACAAAGACACGAATACGAACGGAGTTAATCTGGTAATCATTTTTCAAAATATCAATAATATCACGCTGTACGCCGTTTTTGTCTTTCCATTTGTAACCTTGCGCTTCCATCCCGGGCACCCAACTGATATCGGCTCCTTTGGCGAAGCTTGGTGCTGCACTGGCATGCTGGCCTGCGGGCAGCATAATGGAGGTGAATAACAAAACAAAGACCAGAGCGATGGATGTTTTGAAACCCCTTACATTTTTGAACATTACAATATGCCTCCTCGAATATGGGTTGAGTTGCAACCTAATTATATCGAGCATCGTTAACTCAGCTACAGGGTCCATTTTCAATATTTTGGTTGTTTTTTCAACCACTCCCGAAAAAAGACAAAACAAAAAGCCGTCCGAAGACGGCTTTTCTACCCGTGGCGCTTTTTGAAACCTTGATCCGTATCCCGCGCCTCCACCAGAACAGTTTATTTTGAGCTAGTGGATCGGGTAAGGGACACGTTCAACATGTGATTAGATATGTTGACGCACCTCCTTTCCTTGTGCCAAGAGTATACAACACTCTTTTCCGGAAAGCTAGTCTTTTTTTCATATTAACGCAAATTATTTTTCGGTTTGGAACATCGTGATATCCCGGTCATAATGACTCTTCGTACCGTTGTCGTTGCGAATTCTCACACTGTCTTCGCTGATCTGTTCTACGATGCCACGGCCCACTTCACAATATACACCAGCCGGATCTTCCTGCCATGCAGTTACCGTGCATTGGGATAGTGCAGCCGTGAAAAACTCTATATTTTTTTGTAACGTTCTAGGTTTGTTCGATTTCATTATATACTCCTTTAACAAAAACAATTTTAGAATGTGGACAGCAACCGGACATTTTACACTGTAAATCACTTTACTCTGTCTCCTGCTCTTTGTAAAGGGATGGAAAAAGTTATCGTCATGAGGTATCATTTACATAAATTTTACATAGCGTTTACACTACGCTGACGCTTGTATCCAATCACGAATAGTACAATTAGTTCAGAACATCTAACCAAGAATAGATATGTAACAAATTCGGAGGCCATACATGCATAGAGATGTTAAAACAGGTAACTACGTTAACCGTGATTTAAGTTGGGTAGAATTCAATCGTCGTGTGCTTCAGGAGGCGCAAGATCCAACAACACCTCTGCTGGAACGCATGAGGTTTCTTGGTATTGTCGCCAGTAATCTGGACGAGTTCGTAAGTGTAAGGGTAGCGGAGACGAAAGAGAAGATCAAGGCTGGATTTACGCAAAAGGATTTTACGGGCTACACCCCTGCCGGCTTGTACCGCAGATTGATTAAACGAACGGGGACCATGGTCGCCGAGCAATATAAAACCTATCGGGAGCTCACTCGTCTTCTCGCCAAAAAAGGCGTGCATTTTCAGGAATATACTGATCTGAATATGACCCAGCAGCGAGCAATGGACCAGTACTTTCATGAGATCATTTTTCCCGTATTAACACCGATGGCTATCGATTCGAGCCGGCCATTCCCATTGGTACACAATAAGTCTGTATATCTGTCCGTGATGCTGCAGAAGGAAGAAGAGCAGGAGGGCGAGCCATTTTTGGCTATTGTTCAGGTGCCTTCCAATCTGCCGCGCGTCGTTCAGGTGCCTTTAAGGGCGAATAGTAAAAAGAAAACGTTCATTCTGATTGAAGATCTCATCAAACATCATATTCATACCTTATTCAGCGGATATGTGCCGCTGGCTGTTCAGGAATTCAGGGTGACCCGCAATGCGGATCTTTCCATTAATGAAGAAGAAGCCGAGGATTTACTTGAGGCGATCGAGAAGGAGCTGCGGCGCAGACGCCGGGGAGCACCAGTGCGACTGGAAATTTGCAAGAATTTTCGCCCGGATGCGTTGCTGGAGTTGCAGGAAGAGTTCGATATTCAAGACCCTGTGTACGAGATCGATGGACCGCTGGATTTGAGCTTTCTAGCCGGGTTTGTAGATAGTTTGGATGGCTTCTCTCATCTGAAGTATAGTCCGGTGCAGCCTGTGTATCCTCTGGAGTTCCTTCCTCGGGAAAGTCATTTTGAACTGCTGCGTAAACGGGACGTGCTCGTGCATCATCCATACGAATCGTTCGAACCGGTAACGGACTTTATTGTGGAAGCTTCAGAAGATCCGCGCGTGATGGCGATCAAAATGACGTTATATCGGGTGAATGGGGATTCCCGTCTCATCCCGGCACTGGCTCATGCGGCCGAAAGCGGCAAACAGGTGACGGTTGTTGTTGAATTAAAAGCCAGATTTGATGAAGAACGGAACATTGCATGGGCCCGTACGCTGGAGAAGGCAGGTTGTCATGTCGTATATGGATTGGTCGGATTGAAGACGCATGCCAAGATTATTCTCGTCGTACGCAGGGAACAGAGTGGTCTGAGAAGGTACGTGCATGTTGGAACAGGTAACTATAATGAAAGTACAGCCAAAGTGTACACTGATGTAGGACTGTTTACCTCCAATCCCATCATTGGTGAAGACGCATCGGAATTGTTTAATGAGATTACTGGTTATTCAGGACCTAAAGCCTTGCAGGCATTCCGCGTCGCCCCTGACGGCATGAAGGATGAACTGTTTGCGCTCATTCGTCGGGAAACGGAGCATGCCTTCAAGGGAAGACCGTCCAGAATTATTGCCAAAATCAATTCCTTATCCCATCAGGATATCATTGATGAATTGTATCTGGCATCTCAAGCTGGAGTACAGATCGATCTGATCGTGCGCGGTGTATGCTGCTTGCGTCCGGGAGTAGAGGGGCTTAGCGAGAATATTCGGGTGATCAGCATCGTGGACCGGTTTCTGGAACACTCCAGACTGTTTTATTTTGAAAATAGCGGGAACCCGGATGTGTATCTGTCCAGCGCAGACTGGATGACCCGTAATTTGAAGCGGAGAATAGAACTGATGTGTCCCGTGTTTGATCCGGAGCTGAAGAAGATGTTGGTCGATATATTGAATCTGTCGCTCATGGATAATGTGAAGGCCAGAGAGCTCATGCCTGGCGGTAATTATGTTTTTGTGCAAAATGAAAAGCCCCCGCTGAGAAGTCAGACGGAGGCGATGGGCATTATTCCTTGGAAGCCTGCTGAATGGAGTGCGTTAACGTAACTCCCCAAGCTTCTTGTAAATCCTTGACGGCATCGTCAAGGCCGCTTAGTTCCAGTAACGGCTCGGCTGTACAGATGAATTGCATCTGCAGCGAGTCGTTTTCTTTTGCTGCCTTTATGGCCGTAATGCTTTCAGATCGATTAATTGCTTCAGTCACGCGCAGCAGAGAGCCCAAGCGATGGGCATGCCGTTCGTCCGAATCTTTGAGAATGTCCTTGTGCTTATGCAGCAGCTGGGGCGTTCTTTTTTTTGGATGATAATCGGCTGCAATGGCACTCAGGATGGTCTCACGGTGAGACAGTCCGTAGATGCTTGCATTCATAATCCAATAAGCCGAGTGCTGCGGATACCGGAAGTAGTTAATCTGTTTTCCAGCCATGTGCAGCATGGAGACCGTGTACAGAATCCGGGCATCCGCTGGATCGGGAGCACTACCTTGTAAGGCGGTATACAGGGTAAGCGCATCATGGTGAATCCGATTCAGACGTTTCTCCGGAATGGGTGGACCAAAATGAATGAAGTTGCGAATGCTGTCCCGCAGTGCATCTGGGACGACGGGCTTACCTTCAGCCAGGAGATCCCTTAGCAAACCATCCCGTAATCCCGCTCCGCTCACGACATAACGATCCCCCTGGATGATTCGGAAGACCGTCCGCAATATGAGTACACCTGGAACAATAATGTCGGCACGATCCTTGGCCAGTCCGGGTACTTTCTTACGCTGTGCCGAGGTTAGATGTGGCAAAGAACGAGCGATATTTTCCATCTCTTCTGCACCGATTTCATAATGATGCGTAACCGGTAGTGAATATTGCGTTCTCTTCTGCTCGATTTTGGCCAGTGTACGCATGGTGCCGCCAAGTCCAATAAGAGGTAGTCCGGGATGTTGTCTGATCCAATCCTGACCGCTTAATGCCTGTATAACCTCATTACATAGTGCAGTCGCATTTGCCTCAGTCCACTGATCTTCCCCACCATAACGGGCATGTGAGTTAACGGCACCGATAGGCAGAGAGATGCTGTGCAGTCTTTTCCGATCACGGAATACAGTGATCTCGGTACTGCCGCCGCCAATATCCACGACATAACCATCCGCGATATCAATTGATTGAGTGACACCAAGGAAACCGTAATAGGCTTCCTGATCACCGGATACACATTCAATGGTTAGTCCCGTCTCGCCTTCCAACCAACCTATAATTTCTGGGGCATTGCCTGCATTCCGAATAGCAGCCGTGGCTGCAGCCCGGATAAGTTTGGTTTGATATGCTTCGCAAGTGGCCCTGAATTGGCGCAAAATCGTAATGGCCTTGTCCAGCGAATGTCGCAGGATGGTTCCGTCTTGTTCAACCACATTGCTTAGACGAGCGGCATATTTGTCTTCATGAATGATACGATAGGCCCCATCCTGGTCGAGTTCATAGATAACCAGACGAATGGAATTGGAGCCGATATCTATAATTCCGAGTATTTCGTTATGTGTCATAAGCATCTCCTTCTACAGAGGTTAATCTACCCGACTTTCAGCAAGGCAGCCATGGCTTCCGGTGAACCCGGAGGCGTCGAGGAGAAGGGCGTAGTCAGCATGACCACAATGATGAAGACGATAAAGCAGGCAAACAGAATGCAACTTACAGCAAAACCGCGATTGCTTTTCTTCATAAACAGTCGAATACCTGTAACGAATAGAAGTACCGTAATGGCTACCAGAACGATAGAAATTGCAAAATAGGCTACGCCATACAGTGATTTAAAAAATGATTCCATGTCTTCTGAACGCTCCTTAGATCCTCATATTTAAGCCTCTCCAAACCATTCCTTAGTAGCATACGATAGATTGATGCGTTTGAAAAGCAAACCAGGCGCCTGTTCCGGCCTTGAACCAAGCTGATGGACATTATCCACGGAAAAGGGGCCCCAGCCTTGGACAGACATCCAAGAAAGCACGGCTTCTGTTGAGTATGTATAAGGAAGGACTACAGTTCACGAAAGGAGATCAACCCATGTCGAGACAGCTTGCAAGCAAATGGCTGAAGACAGCAGCGCTGTTGAAATATCCGGTAGCTGCTGTACACATTCCACAGACGAAGGCGTTCAACTCGGGGAATCTGCTAAACATGCTTAGTCATTATGGAATGGTGTATATCAAACCTGTTGTCGGTGGTGGAGGTTACGGTGTCATTAAAGTATCAGCAAGCGGAGGAGCCTATCGGTACACCCATATGAAAATAACCCGTTCTTTTACTCAGTTTAATCAGATGTACCGCTCCCTAATCCGAGTAAAAGCCAGAAGAAGATACTTGATCCAGCAGGGCATTCATTTGGCGACCATTCAAGGCAGACCTGTCGATTACAGAGTCAAAGTTGTCAAGACGGAAAGAGGCTGGGTATTCCGTTCTATGGTGGGACGGCTCGCTCGTCCAGGACTGGTCGTGACCAATCTTAGCAAAGGAGGAACGATGCTGTCCGGTAGGAGAGCGCTCGGTCTGTCCCTACCTCATATTTCGGGAAAATACAAACGTCGAGAGATGCGCTCACTAACACTCACCTGTACACATATTATGGAAAGACAGTTTCCAGGTGTGGGGCAGCTCGGCTTCGATTATGGACTGGATCATTCAGGAAAGATATGGATTTTGGAAGTGAACACCAGACCACAATGAAAATGGTGACAAAAGCTAAAAAAATTCAAAGAAAATCCGATAGTAATATAGATGGAAAACGTTTGGAATTTAACAAAAAAGGGTAATTTACTCGCATCAACTCTTGAAACTATGAATTTATTCTAAAAAAAACGCTATGATAATCGTTCTGTTTGATAGGCTACGGTCCTGTGTATAAATACTGTCCACACTATCCACGTTGATCAGTCAACATTTTTACCATTTATCAACAAACTATACACAGGATTTCCACATAACGTTGTGGATAACAAGAACGCTTGTTCTCTTTATAAATCTCTGATATGATAGTTTTGAGGAAAAAAAAGGAAAGGTTGTGGCGGGAAATGGCTATGTTATCCGATGAGATGTTGTTGGATTCCTACCATAAGGCGATTGAGTTGAATCTCGAACGAGATTTCATCGCACTGCTGTTGGCAGAAATCCATAAGCGCAAACTGGGTACCGACGTATCTGCCATTCTTCACTAGAGATCCTCATTGCAGGCAATGTTACAGGTTTCCGGACATGTCCCATAGATTGACAGGCCACAGCGTGCTTGTCTGACAATGGTGACAGTACATCATATGATTGCAAACGTTTTCGGCTTCGTCTGCCGTGTCAGAGGAAGTGTGAATGACGTAGGGGCTGTATGGTCCGGTGTAATCGTCCAATTTGCCGCATTCTGACAGTCCCTGAAGGCAGTGGGGACAAGCCTGCTCCGGTACAACCAGACCGTTACACAGCGGGCATATATAAGACAAGGGTATCCCTCCTGATGTTCAATTCATTCAGGAGTAAGATACCCTTTTTTGTGTCTTTTATGTTCTATATCATTCCAAAAGGAATTAGCGCTTCATGTTACTGCTGTGTCCCGGGGACAACTTGGCATCTGGATCGAAGTAAACCTTGGCATTGTTGACTGCGGTTGGTGCTTCACCGAATCCGACAGCAATCAGCTTCAGCTTGCCTGGATAAGTTGTAATATCTCCGGCAGCATAGATGCCCGGAATCGAAGTTTCCATGCGGGAATCGACCACGATGGAATTGCTATCAATTTCGATGCCCCATTCTGCGATAGGTCCCAGGGAAGAGACAAAGCCGAAATTGACGATTACATCATCGACTTCAATTTCCTGTGTTTCCTTCGTTTTAACGTGAGCCAAAGTGACCTTGGTAATGCTGTCTTCACCGTGAAGTTCCGTAATTTCGGTAGGTGTAACGATGTTTACCTTGGAATTCATCAGGTTTTCGACACTGTGCTCATGCGCGCGGAATTTGTCGCGGCGATGGATCAGGGTTACTTGCTCAGCGATTGGCTCAAGCATAAGCGCCCAGTCTACAGCGGAGTCACCGCCACCACTGATCAGTACTTTTTTGCCGGCAAAGGCGTTCAGGTCACTGATGAAGTAGTGCAGATTGGTTTTTTCGAATTTGGCCGCACCCTCAAGCTCCAGACGACGGGGTTCGAATGCACCCACACCTGCAGTGATAATTACGGCTTTGGCGTGATATTCATTCACATCGGTTTTTACGACGAAGTGACGTTCTTCTAATTTTTCTACCGATACAACCTTTTCTTCAAGACGGATGTTCGGGTTAAAATGGCTCATTTGCTCCACCAGATTATTTACCAGCTCCTGAGCGGTAACTTTCGGGAACCCGGCTACATCATAGATGAATTTTTCGGGATAGAGGGCGGCAAGTTGTCCACCAAGTTGCGGCATACTTTCAACCAGAGTAACAGATGCCTGACGCATCCCTCCGTAAAACGCGGCGAACAGACCCGCAGGGCCGCCACCAATAATAAGTAAATCGGTCATGTCATGGCCGGCATTTTGTGCAGTCAAGAATCAACAACACCTTTCTTATTTTAATAGGTAGTTAACAGAAATAATAAAGCCGGATACGTATAGTAACCAGCGTTTGTTGCTGAACTGTCTTTTTCATTATAAACGGTGTAAACTGGGTTGCAAAGTTGGCAGTTTGATGAATCTAGGAACAATAGATGAAGATCAGGTGAGAATAGGATGAAATTGGAAATGAAAGGTTATGAAAAATAACAAAAAAAACCTTGATATTTGCCAGAAATACAGATATCCTTGACCTGTACTATGTGTTTTTTTGTCTAATTTAGCCCCAATTTGTAATGTGAAGACAATACCCGCGTTTTGTTGAATCTTGTGTATAATTTCACAATTTTAATCGATAACTTGCATGCAAATGTTCAAATAAATTCGCGAAGTTAACATTTGTCGTCATAATGGATAAGACCTCATCAATATGGGTAAGTAAGAGCCTTTTTACAACAAATCAATCGAATGGCTGATGCGAGCGAAACTGGAAGGGGTATAGACATGAGCAGTATTCCCAAAATCGTCATCCTCGGCGCGGGCTATGGCGGGATTCTGACAGCCCAGCGGCTGCAGAAGGAATTGAACTATAACGAGGCCGATGTCACATTGGTGAACCGGCATGATTATCATTATATCACTACACATCTACATATGCCGGCAGCTGGCACGGATACCATTGAACATGCACGGGTCCCGATTTCGAAGCTGATTGACGAGTTCAAGATTGATCTGGTCAAATCTTCGGTGAAGGAGATCCGCCTGCAGGATCGGAAGATTATTCTGGAGGATGGCACGTTATCCTATGATTATCTGATTATTGGATTGGGTGGGGAACCAGAGACCTTTGGTATTCCAGGCATGCTCGATCATGCCATGACAATTCGCAGCATTAACTCGGTCAGAATGATTCGCGAGCATATCGAATATCAGTTTGCCATGTACAAAAACGATAATAAACGTAACCGTATTCGTTTTGTTGTGGGTGGGGCTGGCTTCAGTGGTGTCGAATTCGTAGCTGAACTTGCGGATCGAATTCCTCAGCTTTGCAAGGAATTCGACGTGAATCCCAAAAATGTGCACATCTATAATGTGGAAGCAGCACCTTCAGCTCTGCCGGGCTTTGATCCGGAACTGGTTGAGCATGCAATGAACGTGTTGAAGAAAAAGGGTGTTACTTTCAAAATCGGTGTTCCGATCAAGCAATGTCTGCCAGACGGAGTCATTGTGGGTGAGGGAGAAAAACTCGATGCAGCAACGGTCGTATGGACCGGCGGTATTCGTGGAAATGCCCTGCTTGAGCAGGCAGGCCTTGAAGTGATGCGCGGACGGGTGAAGGTCGATGAATTCCTTCGTGCCCCAGGGCATGAGCACGTCTATGTCATCGGTGACAATTCACTGGTGTTTAACAACGAAGGGCGTCCATATCCACCAACAGCTCAAATCGCGATGCAGCAAGGTGTTAACTGTGCCAAAAACGTTGTCGCTGCCATCCGCAAAAAGCACCCACAGCCTTTTGTGTTTACAAGTAAAGGTACAGTTGCGTCACTAGGCAAAGGTGAAGCTATCGCCGTCGTAGGCGGTAAGAAATACAAGGGATGGAAGGCGGCTCAGCTGAAAAAGCTGGTGGATCTCCGGTACTTGTTTATCATAGGTGGTATTCCCTTGGTACTGAAGAAAGGGCGGTTTTTTGGATGAGACATTGTAGTGTTCAGGTCAGAGGACTACTCACACGCGAAGAACTGGATCGTTACAACGCCCTGATGCAGGTTGGCGGTTATCTGGAGGAACAGGATCAGTATGATCTGGCTTATATCGTTCAGAAGGAAGTTGATATTCTCATTTTGCCTGCCATTGAGCGGCTTAAGGAGAAGGGACGTGACCGTGACCGGGCAACGGCTGAGTTTTTGGAATCTCTGAAAGCGGTTGATGAAGAGGACCAAGATTAAGGAATCACGAAATCCAAAGGAACCTACCTGAGTCATCCATTTATTATTGAACATTTCATATTCATTCGAAAACGTAAAAGCACCGCTGACCCCATCCGGAATGGAGGTGTCGCGGTGCTTTTTGTGATTTATCCGATTTACAGCTTGAGCATCTCTTCCAATGTTGCTTCGTTCAGCAGACTTCCCACATAGAAAGAGCCGAATTCGCCATAACGGGCACTGACTTCGTCAAAGCGCATCTCGTAAACGAGTTTCTTGAACTGAAGTGCGTCATCCGCAAACAACGTAACGCCCCATTCCCAGTCGTCGAAACCAACGGAACCGGTAATGATTTGTTTCACTTTGCCAGCGTAACTGCGGCCAATCATGCCGTGGCTGCGCATCATCGTACGACGCTCGTCCATCGACAGCATGTACCAGTTGTCGTTCAGCTCGCGTTTTTTGTTCATCGGGTAGAAGCAGATGTATTGCCGCTGTGGCAGGACCGGTTTGAGACGAGCGATGATTTCCGGGTTCTGCATAGGGTCTTCGCCCTCTTTGCCAAGATAATTGCTCAGTTCCACTACACTGACATAAGAATATGATTTGGTGGTGTATTGGGCAAACATCGTTTTGTTGAACGCGTTCTCAACGGCTTTCAGATCTTCCAGCGTTTCACGCAAGTGCATCATGACAAGGTCAGCCTTCTGTCCCACAACGGTATATACGACAGTGCTTCCTTTGGATGAATCCTCTACAGCTTTCCATTCCTTCCAGAATGCCTGAAGCTCGTCCAGTGCTACGGCGCGTTCTTCATCATCGGCTGCTTTCCAGGCGGCCCAGTTAATCGAGCGGAAGTCATGCAGGGCGTACCAGCCCTCCAGTGTTGATGCGGCTTCGTTCATTGAATTGATTCCTCCTGCAGGTTATATTTCCAAATCCCGGTAAGGGACGGTTGAGTACTTTATCGTATTCATTGTATCCCAACAGGAAGCAGAAGGGCAAATGAAGAGAAGGTGAATATAGGGAAATTTGTCCAGAAAGTTCGTTGCTTCGCCACATTTTTTGCGGTACACTATCTACTATCCGTAGTAAGAGAAACCGAGTCAGTGAAAGAAGAGGTGAACGTCACCCGATGCAGTTTATACCTGTGCTGGTATTGATGGTGTTATTTTTCGTTATGATGTTTGGTATCGGTTTCATTCTGAATATGCTGATGAAGACAACCTGGTTTCCTTCCTATCTGTTCATTATTGTCATTCTGCCTGTCGTCGTGTACTCCCTATGGGATCATACGGCATCGTTAATGTCGCATTTGGGTTCTTTCCATATTGTAGATTATATGACGGGCGTAGCTGGACTTGCTGGAGCGGTCATCAGTGGCTGGGCCATTCGCAAACTTCGTCTGGGTGGGTACAAAATGTTTTGATCAGCTAGCCAAATCGCAGCAGACGCTGAACTGCATTTTCCGTAAAGGTCTTGCCTTTGTCGTAAACGCTTACGAGTGCAAAGGGAAGGCTTTTTGGCATGCATCAAAAAAATGTGCATGATTATATGGACATGTCTCATATACATATGGATAACATTTCTCCATATGTTCACTTGTGTTCTAAGGCTGAAGCTTTTATAGTAATCTAGCAACTCTGCGAAAACGTGAATGCTGTCGACCTAGGACGAAACGGAGCGAGAACAGGTCCGTTTTTTACCTGTTTTTGAGCATTTGAGGATCGGACATTTATGATAGAATAGATAAACATACTTTTGGGGAGAAGGAGATCAAGCTATGCGCATGAAGAATTTGCACCATTATACTGAACATCATCGCTACTGCGTATACAGGGAGTTTGGACTTAGTGCCCTGGATGACCGCATGCTCACCGGAGCGTATCAGCCAATGGTAGGTGCCTTTGCGATAGGTTTGTATCGACTGCTGTTTCAGCATCTTCCCGGTGAACAGGTCGGTTACTCGCCGCTTGAACAGCAACGGAGGCTGTTCATGACGTTGGGACTCGAGCCCAGCGAGAAAGGGCGCAAATATTTGGTGGAGCAGGCATCCAAGCTTGAAGCCGTTGGTTTGCTTCAGACTTCACGGCTGTATATTCCGGAAAATGACGACTACATTTATGAATATGAGCTGCAACCTCCGCTCTCTCCGGCAGAATTTTTCCGTACACAGCATTTGACACTGCTGCTTCGTGACAAAATCGGCAAGTTCGCCGTACTCTCATTACGTTCCGGTTTTTCGGCGATAGAGAGCGGTGACGCGCCTTACCCGGCAGCAAATAAAGAGAATATTTCCGTTCCTTTTTACGATATATTTGAATTGAATACACATGTCATTGATTATGAGCTGGAGCAGGCGTTGTCGGAAGTGTCAACTTCGGCTCAGCGCAGCGGGATAAGTGGTGCAGCCGAAGAGAATAGCCTGAATTATGCCGACATTATATTGCGTTTTCCGCGTGAGTCGGTCAATCGCCGTCATGTGGAGCAATTGCGGTTCGATCACGAACAGCTCGGCATTGTGAATTATGTGGTGAACAAGTTCAATCTCAGCGTACAGGATGTATGTCGTCTGCTGGATGAAGATGATATCTTTAACCCACAGGGGCAGCTCGTGCTGGATGATCTTCAACACAAAGCAAGCCTGCAGTTCAGACAGACCAAGAAGCGACATGAGCAGCAGACGGTACAGGCAGCGAAGGTTGTTGCCCTCAGACAGCATATGGAGGAGCCTGAGCGGAAAGAGGATTCCGGTGAACCTCCTGTCGAACATGTGGTACAGATGGAATACTACGTCGAAGTGCCACCACAATTTTCGACCAAGTGCGATATTCATCAATACAACATGATGCTGCGTAATGAGCCCTACACAAGATTGCTTCAGACGTTCTTTCCTGGTGCCGTACCGGACAACCTGGTGGACATTTTTGAGAAGATCGATCTCAGCTACAAGTTGCCTGGTGAAGTGATCAATGTGCTGATTCATTATTTGATGGCATTGCTTGTATCCGGTGGTGAGCAAAGAATTAATCGTAACTTCGTTGAGGCCATTGCCTCCAACATGCTGCTCAAGCAGGTGAATTCCTATGAGAAGGCAGTACAATACATTCGTGACCAAGCCAAGGTCAAAGGCAAACAGGCTGCTGGTGCAGCTGGAACCCGTTCCCGTACATACGGCAAAGGAACCAAAGCCAAACCCGAAATTCCGATTGTACAAGACATAGGCGCCGACGGCGATGCTGTATCCGAAGAAGAGTTCGAAGAGATGATGAGGTTTGCCCAGCAAATGCAGGCAAGCAAGCAAAAGGGAACTTCATAATTTTTATAAAATACATCCAAAAGGCGAGTCACCTAAATCAAAGGAGACTCGCCTTTTTTGCTAGATAATTATGTTTTACATCTTTGAAGAGGAGGGCTCCCGATGGCAAAATGGGATAACATGCTGTCCATGCTCTGGATGCTGCGATCCGGAAGAAAACTCACCGCCGCTCAGATCGCGGACAGTTTGGAGATTAGCGTCCGCACCGTGTATCGATATATCGATGCATTATGCGCGAGTGGCGTGCCGGTCGTTGCGGAATCGGGCCATGATGGCGGTATTCGTATTCTGGAAAATTTCAAGGAAACGCCATTGTTCTTCAACGCTGTAGAGTTGAAGGCACTTGTAGATGCGTTTAAATTTGCCCAAGGTGCTGGTTATCCGTATGTGGAGGAGCTAGAGCATGCGTTGAAGAAGGTGGAGAACGGGCTGCACGAGGAGCAGCGCCACGATCTGTCTCTCCAGCAGGGCAGCTTGGACATTGTTTCTTCAATGCGTGCACCTTCTGTTGTTCCGTTGTTGCGGGACTTGGAACAAGCCACGAAAGACGGGCGAACGGTCCGTATGGTCTATCGCAAAGCGAATGCGGAGCAGGCGGACGAACGTGAAGTCGATCCATATGGGCTAGCGTATGACCGAAACGAATGGTACGTTGTCGCGTTCTGCCATCGATCGCAGGCGATGCGGACGTTTCGCGTCGAACGAATCGAACGGCTGGAGTCAACCGAAGCGAGATTTGACAAGCCGGAGTCTTTCTCTGCGTCCGCGTTTTTCTGTGAGCAGTCCAACCAGCGACGGGAGGCAGATGGACCGTTAACGGTTATCCGTATCGAGGGACAGCCTGACACGCTTAATGCGGTTTGCAACCACTGGCATCTGCGCCACTATTTGACGGAACGAACCGATCGGGAGGCGCGGTTTCTGATCGATGCCCCGACGATGAACAAATACCTACCGACATATTTCCTGACGTTCGGCACGGCCATTCGCATCCACGAACCACTGGATTTGAAGCGGAGGATTCAGGAAAAGGCATATGGTATCGCCAAATATTATGAAAATGATCTGAATTGAAGTTTGCTGACAACATTTGTCAGCGAACTTGATATATGATAAAGACACAGCTGCGGCAGCCAAACCATGCGAAGAAGGGAAAGGTGAATTTATCGATGCTTCAACAACCATACCGACTGTATGATTATCATGTTTGGGCAAACGATCGATTGTTTGCACACCTGGAGCAACTCCCGAAGGAGGTATTCCATACGGAAGTGACGAGCGTGTTCCCATCCGTATCACAAACATGTGCACACATGTACTTGTTCGAACAGCTCTATATGCTCGTGCTCGCGGAAGTTCGGAACGAGGAGATTTTCCCGAAAATCTCGGGCTGGACAGAAGAAGCACAGGGCAAAACCGTGAATGAGATGCGTGAGCTGTTTGGCAGCGTTGCCGACCGTTTCCGCGATTTACTGCGGCATACGCCTGACCCGGACAAAAAAATGACAATCGAACATCCGAAATACGGTAAAATGGAAACACATTTTTCGGACATTCTACAGCATGTTGTTAACCACGGGACGTATCACCGGGGTAATGTGACCGCGATGTTGAAACAGCAAGGTTATAACGGTGTGCCAACCGATTATATATTTTATTTGTTGGAACAGCAGAAAGTTCAAGGGTAGTGCCAAACATAAATTAGGCCCTTCCGACTTCCTGTAGGGAAGCGAAAGGGCTGGATTGATTTCTTGTGAATCTTTTATCGCAGAATCGTCGTTGCTTTATTGCCAGCATAATCTTCGATAACGAGCTTCAGGGAGCTGGTGCTGGATGCAGGCGTGAATGTCAGTTCACTCAGCTTCGTTCTACCCCGAATGATATAAGGGAATTTCTGCGAAACGTAAGTTACTCCGAATTTGCGTGCTACTCCATTTTCATAGACATAGATTTTGTACCAATCCTCCAAATCAGGCAATGCGAGGGTATACTTTCCATCCTTTACCGTAACCTTTTCCTTGGCATATGGTGTAATCTGAGTATCTGCCAGTTGTCCGGTCGTAGTGACTGGATTCTGTTTGCCAATGGCAATATCCAGGACGTAATGTTCACCATTGGTCGGAAGGCCTGTCAGAATGGCAGACTGTTTTCCTTTTTTGACCTGAAGTGTCTTGGTGAAAGGTTCCTTCGTGTACTCCGTTTGGAGTGTAAGCTGGATCGGCTCTTTACCTGGGTTCTTCTTCGGGTTTTTCCAACTGACAATAGCATCGCCATTGTTCTTGAATTTCACGTCAATGTCTTGAACAGCTGCATTCAGATCATAGGACAGGACGGTTGATTCACTTTCGGTACCATCTGCGCCTACAGCACGAATGGAAAGTTCGCCAGCGGGATGTTTGAGCGATTTAATATAAAATGTGGAGTCATACACGCCGCCGACATAAGCGCCGTTCTCATACAGATTATATTGCTTAACCTTCGAATAGTCCTCGATATCCCATTCGACAACCAACTCATCGGTGTTGGTCAGTGCTTTGGCAATATGGAATCCGGTTGGAGCATTCGGTTTGGCGGCAGAACCGTCGGATATACGAATCTCACCGATGTTCATCTGATATTTTTCAATCGTAGTACCATTAGGGTCGAAGGATAGACCAAAAGCTGCGACGGTCTTCCCTTGGTATGCACTCAGATCGAGTGCGGCAGTCTTCCAGCCTGCCGTGTGCTGACCTGAATCCGGCACTTTGACTTTGACCACTTTGGTTGGTTCATCCTCAAATATCAGTCCGACATACATGGAGGAAGCGTCGTTGACAGACGGTTTATTATAGGTGATTTCCAATTTGGATTGGGCGTTGATCGACAGATCCGTCTTGTACAGACGCAGGAAATTGTCCGTATTCAGACTTCCATTTACGACAAGAGAACTGCCGCCAGTGAACGCACCAACGGAATCATAAGTATAACGAGCACCTTTTTCATAGGTAGGACCATAGTCAAAATCAACAGTGAGCTTATCACCTTGACTATCCATCCACCACTGCCAGGTGACCGGGATATCCTGAATATTAATATTGGACCATTCGGTTGCATTGGAGACGGTTCCGCCCTCATAATATTTCAGACCGTGGCCTGTATTGAAGTTGGTCACAAAATTGGAGCCATGAATAACGGAGCGTTCAGTGAGGTAAGCGGCGATCCCGTCCCATTTTGCGCCAGAAGCATACACGTCGGATAGATCAACGGATGCCGTACGGCGTGCGTTGGTTGGGTCCTGATTCGGACCTGACCACCAAGCGCGGTCACGCACAAAGGTCATCCATTGGTACTCATCTTCGGCTCTATGATTCGTGCTGCCATCGCCCATTTCTTCATCCAGGGCATTATGGGTAAAGTCGGCACCAAGCGTTGCAATACTGTTCATCGGTTGACCGTTCTCATCCAGATTGTTACGCAGATCGTAGAGCTGCTTCCAACGGCCAAACTGGTCATTCCCACCTTCGATACCGGCAAATACCGTTTCCAGTGGGTCAAGGCCTAAACCTAGGGCATGATCGCGCGAATCACGCAGCATGTCATGGTTCCACACGTAATTCAGGAAGATCGAATCCGAGACTCTGCCTAATGCAGAATCTTGCACAAAAGGGCTGTTAAGTCCATTAAACTGATTCTGGTATTGAATTTTGCCTGTTGTATTGATGGTGGAGTCATACCACTGAACATATAGTCCTTCGTCTTTTAAATACTTCATGAATTTCTTGTAGGAAGCGATGTCTTCAGGCGCAACGCCTTTGGCAACCTCTTCCTGATTGAAAAAGTATCCGTCGTAATTATAATACTTTGCCATCTCGACCAGCTTTGCAGCGACAGGGAAATTCCCTTCTTCATCCTGCACAAGCATCTGCTTGTAGGTTTGTGGTCCACGATCATTGTCGGAGAAGAAGATGTTGGCGATGGAACGGACACCGTTTTTGTGTGCAGCATTGGTGTATGCCGGGTTCGGAATGTTCAAAATGCCAAACTCAAAGTACTTTTCCGTCCATTCCTTATTGGGGTCATACAATTCCTCAGGCACGCCAGCAGAAGCCATACCATGCCAATAGCTATAATAGTCTGTGTACTGCCAATAATTAAAGAGGTATTCGCTGAATTCATTGGTGTAAGGGGTGCTGTCAAAGAATGAATTGCCGTAATCGCCACTCATCGTAAACAACTGGGTGTCCGGGCTAAGTTCGGGGTAAGCTTGCGTGGCCGCAAAGGCATCATTACGTGGCTGCAAAGGTACATGAGCTCGAAGCAGATCACCATGGATATCACTTTTGGGTGTCCAATTCAGAATCTGGGCAGCGGTGTAACCATGCTGATAGGGCTGATTTACTCCCTTGGCGCTGTCACCTGTGTAAGGGAGTGTGTCTCCGGCATAAACGGATGAGGCAATGACTTGTCCAAGTAGAGCCGAAGTGAGAACCATTGCGGTTACTTTGGGGATGAGACCTTTGGGTTTGAGTTTGCGTGTCATGTTGTTCCTCCTTCAAGTCGAATGAATGTAAGGTATTCTTTTACACAAAAATAAACTTATGGTTAACGATAGGGCATGAAAGCATTTTCAAATAGGGCGAAATTAAAGAAACACAGGTATAAACTAAAGAAAAGTTCGAGGTGACAAGTTAATGTCAGAAGGCAAATGATATAATTTAGACAGGAAAACAGCATCGGGGGGAACATGTGACTTGAAAATTGTTAGCGTTTACAAAAATTTCTTTAAAAATAATATGTTTATGAAGATGCTGTTCATCTTCTCCATGATTTCGATTGTAACGATTATTACCTTGTCCTATATCATTTTCCTGTCGGTGTCCGATGCCACGATTCGCCGAGAGCTGGCGATCCAGAAAGCGGCCATGGAGAGTGTTGACCGATATATTCATCAGCAGTATGAATCAGTGCAAAACATGGTGAGGGATATGCATCAGAATGAGGCGTTATCGTCCAATATCACTTATTTGATGAACCACACGTACGCCGAGTATGTACAGCATCTGACGAATGGCTATTATGCGAATCAGGATGATTACTCTGCTGATGTACTGAAACATTTTCAAAATATCATGGATCGCAATTCGGATATCAATCAAGTGATGTTATATAGTGCCGAGCGGCAGGATCTGTCCAGCTTCAATCAGCATAAGCAGTTCAGAAAGCTGAACACCAATGTGGCTCATTCCTATATTCCTGACGTGATGGCGATGGAGACACCGAATATCAGCGCACCAAACTATTGGATTCGTAAAGAAATTGATCAATGGGACCCCGCGCTGTATGCGATTCGTGTGCCTATCAACGATACACAAACCCTTCGGAATTTGGGTCAGTTCCTTGTTTTCTTTGACTCAGCAGGTATTGGCAACGCTTTGGATAGTTATGAAAGTAATCTCAAGGGAGAAATTGTGGTGCTGTCAGCCAAGGGTACAGTATTGTTCGATTCCAACAGTAACTATTACGGCAAGAAGTACCCGTATATCAATGTGGCCGATTCCCTGTTTGATCAGACGGATATGGATTCGATGAAAAAAGAGCGAAATATGTATGTGAACAAGTTTGTCTCGGCGGATCAGGGATATGTGGTCGTTGGCACGGTTCCTGTGGATGAGATGGCTGAGGCCTATGCGGGTACACGCAATACAATCGTTTCGATTAGCATCATATGTATCCTGTTTGCAGTGCTGGTTCCGGCTTTTTTCATTATTAATTTTGCCAAACGCACCCGCAGAATCATTCGTTTTACCCAAAAGGTGAAATACGGCAACCTGGCAGCACGCATCGATGATACCCGTGATGATGAGCTCGGCCAGATCTCGCACAGTTTCAACGATATGCTGGATGAACTCAATCAGTATATTGAACGCGTCTACAAAGCCGAGATCAAACAAAAGGAGACAGAACTGGTCGCTCTCCAGGCACGGATCAATCCTCACTTTCTCTATAATACCCTGGAAGTCATCCGAATGAGGGCGATCTCGCAGGGGGCGAAGGATGTCGGCGAGATGATCTATAGTTTATCGGTGTTATTTAAGAGCCTTGTTCAACAGAAGAAAAATTATACGCTCAAGGATGAGATGGAAGCTTGCCGTTTGTATCTGGAATTGTTCCGGATCCGGTATAAGGATATTTTCATGTACACGATTCATTTGGACCCTGTGCATAACCAGCATCCGGTGGTCAAGCTATCCCTGCAGCCGATTATTGAAAACTATGTGGTGCACGGCATTCAGACAGAACGTTCGGATAATCAATTAACGATCGTTGTTGAAGAACTGGGCGACGCTTTGCAGGTAGAGGTTAGAGATAACGGCAAAGGCATTGAGCCTGAGCGCCTGACTGAAATTTTAGAAGAACTCGAACGTCCGGAAGAGTCGGGTAAAATGTTCGGACTGCGCAGCGTTCACACCCGTTTGCGTTTCCTGTATGGACCGGAATTCGGCATCACGATAGAGAGTACACTCGGAGAAGGAACCCTGATCAGGGTTCGTTATCCTCATACAGAAGGGACAGGTATTTAATATGTACAAGGTATTTATTGTGGATGATGAACCGTTCATCATTGAAGGATTGTACGATATTTTGGATTGGTCGTCATTTGATATGGAAATTGTAAGCCATGCCGGCAATGGACAAGCCGCATTAAAGGCCTTGTCTGCGCAGCCTGTGGACATACTGATCACGGATATATCCATGCCATTCATGAATGGTCTGGACCTGATTCGGGAAGCAAGGCAATTGCAGCCTGACATCAAGGTGATTATTCTAAGTGGTTTTAATGAGTTTGAATATTTGAAAGAGGGCATGCAGCTGGGCATCGAAAATTACCTGCTCAAACCGATCAATGTGGAAGAACTGGAATCCACGCTTCGCAATACGGCTTCCAAGCTGGACCATACGTTGTCTCCTCAAACAGATGATGCTTATGGTGTTCAGATTCTGAAAGACAATATCCTTCATCGTTGGCTGACGGGGCAGATTGCGGCCACGGAATTCGAGGAACGGGCACAGTTCTTGAACCTTTCGCTGGATGCACCTGATGTTGCAGTAGCTATACTACGGACAAAAGGGGAAGTATCCGGCATGTTTGAGCGAGTGGAGGGTATGCTCAAGGAAAAGTCCTATGTGAACGTATTTCATGACATCGATGGAGATATCGTCATCGTTGCCAATGTGCATGCAGGCGAGGATGAGAAAGAGAAGTTTATGGAGTGCCTTCAGGCATTATCCGCTGCGCTGTGTGAGACACATCCTGCTGTTCTGATTGGGGCAGGAAGTCTGATGCGTGGACTTCACCATGCGCCTACAAGCTATCAGGAGGCGAAAAAGGCACTTCAGTATGTGATGATCTATCCTGACCTTAAAGTGATCGATCATGCCATATTAGAGAAGAGTGGAAGCTCTGCTTCTTCCTTCTCGATCGATTGGAAGGAGTATGCGAAGCTCATTCTATCCCGTAATGCAGAGCTGCTTGCGGAGCGAATTCGGGTCGATTTTGAACAGCACCGTGACGGGGTTACTCCGGCTGTGTTACAGAACATCGCATTGGAAGTGGTCATTCGCTTCAAGATGGAATTGGAGGGCATCAAACATTCGGATGAATCGGCTATTTACCAACGTGGGCTTCGCCTTGTATTGGATAGTGGAACCTTTGACGAACTCGTGCAGGCATTGCAGCAGGTAGGTACGGAGACGATACAGTCTCTGCTTCAGGATTTAAAGAATCCGATCGTCAACCAGGTGCTTCAACATATTGACAAACATTACGCAGAAGAGCTTTCCCTGAAGCTTCTGGGTGCTCACTACCATCTTCATCCGGTATATTTGGGACAACTGTTCCATAAGGAGACGGGGGAGACTTTTGCCGAATATATCAATAAATACCGGATTGAACGTGCCAAGGAACAGCTGCGCAATTCGAATCTTAAAGTGCATGAGATCGCAAGGAATGTCGGGTACTGGGAGACCGGATATTTCTATAAACAGTTCCGCAAATATGTGGGAATTTCACCAACCGATTTTAAGGTTTTTGGATAATTTCCAGTGGATCACCGATTGGACCAGTGAACTGAACTAAATGAGACATTCTGGGGACAGGAGGGCATGCAATGGAGTTGGTGCCAAATGTTACTCAGCATGTCTTTTTGATGTAAGCGATTTATTCAAATAGGTACAAATTAATGAATCGGTACTGATTTCTCTTTAATTTGTACCTCGAAATATTAAGTTTATCTTCTTTTTGAAAATGCTTTCATTCGATAAGGTTAAAGCAGTTAGTTTGTACAGCTAAAGGGAACACGAAAAGGGAGGATCAAGGAAATGAGTAAACAAAGAAAAAGTTTTTCTCTCGTTCTTGCATTGTTGATGGCGGTTACACTCGTTCTTAGCGCCTGTGGAGGAAGCAAGGATGCTTCAGAATCAGGGGAAGCAGGAGAGGCTCCTGTCGAGCTGATCTGGTACACCATTGGTACCCCTCAGAAAGATGTTAATAAAGTGATGGAAGAAGTCAGCAAGTACACGAAAGAAAAAATTAATGCCACAGTAACGATGAAAATGGTTGACTGGGGTGACTATCCGCAAAAAATGCAAGTTAACGTAGCATCCGGCGAGCCAATGGACATCCTGTTCACCTCTTCCGGCGGATTCGATTATGTTCAAAATGCTAGAAAGGGCGCATTCCTTGAGCTTGATGATTTGCTCCCGAAATACGGTCAGGACCTTATTAAAACGATTGATCCTGCATTCCTGAGTGGTTCGAAAGTAGATGGACACAATTACGGAATTCCGGCCAACAAAGAGCTGCCTCAACAAGAGGTATGGCGTTTCAACAAAACGCTGCTTGATAAATACAAAATGGACATCTCCAATATCCGTACGTTGGACAGTCTGGAGCCTTTGCTCAAAACGATCAAGGAAAATGAGCCAAGCGTGACTCCATTTGGAATGGATAAAAACTTCGTTCCTTATGTTCCTTACGACTACGTCATTCAGAACTTGCCAATGGCAATCAAACTGGATACGACGGATTACAAGATTGTGAACATTCTGGATACTCCGGAAATGAAAGCAGCTCTCAAAACGATGAGCAAATACTACAAAGCTGGTTATGTATCACCAGAGGCAGCAACAACAGGCTCCACCAATGACCTGACCACATCAGGCAACTGGTTCCTGGATCGTGCACAGACACAACCGCTCGCGGACAACCAGTGGTCAGCAAGCTACGGATACCCGGTAGTTTCCACACCAGCTAGTGACGCGATCATCACCAACACGTCTGTACAAGGTTCGATCATGGCTATCTCAGCCAACTCCGAATATCCGGAGAAAGCAATGGAGTTCCTGAACCTGTTGAATACAGATCCAGTGCTGCGCAATATGGTTGATTCCGGTATTGAGGGCGTTCACTACAAAAAAGTGGATGACACGCACATGGAAAATCTGGCTGAATCCAAGAACTATGATATGCCTTCTTACTCCCTCGGTAACAACATGTTGTTGTATCTGAACAACAATGACCCGGATAACAAATGGGATGAGTTCAAGAAATTTAATGCAGAGGGTGTAAATTCCCCTATTCTGAGCTTTAACTTTGACTCAAGCAAGGTGTCGTCGGAACTGACAGCAGTGCAGAATGTCAAAGAGCAATACTGGGCCGCATTGATGACAGGTACGCTGGACCCAGAGAACAATTTGGAGCAAGTGATTGAGAAGTTCAATCAAGCCGGACTTGAAAAAGTGATGGCTGAAGCCCAAACCCAGCTTGATGCCTGGAGAGCGGCAAATAAGTAAGGGTAAATTCAGGGATCGGGCCGCTGCTTGTTGCGCCCGATCCTTTTTCATTCAAGCCTGAAGGAGGATCTCCATATGACCGCATTTTTGAAAAATCTGATTAGAAACCGAGTCATGCTGTTCATGGTGCTACCAGGCGCCATCTGGTTCTTCTTCTTCTCCTACTTGCCATTGGTTGGTACAGTAGCAGCATTCAAACAATATCGTTTCAGCCGCGAAGGCTTCTGGGCCAGTCTGATGAAGAGCGAATGGGTGGGTTGGGATAACTTTAAATTCCTGTTCAGCACCAACGATGCTTGGCTCATTACTCGAAACACGCTTTTTTATAACCTTGCCATTATATTTCTGGGGCTGGTATTCGCTGTAGGTTTGGCAATTCTGCTCTCGGAGCTGGTCAATAAACGATTGGCCAAATTGTATCAAACAGGTATGTTCCTACCGTATTTCCTATCCTGGGTTATTGTCGGTTATTTCGCGTTCAGCTTCCTGAGCATGGACCGGGGGATGTTGAATCAGATTATTGGGTGGTTCGGTGTGGAACCGATTCAGTGGTATTCGGAAGCGAAGTATTGGCCGTATATCCTGGTGTTCGTAGCTTTGTGGAAAACGATCGGGTACAACAGCATTGTCTATCTCGCTTCCATTCTGGGGATTGATCGGTCGCTGTATGAGGCAGCGATGATCGATGGTGCTAATAAATGGCAGCAGATCCGCAACATTACGATTCCTTTGCTCTCACCGATCATTATTATTATGACGTTGCTGGCTGTGGGTCGCATCTTCTATGCCGACTTTGGACTCTTCTATCAGGTTCCAAGGGATTCGGGTACGTTGTATGCCGTTACCAATGTTATTGATACGTATGTGTATCGTGGGTTGAAAACAAGTGGTGAGATTGGCATGAGTACCGCTGCCGGATTGTATCAATCCGTTGTAGGCTTCGTGCTTGTTATCATTTCCAACTATGTTGTACGCAAAATCGATAAAGATAGCAGCTTATTCTAGGACAAGGGAAAGGAGTGAACCACTGTGGCTCAAATCGTAAAAAAACGCGACTTCCATCATGTATCCAATGGCTGGAACGTCATTATGAATATTTTGGCCGGACTATTCGCTTTAATCTGTGTATTTCCATTCGTGTTTGTAGTGATCATTTCGTTTACGGACGAGAAGGCACTGGCCCGTGACGGGTATCGACTGATTCCGAAGGAATGGAGTCTCGCAGCCTATCAGTTTGTGTGGCAGAGTGGAGACACGCTGCTGCGTGCTTATGGGGTAACCATTTTGGTGACGGTACTGGGTACCATCATCAGTCTGATTCTAATGTCGCTGTATGCTTATGCGATATCCCGCAAGAGCTTCCGTTATCGGAGATTTTTCTCCATATTTGCCATTCTGACCATGTTGTTTAACGGCGGGATGATTCCGACCTATATGGTCGTATCCCAGCTTCTTGGATTGAAAGATACCATATGGGCACTGGTTCTGCCGCTTGCAATGAATGCCTTCTATATCATGATCCTGCGTACGTTCTATTCAACCAGTGTGCCGGATGCAGTCATTGAATCCGCGAAAATTGATGGAGCCGGAGAATTCTATACGTTTATGAAAATTGTCATTCCATTATCGCTGCCAGGGCTGGCGACAATCGGATTGTTCAGTACGCTCGGTTACTGGAACGATTGGTTCAATGCACTGTTATATATCGATAATCCCAACCTCGTACCGCTGCAATCGATGCTGATGCGGATCGAGTCCAGCATCCAGTTCATCCAGCAGAACTCGGCGAACAGCTCGATGAGTTTGGCGGCGATGCAATCCATCCCGCAGGATACTTCACGGATGGCCATGGTGGTTCTCGCCACGTTGCCGATTATTTTCGCATATCCGTTCTTCCAGCGTTACTTTGTACAAGGTCTGACGGTCGGAGCTGTCAAAGAGTAACCGAATCACTTCTATAGGGTGGAGGCGTCGAAGGATGATGATATATAAGGATAAAAGCAAATCCGTGGAAGAGCGAGTAGAACATCTGCTGAGCGTAATGACGACGGAAGAAAAGGCCGGTCAACTCATCCAGCCTTTTGGTTGGCAGACATATACGAATGATCAAGGGAACATCACGCTGAATGAATCCTTTAAGCAGCAGGTGGAAAACGGGGGCGTAGGCTCCCTGTACGGTGCACTTCGTGCAGATCCATGGACGGGTGTTACGCTTGAAAATGGACTGTCTGCCAGAGAAGGGGCAGAAGCTGTAAACCTTATTCAGCGTCATGCTGTAGAGCATTCCAGACTGGGGATTCCCATTCTGATCGGAGAGGAATGCTCGCACGGACATATGGCGATTGACGGTACGGTCTATCCAGTTCCTCTGCTCTTGGGAAGTACCTGGAATGTGGATCTGTACCGTGACATGTGCCGGGCGGTCGCTCGCGAGACGCGTGCTCAAGGTGGTGCGGTAACGTATTCTCCGGTACTGGATGTTGTACGTGATCCACGCTGGGGGCGTACCGAGGAATGCTTTGGGGAAGACCCTTATCTCATTGGCGAACTGGCTGTTGCTTCCGTGCAAGGACTTCAGGGCGAGCGTCTGGACCAAGAGGATGCGGTAGCGGCAACACTGAAACACTTTGTCGGTTATGGCAGCTCGGAAGGTGGACGCAATGCGGGACCGGTGCACATGGGCTGGCGTGAGCTGCTGGAAGTTGATCTGTATCCGTTCCGCAAAGCTGTTGAAGCAGGTGCTCAATCCATTATGCCGGCTTATAACGAAATCGACGGTATCCCGTGTACGGTTAATACGGAACTGCTGGATGACGTTCTGCGAAAAGATTGGGGCTTTGACGGTCTGGTGATTACGGACTGCGGTGCCATCAACATGCTCGCAAGTGGGCATGATGTGGCGGCAGATGGATTGGAAGCATCCGTACAGGCCATTCAGGCAGGTATTGATATGGAAATGTCCGGTGAGATGTTTGGACAATATCTGGTGCAGGCGATCTCGGAAGGAAAACTTGAAATGCATGTACTGGATCAGGCTGTCCGCCGTGTGCTGGCACTGAAATTCAAGCTGGGATTATTCGAGCAGCCTTATGTGGATGCCGATCGAGCGGCAGAAGTCATTGGCAGTGAAGAACATATTCAACTGGCACGCCAATTGGCTGCAGAAGGTGTGGTCTTGCTCAAAAATGAAGCTGCAACGCTGCCTCTGTCGACGGCAACAGCGGGCCGAATTGCTGTTATTGGTCCTAATGCAGACCAAGCCTACAACCAGTTGGGCGATTATACATCCCCCCAACCGAAGTCCAAAGTGGCTACGGTGCTGGATGGCATCCGCAGTAGGCTTGCTGTAAGTGAGAGTGGGCACGCAGGGGAAGGCTCAGCTGGACATTCGAATAGTGAAAATCAGGTGCTCTATGCACCGGGATGTCGCATCAAGGGTGATTCGAGAGAAGGGTTCGAGCACGCAATAGAAACTGCACGTCAGGCCGATACGGTCGTTATGGTCGTTGGCGGCTCGAGTGCCCGTGATTTTGGTGAAGGAACGATCGATCTGAAGACAGGTGCTTCCAATGTGTCCGATAACTCATGGAATGACATGGAGTGTGGAGAAGGCATTGACCGCATGACGCTTGGGCTTGCAGGAGTCCAGCTGGAGCTGATTCAAGAGATTCACAAGCTTGGCAAAACACTTGTCATTGTTTATATCAACGGTCGCCCGATCACCGAGCCTTGGGTGGATGAACATGCCGATGCCATTCTGGAAGCATGGTACCCAGGCCAAGAGGGTGGGCATGCCATTGCGGACATCTTGTTCGGTGAAGTGAATCCGTCCGGCAAACTGACGATATCCATTCCGAAGCATGTGGGTCAATTACCGATTTACTATAATGGCAAACGTTCACGCGGCAAGCGTTATTTGGAAGAGGATCTGGAGCCTCGTTATCCATTCGGATATGGGCTCAGCTATACTACTTTTGATTACAGTGAGCCGAAGCTAAGTACAGAATCGATCACGGCCGACGAGACAGTCACCGTATCAGTGGAAGTCACCAATACAGGGTCTTGCAGAGGTGCAGAAGTCATTCAGATGTATGTATCCGACGTGGTTAGCCGTGTGGCACGTCCAGCCAAAGAGCTGACGGGTTTTGAAAAAGTGATTTTGGAACCTGGAGAGACGAAGACGGTAGCCTTCCATATTGGAGCGGAGCAGCTGCAATATATCGGTCGTGATCTCACGCCTGTCGTTGAACCAGGACAATTCCATATTCATATCGGAAGACATGTGAAAGATACGCAGTTCGCCGAGCTGACGGTAGAGGAGGCGTAAGGAAATGGAACGCATCAGACGATTTATTCGCGAGTTGTCCGAACGTCAGTGGTTGGAGCAAATGGAGCTGCGCAGCTGGGACATCAGCCGCGCTTATTATAAAGTGCCGGGACAATATGAAGATCAGAAGGCTTATCCAGAAGGCGAGGGGTTGAATCGTTTCCCAAGTGATCAGGGAACGACCTATTTCTTCCGGACACGGTTGGATGTACCTGCCTCCTGGCAGAAAGAACCTTACGGACTTGTATTTGAATCCGGTGGGGAAGGCTTGCTTCGGGTGAATGGACATTCTTATCAGGGGCTGGATCGTAATCATACGTATGTAACACTTGACCCTTCACGAGTAGGGGCTCAGCCTGAACTTGAGATTGAGTTATTCGATCCGGTACCGGAGCCTGTAGATCCACTGAATCAACAAGCGGTTATTCAGCCGCCGATTACATCGATTAGCAGTTTGCTGGTGCGACCGAATGAACCTGTTCGCAGTCTGATGTACACGGTCACGATTGTGCGTGATTCCGCGGTGCTGCTGCCGGAAAGTGATTTCCGTCGTGTACGCCTGCTGGAAGCGATCTATCGGGCAATGGATCAATTTGTTGGCCTGACAGAAGAGGCTGTCAAGCAGGGGAATGACATCCACGGTATCGAAGAAAGATTGATCCATGAAGTACGAGAGATTGGTGGAAACGCCGAAGGCTTGGAGCATATGGTGGGGCAATCGCACATTGATATTGCCTGGCTGTGGCCTGTACGTGAGACGGTGCGCAAGACCAGTCGTACATTCTCCACGGTGGATGCACTCATGAATGAATACCCGGATTATGTTTATTCCCAGAGCCAGCCTTTGTTGTACGCTTTTCTGAAGGAACATGATCCCGAACTGTATGAACGGGTAAAGAAACGCATTGCGGAAGGACGCTGGGAACTGGTTGGCGGGATGTGGGTTGAGCCGGATCTGAACATTCCGAGCGGGGAATCCCTGATTCGTCAGATGTTATATGGTCAACGCTTCTATATGGAGGAGTTCGGCAAAACATCACAGATTGAATGGCTGCCAGATACATTTGGTTATTGTGCTTCCCTGCCTCAGATCCTGAAGCATGGCAATGTGGAGTACTTCATGACGACCAAGCTCGGATGGAATGATACGAACGTATTTCCATATGATCTTTTCCACTGGGTAGGCATTGATGGTACGTCCATCCTGTCTTATCTCAATCATGGTGTTAATGAGCATACGCTGCCGAAGGACATTCATGATCATTGGCAGTCTTACCGCGAGAAGGCGGCGCATCCTGAGCATATGCTTCTGTATGGGCATGGCGATGGTGGTGGCGGCGTGACGCGAGAGATGTTGGAGTACGTGGATCGTTCCGAGTTGATGGTGGGCCAACCGAAGAATGGTTATAGTACCGCCGGAGCCTTTTTTGACGGAATCGAGAAGGCGCAGCCTGATCTTCCGAAGTGGCATGGCGACTTGTATCTGGAGCTTCACCGGGGTACCTATACGACCCATGGCCGCAATAAGCGCAACAATCGGAAGGCTGAGGCGCTTTATCGCGAAGCGGAGCTCTGGAACACACTGGCCCTACCGGATATGGAGCCGCAGCAGGATGCTGAAGTACGTTCGGCGCTGCATGATGGATGGAAGCTGATTTTGCTGAATCAATTCCATGATATTATCCCTGGTTCGGCCATAACGGAATCCTATGTAACGTCGGATGAGGAGTATATTCGGGTATTTGAATTGGGTAGAGAAGGACTGAATCAAGGGATTGCTGCATTAACGAGGGGGATTAACACGCAGGGGCCAGAGGGTTCTGTTCCTTATGTTGTGTTCAACAGCCTTGGTTGGAATCGAAGTGAAGTCGTTCAACTTCATATCCACGATGGATTGGATCGTTACGTCATCGATGAAGAAGGTCAGCGTTTGCGCATGGATCGGGAAGATGGCCAAATTTCGGTTCTGGTGACGGATATTCCAGCGTTTGGTCATAAGACGATTTGGTTTGTACCGGAAAATGCAAGGGAAACAAATGTACGGGAAATGGCGAGCATTGCTGGGCAAAAGAACTTTACAGATACATGGGAAACCGCGTATTACCATGTTCAGTTTAACGAGCGTGGCGAGATATCCCGCTTGTGGGACAAGACAGCAGAACGCGAGATTCTGAAGCCAGGTGAACGCGGCAATCAATTTCACTTTTTCCATGACCGTCCGACGCTCTGGGATGCCTGGGATATCGACAGCCGTTATGAGGCTCAGGTTGCTGGGGAAGTGGAGCTCTTGGAGAAAAAACTGGTTCTGGCAGGTACTACGAAGGACGTACTTCGTTTTCAGTGGAAGCTTCATCAGTCTGTGATTACACAGGATATGGTGTTCTATCATGACAATCGACGGATCGATTTCAAGACCCATGTAAGCTGGAATGAAGATCATAAATTGCTCAAAGTGGGCTTCCCGATCGATATAGTGACTTCCAAAGCAACCTATGAAATTCCATTTGGTGCATTGGAGCGTCCAACTCATCGCAACACGAGTTGGGAGCAGGCTCAGTATGAAGTGTGCGGACACCGCTTCGCAGATGTCGCCGAGCACGGATATGGCGTCAGTCTGCTCAATGATTGCAAATATGGATACGACGTACAGGGAAGCACGATTCGCCTTTCCTTGTTGCGTGCACCGAGATGGCCTGACCGGACTGCGGATATTGGAGAACATGATTTCACCTATTCCCTGTATCCACATGAAGGCGACTGGAGAAGTGCACATACGGTACGTCAGGCAGCCGAATTGAACCATGAAGTGCCTGTGCATCAGGTGGACCAGAACGCAGGCGTACGCTCAGCAACTGGAGCATGGATTGAATTCGATAGCAGCCATGTCATCTTGGATACGGTCAAAGCGGCAGAGGCAGGAAACGGTATAGTGCTCCGTTTCTATGAGTCTTCGGGCACTCGTGAACGTGTGACGCTGCAATGGCCGCATGCATTTGAGCAAGCTTATCTCTCCAATGCATTGGAAGAAGCAGGCGAGCCGCTGGCCAGTACCAATGGTCAGATTACATTATCATTTAAACCTTACGAAATAAAAACCGTGCTATTACGGTAAACCTTTTTGATATTTTGAGCTACGTAAGATGAACTAAAACATGTACACGATAACGGAGAGTGCAGAACCAGATGGAGAAGCGAAGTGTTCGCCTAAAAGCTTTCTGAAAGAAAGCTGCATCGGAAGCATACGCTAGCCCCGGATTTTCCCTTTGGAGAAGGGAATCAAAAAAATCTGGGGATAACAACGATCGGAAGATGGTACTACAATCGTAGTGTCCTAGTGTACAGTTAATGGGTTTATCTTGCTACAGCTACACCATTCAATTTGTTTAAGGAGTGCACTCATTCATGGAACAATTCAGACTACCCAAAATACCGATGCCACCTGTTGCATTGCCACAAGCCGTACAGGCTGTAATGGAAGAAGCAGAGCAGAAACTGGCGCATCGACCGAAGCTGCTTCAATTATTCAAGAACTGTTTCCCGAATACGATTGAAACAACCACGAAATTAATGGATGACGGCACGACCTTTGTCATCACTGGCGATATTCCAGCTTCATGGCTGCGCGATTCCGTGGAGCAAGTGGTGCATTACATTCCATTTGCCAAAGAAGATCAAGATCTGCAACGCATTATTGGTGGTCTGATCAAGCGCCACATCCAGTACGTTCATATTGATCCATATGCCAATGCCTTCAACGAGACAGCGAATGATTGGCACTGGAACACCACTGATGTGACCGAGATGTCACCTTGGGTGTGGGAGCGCAAATTCGAGATTGATTCTTTGTGCTTTGTTGTGCGTCTCGCTTATTTATATTGGAAAGAAACAGAACTGACGGATATTTTCGATTCCAGCTTCAAAGCCGCCATGCGCAAAATCGTGGATTTGTTCCGGGTGGAGCAGCATCACATGGAGCAATCACCATACAGCTTTACCCGCAATAACGGCATTGCTACGGATTCAATCCGCAATAACGGACGAGGCATGCCCGTCAATTACACAGGCATGATCTGGTCCGGTTTCCGTTCCAGTGATGATGCGTGTGATTTCCATTACAACATTCCAGGCAATATGTTTGCTGTCGTTGCCCTGCGTCAGATGCAGGAGTTCGCGGAGTGGGTATTCCGGGATATGGAGTTCCTGCAGGAGCTTAAGGATCTGGAAGCGGAAGTAGATCATGGTATTCAGCTGTACGGTATTTACCGCCATCCTGAATTTGGCCCGATCTATGCTTATGAGACGGATGGTTTTGGCAACTACTGCCTGATGGATGATGCAGGTACACCGGGACTGATGTCCATTCCTTATCTTGGTTACGTCACAGCGGATGATCCGATCTATCAGAATACGAGACGTTTTGCGCTCAGCAAAGAGAATCCGTTCTATTATGAAGGCAAAGTTGCCAAAGGAATCGGTAGCCCGCATACACCGCCGGATTACATCTGGCATATGGGTCTGTCCATGCAAGGATTGACGGCTCAGTCTGCTGAAGAGAAGCTCGAAATCATTCGGATGCTGGAAGCAACGGATGCGGATACAGGATATATGCATGAAGGTTTCCATGCCGATGATCCGACGATTTTTACGAGAAAATGGTTTGCTTGGTCCAACAGCCTGTTCTCCCAGTTGGTCTATAAATCCATGAAGGATGGTTTGCTATGAGTAGCGCACAGGTGAAGAGAACCAAGTTAATTATTTTCTCTGATCCAACGTTTCCAGTGGAGGGTACTTTGCCAACGCAAGGTGCTCTTGATTCATGGAAAGCATCGGAAGAGATCATCGTTGTGGGCGCGGATGAATTGGCTTCGGCTTTGAGCATAGCGGCAGGTGAAGGGTGTTTCGTGAACCTGCATGCGCCTTATTTTCCAAAATCCGCTTGGACCACAATTGCAGCTTTTCTTCATCAGGGGGGAAGTCTGATCAGCATTGGTGGCGCACCATTCAAACGTCCTGTTCGTCAGGAGAATGGGGCATGGATTTCCGAGTCGGAACAAACGGCGTATCACCAGGAACTTTACATTCATGAGGCATTAAAGGTATCCGCAGACAAAGTGGATTCACTAAATTCCTCAGAAGATATTCCACTTCTTGCAGGCAAAGAGGGACTGTTCGAGAGTGCGGATACGTGGAATCTGGTACCTCATACAACCAAAACAAGCGATTTGCCACATCAGATGGGTTCCTCAGGTCCGATGAGCACGCAGATTTCTCCGCTGCTTCGTGGCCGCAGCAAGGATGGTCGCAGCATCGCTGCCCCAATCGTCTTATGGGAAAACTCCCGCAGTACGTTTGCCGGTTCGCGCTGGCTGTTTGTGCATCTGCCTTTGACGGCTGCCTTCTGGGAACAGAACGGAGCAGCCGAAATGGTGAACTGGGCGCAGTATTGCGCCAAAGGTGTAACCGAGCTATCTCTGAAGCCGAACTATGCTTCGTATGAATTGGGTGAACGAGCTTCACTGATCCTCCAAACCCAAATTCTACAGCGTGCGGGTAGCAGAAGAAGTGAGCCGGAACTTTGGACGTTTGATTTAACCGTTGAACGGGAAGATCGCACAAACGGTACGGTAGAGAAGGTATGGAATCATCAACTGGAGATGGAACTTTCCGGCCAACAGCGTTTTGAACGTATTCTTCTTCCGTTTTCAATCGAGAGCGGGCTGTATCGAATCGTCGGTCGTGTTCAGGCACCGGATGGAGAAGTTCGCATTCTGCGGCAGGGCTTCTGGGGTCAGGACGCAGCGTTGTTGGCAGAAGGGGAAGTCATCACACGCAGCAGAGATTATTTTATCAAAGACGGTCGTCCATTGCCTGTGGTTGGTATGACTTACATGACCTCAGACGTGGCACGGAAATTCCTATTCCTTCCCAATGCGGATGTGTGGGATCGGGATATGGCACAGATGGCGAAAGCCGGCATTAACTGGATTCGGACCGGAATCTGGACTGCCTATCGCAACATGATGCAGGTGGATGGTCATATGTCCGAGGATGTACTGCGTGCTATTGATGCGTTCCTGTTAACGGCAAAACGGCATGGCCTTCAAGTGACGTTCACCTTTTTCTCCTTTACACCCGAGACGTGGGAAGGAACAAATCCATATTTGGACCCGCAGAGTGTAGATGCACAGAAACGATTCATTCGCAGCATTGTTAGTCGTCACAGACATTCCACACATGTGGACTGGGACTTGATTAATGAACCGTCGATGTTTGATCCTGTACGCATATTCTCCGATGGGCCACGTTCGGCAAGAGATTCATATGAGCAGCAGGCGTTTATCGAGTGGCTTCAGCAGCGGCATCAGACGATTGAAGCGTTGCAGGAGGCATGGAACATGTCACCTAAGCAGCTCCCTGACTTTACCGCAGCAGTCATTCCTGAACCGGAAGAGATCAATTTCGATGTACAGGACATGCACAAGGCTAAAAAAGGAACACGCTGGCTTGATTACTGTCTCTTCTCGATGGAGATGCATAATGTTTGGGCGAGAGAGCTTGTAGGCACAATTAAGGATCTTGTTCCCCATCATTTGGTTACCGTGGGGCAGGATGAAGCTCTGGGAGCACAGCGGCCTTCACCGTTCTTCTACGAGCGTGAAGTGGACTATACAACCGTGCATTCCTGGTGGCTCAACGATGACCTGATCTGGGACGGCATTTTCGCCAAAACACCACATAAACCTAATCTCATTCAGGAGACAGGCATCATGTATGTGGAAACCCCGGATGGACGGGCCAAACGTACAGAGGAAGAGCTTCATAGCATTCTGGAGCGCAAATACGCTTATGCCTTCTCAACAGGCGGAGCCGGAGCTGTGCAATGGATCTGGAATACAAACTTCTATATGGATAATGCCAATGAATCTCATATTGGAGCGCTGAGAGCGGACGGTACAGAAAAACCTGAAGCCGATGTGTCTTACGATTTTGGCCGATTCATGGAGCAGATTCGAGACCTGTTTACCGATCGTGAGCTGGAGGAAATTGCGGTGGTCTTCCCGTATTCCAACGACTTCTCGAACCGTTCCCTGGCCTACGATGCAACCACAAAATTGACGCGTGTGATGGCTTATGACCTGAAGCAGCCATTCCGGGCTGTATCCGAGTATCATCTGGAAGCATTGAAGCAGCAACCTCCGAAGCTGATCATGGTTCCGAGTCCGCACAACATGGACAGCGAAGCATTAAGCGAGCTATTGAACTTCGCGGAGAATGAAGGAGCTACCCTGCTTATTACGGGCCCGCTCGGGTTGGATGCTTATTGGAAGAGAAGTGATCGGGTAGATCATCTTGTCGGTCAACGCAGTCTGGGCAACGTACAGCGAGAAGAAATGCTGAATATTAACGGGGTGAATCACCGCGTCACGTATGGTCGTCGCCGGATTGCCGAGGTGGCGAAGGAAACGTTGCTTCATGCGGAGAATCATACACCTGATGAAGTAGTCGTACTACCATTAGGCAAAGGCAAGTTGATCTGGAGCCCGCTGCCGCTGGAGCTGAATGGCCGGGATGAGCCGCTGGCTGACCTGTATCGATATGCGTCAGAAGTGGCTGGTATCGAGAATGAACTGGAATGGATATCTGGCGGTGATCTGGCAGGGATTTATGGCCGGAAGCTGAGCTTCCCGAAAGGCAATCTGTACGTATTTGTATCGGAGTTCGCTTTGAATCATGAGGTGAAAGTCAGAGATACACGTACGGGAGCCATATATACGTTCCTGTTGGAGAAAAATCGCTCCGTGCTGTTTGCCACAGATGCTGCCGGACAGCTGCAAGCCGTATATCGTCCGGATGAAGTAGAGATTGTACAACAAAAGGTAGAGGGGGAATAATACAATGACCAAACCAACAAGCAAATCGAAAAGAGCGCATATTATTTCTCATACGCACTGGGATCGGGAATGGTATTTGCCGTATGAGAAACATCATATGCGATTGGTGCAACTGGTGGATGCCTTGCTGGATCAGCTCGATCAGGGGCCGGATTTTAAAAGCTTCTACCTGGACGGCCAGACGATCATCATCGATGACTATCTTCAGGTTAGACCGGAGCAGAAGGAACGGTTGGAGAAGCATATTCGCGATGGGCGGATTGTCATTGGCCCTTGGTATATTTTGCAGGATGCCTTCCTGACCAGTGGTGAAGCGAACGTACGTAATATGCAGGTTGGACATCGGGATGCCAAACGTTATGGAACACCTTCAAAGATTGGATACTTCCCAGATACGTTCGGACTTGTAGGACAGACACCGCAGCTTATGCTGCAATCGGGCATCGATAATGTCTTTTTCGGGCGAGGCGTGAAGCCAACGGGCTTCAACAACATGGTGTCTGACGATGGATACGAATCCAGTTTCTCAGAGCTGATGTGGGAAGGTCCGGATGGATCTAAAGTGCTCGGTGTTTTATTTGCCAACTGGTACTCTAACGGGAATGAAGTTCCGGTTGACGAAGCTTCAGCTCGCAAGTTCTGGGAAACCAAGCTGGCTGACGCGGAGAAATATGCATCGACCAATGAATTGCTGTACATGAATGGATGTGATCACCAGCCGATTCAGAAGGATCTGCCTGAAGCCATCCGCATGGCTGAACAATTGTATCCCGATATCGAGTTTGTTCACTCCAACTTCCCGGACTATCTGTCAGCGTTGAAAGCATCTGCGGTTCAGGAGCTGTCTGTTGTAAAAGGAGAGCTGCGCAGCCAGCGTACCGATGGCTGGGGCACTTTGGTGAACACAGCTTCCGCACGCGTTTATCTGAAACAGATGAACCAACTGGGCCAATCCATGTTGGAAAAGGTGGCTGAGCCCCTGGCTTCGTTCGCGCATCTGCTAGGTCATCCATATCCGCATGATCAGTTTACCTATGCGTGGAAAACGTTGATGCAGAATCATCCGCACGACAGCATCTGTGGCTGTAGCGTAGACGAGGTGCATCGCGAGATGGTCACCCGGTTTGATAAGAGCCGTCATGTGGCTGAGGCCCTGATTGAGGATAGCACCAGCCAAATCGCTGCAGCTGTGGATACTTCAACATTTGAACGAAATGGTAAGGAAGCGCGGCCTGTGGTTGTGTTTAACACATCGGGATGGGAGCGCAGCGGTGTAGTTCAAATTGAACTGGATGCGGCCCGTTTGTACTTCCGCGATGGTTTCTCATTGGAAGATATGGCAGCCAAAATGAACGCCATTGACCTGTCAGGTCGTATTTTGGTGGATGAAGAAGGCAAACCAGTTCCGTGTACGGTAGAGGATCTGGGTCTGCAATTCGGCTATGATCTGCCGGATGATCGATTCCGTCAGCCATATAGCTGCCGTCGGGTCAGCATTACGTTTGAAGCAGAGAATGTGCCTGCACTTGGCCTGAAGACGTATGCTTTGGTTCGCATGGACAGCAATGCTGCGAATTCAAATACACTGCTGCGTGGTGAACGTGGCATGGAAAATGAATATTTTATCGTAAATATTGCAGACAATGGATCTTTTGCACTCACAGATAAACGGACAGGCCGGACGTATAAAGATCTTGGCGTGTATGAAAATGTCGGTGATATCGGCAATGAGTACATGTTCAAGCAACCGGAGAATGAAGTGGCATTGACTACGAAGGATCTTCGGGCAGAAATTCGGGTTATTGAAGATGCGCCTTACAGAGCTTCGTACGAAATTGTTCATCATTGGGAAATTCCTGAATCCGCTGACGAAACGCTTGATCGTGAGCAGCGGGAACTGATTTATTATCCACATCGTAAAGCGCAACGTTCCAAACAAATGGTTACGCTCAAGATCCGAACCATTGTGTCGTTAAGCCGCAGTGGAAAAGGTATTAAGCTCGAAACAACTTTCAACAATCAGGCGAAGGATCATCGGGTGCGGGCACTCTTCCCGACGGATCTAACATCGGCTGTTCATCACGTTGACTCGATGTTCGAAATTGCTACTCGCGATAATACGCCTGCACCGGAATGGCAGAATCCGAGCAATACCCAGCATCAGCAAAGTTTTGTTGATGTGAGTGAGGATCAGGCTGGATTGGTTGTAGCCAATCTGGGTCTGAATGAATATGAGGTTCTTGAGGATGGACGGAATACGATTGCCGTAACACTGCTTCGTGCCGTGGGAGAACTTGGAGACTGGGGATTGTTCCCTACACCGGAAGCTCAGTGTCTCGGTGAGCATTCCTTCCAACTGGAGATTATCCCTCATGACGGGAACGGAGCAACATCCGGAGCGTACATTGAAGCTTACCAGTTCCAGATTCCATGGACTTTGGCTCAGACGACCGTACATCCGGGATTCCTGACGCCAAGCAACACACCTTTTGAGTGGCAAGGGGACGGTCTTGCGTTTTCTTCACTGAAGGTGAACGAGGATTCGGGTGATCTGATGTTGCGTTGGTATAATATGGGGTCGAATACAACTGAGTTGAAGTTTGCTGCTTCTGAGTCCATCCCGCAAGCATTGGAAGATGCATATCAGAGCAACATTCTGGAAGAAGAGACAGGCAAACTGAATGCTTCGATGGTAAATGAATCTTCCACTGCCTTGACTAGCAAAGAATGGGCTCTTCAAGCGGGACCTTGTGAGATTGTTACGGTGGGGCTGCGTCGTTAATTTTCCAAGCGTGATCGGATCAATTCTTTGTGTAGTGTCTAACCGAAGTTCTGCGTACTGTCATGGAATGGATAATGTTTTTTCCAGCTGAACATGTTGAGTTATTCCTCAAGTTTATATAGAATGAACAGTAGAATTACAAGCGATCGAAGGTTACCCTGCCATCATGATGGTCATCGTAAAATTCAATTGTTCATTCTATATTGAAACTATTAAGGGGGCTTGAAGCCATGGAATCCTTGGGAGGACTGCTTCAGCAGCTGAATCCTTCCTTTCGTGAACAGTCGCGGCGGATTGCGGCGGAATTGATGGAAGATCCGTACGTACGCGAATTCCGCGCAGGTCATCCTGAACTGAAAGATGCACAGCTTATTACCGATCTGAGCAAGCTGTATCAGTATGCCAAAGATTCGAAGAACTGTGCGAACTGTCCGGGGCTCGACAACTGTCCTAACGATTTCCAGGGTCACTTTTGCAAACTGGAAGTAGAGCATTTTAACGGTAAACCCGAAATTATAGATAAAAAAGCACCTTGTTCCAAACATATCGCTCGGCAGAATGAGCATGTTATCAAGCAAAGAATCCGCAGCTTCTATGTGGACGAGCGTGCGCTCAATGCAGGATATAACGATGTGGAAATTATGGGCAAGGATCGGATGCGTGCTCCGGCGGTGAACCAGGTTCTGCGTTATATTAACGACACCAAGGAGAATGGATTGTCTCCGCAAGGACTGTTTTTGGAAGGATCATTTGGAACGGGCAAGACGTTTCTGATGTGTTATCTGCTGCATGAACTCGCGGTTGTGGGCCACACGGGTGTTATTATCTATATGCCTGATTTTGTGGAGGATCTGAAATCCATGATCAGTGAAGGAAACAAGTTGAAGGAAACGACGGATATTCTGAAAAGCTGCGACCTGCTCATCTTTGATGATATAGGGGCAGAAAATCTGAATCCATGGGTTCGGGATCATGTGATGGGTTCCATTCTGAACTACCGTATGAATCGCAAACCTACATTTTACACGTCCAACTATAACTTGGATGGGCTGGAGAAACATCTTAGCTTCACCAGCAGGGATGGCGAGGAAATGAACAAAGGCCAGCGTTTAATGGACCGGATTCGTCCGTTTGTTGATGTCATCTCGGTTCGGGGTGAGAATCAGCGGGGCAAACGTTAATTTCTATTTAGGTTACCGAACTGATCTATTTTTTACTCATATAGACCCAAAAAAAGCCTGGCTTTCGCATTGTCGCGAAGACCGGGCTTTTTTGGCCTGCGTGCAGCCTGAAGATCCTATTCGGTGATAAATTTGAAAATCACCATTCCGAAAAAGATAACCGTCATCAGACCGGCCATGCCAGCAACACCCGCGATCAGATCAAACAGATCATTACGGGGTTCCTCGTTCACATGTTCACGCGGGTCGTTGATCCGCACATTTGCATCCATGGTATTGCCTCCTTATGGGGATAACAGCTTGCCTTTACAGGTAGCTGAAGCCCGGAGTATTTTTAGTATACTTGGAAAAGAAAGCGTTTGTAAAGATTTTGCAGCGAACCTGCAAGTTCTTCAATTGTGAAGATTTGATGTTGGGAAGATGAACATTGATGCGTTCATTTCACAACATTAGAGTACCTGTGTTATACTGGAAGTGTCGTTCACGACGTTACAGGTTAAAATAAACCGTAAGTATATATAAGGAGGACAATTTCATGGCTATTGTTAACGTATCCGATCAATCCTTCAACGCTGAAGTCGAAGGCGAAGGAACGGTTCTTGTTGATTTCTGGGCGCCTTGGTGCGGTCCTTGTAAAATGCTCGCTCCAATCCTGGAAGAGCTGTCCACCGAAGTTGGCGATGCAGTGAAAATTGCTAAAGTCAATGTGGACGAAAATCCGGAATCCGCTTCCCGCTTCGGCGTAATGAGCATTCCAACATTGATCTTCTTCAAAGATGGTCAACCGGTTGATAAAGTGGTTGGTCTGAACTCGAAAGATGCTCTCAAAGGAATTATCGAAAAACACCAATAATTAACCAAGATTTCACATACGCCTCCGGTTATGCGCCGGGGGCGTTTTGCGTCGAATACTTTCATATAGGACAATATAAGATATACTATTTATTATAAGTTGAACTGAAATTTACATGAACAACGGAGAGGGCAGAAATGACCTGTAGAAACGAAGTGGTCGCCTAAAAGCTTTCTGAAAGAAAGCTACTTCGGAAGCATGCGCTATCCCCGGATTTATACGTTATAAGAAAAGAATCAAAGAAATCTGGGGGTAACAGCGATCGAAAGGTCATTCTGTCATCGGAGTGCCTCATGTAAGGTGAAGCTATCAGCTTTCTCAGTAATCGGGAAGGAGGACCCACCGAATTATGGATGAATTCATTACTAACGTGCAGGAGCAGGAGAAGGCACTGGAACAGATCCGCCACAAGCTGGCTTTGCTGCCTGACATGTCCGGCTGTTACCTGATGAAAAACAGTGAAGGTACGATTATCTATGTAGGTAAAGCCAAAGTGCTGAAGAATCGCGTTAGATCCTATTTTATCGGCAGTCATAATGGGAAGACACAGCGCCTGGTGTCCGAAATCCGTGATTTCGAATATATCGTTACCGGCAGCAATATGGAAGCACTCATTCTGGAGTGTAACCTGATCAAGAAACATATGCCGCGGTATAACGTGTTGCTCAAGGATGATAAGACATTTCCTTACCTTAAAATTACGAATGAAAAGCATCCCCGACTCGAAGTGACCCGGCGGGTGCTCAAAGATAAAGCCAAATACTTCGGACCTTATCCGAATTCATATGCGGCACACCAAACGAAAAAGCTGCTTGACCGGATGTATCCGTTACGCAAATGCGGCGTGATGCCGAAGGAAGTATGCCTGTATTATCATATGGGACAGTGCCTCGCCCCCTGCGTGCAAGAAGTGGGCAAGGAGCAGTATGATGAGATCTCCCAAGAGATCAGTTCATTTTTGAGCGGCGGGCATGAGGAGATCAAGAAGGATTTACAGCGCAAAATGCAGGAAGCGGCTGAAGATCTGTATTTTGAACGTGCCAAGGAACTTCGGGATCAGGTCATTGCCATTGATGCGATGATGGAAAAACAGAAAATTACGATGGCGGACGCCAGAGACCGCGATGTGTTTGGTTTTGCCATTGATAAGGGCTGGATGTGTGTCCAGATTCTATATATGCGCCAGGGGAAAATGATCGAACGACACGTATCAACGTTCCCGTTTTACGGTGAGGCATACAGTGACTTTATGTCTTACGTGACCCAGTACTACAGTGATAATCCAGCGTTGCCACAGGAAATCTTACTGCCGGAAATGCCAAAAGATCTAGCAGCGGGTGACGGTGGTGCGGATGATATATCCGATGCTGATGGAGCGGTACCTGCGGCGGTGACAATCGAGCCAGAAGAGACAACGCGATTGGCGCAAGATTCTGCGGTTGAGCTACGTGTTGCCGAGTCCCGTGCATCTTATGGTGATATCCAACCCGAAGCAGAAGCGGAAGAAGTTGCGATGGTCAACCAAGACGACGCTGTTGCTCAGGAAGATGTATCGGCTGATAAACAGCCTCCAGGCTTCGAAGATCCTTCTCAGGTCGCAGCAGCATTGCAGGAATGGCTGGAAATTAAAGTCCACATTCCGCAGCGCGGATTGAAACGCCAGATGATCACCATGGCCGTGGATAACGCACGTGTGGCCCTGGAAGAGAAGTTCCGCCTGATTGAGCGGAATGAAGAACGGACATCCAAAGCTGCTGAAGGACTGGGACGTTTTATTGGACTGGATCAGCTTCACCGTATTGAAGCGTTTGATAACTCGAACATCCAGGGTACGAACCCGGTATCCGCCATGATTGTATTTACCGATGGTAAACCGGATAAGAAGGAATATCGGAAGTATAAGGTCCGTTCGGTTGAAGGACCGGATGATTATGAAACGATGCGAGAAGTCATCCGTCGCCGTTACGAGCGGGTATTGAAGGAAAACTTAACCCAGCCTGACCTGATTGTTGTCGATGGTGGCAAAGGACAGATCTCGGCAGCGGTCGATATTTTGGAGAATGAATTGGGGCTGTTTATTCCGGTATGTGGCCTAGTGAAGGATGCGAAGCACAAGACCTCACAATTGATGATCGGCAACCCGCCGGAAGTCATCTCCTTGCCGCGTGACAGTCAGGAGTTCTACCTGTTGCAGCGGATTCAAGAAGAGGTTCACCGTTTTGCAATTTCGTTCCACCGCGAGCAGCGTGGGAAATCGATGGTGACTTCCCGTCTGGACGCCATTCCAGGTATCGGCGAAAAGCGGCGCAAGCTGCTGCTGAAGCATTTTGGCTCTTTACGCAAAATAAAAGAGGCCAGCGTCGAAGACTTCCGGCCTCTATCTATTGGTGACAAGCTTGCGAATCAGATTATTGCAGCACTTCGTGATGAGGAGTCGTGACATACGGCTTCTCTTTTTGTTTTGGATTCATCTTATAGATGACATAACCAACGATGGCCGGAAGCACAATCCAGAAGAGTCCTGCGGAAATGTTCAGTGCATCACCCATGAAGATCAGGCTTAGCCCCATCAACAGGCTGTCAAAAATAACATGGGCGAATACAACGGCGATGAAGCCGTGGCGCAGCATGATCAGACTGAACAAAAGTCCGATGACAGTAAGCTCTATTGGACGTGTGATGACCGGATAGATCGGGTACAGGGTGTGTCCCAGAGCCCAGATCAATGTTGGAATTAGGCAGGCGATGAACGTATTGCGTACAACCTTCTGCATCATGCGAATTCCGAACAGACGATAGACCGTTTCCTCACCAATTCCGGCCATCCAGGCCATAATCGGGAAGATCCAGGCATAACTCATGTTGTATGTGGACTGGTCAGCCGAAGTTGTTGACCAGCTTCCAATACTGCGCTCCAGAATAAAGAAAAGAACGGATTGCACACCGAGCAGAATCAACGCCCATAAGTATCCTGTATACATACTGTGAAGGACATATTTGCCGTATCCGGGTTCTTTGGCCCGAGGCCAAGGATTCAGACCGATTTTGCGCCACATGCCGTCACCGGCAACGAGCGACAGATAGATGGTTGCACTCATGACTAACGTGATCCCAGCCTGCATCACCATCAGGAAGGTCAGCATAAAGTTAGACAGCCCCTGCGCCTGAAAGAGCGGAATCATGTTCAGTGTGCCAATCACGGAAGCTGCAAAGTATACCAGAGACAGAACGATTCCGCGTTTGAATGACGTGTGTGCTCTCGTCAGAATACTGTAGATGATCGCGAGCACGCCAAGCACAAAGGTCAGGAAAGCATAACCGCCATAAGTCATCCAGTTGGCTTGGCGGGTCTGATTTTGTACATAGTCGGTATGGGAAGTAGGAACCGAGAAGACCGATTCGAAGGAGCGAACGGCTCCGTTTTCAAACGTAAAATTCAGTTCCAGCTTGGAATCTCCAATTTGCTTTTCGTTATCTGTGTATTGCAGCCCCGCTTCTTCTTCACGGGTGTCCAGTTGAAGTTTCGATACATTATACCCGAATTCGCCAAGTACGCCAGCGGCAAGCTGCTCTTTTTCATTTAGGGAAAGGTTATCTTCAGCTAAACGTTGGGCAGCATTTACTTTGCTTTTGTCCTGCTCAGCCTCAATGGATGCATACAGGGAGGACGGCAATTCGCGCTTGAAACCGACAACTTTTCCTGTTCTCATATGTACGTCAACATTCAAATAACCGCCTTTGTCCTGATCGGGCAAACGAACGCGGTACACATCGTAAGGATAGGTTGTTTCCCATTTCTTGTTATAGGTTTCTAACTGTTTGGTTTTGGCCATATACCCATAGATGTCGGAATGGGTTTGGTACGTCACAAGCTCGTTTCCGGTATTTGACGGAAGGGTATAATCAGGTAGAGAAGCTGCAAAAGATCGTGCCGACTCCGCCGCTTTCTCCTTGCTTATGAAGGACGTAGACTGGATATCAGTCGTTTGCGATGAGGTGGCAGGAAAGATTTGAAAAACGAAAAACAGAATCAGGCCAATCGCCGCAAGCAACCCTAAACGCTTGAAGTTAGCTTTGAGTACCAAAGGCTGCCCTAAGGGATTCATTTAATATTGTTCCTCCTTTATTAATATGGATATTAAAGTAAAGATAGCACAGCCCAAGCCCCGAATGCCAATGACGAAACGAGAAGTGGTGCAAATGCATGAAAACGAATGAAAATGATCGAAACAATCTGATCTATCCATCGCCATATCTGAGTTTTTCCCTTTTTGACGGAATTCGATGCTATTTACACAAAAATCGTTTTGTATACAAACGTCGCAGCGCTTATAATTTTGAATCAAATGTCCAATATTCCGCATGTCTTTAGGCTAACAAGGGAACGAATAGAATGTATAAAAGGTATTCCAACCTAATGTATATGTGTTACAGCGAAAATCATACATGTTTACACTCCGAAATGAAGCTTTCCAAGTGCTTGGCTATTCCGTCAAGTCATGTGGAAAGCGCTTCGGAGAAAGGCTCCACATCGTGGAGTCATTTTCTTTTTGGCAGAGGTGGATGATACTCAAGTGAAAATGAATGTTCAATGGATGCGTCTATCGCCACCCCGAATTCTGGTCCTAGGGTTCGCGGGTATTATATTGCTCGGGACACTTTTGTTGATGCTCCCGGCATCCAGTCGAAGCGGGGTCAGCCTTCCTTTTATTGACGCACTCTTCACTGCGACTTCCGCAGTCTGCGTAACAGGGCTGGTTGTGGTGGATACGGGTACTCATTTTTCGACGTTGGGTCAGATCATAATTGCAATCCTGATTCAAATTGGCGGCCTTGGCTTTATGACGATGTCGACACTGGTGGCGATTGCATTCAAACGGCGGATCTCTCTGCGTGAGCGGTTGATTTTGCAGGAAGCGATGAATCAGAGCACGATGGAGGGGATTGTCCGCCTTATTCGCAAAGTTGTGATCTACTCGCTCATATTGGAAGGCATATGTGGCACGTTATTCGCCATTCGGTGGTCGTTTGATATGCCAATGGGGCAGGCCATCTATTATGGATATTGGCATGCCATCTCCATGTTCAACAATGCCGGGTTTGATATGTTTGGAGAATTCCGCAGCTTAACCGGGTATGTGTATGATCCGCTCGTGAATTTTACAGCCATGTTCTTGATTATTGCAGGAGGCATCGGTTTTGTCGTTTTGTCTGATCTGGTGGAGTATCGGAGGACGAAGAAGCTGTCGCTGCATTCCAAAGTGGTATTGCTGACAACAGGATTGTTAATCATATTTGGAGCTCTGGTTATATTTGTATTTGAATTCAGCAATCCCCGGACATTGGGTGGTCTGAACTGGGGTGGTAAAATTCTCGGTTCGTTCTTCCAGTCGGTTTCCCCAAGAACAGCTGGGGCGAATACGGTAGACATTGCTGGTCTGAGGCAGGCAACGCAATTTTTCATCATTATATTAATGTTTATTGGTGCTTCCCCCGGTTCTACCGGAGGTGGCATTAAAACAACCACATTCATGATTATGGCCGGAGCTGTCATTGCCATGATGCGGGGACGGGAAGATATCGTCTTTTTCAGATATCGACTTCTACAGGAACGGATTTTCAAAGCACTGACGATTACACTGCTTGCACTGTTGCTCATTATTGCCGTTACGATGGTGCTTAGTACGACGGAAGACAGCAGTTTTTTAATGATTTTATTTGAGACAACATCCGCCTTCGGTACTGTAGGTTTATCTATGGGGCTTACACTGAAGCTGACCACAATCGGCAAGCTTTTGATCTGTTTCACGATGTTTGCAGGACGTCTTGGTCCAATTACGCTTGCGTATGCACTCGGACAGAAAAAGGGTAAAGAGTTGTACAGGTATCCGGAAGGCAAAATGATTATTGGATAAGGGGTTCGTGAAGAACAATGAAAACACAGCAGTTTGCGGTAATTGGGCTTGGGCGCTTTGGCTCCAGTCTGGCACAGGAATTAATGGAGCTTGGGTATGAAGTGCTGGGTATCGATAAAAATGAAGAAGTCGTCGAAGACATGAGTGAATTGGTCACCCATGCCGTCGTCGCGGATTCAACGGATGAGGAAGTGCTGCGCTCCCTGGGCATCCGTAATTTTGACTGCTGTATCGTTGCCATCGGGGCTGATATCCAGACCAGTATTCTCACTGCTATTTTACTGAAGGAACTCGGTGTAAAAACAGTTGTGGCTAAAGCCATTTCAGTTCTTCATGGACGGGCACTGGACAAGCTGGGGATCGATCGAGTTGTTTATCCTGAGCGTGATATGGGAATCCGGGTTGCCCATCAGCTCGTCACCCCAAATCTGCTGGATTATATCGAATTGTCCGATGATTACAGTATTGTGGAGATGAAGGTTCCGGCCTGTCTGCATAATAAAACGCTGTCCACTCTGAATGCTCGAGTACGCTTTGGTTGCAGCATTGTAGCGTTGCAAAAGGAAGCCGGGGTCATCATTGCCCCGACTGCACTGGACTCGCTTCAGATGGGTGATATCATGGTAATTATCGGCATGAATGATGACATTGACCGTTTTGAGGAAGAAGTGATCAGCCAAGAGAGCTAGAGCTGAGTCTATTAAATGAAAGCAGAGCGTTGAGCTCGGCTGATTGATATGAATGCTAAGGCGTCGTAGTCCTCCGTGAGGGCAGCGGCGCCTTTGCTGTAAAGAGCGCAGCCGTTTCTCTGACCCACTGTCTGGAGGTTTGGCTGAGGTCTTCCTTTTCCCCATAGATCATGCAGGTTGTTCGCCGGGTCTGTTGCAATTGCGGCAGATATACCGAGACGAGATCATTGTCCGCAAGCAACTGAGGGCGGAGATATGACTTGGGCAAAAGGGCTGCAGCTTTGCAGGTAGGCAGAAGACGGACAATCGCTTCAAAGGAATCAATCTCCATGCGAATATCGGGCATCACGGCGCAGCGCTGGAACAGGTCGTCGGTTAATTTGCGATACCAGGTTCCTTTGGAGAATGTAATCATCGGCAGATCTTGCAAATGTTCCATTCCGGCTTCTTTACCCGATAGGGGATGCGTTAAGGGCACAACCAGCTCCAGATGATCATCAAAGAGTGGCACACAGTTAAGCCCGGCTTCACTTATAGAAGAGGCAACGATACCTACATCAGCTTTTTTATCCCGCACAAAAGAGACAATTTCATGCGTTTTCCCTGTCACCAGCTTGATTTCCGCATTCGGATGTTTCTGCATAAAGGCATTTACCAGCGGTGGCAATGTGGTTTGAAGCGTTGTCAGACTGGCTCCAAGCGTAATGGAGCTTTGTTCTTCGTCCTTGTACTGGGCCAGCATGGTCAGAAATTTTTGTTGCTGCTGTTTCTGCTCTACCGCGAAAGTATAGGCGAACTGGCCTACGCTGGTTAATTCAAGTCGTTTACCACGGCGATGAAAGAGCGCTACGCCGAGTTCATCCTCCAATTTGGAGATTTTGCGAGACAGCGCGGGCTGTGAAAGATTCAGCAATTTCGATGCACGGTTCAGACTGGACTGCTCTACAACCGCCGCAAAAGCGTTTAATTCCTCGAACATGAGCACTAACCTCTTTTCTAATGAACGTATGAATGTACTTTGCGTGAGGCATCTCCTTGTCAAATATTTCTTCATGTTGTATGGCCTGCACGACCGATGTTTATAACTTATACCTATAGGTTATAACATTTAATAATTATATTGCAATTCCCTTATAAGAAAAAAAGGAGTAACATGAATCGTGACACAAGTTGTTCACACCTGAAGAAAACGGAACAATTTGTCGAACCTTTCCTTGGGAAAGGTTTGTGTCATGATAAGCGAATTTTATTTATGAAAACGTTGTATTTAGCGAAAGGGGATCGACATTTTATGAAAGGGTTTTACTCCAGAAAGCTGCACTCCTTGCTTGGCGTCATTCCGCTCAGTCTGTTTTTCATTGAGCATATGGTGACGAACTTCTCGGCAGTTGAAGGCGGCAAAGAAGGCTTTAACGATGCAGTTGCATTTCTGAATGGCCTGCCGCTCGTAATTGTACTTGAAACGCTTCTCATCTGGTTGCCGCTGTTCTATCACGGTGTATATGGTTTGTACATTGCCTATCAGGCCAAGCCTAACGTGGGACGTTTTGGCAATGAGCGCAACTGGCGCTATACGTTGCAGCGCGTCAGCGGTGTCATTACGTTTGTGTTCGTCATCTGGCACATTTGGGAGACTCGTTTCCAGGTCGCGCTGGGGAATGTCACACACGAAGAGCTTGGTGGTGTCATACACGGCATCGTGATGAACCCGGTAACGTTTATTTTATATCTGATCAGTGTGGTTGCGGCATCCTATCACTTTGCCAACGGTTTGTGGTCGTTCCTGGTTAGCTGGGGAATTACCGTCGGTCCGCGTGCGCAGCGTGTATCTTCCTACATCTGCATGAGCTTGTTTGCTATTGTAGCTCTCATGTTTATTGCATCGCTGCTTGCTTTCCGGAGCATGGATTTCCAGGTAGCCACTTCTATGATTGACGCAGTTAAGACAGTTCTGATTTAAGCATTTGGACTTTAAATGCTGACTTATAAGGGAGTGAACAGCAATGGCATCATCTAATGTAATTATTGTGGGCGGAGGTCTCGCGGGATTGATGGCGGCGATCAAATCGGCTGAAGCCGGAGTCCATGTTCATTTATTTTCACTGGTTCCCGTCAAAAGATCCCACTCCGTATGTGCCCAAGGCGGTATCAACGGTGCGGTAAATACCAAGGGTGAGGGCGACTCTCCATGGGTACACTTTGACGATACAGTATACGGCGGTGACTTTTTGGCGAATCAGCCTCCAGTCAAAGCGATGTGTGAAGCAGCACCAGGCATCATTCACCTGATGGACCGGATGGGCGTAATGTTCAACCGGACACCGGAAGGTTTGCTCGATTTCCGTCGTTTCGGTGGAACGAAGCATCACCGTACGGCGTTTGCTGGTGCAACGACTGGACAACAATTGCTCTACGCGTTGGATGAGCAAGTACGTCGTTGGGAAGCAGCGGGTCTCGTTACGAAATATGAGAACTGGGAGTTCCTGCAGGCTGTTGTGGATGACGAAGGCACCTGCCGCGGGATTGTAGCACAGGATTTGAAAACGATGAAGGTACAAACGTTCCCGGCAGAAGCGGTTATTCTGGCGAGCGGGGGCCCTGGCATTATTTTCGGTAAAACAACCAACTCGGTGATCAATACAGGTACTGCCGCAAGTGCGGTGTATCAGCAAGGTGTAAATTATGCGAACGGTGAGTTCATTCAGATTCACCCGACTGCTATTCCAGGCGATGACAAACTGCGTCTGATGTCCGAATCGGCACGTGGTGAAGGTGGACGGATCTGGACGTACAAAGACGGTAAGCCTTGGTACTTCCTCGAAGAAAAATATCCGTCATATGGTAACCTTGTTCCGCGTGATATCGCGACGCGCGAAATTTTCAGCGTCTGCGTGGATATGGGCCTCGGCGTGAACGGCGAGAACATGGTATATCTCGACCTGTCACATAAAGATCCGAAGGAGCTGGATGTGAAACTCGGCGGAATCATTGAGATTTACGAGAAGTTCATGGGTGATGACCCACGTAAAATCCCGATGAAAATTTTCCCGGCAGTCCATTATTCCATGGGCGGCATGTGGGTAGATTATAACCAAATGACCAACATTCCAGGACTGTTCGCAGCTGGTGAATGTGAATACCAATATCACGGTGCAAACCGTCTGGGAGCAAATTCCCTGGTATCGGCAATCTACGGTGGTATGGTGGCTGGACCGAAAGCAGTTGAATATATCAAAGGACTCAAAAAATCGTCCGCAGATATCAGTTCTTCCGTATTCGATGGTTATACCAAGCGCCAAACCGATAAATACGAAGGTATCCTAAATATGCAGGGTAATGAAAATGCTTATGTCATTCACAAAGAGCTTGGCGAGTGGATGACGGCGAACATGACGGTGGTACGCTACAACGATAAGCTGGAAGCGACTATCGGCAAAATCAAGGAATTGAAAGAGCGTTACGGTAAAATCAACATGTACGACACTTCCGGTTGGAACAACCCGGGTGCAGCATTTACCCGTCAGCTGTGGAACATGCTTGAACTGGCAGAGGCAATGACTCTGGGCGCACTGCTGCGTAACGAAAGCCGTGGAGCCCATTACAAACCGGACTTCGCTGAACGGAACGACGAGGAATTCCTGAAAACAACGATCGCAAGCTGGTCGAAGGAAGGTCCAAAAATTTCGTACGAGCCTGTAGACGTTTCCCTGATCCCACCACGGATCCGGGACTACTCGAAAGATTAAGTAAAGTGAAATTTCGGTCTATTAATAAAGTTAATGACTTAGCAACATAACGGAAAAGCAGTAGACACATAGAGGCAAAGCGTACGCGGAGCTTCTCAATGTTACTGCCACCAGAATGAATGGAGTGCAGTTTCCAACAAAGTGACCCTGCGTGCACGACGTAGCGGAGGAAGCGGAAATGCCCAGAAGAAGCGAAGCGCTCGCCTTTACTGCATAACACCAAGAGGATTTTATTTTATATTTACATGATCTAAAAGTTAACACCTGAACGGAGAAGGCAGAAGAATACTGAAGAAGCGAAGCGTTCGCCTTTATTCCCGGATTTCCACCCTATAAGGTGGATCAAAGAAATCTGGGGATAACAGCGATCGGAAGGATCTTCTGCCAGCGGAGTGACCATGTGTTAACAGTGTGGTCTTGTAACGATAGCAATCAATCATCGTCACCAAAGGAGGGGACAACGATATGACGGACACAGCTACAGCAAAAAAAACCGTCAAGTTTATCATCACCCGTCAGGACAGCCCGGAGTCATCTTCGTACAACGAAGAGTTTGAGCTTCCGTACCGTCCCGGCATGAACGTTATTAGCGCCCTGATGGAGATCCAGCGGAACCCGGTTAATACAGAGGGCAAGTCCATTGCCCCGGTCTGCTGGGAGTCGAACTGTCTCGAAGAAGTCTGTGGAGCATGCTCCATGGTCATCAATGGCAAGCCGCGTCAAGCGTGTGCTGCCCTGATCGACAAGCTCGAACAGCCGGTTCGCATCGAACCGATGAAAACCTTCCCGGTGGTTCGTGACCTCGTCATCGACCGTACCCGGATGTTTAACGCCCTGAAACGGGTTAAAGCGTGGATTCCGATTGATGGTACCTATGACCTCGGTCCAGGTCCGCGGATGCCTGAGAAGAAACGTCAGTGGGCATACGAGCTATCCAAATGTATGACATGTGGTGTATGCCTCGAAGCTTGCCCGAACGTGAATGAGAAAACAGACTTTATTGGTCCGGCAGCTCTTTCTCAGGTACGTCTGTTCAATGCTCACCCAACAGGAGAGATGAACGCTGAAGACCGCTTGGAAGCACTTATGGAAGACGGAGGTATTGAGGGCTGTGGTAACTCGCAGAACTGCGTACGCTCTTGTCCAAAAGGGATTCCGTTGACTACCTCCATTGCCGAAATGAACAAACAAACGACCAAACATATGTTTAAACGCTGGTTGGGCGTGTAATCTATTCATATCCATTGCAGAACATCGATTCTGCACCATTACAAGAAGTCGTGATCCTGGGCGCATGAAGCCTAAGATCACGGCTTCTTTTTCTGTACTCGCAAAGGAACCGGGCTAGTCACATAGAATATGGTATACTAAGGGGATGGATTTGGAGCGGAAGAAGGAGGGGGACGCATGGGAGAAACACCGCGTGAGGGCAGCAAGATCTCGCCGCCCCGGCGCTCACAGTATGGATCTGATTCGGAGGACACCATTTTTCCCGGAGAGGAAAAGGACCATGATCCCTCCCGGCGCAGTTTTTTGCTGCGCATGATCTTCATGACGGCGAGTGCCGGTTTACTCACAGGAGGATATGCCTGGTTGTGGGAGCCTCGTCATCTGGAGATCAAGCATGTTGAATTGAAACTGCCCAAGTTTCCAAAAGCATTCGAGGGACTGCGTGTGATTCAGTTCAGTGATGCTCATCTTGGATTCCATACGGGGCTGAAACAAATGGAGAAGCTGGCTGAAACGATACGGGAACAGCAGCCTGATCTGATTTGTTTTACCGGAGATATGGTTGAACGAGAAGCAGAACCGATGCGCGAATGTATCCCTGCACTGGCTTCAATGCAAGCCAAGTATGGCAAATATGCCGTATTGGGGAACCATGATTACCGAGGCCATCAGCAGCGTGAAGTGGAGCTAATGTTTAAAGAGGCCGGGTTCACGTTGCTCCGGAATAGCCATGTTTTGATTGAACGAGGGGATTCACGTATTGCGATAGTAGGTTTGGATGACGCGCTTACGGGCAGACCTGATCCTGTTGTAGCAATCAAGGGATTGAGCAGAGAGGTCTGGAAACTGCTGCTTATGCATGAGCCCGATTATGCAGACATAGCAGCACCTTACGGTTTCGGACTACAGCTCTCTGGACACAGTCATGGCGGACAGGTGCGTTTTCCCTGGATTGGGGCACTAACTACACCGAGAGGTTCACTCAAGTATATTCAAGGGTTATATTACGCAGGGGATAAGCATATGCCAGTCTATGTGAACCGTGGCTTTGGCATGACCCAACTGCCGATTCGCTTTTTGTGCAGGCCGGAATTGACGGTTTTTGAATTAAAGGGTTAACAACATAAACAATATAGAGCATAAAGGGAGGTTAGCCAGATGGAACGAATTGCGATTGTATCGGATATTCATGGCAACATGACTGCTTGGGAAGCGGTATTAAAAGATATTCGGAGTCGCGGATTGAAGCGAATCTTTTGTCTTGGCGACCTCGTTGGCAAGGGGCCTGAGCCGGTACAGGTTGTTGATCTGGTGAGAGAGACATGTGAGCAAGTTATCCGTGGCAATTGGGATGAGTTGGTTGCGGTTAATCAGGACAATGAGAATTTTACTTGGCAAGCGAAGCGGTTGGGTAAGGAACGTTTGTCATATCTGGAGAGCTTGCCGTTCAGTCACCAATTAGAGTTGAGTGGTCGTACGATCCGCTTGGTGCATGCCTCTCCCCAAAGTGTATATCACCGTGTACAGCCGTGGGATGAGATCGAGAAAAGGTTAGCGATGTTTGATGCTCCGGCAGATGAACCTGAGCTTGGTGTGGCGGATGTCGTGGGATATGGGGATGTGCATAACGCATACTTGCAATTTATGAATGGGAAAATGTTGTTTAATGCAGGCAGTGTGGGTAACCCGCTTGATTTTACCCAGGCTTCTTACTGTATCCTTGAAGGAGAGAACAGCAATGATCGGAACACCCCGTTCAACCTTCAATTTGTAAGGGTTCCTTATGATATTGAGCGGGAAGTACAGATTGCTCAGCAGGCTCAGGTGCCTTCCCTTGATTTTTATATCCGAGAACTTCGTACAGGCGTTTATCGCGGGCTGCAAACGGATTAATTATGTCAGGAATAAATTGCTGTAATGAATTGGCATACTAATGTACGGGCTACTGAGCGGAGTACTGTGGAGTATAGTGATGTTTACTTGTTTATCCATGTATTTTATTTGCGCCGGATCATCCTCAGAGCATGCTTGTCTTACCGGACTAGAACCCGTTAGACAAAAGGAGCGATTGTCATGCTGACCCGAAAAATGCTGGGCCAAGGATTGCCTGCTTTATGGACAGAGCGCCTTGTTCTTCGATCATTACGTCAGAGTGATTACAGCACGTTGTCGGAGCTGTTTTCCGACCCGCAGGTGATCCGTTATGTAAACAGGGGAAGTCAGCCCACACCAATCCGGGCTCGGCGATTATTGAATCAGATTCGCAGCAGCAGTGCCAAACTGGATTCACTGCATTACGGCATCTGCTGGAAAGGCAGCGAACAGATCATTGGCATCACTTCATTCCAGCATTGGAACGACCAGAACGGTACCGCACAGATTGGATATATTCTGAACAGGTCCTGTTGGGGTAAGGGAGTCGCGACTGAGGCAGTACAGCGTTTGTTGGAATTCGGTTTTGCCGAGCTTAATTTGTGCAAAGTGGAAGCCCGCTGTTACGAGGCAAATGTATCATCCGAACGGGTTCTCTGCAAAAGCGGTATGATTTATGAACGGACTCTGCCTTCGTTTGTTTTGAATCATGAGGATGGTGAGACGCCGGATACTCTGCTGGATGTTAAGGTTTATAGTCTGTATCGTGAACAGCATGTCCGTTCTCATTGGGAAAATCGCCTGCAAACGTTGGTATCCGACAAGCACGAGTAACATAGAATAGAAGCATATTGCATCAATCCAAAGAGCGTCTTTCAATCAGAAAAATATAGATCGAAATGTTTCTATACGTCTATATTTTTTACTCGGAATCGAGTTGAATCAAATTATGCAAAATGCTGAATTAAATGAAACAGCAGGGGCTTGAAACGAACTTCAATTATTTGTTACACAAATGAAATATAGCTGCAATTGAACTCTAACAGACAGCGGGTAAACTTATCTCATGACCCCCTTTTTGATAATAGATAATGCTGTTGGGACCCGCACTTAGCGGGTTCATTTTTTTTGTCTATATAAGTTTAACTATGAAAAATTCATACACCGATACTCCGATGACAGAACTACTTTCCGTTATCGTGTAAATATTTAGTTGAACTTATATAACATTTTTTATACTAGGATACAAACCAAAACCCCCACAGCGTTTTTTACGCCGTGAGGGCTATTGTGGTGCTCTATGGTTAAAAAGGTACAACTTGCATTTGTTTCTGCTTGAAGTATACCCATTCGGTGAATCCAATCTCTTGCAGACGTGTGCGAACGTCATCCAGTTCATCGGCAACACGCTGCGGTTTGTGGGCATCTGATCCGAAGGTCACCTTCACTCCGTAATGATGCGCACGCTCCAGAATGGCATCGGACGGGTACCAGCCACCACTGAGCTTGGTTTTACCCGACGTATTAATTTCAATAGCCACGTTCGATTCTGCAATGACCTGCAACGTTTCATCAATGGCTTGATGGGCGATAATGTCCGAGAAAGGTGGATAATTTCCTTTCATGGCATCAATATGTCCGAGGATCTGGAACATACCGCTTCGGGCTGATTGCCGAATCAATGCATAGTAACTTTCTTTCACTTCAACTTTACGTGCATCACTTAATCCATTCCATCGGGTTTTGTTGAATATGCTGACATCTTCCGTATGATGAACTGAACCAATAATATAATCAAAAGGATATTGCCCCAGTGTATTGCGATACAATTCGGCATGGATAGGGAAATAGTCGGATTCAATGCCAAGCAGCACATCAATTTTACCCGCGTATTCTTCCTTCAGAGCTAGAACTTCTTCCACGTAATGACGCAATTCCGACTTGCCCATCGCGATCCGGGGGAAAGCCTGCTCCTCGTCACTACCGAAGTAAGGTGTATGATCCGAGATACCGATGACCTGAAGTCCAGACCGAATACCTGCCTCAATATAGTCGCGAATATTGCCGTCTGCATGACCACAACGAAAATGATGGGTGTGAAGATCAAATTTCATATGGAAATCCTTCCTTTCTCATGGCTCATTTATCATTCTGAACTGATGAACTGGGTCTCCGGCATGCCTTTGAGATCGCTCAGGAATTGCTGCATAGCCGAATTGAGATAACGACTTGATTTGTAAATGACTCCGACAGGGTGACTGACCTCCAGTTCACTGAGTGGAATCATGCGCAGTGTGCCTTGCCGCAACTCGTGAGCAACGGATTGTTTGGATATAACGGCTGCCCCGAGATTAATCTCAACCATCCGTTTCACTTCCTCGCTGCTCGACAACTCCATAACGATATTAGGCTCGATATTATGTTTCTTGAAAATGCCTTCCGTAAAGCGGCGCCCTACCGTATCCGGAGATAGCAAAATCAGAGGTGTGCTGCGCAGGACATCCACCGCGGCATGCTTTTGCTTCGCCAGTGGATGGAAAGGAGATACGACAAGTTCGAACGTATCATAATACAGCACGGACGTATTCAGGTTAGGATTACGCTCTGTAAGATAACCGATACCGAGATCGACCATACCATTCTCGACCTGGGTATAGATCTGTGAGGAAGGCAGGGATTGGATACTGGTTTTGATGAGTGGAAATTGATCCTGAAAGTAGGATAAGACCCGTGGCAAAATCTGAATCGCAATGGATGTGGTTGTACCGAGTCTGATATGTCCTTGAGGAGTCTCATCGAGATCCATCAGCTTCTGTTTCAGCTCACCCACGATGTCCAGCATACGTTCGGCATGTTGAAGAAACACCTGTCCGCGATCAGTAAGGGTGACCGGTTGGTTCCGATCGACAAGAACGGTACTGAACTCATCCTCCAGGCTCTTGATCTGGGCCGAGACGGCGGGTTGGGTCAGATTTAGAAGCTCTCCGGCTTTGCGGAAACTCATCGTTTTCGAGATAGTAATCAGCGTCTCCAGTTGACTGATATTCATGTATGGCCTCCTTGCACGTAAAATGTCTTCTGTCTATCCATAGGTGGAATCCCGTAACTGGTCATTGCTTCCGTTCCTTAAATTATAGGTGATTCAGGACAGCAGGGCAATGAAGGGAACATCATAGGTTTGGGGAGGTACATAAGAACGAGAAATTAATTTTATTTCAAGAAATTAAATTTTTTAATATTTTAAGAAACAGTAAAAAAGTCCTAATTGCCTTTTGCCATGCCTTTCTATGGCAATTGTTCTTGCAATAGATGCGAAAAGCCTCGTTTTTTCGCTAGAATCAGCTATAAACATTTGCCCCGCGGATGACGATAAATTATAGTACACATGCCTTACCGAATTCTTGGTGAATTCTTGTACGTGATAAAGTATAATAAATTTATGAATATGGGACTTTTGGTGTGTGACCAATAACCCAGTGTAAGGGGGACATTAGACAGTGAAAGCGGAAGTGATTAATCCTTTCCTGGAATCCGCACGGAACGTATTTGAACAGCTCATCCAGGTTTCGCCTTCCACCGGGAGTCTTGGCGTGAAAAATGTGGAGTACATCGCAGACCATGTCTGGATCGTGATTGGAATGACTGGACAACTGAGCGGAAACATCGTGTTTGGAATACAAGAGTCGGTAGCATTGAAAATCGTTTCTGCCATGATGGGCGGCTTTGTCATTACAGAAATGGACGAAATGAGTAAAAGTGCTATTTCTGAACTTGGCAATATGATTAGCGGCAATGCAAGTACCATCCTGTCCAATCAGGGTGTCGTTGTTGATATTACACCTCCACAAGTGATGAATTCTGAATACGTGAGTTCTTTTAGTGCAACGAAGGCATTAAGTATTCCTTTGCTGATGGACGGAATTGGTGAGATGGATATTCAAGTGATGATCTCGTAGAATAGAACCATACGCCCTTGGGGCAATATGTGTTCAATACGGGAGGACATCGGGTATGTTGAAAGATCAGGTTGTTTTTATCACAGGTGCGTCGAGCGGAATTGGTGCGCTCTGTGCACAGATGCTGATAGAAGAAGGAGCCATCCCGATTCTGGCTGCCCGCTCACGGGACAAGCTGGAAGAGATTGGTGCTTCGCTGAAAGGGCAACATGAACTACTCACGTTAGATGTAACGAATACTGAGCAAGTTCAGACAGCCGTGGATGCGATGTTGCAGAAATACGGACGAATCGATATTTTGCTGAATAACGCTGGTTACGGAAAATTTGCAGCGATGACGGATATGTCTGTGCAGGAATTCGATGAGATGATGGACGTTAATTACATGGGCATTGTTCGCTGCACCAAGGCAGTACTGCCGCAGATGTTACAACGAGGCAGAGGACAAATCGTGAATGTAGCTTCCATGGCTGGCAAGATCGGAACTGCAAAATCCGCTTCATATACGGCAACCAAACATGCTGTACTTGGCTTCAGCAATGCCCTGCGCCAGGAACTTCGCAAGACTGGAGTCACGGTAACGACCATTAATCCCGGACCCATCGATACACCGTTCTTCCAACGGGCAGACCCCTCCGGTAACTATGTTAATAATGTACGCTGGATGATGCTGAAGCCGGAAGAGGTTGCGGGGCATATGATCCGTGCGATGAAGAAGCGCAAGGAAGAAGTGAATCTGCCCAGACTGGCTTCGGCTGGAGTGTGGCTGTATCAGCTATTTCCGCGTCTCGCTGACAGGCTGTCGCACGGAGTAATGAATCAGAAGTAAGATGCAACAATGGGCATCATATATCGGATAAAAGAAGGGCTCCGCCGAGGGGCTTTTCTTTTTTTTGCGTGCAGATATATGTTTCATGAATAAGATTTGGTCCGTAGGCTTTTTTCGCATATAATGAAAGGTAATGTGATGACAGGCTTCGGTTTTATTAGTACAAGCAGGGCTATATATGTTCAAACTAAACATTTACACGATAACGGAGAGGACAGAAATAACCTGAAGAAGCGAAGCTACAAGCTTTCTGCAAGAAAGCTACTTCGAAAGCATCCACTTCGCCAAAAAGCTTTCTGAAAGAAAGCTGTATCGGAAGGTTGTTCTGTCATCGGAGTGTTAGTGTAAATATTTATTAGTTGAGTGTATATAGCGTCATAACGAATAAATTTAAAGGATGGACATACATGACGAATCAAACATTTGCTTCAATTGGCGTAGAACAGGATCTTGAGGCTGTACTCGCCAAACATGGCATCAACGAACCTTCACCGGTACAGGCACAGACGATCCCGGTTATTTTGGAAGGCCGTGATGTGGTTTCGAAATCTCAGACGGGAACAGGCAAGACGCTCGCTTATTTGCTGCCACTGCTGCAAACCATCAAAAGTGATGTAAAAGGGACACAGAAGCTCATCATAGCTCCTACTCAAGAGCTGGCGATGCAGATTGTACGCGAAGCACAGCGATATGGAGAAGAACGCAAAATTGGCGTTCTGGGGCTAATTGGCGGCGCCGCAGTAAAACGTCAGATCGAAAAGCTGCGTGAACATCCGGAACTGGTTGTGGGAACGCCAGGACGCTTGAAGGAACTGATCACGCTGAAAAAGCTGAAAATGCACAACGTCTCCACGATCGTTATTGACGAGGCAGACCAGGTATTCCAGCTCGGTGGGGTAAGTGACGTGGACTTCGTGTTGCGCAGTGCCCTGCGCGACCGTCAGCTGATCTTCCTGTCGGCGACAATAGATGAACATACCGCAGGACTCGCGAAGCGGGAGATGAAAGAGCCGGTACAGATCGGAATTGAACCGGACCGGGCAACCGCGGCGGGACTTGAGCATTTTTATTTTGTGGAAGAAAATCGCAACAAAATTGATATGCTGCGCCGTCTGGTTAGACAGTATAACCCGGATCGAGCCATCGTCTTTGTGAATGCTACCGAAGATATTGGCGAGGTTGAAGCGAAAATGAATCATCTGGGCTTCTCCGCAGCTGCGCTGTATGGCGATGCTGACAAAGTGACTCGTAGCAACGTGCTATCTGCTTTCCGTAACGGGAAACTGCAACTGCTTATCGCGAGTGAGGTTGCAGCCAGAGGACTGGATATTGAAGGTTTGCCGATGGTCATTAACTATGACCCTGCATTTGATTCGGAACACTATGTTCACCGTGCAGGTAGAACAGGTCGTATGGGTCGCAGTGGTATCGTGTTATCGATCGTGGACGAAACGCAAATTTTCATTATGCGCAAGTTTGCGCGGGAACTTGGAATCGAATTGCCGGAACGTGTATTGTTCGGGGGTAAAGTGCTGGAGGCTGATCCGCGTCCGGATACGCGGCCTGAAGGTCATTCTTTCTCTAGAAAATCAGGGCAGTCCCGGGATCGTAAACCTGGTCAGGCCAGCCGCAATGGCGGTGCTAGAACTGCTGCATCGAATCAACGTCCGGCGGGCGGCAAGCCAGCTGGCAATACTGGCAGAACTGAACGGGACCAGGATCGCAAGAACAAGGGCGCTCCCAAATGGAGCAAAGGTAAAGAGCCACGCTCTGAAGAATAAAACCTGACGAAAGAGGTGCAGGGATAGATGGATAACGTTCAACCACCCGTATTAAAAATCAACGGGCTAAGCGGAGGATATAGTGCCAAACGGCCCGTCCTCCACGGCATCGATCTGGAAGTTGGACGCGGAGAAATGGTCGGACTGATCGGATTAAACGGTGCTGGCAAAAGTACTACGATGAAGCATATTTTAGGATTGATGACCCCTCAGCAGGGAGAAGTGCGGGTCATGGGCAAGAAGCGGGACGAAGACCCACAGGTATATCAATCCGCCATGGCCTTTGTACCGGAATCTCCTGAGCTGTACGACGAGATGACAGTCATGGAGCATCTGGAGTTTACGGCCAGAGCATATGGTGTTTCTGAGGCTGATTTCAAAAAGCGTACGGAGAAACTGCTGGACTTGTTCCGCATGAATGAGAAAAGCACAAGTCTGTCGACCCACCTGTCCAAAGGTATGCGGCAAAAGGTCATGATCATGTGTGCTTTTGTGGCAGGTCCGCCACTCTATATCATTGATGAGCCTTTCCTGGGACTTGATCCGCTTGGAATCCGCTCTTTGCTTGATTTTATGCTTGAAATGAAGGCTTCGGGATCATCCATTCTGCTCAGTTCACACATTCTGTCCACCATTGAAAATTACTGTGACCGTTTTGTTGTCCTGCACCGAGGACAGGTCATTGCTAAAGGGACGCTGAATGAGCTGCGTACTCAATTCGGGGAATCGGATGCCTCGTTGGAGCATATGTTCTATTCCCTTGTACAAGGCAGGGATTAAGCATGGATCTCAAGCAGTTATGGAAGCAAAGACGCACGGGATTCTGGAATGGAATTCTTCCTTATCTGGGTTATGTCATTCAGAGCGGCGTAGCCATGGTTTTCTTATTTCTCGTCATTGCGTTCTCCGCCTGGTATACATCGTTTGTACAGCACATTCCGGCGGGATTTCCGATTCGTTGGATTACGTTGCTGCTGTTGGCACCCCTGGTGCTGTTTAGCAGTTATCGTACATATCTGCATCCGGCAGACATCGTATTTTTACGTCCGCAGGAATATCGGATGCATGAATATCTGAAAAACAGCTTCGCTCGTGGCATGATCTATAAAACCTTGGGCATGCTGCTCGTATTTGTAACGTTATGGCCGCTCTATGTTCGAGCAGATCAGGATGCAAGGCCATTTGGCTGGTTTATCCTGCTTCTGCTGTTGTGGAAAGGGCTATCGAGCTATGGGGCTTGGCAAGAACTGCGCATGGTGCAGATCGGTGCCGCCAGAGGATATCGTTTGCTCCGGTGGGCATTGGCTGTATTGGCAATTGCCGCCTGGTTGTGGCAGCCTCCACAGCGCAGCATCTGGTTCCTGCTGCTGCTAGCCGTCGTTTATATCGTTGCTCTGCGTTTCCCTCTGAAACATCGGGTTTCATGGGAACGTCTCATTCAGGTGGAGCAGGGCCAGGCTGGCCGAGTGATGCGCACGCTGGGATGGTTTGTAGATGTACCTTCATCAGGCCAAAAAGTAAGTTCTCGTCGCTGGCTTAGCAAATGGGGGAGTGGCCTCCCGTGGAATGCAGGGAAAGCCTATCGCTATCTAATCACCAAAACGTTCATCCGAACTGAAGTGTTCTCTATTGTTGTGCGTTTGGTTGTGCTGGGCATGCTGCTGTCCTGGTGGACGGCAGGCAGTTATTTCGGTATTGGTGTATACCTGTTCTTCCTGCTGCTTGCAGGTGTGCAACTGGGTGCGCTGCGACGTAGTCATAGTGAATCGTTCTGGATTATGATTTATCCCATCTCGGGAGAGAGTCGTCGTTCCCAGGTGTTGGGGTTCATCTCGAATCTACATGCGCTGTTTGCCTTGCTTCTGTGGCTGCCGCTGCTGGCTGCGGGATGGAGCGGATTGAGCATGACCATAACAGCACTGGTCCTTGGTGTGCTGGTCATCTACTTGATGCGACGTTCTCAGGGCAACAAGTGGTTGAAGGAAGAAGAGGATGAATGAACATTCGAACGTCTGACTACTAAATGTTCGATGGCAACGCCGACTAGGGAATTTTGCTTAACATAACAAAAGAAGGGTATTCCGAGCTGTATCCCGGAATACCCTTCTTTGTGTTACAGTCAGCTTACCTTGTTCCGACTCCTGGTGAGGATGTATGGACTAACAGAGGAACGATTTTGTGATAATGACGAGCAGGATAAACAGAACGAGAATGGCACCTGTATTTGTAAATCCTCCGTAACCGTAACCGTAACCGCCGCATCCATAACCGCCTCTTGTTTCTTCAACTACTCCAGACATATGGTCATTCCCCTTTCAAGTGGTGTTAGGCACGCCCTTGCGTACATCGTATATTATGTGCCTTGGGGATAGGCTGATTGGGCCGTTGCCCGGTAGAGCCTGAAAATCATCGTTTTGGGCATTTGCCCGTCAAGATAGCCATACGTCTTCAAAGCGGAACACAAAATACCCCTTTATATCGAGAGACATTCATCAGGATACAAAGGGGATCATAATTGTCAGGAAACGGATGTAAGTCCGCTCCCTGACTTATTTATTTGGATAAGCATTACTGCATATAAATTAAGTGGTCTGTAGATCCAAAACGCCACGATAAATCGTATCGAACAGATCTTCCAGTCCGGATTCTTCAATGCAGGAGAAGGCAATTCGCAGATCAGCCTCACCCAGCGCGATGGTACCGACGCCGTATTTCTGTAGCAAATGGGTCCGGAGCTGCTCTGCACCTACATCCTTCAGCTTCAGGCACATGAAGTAACCGGAGTTGAACGGATAGTAATCCCATACCTCACCGTATTTACCGCTATCGAGGATGGCTTTTACTTTGTTGGCGCGACCTTTCATGATTTCAAACTTCTCCAGCTTCTGTGCTTCGAACTCAGGTGCTTTCAGAGCATCTAACACAAAAGTTTGGGAAGGATGCGGACCACTGGAGATGGTTGCCCGGATAATACCGAGTGTTTTTTGCTCCAGAGCATGAAGAACGGCAGCATCTTCATGGGCGTACGTGATGAATCCAACCCGGAAGCCCCATACAAATTCTTCCTTTGTGGCACCGTCAACTTTAACAGTCAACACACGTGGGTGGAGGTTCGCCAGCTTGCCAAACAGGGATTCGTGAATGGAATCTTCGAAGAAGAGACCAAAGTAGGCATCATCTGTCACTGCAACGACGTTCACACCAGCCTCAGCCGCTTGACGAATCGTATCTACGATTGCATCTGCTTCTTCCGCTCCAGGCGTATAACCTGTCGGATTGTTCGGGAAGTTCAGCAGCACGATGGCTTTACCTTTGTCCTTCTGTGCAAGCAACGCTTCGAGTAGGCCTGCACTGTTGAAGTTCAATTGATCATCGAACAGGGGATAATGAACTAACTCGCCGTGACGACGAATTCCGAAGGTCAGCTCATAATTTTCCCAGTTTTTATCCGGATATATAACAGCGTCCCCTTCTTCGGCGAACAGGTCGGCTACGATACTCAGTCCATGCGTTAATGCGTTAGTCACAATGGGGTTACCAAACGTTTTACCTTCGAGGGAAGGTGTTTCCTTCAGCATCTTGTCTCTCCATACGGTCCGCAGCTCAGGCTTACCTGCAGGTGGAGCGTAAGGGTACAAATCCTTTGGTTGGTATGCGGACAGCTTATCCTGAATTACAGCTAAGTGCATCGGCACACCGCCCTCCAGAGCAATACCAATCGTAGCATTGTAGGTTTTGGCCAGACTTGCTGCTTCAGCGGACTGACTCAAGATACCTTCTTTTGGAAAATAGATTTCTTTGCCGAGCTGCGACAGCATGGAGTAGACGTGACTGCTGCCTGCCTGAATACTTTCGTTCAACTGTTCAGCCAGTGGATTCATTCTTTTCATCCTTCCAAGTCTTTGGGATTCAACTGCCTAACATTATAACACCTTGCCTTGCCCCCGTCACGGAAATTACGCATAATGACAGTTTTATCACTTCACCGCGTTGTTGTGGGTGTTTTCGAGTGAGGTTAATGTTACTTCTCCCGATTGATTATACGATGGAAAATGGACGTTATTTCTGATGAAAAGGACAGTATTTCCGCATCATTTCGGCAGTTTCCGCATCTCGTCCTTCGTTACGCTGTTCCAGTTCGCCGCTAATATGATCAAAGCGTTCGGCCGAGAGGTTCTGTCCAAATTTGAACTTGGCACTGACCCGTTCAGGAACAATGCGGACTACAGCAACGGCTTTGAGATTACCCTTGTATCGGGGATCAGCTGCATCAATGGGGATATATCCGCCCTGCGGCTGGAGTTTCTCCATGAAGCGTTGAAGAACCTTGCCCTTGATGTCCAGATCCTGAATCTGCTCTGCCTGTCCGAATGCCATTACACTTTTGAAAAAAGAGGTTGCCGGACAAGCTAACTCGGGATCACTGAAATAAGATGGGATCAGGGAAAACTCTTCTGCTACGGTAAAACTGACGGAGGAATCCTGCTTGATCTGTTTCATTTTCTCTCCGGCAAGGCTGCCGTGGAAATAAAAACAACCGTCCATATACACAAAGTTTAGCGGTGTTACCCGTGGCTGCCCGTCTGGACTGACCGTTCCCAGAAAACCAAAGGAGCATTGGTCCAGAAATGTTATCATTTCTTGCTCTTCATCTACATTGAATTCTTTTCTTCTCATCGGTGTTCCCCCTTGAATGGCATGTGAATTAGATCGCTGTACCTTAGCCATAACAATAGAACCTGCATTGACATATAAAAAGATCCAATTTACATTCACTTTAATAGGCCAATTTATTGGGGGAAAGAGGTGCAGGATGGAATTGTGGCTACCCATGGATTCATATGAATTACAACATCGCTACAAATATGAGGCGTTGTACCATGCACTGCGTGACGCGATCCATGCGGGTACGCTGGTTGGAGGCACAAGACTGCCTTCCACCCGAGAACTGGCGCGTCAATATGACATGTCGCGTGGTTCTGTTGCCCAGGTATACGACATGCTGCTCGCTGACGGGTATGTGCGGGCATATCGGGGAAAAGGGACCTTTGTTACAGATACGTTAACGGAACAGGAACAGGAGGGACAGGAAGCAGTGATTCAGCTTTCTCCATGGGGAGAAAGGGTAAATACGCTGAATACACAGATTCAGAAGGATACACGATCTGTCATTGCATGGGACCCCTCCCTCATCAATTTCCATGTGCACCGTATGCCTGCCGAGCATTTTCCGCAAGCGGAATGGAAGAGTGCCCTTGCCGCAGTTCATCGGAGCGATCGGAGTGAACAAAGTGGTGTCGCCGGTGATTTGGAACTGCGGGAAGCGATATCGTCACATCTGAGGTGGACACGAGGCATTCAGGCGGATGCCTCACAGATTGTGTTGTTCAGTGGTTCCATGCAGGGGATCACCTTGCTAGCACAATTGCTTATCCCGGAAGGGGCTGCAGTAGTATTAGAAAACCCAGGTTACCAGGGAATTGCCCAAGCAGTGAAGTCCTGTGGTGGACAGATTATTCCAGCCGAAATCGATGACAGAGGAATTATTCCTCAATCATGGCAAGCACAAGCTTTATTTGTGACCCCAACCCGCCAATTTCCAACAGGTGCTGTTCTTGGGTTGGACAGACGCAGAGCAATACTTGCATGGGCATCAGAACGTAATGCCGTCATTATTGAAGATGATTACGACAGTGAATTTCGCTGGGGTGGCAGACCGATTGAACCACTCAAAGTACTTGATCGTGAACAACGTGTGATCTATGTCGGATCGTTCTCGCAAACGATGATTGCGTCTTTCCGGCTTGGATATGCGGTTCTACCGCCAAGTCTGGTGAAGCCACTTCTTGCTGCAAAAACGTTATACGAACCGGTACCCTCCGCAATTCTGGAACAGCGCGCACTCGCGAAATTTATGGCCAGGGGCGGATATTTGCGTCATCTAAGACGGTTGACCCGGCTCTATGGGGAGCGGCATGCTTTTTTTGTCAGCAAGATGCAGCAAGAGTTACCTGAACCCTTTATCATGCAGCCCGGAGATGCGGGATTGCATGTTTATGCTACGTGGAAGGGGGACATCGACAGCTATCGGCAGTTCAAGGTGCTGGCACAGGCGGAAGGGGTAGTATTTCGTGATGCGGTGCGGTATCAACTGACACCAGGTCACCCAGCTGTCTGTTTTGGCTTCGCACATCTGGAGAAAGAGGACATTAAAGAGGGAATCCGGCGAATGCGGTTAGCTTGGGAGAAGTGCACATTTTCGTTTCGATGAATTCCGCTGTATAATAGGATAAGACATTTCGCTTCGCTAGGAGTAGAAATCATATATACAAAATACAGAAATATATATTGCATCGTTTCATGAAGTGAATGTGGATTCAGAAGGATGCAGTATGAGGAGAGATTAACTTTCAAGGGGGAGTGGCGACATGCTGCAGGCATCGCCTTCATCTTTTGTTATTTTGCCCGCTGTCGCCAAAATTGTCTGCGAACCGGGATGGAAGTGGCAGAAGCGGGAAAAACCGATGCAGAACTATGATTTATTTTATGTATGGAGTGGTGAAGGGACCGTTGTGCTGAATGACAGGTCGTATGAAGTTGGCAAGGGCAGTTGTTTTCTGTTCAGGCCAGGCGATCATCCTACTGCAACACATAATAAGCAAAAACCGTTGGTACTCACGTATATTCATTTTGATGTGGATGTGCCTGTTAGCGATGTGCCTCAGTCCTATCGTGAGGTACAGGAAACGGTAGAATTTGAACATTTACTGGCGCGGTATGTAAGACTGTTTCTATCCGATGTATATGGACGGAATGAGGAGAGTCGGCTGATTCTGAAACAGCTGATGATTCATTTGCTGCGTGCGGATACGGAATCTCCTGTGGAAAAAAAGGTAAGTAATCAGTTGTCTGATGTCATCCAGGAGGTGGCTAACTATGTACGCCAGCATCCGGGGATAACACATCGTGTGGAAGACCTCGCTGCAAGGGCTGGATTATCGCCTCGATACTTCTCGATCAAGTTTAAGGAATTGATTGGTTCGTCTGTGCAATCGTATATCATACGCATGCGCATCGAGCGGGCTGAGCATCTATTGGTGCATACCGGCATGAATGTGACCGAAGTGGCAGATGCCCTTGGCTACCGGGACATCTTTTTCTTCAGTCGTCAGTTCAAGCAGTACACCGGCAAAAGTCCGTCCGAAATTCGTTAGGAACTCTCTGACCGGTAGAATATGGCAACGTTTCAATTCTGGAAAGCAGGGGTAAGTATGTAGCATTCCAGACGATCGAAAGGGGGAACTTGTGATGAACGGAAAACGTCGGGTCCGCAACCGGGGATGCTCTATCAGGGGCTTTAATATTTTCCGGAACCGCCTGCGCCGCTCCAAACCGGCAGAGGAAATGCAGGACGTATGGTTTTAAGGAATGGTCAGAAAACCAATATGACGAAGCTTAGCTTCGTATTGCATGTATACATGGAATGGGAACGGTAATCATCCTGACTTCTACATAGCTCTGAAGCGGATAATCGAATTCTCTGATCAGCAAAAGGTACTCATAGCCTGGATACTTTACCCTAAAAAGGTGTTCCGGTTGCGAGTACCTTTTTATATGGGCAAAATTTCTGTGTGATCTCTTTCTTGAGATCGGAAATAAAAAAGATGACTCCTGTTATTCAGGAATCATCTGCGTTATTGCTCAATGAATTGGTTTCAACCGACCGAGCAATTCTCCCATTTTGACGGAGTCACCAGGCTGTAAGCCTGGTTTCGGTTCGAATGTGCCGCTCTGCGTTAACAGTACCACAGTGGAACCGAACTCAAAATATGCGAGATCATCGCCTTGTGCCCAAGAACTTACATCCGCACCGGCGTACTGTATACTGCTCACATTCATCGCGCCTACTTTCACGACAGCAACTTCTCCAAAATCATGAGCAATATACGTAATGAGTCGTTCATTCCGACTCAGTACCGATTTCATATGGGTCAGACCAAAATCATTCACGGGATAAACCTTGCCCTTGATATGTTCACTCTCAATTCGGCGACCGCTAACAGGCGCATGAATGCGGTGATAGTCGCGTGGGCTGAGATACAGGACAAACGCATAACCGTGCTTGTACTTCTCCAGATGTGGTGAGTGGTTTAATAATTCAGCAAGTGTATAATTTTGTCCCTTAACATTCAGGAGCGTTCCAGCAGATACCGGACCGGCTGCCGTGATTTTGGCATCTACCGGACTGATCAGTGCATGTTCTGAAAGTTCAAGCGGGCGCATGCCCGGTTTAAGTTTACGGGTGAAGAAATCATTCAAAGAACGATATTCCTTCCAGTCTTTCTCAGCTTCCTGAACAGGGATGTCGTAGGTCCGGACAAAATAAGGGATAAATGCCTTGCTTCCCCGGCTCTTGGAGAAGGCTCCCACAGTCCGGGAGATCCATTTGCGAGAAGAAAGCTCGGTCATTAACCGCAACAGCGTTTTTGCCATGAATATCCCCCTTAGGGTTAGTGCGAACTTCAAGGCCGGCAGGACCGGCCGTTCTGCATAATATTGACACAGAATGCCTACGAAATCAATATAGGCCGCGATCATACGTCTGGGGTTGCCTCGGTATACGCGAATTCTGCTCCAGCAGCAGACGTCCGTAAGCCATAGGTTGTCGGTAGCTGGCTTTCCAAGTCTCCGTCATCCCGGCCTTGAGGAAACCATAGCGCTGATCCCTTCCGTTGCATTCGATAAAATAAATCTGGCCTTTCTCTGTTATCCCGAGATCAAGTCCGAGGTCCGCAAGATGAGGCAGGCTCGAAGCCAGTGTCCGTGCGATTCGGAGCCCGACAGACCGAATTCGAGCTTCTAGTTCAAGTGCATGCCAGTCGGTTGCCTCCAAGTCAAGGGCTTCAGCCAGCGTCATGACTTTACTGCCTTGGGCGATATTCGTGACAAACGTATGAGCTGGAGCCACCTTAGCGAATATGCCCGTGATCCCCCACAAACCGTCACTTCCACGCTGCACGGATACTCGCAGATCTACGGGTCTTCCTTCATAACGAACCAGAGGTATACGTTCTTCAATGAGATAGGCATGACGGAAAATACGGCGCAGGGTGGCTGATGGCAGTTGTCCCTTATTCAGTCGAAAAGTGGCCCATCCCTTGCGTGAAGTCCTTGTCTCACATGTCAGTTTCCATTGACCCTCCTTTTCAAATATCCGTATAATGCCGTGACCGATGCTTCCGCTGCAAGGCTTGATCACCAGATCATCGTAATTTTCCATCATATATGCCAAAGAGTCTGGTGTAGCTTTGACCGCACGGGGGAGATGTTGCCTGAGACCGGGATCCTGATAAAGCATCTCGTGAATGTGGTCTTTACGGTATCGATTGCGTACATTGTAAACCTGTATGCCCTGTAACAGCAGTTTGGTTACCTGCTGCTGCTCCGAACGGCGAAGCTGGAGAGCCCGGTTATGAATTACGGGGGGCAATGGCATCCTCTGACGAACGTATATGCCCTCTTTCTTTACATAAGCAATACAGGTTTTCGTGTCAGATTCCACGTCTTCCAGCCGCAAAAAACAAGGGGTTAATCCATACAAGGCCGCTGCCTGTTCAACATTCGCGAGTGATTCCTGACCCGTCCTTCCTGCCGGTATCCCCCGGTACATGCGTGAATCGAACAAAATACCGATCGTTTCTTGTAGCATGACCGTTCCTCCTTCAATGTTATCGCGACCATGGATCGTCCATCCATAAAATGCCGGCCTGTCTCTGCATGGTTGGACATCACGATAACGCAGACCGTAATCAAGATGCATCGACATGTACTTGTTAGCCTTCCGCTTCCATGCAATTCAGGTAGAGGTGTGTCGCTATGCGGAAGGGAAGTCATTTTACGGATTTATACAAATGCTTATGGATTATCGTATGACATTGCTGGATCAGGGGCGTGGACAGCCGCCTTTCATCTAAAGCCGTGTACAGCCTATTTCGCCATGGACAAGTAAATCACTCGGATGTTGACTCCTACACTCATCCAATGTTATCGGCAAAAGTCGTGATTTGAAGTGGCAGATGCCTATATCGAAGCATATGATGCCGGAGACGAACGTTAGAGGAAGGAGCTAGCTGCATGAGTAAAAAAGGCAATAAGAAGGTTCCTACGCCAAAACTGCGGCATGTGAGTCCCAAATATAAGGAACTGGATCTGACCAATCGACGGTCAGACTCAATGGACTCAGGTTTTACTTCGAATAGGGAACGCTTGAATACAAATAAACGGAATTCGAAGTCCATTCAGGAATCAGAAGAATTCCTATTCGAATCAATGGAGCTACCTGCTTCAACGAACGAACTGGAAGAGCTAGAGATCGAAGCAAAAATAAAGCCGGAACCCGTAAACTCTGATAGCAAGGAAGTCGAGACAGAAGATAGCTCGGAAAAGCAGATTCAGGTTAGCAGCGTGGCTCCGCCTGCTCTGGAAGAAGAGCAGGACATCAACAAGCAAGAGATAACAAGCAAGGACCGGCTGGAGATCCTGAACCAGAACCAAATGCCAGGTCATACCGGACACTACATCTACACGGACGACTTGAGTGAATTTGCTGTTACGGAGAGCAAGTTGGCTCCTTTCTCTGTAGATGCCTCCAAGCTGAAACCGGATGCGGTCGGCAGTGAAGCATTGCAGGATTATGCGGTGACCAGCATTCACATTGCAGACGGGGCCATTGTTTCTGCGAAACTTGCGGAAGCGTCTGTATCTGAGGAGCACCTGATTGACGGCTCTGTATCTGGTCACAAAATACGAAATGCTTCTATTGCAGGTGAGAAAATCAGAGATGGCAGTATTACTTCTCAGAAGCTTGGCAACCAGGTCATCGATTCGGCAAAAATTGCCGACGGTTCTATCAGCACAAGACATCTCAGCCGCATGCTGGTAACGGAAGAATTAATCAAGAATCATGCCGTAACTGGAGACAAGATCGCGATTAGCGGCGTGGATACAAGGCATCTTACGGGAGGAGCTGTGAATACTTCCAAACTGGCTGACGATGCAGTGACTACATCCAAAATTCGTGAAGCTGCTGTCACAGGCAGCAAAATCGAAGAACACTCCATCGAGTCTCACCATATTCAGGCAGGTGCTGTTAAACAGACACATCTGGCAGAGGGGTCTGTCGGTCGTTCACAATTATCCAGTGGCAGTATTGGAAGTGACCAGATAGAGGATGGATCCATACAAACAAGACATTTAGCTGAGGGTTCATTAAGTGGAAGACATCTACTGGACGGTTCAATCGGTTCAAGCCAGATTCGCGCTCATGCCGTTGGCAAGGAGCAGATTGGCAATGGAGAAGTGGGCAGTGAGCATTTGACGGAAGGTGCAGTAACCAGCAGCAAACTGGCAGACCAGTCTGTGGGAACAGCCAAATTGCTGGAGCAGTCCATTACGGCATCCAAGATCGCTGATCAGAGCGTCATTTCTTCCAAAATTGCGGATGAAGCCGTACAGGGTAAACATCTTGCCAAAGGGTCCATTCGTGCGGAACACATTGCGAATCGGGGAATTACGCCGGTACATGTGGACAATTCCGCAATTCACTCCATTCACATTGCAAGTGGAAGCATTGAGGCAACTCATCTATCTACCGGAAGTGTGTCCGGTGACGCTCTTGCAGACGACGTGGTGTGTGAGCGGCATCTTGCAGAGTCGGCCGTGGGTACGTATGAATTGCAGGATGCTGCCGTTACAGACGTTAAACTCGCGGATGGAAGTGTGACAACAGAAAAGCTTGGAACGGCATCGGTGAGCAGCAGAGTGCTTGCCCCGGGAAGTGTTATATCCTCGCATCTTGCGAGTGGTGGAGTCACAGGGACACATCTAGCTCCAGGCAGCGTGGGTTCCGAGGCCCTGAGACCTTATGCAGTGAAATCGGAACATCTGACAGAACATGCCGTAGGTGTACCTCATCTTCAGCCGGGCAGTGTTGAAACGGATGCGATTGCACGGGCCGCGGTCACAACAGATAAATTGGCTATTGATAGTGTAACTTCAGCCCAGCTGGCTGGCGGGTCTATTTTTCCGCCTCATCTAACAGATCATGCGGTTACCTCCCCCAAGCTTTCACCAGAGAGTGTTGCCACAGATAAACTGGCGGATTTTGCTGTCACGTCAGCTAAACTGGCAGACGGCAGCGTGACTTCTTCCAAGATTATGGCAGAGAGCATTAACGCCAAACATATTCCATCAGGAACCATTCGCGGATATCACCTGAAGCAGCATGCCGTTTCCTTGGAACATTTGTCGGAAGAAATTCGCTCGCCGGAATTATTCGCTGATGGCAGTATTACCGGCAAAAAACTTCGGCATGGTTCCATAAGTGCGGACCATTTGACAGCAGATTCGGTATCGGGGACAGAACTACAACAGGCTGCTGTAGGTAGCGAGCACTTGCAGCCATCCGTTGTACAATCCGTCCATCTGGCTGAAGGCAGCGTGAAATCTGAACATTTGGCAACTCAAGTCGTGAACTCACAGCATCTGAAGGCCGACATCATTCATGAGGAGCATATTGCTGAACAGGTGGTCACATCACATCACTTGGCACCTGGATCTGTGGAAACAGACCATCTGGCACCTTTATCCATTACAGCGGCTCATCTTCAGCCAGGTTTGATCAGTGGTTTGCATCTTCAGGCAGAGTCGACAAGTGCTGTTCACTTGCAGCAAGGAGCTGTACATTCCCGTCATATTCAAGATGGTGAAATTCTTCCACATCATATCCATGAACGTAGCATCGGAACGTCTCATCTGGAAGAAGAAGCGGTAAGTACTATTATTTTGCAGGATGAATCTGTAACACGCTCCAAACTGGCGAGTGGTAGTGTTGATGGCAGCAAATTAGCCGCAGGGGCAGTATCGGCTGCCCACATTGCCAACGAAAGTGTTCAAACCCGTCATATCCAAGAAGGAGCAATCCTTGCTGATCATATTCAAGAGTGCAGTATTGGCTCAATTCATTTGGATGAGGGGTCCGTAAGTGCAGTTCATTTGCAAAATGGATCTGTAACAAGTGCCAAACTGGCGGACGGCAGTATAAACGGAAGCAAGTTACTCGAAGGTACGGTATCGGGGATTCATATTGCATCCGAAAGCGTGCAATCCGGGCATATTCAGGCAGACGCCATTCATGCTGATCATATTCAGGAGCGAAGCATCGGCACAACCCATCTGGAAGAGGAAGCGGTAAGTGCCATTCACCTGCAAAATGGGTCTGTCATCAGTGCCAAACTGGCCGACGGCAGTGTAACCGGCAGCAAATTGATCGAAGATGCGGTGTCGGGAATCCATATCGCATCTGAAAGTGTGCAATCCCGCCATATCCACGCAGGAGCAATCCTTGCTGACCATATTCAGGAGCACAGCATCGGCATGTATCACTTGGAAGAGGAAGCAGTAAGTGCCATTCATCTGCAAAATGGATCTGTAACAAGTACCAAGTTGGCGGACGGCAGTGTAACCGGCAGCAAGTTGCTTGAAGGAGCGGTATCCGATATCCACATGGCAGACGATAGTGTGCAATCCCGTCATATTAAAGAGGGAACAATCCTTGCTGATCATATTCAAGAGCGGAGCATCGGCACAGCACATTTGGAAGAAGAATCGGTAAGTGCTATTCATTTGCAAAATGGATCTGTAACGAGTGCCAAACTGGCGGATAGCAGTATAACCGGCAGCAAGTTACTCGAAGGTACGGTATCCGGGATTCATATCGCATCGGAAAGTGTGCAATCCGGGCATATTCAGGCAGGAGCCATTCAAGCTGATCATATTCAGGAGCGAAGCATAGGCACAACCCATCTGGAAGAGGAAGCAGTAAGTGCGGTTCATCTGCAAAATGGGTCCGTAACGAGTGCCAAATTAGCTGACGATAGCATTAGCGGCAGCAAATTGCTCGAAGATGCTGTATTGGGGAGCCATATCGCATCGGAAAGTGTGCAAACTCGCCATATCCAGGCAGGAGCGATCCTTGCTGATCATATTCAGGAGCATAGCATTGGTACGTCCCATCTGGAGGAGGAAGCAATAAGTGCGATTCATCTGCAAAATGAATCCGTAACGGGTGCCAAACTGGCGGATGGCAGTGTGAGCAGCAGCAAACTGCTTGAAGATGCGGTGTCGGATGTCCATATTGCCAATGGAAGTGTGCAATCCCGTCATATCCAAGAGAGAGCCATACATGCTGACCATATTCAAGAGCGAAGCATTGGGATCTCCCACCTGAAGGCGGAATCGGTCAGTGCGATTCATCTGCACAATGGTTCCATAACAAGTGCCAAACTGGCCGACGGCAGTGTAAACGGCAATAAATTGCTTGAAGGTGCAGTATCATCCATCCACTTAACAGACAAAAGTGTGCAATCTCAGCATATTCAGGAAGGATCGATCCATGCTGATCATATTCAGGAACGCAGTATTCGCACAATCCATCTGGAAGAGGAATCAGTAAGCGGAATCCATCTGCAGAATGGATCCGTCACAAGTGCCAAATTGGCCGACGGCAGTGTAACCGGCAGCAAACTGAGTGAACAAAGCATTACCTCCAATCACTTGAATGCAGGAATTGTAGGTCCGGCCCATTTGAGCGAAGAGATATGGAATGCGATTCGTCAGTTCAGTGGAGAAACGCTCGAACAACTGGCAGCGATCAAAAAACAAGAGGCATTGCTTCAAGCAGGAAGTGAGGCTGTACCGCCATCACAACCGGCAATTGTCGTGGAACCCTCAAGTGTCGATCTGAAGGGAACGCAGTTTATCCAGACGTCGGGTCAGGAGCTGGGGCAACAACAAGAGTATCCATCGCAAGCTAACCAGCTTGGAGATTCATTGACGACAGCTGGCATGGTCCAGCCACAGCTACCGCAGTCTGAATGTTCACATGAGATCGATGGAATTAAGGAGTTCCCGCTGAGGGAGCAAGCAGTTAAGCAGGAGCATTTGAGTGATGGAGCTGTTGGAAGCAGCCAGTTGCAGCATGGAGCTGTGGGTCCTGAACACCTGTCATTCCAACCCGTACGAAGTGTCAGCCGTCAGCCTGTGGTGCAGCAGTTCGGCATGGAGGCCTTTCTATTGCCTGAGAATGAACAGAGCGTGGAAGTAACGGTAGCGTTTGAAGAGTCGTTTATATCAGAGCATTATGTGATTGTAGCCATGTGCAATGATCGGGGATTCCAGGTGTCGCTCCTCTCCCAGAGTGAAGATGAAGCCGTACTGGAAGTGTCACGTACTGCGGGCTCCACACACACCTACGGATTGTTGTCATGGATTGCTGCTGGTCCTTCCGCGTAAGAGTGCGAAATTATGTCTCTTCATTCATCATTCAAGATAACTGTAGGTCGAATAATTTTCCATGTTTAAATAGACAAAAGCGGTTCCCGGATATGTCCGGGACACCGCTTTTTTTCATATATAAGCTTGCTCCGTTCGGACGATGAGGGGTGCCTGAACGAAAATAAATATGAGTTCAACAACAAATGTGATTCTTACAGTCCTACAGCTTGATAAGCTTTGGTAATCGCAGTAACCTCAGCGGAAGTCGCGCCGTATAGATCTTTGGCTGCTTGGATGGTAGCTGTTTTTGCCGCAGCAAATTTGGATGTTGGTGTCAGATAGTTCACGAGTGTGCTGTAGAAGATTTGAATGGCTTTATCGCGTCCAATTCCAGTTACAGTTACACCATTATGTGTGCCGCCTTGAACTGCAAGATAGTACGCTTTGTTGATGATACCGCTGTTGGTATGAACGCCTCCGTTGTCCGCTGTTCCAGTATAGCGGTCAGCGTATTTGTCAGGTTGTCCATACAGTGTAGGGTTGGATAGGGAGCGCAGTGCATCGCCTGCAATGTTAGGTGTGTAAATGTCATCACCGATCAACCAGTTTTTGCTTTGAATGGTGTTGCCGAAGATATCTGCGAAGGCTTCGTTCAATGCACCCGGCTCATTGCGATACTCCAGGTTGGCTGTGTTCTCAATGACGCCGTGAGTCAGCTCGTGACCAACTACGTCCAGATCACCGGATAGGGAAGTGAAGGTTGTACCGTCTCCGTCACCAAATACAATCTGGACCCCGTTCCAGAACGCGTTATTGTAGTTGGATCCGTAATGCACCGTGGATTTAATCAGCAAACCGTTTCCATCCAGACCGTTACGGTTGAATTTATTTTTGTAGAAATCATACGTGGCAGCAGCATAGGCATGGGCATCTACCCCGGCACGATCGGTCCAAACATTGTCGGAATCCGTCAGGAGAGTACCAGGAATGGTGGAGCGGTTGCTTGCGGTGTAAGTTTCAATCCCTTTGCCGCGAGTGGTATCTTTCAGTTGGAAGGTACTTCCCGATTGGGTAGTTGTAAGAGTTTTGGTATCACCAAGTACACCTGTACCTGTTCCTGTTGCGAAGTTGATGATGTCGAATTGGGATACGATGCTGCCGTCAACGGCATTCACGAAATATTTAGTGCGTAATGGGGCTGGTTCAAGCACATTGACTTCGGTAATGTAAACAAGGTAGGTTTGGTTGTCCTCTTCATTGTGGTAAATGTTCAGTTCCGCTTCAGGGGTTTTCTGTGGTTCGCCAAGCTCTCCAACGCGGGAAGTGGCTTCTTCCGATGCAATCTTGATCGCATCTTCTGCGCTAATTTCAGCGACACCGTCATTAGGAATAGCTTGTTCTTCAACTGGCGGGAGATCACCGAGTGCGGAAGAAACCTGGCCAGTTTTGTCTAAGTGGATCGTTTGCTCGGCACCATACACTGGAATTCCTTTAATGTACTGTTTCAGGCGGAAGTGTCGTACACCAGAGGTGTCTGTAGTTCTTTTAATAATTTTGAGTTGGGATTTCACGTCGGAATTCAGGAATTGTTCCTGTTGTCCAAGGAAATTGTAGATTGTTTCGTCAGAGCCGCTGTTCAACTGGATACCCTCCTCAGAGGCATAAGGGGCCTGCAATGGAATGGACTGATCAGACAATGGAGCTGCAGCAGCAGAAGATACGGAAGCGAGCAAAAGAGCTCCTCCAAGAATTGTTGGCATAACTTTAGCAAATTTCATAGTAAACTCTCCCATTCTCAATATGATTTTTGGTAAACACATGATTATGCCAATCTCGGTTGGAGTTCCGTCTGCAACTTGGGCAGCGCGGAGTGTGGGGCTGAGTCTGAAACGGGGAATATGACAAGAACGATAAGGAACAAAGTCGGCAGAGCCTGTATGCCTGTGGTTTGGCGTGTCAAAGGAGTACCGTTCATCCGGGTTAGCCATAAGGCTTAATCGTTCATTGTGGTTCCTCATTCAGAAGCCAGGGGTCTTGTCCACTTGCGAAGCAGAAGATGTTCTTACGGAGCCGGGGTGTTCGTTCCGGGTTCACATAACAAAACCTGAATTACATATTGAACGGCATCACTCCTTTCAAGGTACATGCAACAGAGCAAAAAATAGTCTCTTGTATCATCCTGCGTACATAATTAACCCAAGGTCAATTAATAGCAATAAAAAAGGAACTATAAGAAACATTTGTTCTTCATTAGGATTTTTTTGTCAATCCACTGCTTGCAACGTATATTATCACAATGTAAAAGTTTGGAAAAGATGAAATTTTAAATTTTTTTTGAAATTGTGTCTGAAGTAGGGGAGCTATAGCATATTTCGCATATATTGACGAATTTTGTCTGAATAAATGAATTGACTGAGCCTGGTAGCAGATAGAACCTGCTCAGTTCAAGGACATACGCCGTTTCCACTGCTCCATGAATACATAGAATAACGTGTACTCCCTTTGCATGACGATGATGTACACCCGGGAGGTGACTGTGTTGCAAAAACGCGGCAATACAGCTTTTTATGCAGCTAAATCGAAGATGGCACAAAGAAAAGCGCAATTAAAGAAGCGTCGTTCGAAATCTGCTTACAAAAAGGGTACAAAGGCCTACAAGTACGTAATTCCACCCGTGGAGCAAACGGAATGGCCAGTATTCGGGGCTGAACATGCGATGAGAGAGACACTTGCACAGGATACGACGAATTCGCATAAACCACTGCTTTCGGTCATTATACCTGCCATGAATGAAGAGCGAACCATTGGTGCAGTTGTCCGTCAGGCGCTGCGGATATGCCGTGACGCTGAAGTGCTGGTTATTGTGAATGGTTCAACGGATGGGACAGCAGCAGCGGCAAAAAGGGCGGGGGCACAGGTACTTCGTTATGCCGAAGCTCTGGGACATGATGGAGGAAGAAGAGTCGGTGCAGCGGCAGCTCGTGGCAGAGTACTGTTGTTCACGGATGCGGACATTCCAATTCCCGCAGAACATCTCGCGCCTTATGTGAGAGCGATTCTGGATGGGACGGATGTGGCACTTAATGATTATAACGGACCGGTAGCGCGTATCCCTGTTCACCCTGTGGTAGAGGCCAAACATGCGCTGAACAGCATGCTCGCCCGACCTGATCTGCAAGGGGCCTCCATGACGGCCATACCGCATGCATTAAGTCGCAAAGCACTTGAAGTGATTGGTACGGACACACTGGGGGTTCCGCCGTTAGCACATGCAAAGGCGGTTACAGGCGGGTTGAAGGTGCGTGCCGTTCATCATGTGCCTGTAGGCAAAATGAATGCAGTTCGCGTCAAGAAACGAGGCGGGCCAGACCCGCTCAGTCAAGTGGTATGGAATGATCATCTGAAAGCGATTAGGTGGATAACCGATACGCTTGGCCCACGCGGAGGACATTCCGATCTGCAGCGTGTTCGCAGTCTGACGAGGTGAGCATGTTGCATAACACAAGAAGAAACTTCGTCTAAAAATGCAACATGCTGGAGGTGAGGAAATGAAGGAGCGTTCACCGGGCGTCCGTCGTCAACGGACAGCAGGCAGACGCACTACAAGACCAGGAACCAGATCCATGGGCAAGAAGAGCTTGACTAAGTCATCGTTAAAGAGTTCAGCAGCGAGCAGGTTGGCAACGAACAGGTCCGTATTGCATGAAGCCTTCAGTGCTGGGCAACGGGCAGGGCGAAAGGCATTGGAAAATGAGCAATCGATTGAACAACATGCACGTTCAACATGGCAGGAGCATGAGGCTGCGATCTCAGCAGAGCTACGGGGATATTCCGCTACAGTGCAGGCAGGAAAAGCATTCTTGCAGGGTTATGCTCATGCTGCAGGGCGTTCATTGAATATTATTCCACTTGCCCTGAATAAACCTGCTGCTGCAGTCGTCTGTGCATGCAATGAGGAACTTACGCTGGGGCAGGTACTTGTACAACTGAAACGTTTACCGCTGACAGATATTATTGTGGTATTGAATGGAACAACGGACAACAGCCTATCACAGGTGCTTGAACAGCCTGGTATCACGCTGGTCTATGAACCTGATCGGGCCGGACATGATGTAGGACGCGCCTTGGGGGCCAAGATGACCGAGGCGGAGACTCTTCTCTTTGTGGATGGGGATATGGTCATCCCGGCAGAGCAGCTCGCCCCGTTTCTGTATGCGGTCGATCGTGGGGATGATGTGGCACTGAACAATCTTTCATCCCTTTTGCCTCCATTTGCCCGCCAGGATGAAGTGAGTCGGATCAAAGCATATCTCAACCGTGTGCTTAATCGTTCGGATCTGGGTTCCAATTCACTGACGGCAGTACCTCATGCTCTGTCACGCAACATGATTCAGACGGTAAAACCGGAGGCGCTGGCGGTACCTCCAAAGGCGCAAAGTCTCGCCATTCAGCATGGATTAAAAGTGACTGCGCCCAGTCAAGTGGATGTCATTCGTTCCAATCGTCTGCGTTCCACCAATATGGGAAGTGGCAACGAAGTCGCCCGATTGATCATTGGCGACCATCTGGAGGCGATTGCAACCTGGCTGGAAATGGGCGGCAATAAGTCACAAGCCCGATCCATTTCCCGTGCCGAAGTGGCCTATAGGAGGAACGCCAGATGACACTGACGAGTATTATTATTCCAACGTACAACGGGCTGGATCTGCTGAAGCCATGTATCGATGCGATACAAAAATATACCGATCGTCATACGTCATATGAAATCATCGTTGTGGATAATGGGTCGGTTGACGGAACAGCAGCGTATTGTGCCCGGGAACGAATTCGTTTTGTCCGGTTACCGGACAATCGGGGTTTCCCGGCTGCTTGCAATGCCGGACTCCGTGCAGCTTGTGGTGATGAGCTGTTGCTGCTGAATAATGATGTTACAGTTACCACCCGCTGGCTCGATAATCTGCGGGCAGCTCTATACAGTGATGCAAACATTGGTATCACAGGTCCAGTGACCAACTATGCAAGTGGCATCCAGCAGGTTGGGCTTGAGTTCCGTGACTTGGCACATTTTCAGGAACTGGCTGCTGCGAACAATGTAGCCGACTCTTCCCGATGGAAGGAAGTCAGACGGATTGTCGGCCTATGCATGCTCATGCGGCGAAGTGTGATGGAGGACATTGGTGTCCTTGACGAAGTCTATTCACCGGGACACTATGAAGATGACGATTATTGCTACAGGGCCCGTCAGAAAGGGTATCGTTTGCTGGTGTGCGGAGATGTTCTGGTACATCATCGCGGCAGCGCGAGTTTCCTGAAGACCGATCCTGTAGCATGGAAACAGTTGCTTGAGCGCAATCGATCCATTTTTATCAACAAATGGCATGTCGATCCCCTTAAATATATTGAGACATCCGATGAAGGAGGGATAGTGGAATGAAAGGTGTAATTCTTGCTGGCGGAACAGGAACACGACTGTATCCTCTGACCCGGCTGATTAACAAGCATCTGATTCCAGTCGGCAAACATCCGATGATTATGTATGGCATCGACAGACTCCGCCAGGCAGGCATTGAAGAGATATTGATAGTGATCAACAAACATTCCGCTGGGTTATACACGGAGTATTTAGGTAGTGGAGCAGATCATGGCGTCAAACTCACGTATCGGATCCAGGAAAAGGCAGGCGGGATTGCTGAAGCATTGGATCTGGCGACGTCCTTTATCCTTCCAGGAGAAAAATTCGTTGTGCTGTTGGGTGATAATCTGTTTAGCGATGATTTGAAGCCTTATGTGGATCAGTATATGAAGCAGCCTGCGGGTACAGCTCGTGTCTTGCTCAAAGAAGTGGATGATGCAAGGCGGTATGGGGTGCCGGTATTTGATCCGCAGCATCCGGAACGAATCTCATACATTGAGGAAAAACCGAGTGATCCCAAGACCTCTTATTGTGTTACTGGCATATATATGTATGATGACCATGTATTTAACCTCATTCAGACTATTGCACCTTCTGCACGCGGCGAACTCGAAATTACGGACGTGAATAATCATTATGCAGCGGCTGGAGGACTGGAATACGATATTTTGCAAAAATATTGGAGTGATGCCGGGACGTTCCAATCGCTTCAGGAAGCAGCTATCCGCATGAAGGGTCAACTGCCCTAAAATATATGCGCCTGATGTTGCCGCTGTGAGGGGGCCCATGAGAGCAGAACAACCTGCGCCGGAGCCGGAAGAATGCTCCGGCGCTTTGTGCAGCGGCGGCACTCCTCGTGCATGCCAAGGGAGGGAATGCCGTGAGAGTAGCAAAACGCAGCGAATTGGGTAGGAAGAGGACATTGGGCAGTCATGCTGGCTCCTGGCACTTATCTGTGGGAGTGCAGCCCAAGGCGAGTCCAGATCATGGATGGGCAAACAAAGGCTCGAAGCTAAGAGGTGTGGAACTCGCAGGAATAGACCGCAAGCCTTATACAGAACTGAAAGGCAAAGCCAGCGTGCGCACGGGTACAAGACGTGGTGAGAGCGCAGGAGGGCGAACCAAAGGGGGAGCAAAAGTAGCCGCAGGGCGGAGCAGTGCAGGCAAACGAGAGAAAGCGGGCGAGCGTGCAGGCTTGAGTCGTGGCAGCAAAGGGGCGCGAGCCAAACCGGGCAAGCGCGCTGTTGCAGGCCGCGGGCATGCTGCGCCGCGGGGCGGGCGGGCCGCAGGCGCCCGCGCCACACAGCGCACGGCTGCGCAGCGTGCGCCCGGGCCAGCACCGCGAGCCAGCACGCCACAGGCGCTGCCTGCCAGCGGTGCTGGCCCCGCCCCGCCGCAAGCGACACACCGACGCGGTGGTGTCGCCCCTGCGGGGCGGGAAAGCGCTGCCGCGAATGCTGGCAGCGCAAGGGCACTTGCGCCTGCGCAGCCGGCAGCAGCGCCCGAGAGCGGCTACGCCGAGGGCTTCCGCGACGGCGTATTCGCGGGCGGGGAGGCGCTGGTGGCGCAGCACATCCCGCCCGATCATATTCTGCCTGCCGTGGCGGCGGCAGATCTGATCGAGGCGGGATTCCGCCAATATGCGCCCAGCCTGACCCGGTTGGCCAGCCCTCATGAAATGGCTGGCCATATCCAGGGGGCGCTGGATTCGCAGCGCCCCCTGTCCGTTGTTCGCCTCGGAGATGGCGAACTGCTGACTCTGGCAGCCGACACGGTGCTGCCCGGCGAACAAGTGCGAGAGCTGGCACCGTTTCTGCCTTATGCAGGGGTGCCAAGCTCCACCCCAGCCATCCGCGCTGCGCTTGCGCAAGCGATTCAAGGTGCAGATTGGGTAGGCGTCCCCATCTCGCGTGCGCCCACTTTTCAGGGGCTGTTATTTCCAGTATTACGCCATTTTGGCATTAACTGGTCCCGTCTGAATCTGACCAGTTCCACGATTAACTACAGCCTGCATCATTCTGGTCTGCTGTTGCCTGTGGTACAGGGACGCCGGGTACTGCTGATTGGAAGTCGAGCTGTGGAGCTTGGGGCGTTATTAATCGGCCGCGGAGTTCATGTCACAGGCATCATAGATACAGTGGAGGGAGTTGCGGATATCCCGAGGGTGATGCAGCAGACTGCGGAGCATTCGTTTGATATTGCTCTTGTAGCAGCGGGAATTCCGGCCGTCATTTTGTGCTACCGAATCGCTGGTGAACTGGGGCGGGTTGCCATAGATTTTGGACATTTGGCTGACAAATTGGTTACAGGAGAGCTGCAGCTCTAATGGATGGTCTGGTGCGTCGTAACGTATATCCAGACGAGGGGAAATGGAGGAAGCAACATGAGCACATCAGGCAGACGTTCAAAACAGCGAAAAGCATTGCCATCCGAAACTGTTGTTTTGCATTCAGCTCGAAGCCGTAGGGGAAGGAAGATTAGACGCCAAGGCTCAGGTAAACGGGCAGCTAAGAACGCAAAACTGTATAAGCAGGGCTACCATAAAGGCTATGATGAGGGCGTGCGACAGGGGGAGAGCTCATTCGGGCTGGTATTCGAAGGTGTAAGCATTATTATTCCGACGTACAACCAGCGCGAATATGCCCTCCAATGTGTGTCCAGTATTGAAAAGCATACACCGGCCCCTTTTGAAATTATTGTTGTGGATAACGCGTCAAAGGATGGCACGGCGGAAGCCATGCTTCGCAAAGGTGGAATGGTAAGGGTCGCTGCGCTGGATAAGAATCGTGGTTTTGCTGGCGGGGTCAATTATGGACTGATGATGGCAAGGGGTCGACATATCGTCGTGCTGAACAACGATACTCTGGTCACCCCGGGCTGGCTCGAAAACATGATGACCTGTCTTAACAGTCATCCTGAGATGGGCGTCGTGGGTCCGGTTACGAATTACATTGGCGGAGATCAGCAGATTGAAGTCCCGTACAGGGAAGTGGAGGACATGTGGTCATTTGCTGCCCGACATAATCGTCCGGATGCCAAGAAGCATCGTGAGACCGAAAGGTTGGTCGGATTTTGCTGGCTGTTCTCACGGGAATTGCTGGAGCGGGTAGGTTATCTCGATGAAGGTTATGCGGTGGGTAACTTTGAAGATGACGACTGGATCATTCGTGCGAAGCTGGCGGGATACAGGCTGGCGGTAGCCGGGGATGCTTTCATACATCACTACGGAAGTGTAAGCATGAAGGCACTGGGAGAACAGGATTATGTAGTCGTGAACAAGGATAACGAGCAGTTTTATACCCAAAAATGGGGAGATCCTCATGCGTTGGTTACGGAAACTGTCCGGCTCTCGCTGCATGTCAAGGGGTCGCCCAGTCAGCAGGAGAACACGCCACCCCTTGGTAATATGGACTCACCAGACCTACGACAGCGCATTTCCACCAAGGGCAGCAGCGATGTAGCGCATAAGCTGAGACGCAGCACGGACTTTTACCCGGAAGGCTGTTTCATCTCTGATATCAAGGGCGATGTTTATCGACTAATACGTGGACAGCGACGCAAGCTGAACATTCCCGTTCCACGCGGCATTTCTCCCGTTCTGGTTGCGAAACCAGATCTGCTCGGCGTACCTGCAGGTGAGCCACTGATATCTGCGGGTGAGGTACAGGGCTGGCCCCTGGAAAGAAGTCATGTTCATGCTCAACCCGTTCAGAGCAGCCGGGATGCGCTGGAGGAAGGCATGATTGTTGCCGCGACGAATGAGCGGGATATATGGTACCAGATCAGTGGAAGTAAACGCAGGAAGTTTGCAACCCCTTATGCTGCAGAACGATGGGGAGTGCAATTCGGGCATGTCGTTCATGTATCTGCGAACCAATTGCGTTCGATCGAAGAAGGCTGGCCCATTATTGCTCCTCCCCAGCTCTTGAACGAAGATTTGTAATGACCGGGTTCGGCTGCCTTGTATACCGGCACGACAGCATGATGCGGAATATGATGTACAGCGTATCGTAACGCTACACATTTTTCCGCATCCGAACTTTACATATATCACGAATTATGAGATGTAACGAGAGGTCGTCCATCTGTTGCGGTGTCAGCTCCGTGGTGAAGGCTCTGACATAGCATTAGATAAAAGCGTTATCGGAAGGATGCGGATTGAGTGAAGATGAGCTGGATCTGGCCAGGTATGTGTTGCTGTTAAAAGCCTTTGATACCCTCCGATGAGCTATGGATAAACAGCCGGACCAGCTTAACGATAATGCCGGTTCTGCCAAACTGGTCTTTAACATGGTTGAGATAGGTTCAAGAATTAGAGAGCTCTTGTAGAGCTCTTTTCAAATTTAAAATTTAATCTTTCTATCTTCTTATAGGTTTATTCTATTGGCAGATCCATTGACGCTTGAAGAGGTGAGGAGTACATTTATAGCCATAATTCTTATTTAACAGATAGGAATTGATGGTCTGGGTGGTAATCCATCTCTGATCTGACAATGAATCAATCAGGAGGTATGCCGATGTCTTCTACATCGAAAAAAGTAGTGCTTTGGAGCAAAACAGGCTGTCATTTCTGCGGGGAGGTTAAGGCATTCCTAACGGCCCGCAACCAGCCTTTTGAGAACATCGAAGTGCAAGGCAACGATGTGCTGAGGGATGTGCTTGAAGCCAAATACGGCATTCGACATGTACCTGTCATTGAGGTGGGTGGAGACGGCAAGTATGAAGCATTGCTGGAGCCTGATTTGGAGAAACTGGCGGAGCTTCTCGCCCAGCCTGATGAAGCAGCAGTCTAACCGGACGTGGCGGATCTCTTGATACAGTAGTTTCCGGCTGCTAAAGGCTGTCATTTCAGTGTGCAGCAGTCGGAGACTTTTATAAGCTCTAATCCATCCTCTTATTTAGATATCCAATCCTTATATAGAAAAGTTCTATAAGCAACGCTGTTGACCGATGTGCGGGGCAGTGATAAGATTTGTGGAATTAAAGCTGACCAAACTCATAGGAATAGTTAACTTTTGAATTTTCTTCTTTCGTTATCCGTATCAGATCGGACTTTAGAAATTTCTTGATATATCCTAATCCAAGGAAGGCGGAATGTAATATGACGGTTCAGCGCAGTTTGAAATTTGGAGCGATTGTCCACGGTGTCGGAGGCAGCATGACGACTTGGAGACACCCGGAGATTCAACCGGATGCCAGTGTGAATTTTGAATTTTACAAACGCCAAACGTTGAAGGCAGAAGAAGGCAAATTCGATCTTGTTTTTATCGCTGACGGTCTTTATATTACTGAGAAATCCATACCTCACTTCTTGAATCGATTTGAGCCAATCAGCTTGTTATCCGCCCTGGCCGCCATTACGTCACGGATTGGTCTGGTTGGAACACTTTCTACCTCCTATAGTGATCCATTCACAGTTGCCAGACAGTTCGGTTCCCTTGATCTGATTAGTAACGGCCGCGCTGGCTGGAATGTGGTTACATCCCCGCTTGAAGGTTCAGCCAAAAACTACAGTAAAAGCAACCATCCTACCCACCCGGAACGTTACCGGATTGCAACCGAATATTTGCAGGTGACCAAGGGCTTGTGGGATTCATGGGAAGACGATGCCTTTGTAAGAGACAAAGAAAGCGGCGTTTTCTTCGATCCATCCAAGCTGCACACACTCAATCATGAAGGAGAGTTCTTCTCCGTACAGGGCCCACTTAACATTGCACGTTCAAAGCAGGGGCAGCCGGTTATTTTCCAGGCAGGTTCTTCAGAAGATGGCAAGACCCTTGCTGCCAAAGAAGCGGATGCTGTTTTCACAGGACATGATTCAATTGAGGATGCTCAGGCCTTCTACAAAGATGTCAAAACCCGCGCAACAACCTACGGACGTTCCACACAGGATATCGTCATTTTGCCAGGGATCAATCCAATTATCGGACGGACAGAAGAAGAAGCAGAACAGAAATATCAGGAGATTGCCAGCCTGGTCACTATCGATAAAGCGCTGGACTACCTGGGACGTTTCTTCGAGCATCATGACTTCTCCCAATATCCGCTGGATGAACCATTCCCTGAATTGAATGGCATTGGCAGCAACAGCTTCCGCAGTGGTACTGACAAAATCAAGCGGGATGCCAAGGAGCAAGGATTGACACTGCGTGAAGTAGCCCTGCGGGCAGCAACACCGAAAAGCAAATTCCTTGGCACACCGGAGCAGGTGGCTGACAAGATCCAGGAATGGTTCGAAGCCGAAGCAGCGGATGGATTCATTATTCATTCCGAACTGCCAAGTGGATTGGCCGATTTCGTGGAACTGGTTGTTCCGATTCTGCAAGAGCGCGGCATCTATCGCACCGAATACGAGCATGACACATTGCGTGGCAATCTCGGTGTGCAAATTCCAGTGAATCGTTACACGGCTGCCCGGGAGCAAGTGGGAACCGAGGCTTAAAAAACTGGAGAGCTGAAATTCGGCAGTAGTCTCAAAGTTGAGGTAGTCGGGTGAACTATTCGGATTGCATATGCGAAAAGTGCCGAATAATGCTATAAAACCAAGTTAACAGATAGGTTATGTTAATAAAGATCTATAATTCATTAATTCAATGAATCAATGACACCTGTATACACAGAGGGGGAAGCTATATGAACAGGTCTATCTCATGGATGAAATATATGGCATTGGCGGCAGTATTGGTGTTGGTATTATCCGGTTGCGGAGCGGCAGGTAACTCGAACAGTGCAGTTCAGGCTTCCGGTGGGGAGCAGGCGGCTGGGCAAGCAGAAGGTGGGAACCTGACCTACGCACTCGCCACCTCGCCGGATACGCTGGACCCGCATCGAAGTGGCCTTGCCGTAACCGTACGCGCGATCCGAACGATCTATGACAATCTGGTGGTACAGCTGCCGGATGGTTCCATCAAACCTTGGCTCGCCAAGGAGTGGAGTGTATCCGAGGATGGCAAAAGTTATACGTTCAAACTGCGTGAAGATGTGAAGTTCCATGATGGCACACCATTTAACGCGGAAGCCGTGAAGTTCAATCTGGATCGGGTAATCGATCCGGCCACCAAAGCCGCCAATTCCCTTGCCCTGATTAGACCTTATAGCTCCTCGGAGGTTATTGATGAATACACCATCAAGGTGAATCTGGAACAGCCTTCGCAAGCTTTTCTCGGTAACTTGAGTCAGGCCCTGCTGGGGATTGTATCTCCTACGGCCGCCAAAAAGTATGGCGATCAACTGGGTAAAAATCCGGTGGGGACTGGTCCGTATACTTTCGTGAAATGGGATGAAAATGCGGATATCGTTGTCGCCAAAAACAAGGATTACAACTGGGCTCCTGCAACCGTTGAAAATGAAGGTGCTCCTCATATTGATACGATTACGTTCAAAATTGTACCGGAAGAAGCAACGCGCATCGGCAGTGTACAGAGTAAGCAGGTGCTTGCCGCCGAGACCGTTCCGCCGCAAAATATTGCAGCCCTGAAGAACGATCCGAACCAGCAATTGCTGCAGGCCAATACCGTTGGTTTGCCATATACCCTCTTCTTCAATCTGCGCAAAGCGCCTTGGGATGATGTGAAAGTCAGACAGGCGGTGCAATCTGCAGTTGATGTGGAATCCATCGTGAAGACACTGTATCTGGGCAACTACGAACGAGCGTGGTCTGCGCTGTCTCCGGGAATCCTCGGTTATAATGCTTCTCTGGAAGGAAGTATCAATCCGGATATTAACAAGGCCAATCAGCTGCTTGATGAGCAAGGTTGGATCAAGGGAGCAGATGGCATTCGTGAAAAAGATGGTAAGAAGCTGACTCTGCATTATGTGGATGGTTCGCCGAACCGGGAGAAACGTAACGACATTGCAGCGATTATTCAGCAGCAGCTCAAGCAGGTCGGCATAGCAGTTGAAGTTGAAATTACGAAGGACGTTGCTACGGTCATCTATCAGAACTGGGATTATGATCTCTATGGCAACAGCCAGGTCAATTCTGATCCGAATGCGCTCTATGCCTTCTATCATACGAGTGCAGAAGGTGAACGTCCGACATTATCCGGTTTATCTGATCCGAAGATCGATAAACTGCTGGAACAGGGAGCGGTGGAGACTGATCAGGATAAACGCGTGGATATCTATAATCAGATTCAACAATATCTGATCGAGCAGGCTGTAATTCTACCGATCTACGTGTTCCCTTATACGGTGGCTGCATCCAAGTCGGTGCAGGGTATCAAGTTTGATTCACTTGGGTATCCGTTGTTCAACGATGTTCGGATTCAGCCATAACACGAAACGTCAATTATGCAGACAGGAAGGAGACGACCCGGTATGGTTCAAACGATACTGACAAGACTTGCTACATCGCTTCTGGTTATTTTGGGAGCTTCGGTGCTGGTGTACTGCATCATGTATCTGCTGCCGGGTGATCCGGTCCTGCTTATGCTGGACCCGTCATCGGCAACACCCGAGATGATTCAGAACCTACGGGTTCAGCTCGGTCTGGATCAGCCGTTTTATATCCAGTTTGCCAACTATTTCGGAGACATGCTGCGTGGGGATTTCGGCAAATCCATGATCAATTCCGACCCGGTGCTGCCCAAAATACTGGAACATTTCCCTGCCACACTGGCGCTGACCGCACTCAGCTCAATCATTGCGATAACCATTGGCATTACGCTCGGCGTACTGTCGGCCATTCATCGTAATGGCGTGATTGATTTTATCGCCCGGCTCGTTGGATTGTTTGGCATCTCCATGCCGACCTTCTGGACCGGCATTCTGTTGATCCTGTTGTTCTCGGTCCAGCTCGGCTGGTTCCCGGCGATGGGCTCCGACGGATTCAGTTCATTGGTGCTTCCTGCTGCAACACTGGGCCTCGTCGGTGCGGGTTTCATCGTACGGATGGTGCGTAACAGCATGCTGGAAGTGGTGAACGAACCGTTTATCGTGGCATTACGAGCAAAAGGTCTTTCACAGCGGACCATCATGTACGGTCATGCGCTGCGTAATGCACTGATTCCTGCGGTGACGGTCATCGGCATGTTGATTGGTGATTTGCTTGCAGGAACCGTCGTGGTGGAGACGGTCTTCTCCAGACAAGGCATCGGCAGAATTATCGCGGATGCCTTGATGGCCAAAGACCTGCCTGTTGTGCAGGGCGTAGTCTTTTTCACAGCAATTATTTATGTCGTGTTGAATTTACTGGTGGATATCTCTTATGCGTACATTGATCCCAGAGTTAGGCGTGCAGTCCGAACGTGAGGACGGATGGACAGTCTGAAACATCTGAACGCGTAGTGAGGAAGGAGGAGTCTTATGAGCATGAAACCATTGGTGGGTGACGAAAAAGGTTGGACGGCCAGAACAGGGCGTTTACGCCTCTGGAGTCGCCGTCCTCTGCGTCACCGCGTCTCATTCGCGGTATCCCGTTTATTCTTTTATGCAGCTTTGCTGGTCGTGGTGTTTACCGTCACTTGTGCAATCGTGCCGGGATGGATTGCTCCTTATGATCCAACTCAGATGATGACGGATGCCATCCTGCAGGCTCCCTCTGCTGCGCACCTGTTTGGGACCGATTATTTTGGCAGGGATATTTTCAGTGTGGTTGTGCATGGCAGCAGGGATTCACTGCTGATTGGATTTGCCTCGGTGCTGGTGGGTGGTCTTGTGGGCAGTGCTCTTGGCATTCTTGCCGGCTATGCCGGAGGTGTATTGGATACCATCACCATGCGGGCCGTCGATATCCTGATGGCTGTTCCAGGTGTGTTACTGGCATTATCCGTCGCGGCAGCGTTGGGGCCTGGACTGCTTAACATTGCACTGGCTGTTGCAGTATCCTCCATTCCGGGGTATGCACGGGTGATGCGTGGGCAGGTCATGTCCGTTAAAGGTTTACCTTTTATTACAGCTACACGTTCACTTGGGGGCTCCAATGCCCGTATTTTCTGGAAGCATATACTGCCTCATTCGTTGTCACCATTGCTGGTTATGGCGACGCTGGGCGTGGGTACCTCCATTCTGACAGGCTCGGGACTCAGCTTTCTCGGACTTGGCGTGTTGAAGGAAATTCCCGACTGGGGAGCGTTACTCTCCCAAGGGAGAGGTTATCTGACGGTTGCCTGGTGGATCTGTACCTTCCCGGGACTCGCAATTACCATGTTTGTATTGGCGGTTAATCTGATTGGAGACGATATTCGCGATCGGTTGGACCCCAAAGTAAATGGAGCGGCTTGACCGCTATTCCAAGGAGGAATCATGATGTCACATGTCGTTATTATTGCCGGATCGCCTTCCAAACGTTCGCGTCTGACAGGCCTTACGGATTACAGCAGCAATAAATTAAGAGAGGCTGGCATTACCGTTGAGGTGATTCATGTAGCCGACCTGCCAGCGGAAGATCTGGTGCAGGCCAAGTTCGATAGCTCTTTCATTCGGGATGCGCTTGCTGTTGTTGAAGCCGCCGATGCAGTCATCGTGGCAACACCGGTATACAAAGCATCGTACTCAGGCGTGCTGAAGCTGTTCCTGGATCTGATTCCACAGGAAGGACTGCGGGGCAAGCTGGCCCTTCCATTAGTCATCGGCGGCTCGATTGCCCATCTGCTCGCCATCGATTATGCATTGAAGCCTGTTCTGGCAGCACTTGGCGGAAGACATATTCTCGGCGGAGTATACGCAGTTGATCAAGGAATTGATCGGCTCGATGACGGAAAATATGTGCTTTCGGCGGACATCACTACAAGATTGGATCGGTCCCTGGAAGAATTGATATTGACTCTGGAAAAGAATGGTATTACGATATCATAAAACCAAGTAAATTCATTGGATAAATGGATATAGATAACGTCTGCGGACGTGGATTCGGGGGGCGCTTATGAATATTGAGAACATTGAAGCATTTGTATATATCAATCATTACGGAAGCTTCAATAAGGCTGCCGAGGTACTCTTTTTGTCCCAACCTTCTGTCACCGCTCGTATTCAGTCCCTTGAACGTGAACTCGGCTGCAAATTGTTTGACCGTCTTGGCAAACAGATTGTGCTCACGGAAGAGGGGAGAAAGTTCCTTCCCTACGCCCAGCAGGTGCTGCAAGTGATTCAGAAGGGCAGACAGAAGATACAACAACGCCGTACAACGCCCGATGCACTTCGACTCGGCAGTACGGTATCCGTATCTAACTATGTCATTCCCGACTTTCTGCCCAAAATCAAGGAAGCTTACCCTGAGGTGAACATCAAACTGACTACAGCGACGACGGACCAACTCATCGCCAAGCTGCTGGGTCAGGAAATCGATCTTGCTTTTGTGCGGAAGGTCATGCACCCGGCGATCCGTACGGTTGCTTTTTATGAAGATCCAATCCAGCTATACGTGTACAAAGGCCATCCATTCATTGAACGCGGGCATGTCAGCATGGAGGCAATCAGGAATGAGCAGCTGGTCTTTTTTGAATGTGGTTCACTGGACTGGCTGCGCATTCACCGGGCCTTTGACTCGCTGGAACACCCGCCGGATATTACATATCACGTGGATAATTCGGAAACGGCGAAGAAGCTGGTGAAGCAAGGAGCAGGTATTGCGTTTCTCCCAGGTCTGACAGTGCAAAAGGAAGTGCAGGATCAGGAGCTGTTCCCTATTCAGGTACATGAGGTTGCTGGTGTATCGTTGCAGATCAGCGTCGTTACGTTAAAAGAAGAACATTCGCCTTTTGCAGAGCCTTTCGGGGAACTGCTGCGGCAGCTATAGAGAGACTCATTATAGAAGCAAGGAAGGGTTTATTCAGTCAGGTTCGGCATGATCGAAGGAGGAGAATAGGATGGGTATTCGTGTTGGCATATTGGATCAAACCCCGATCTATGAAGGGGAGACGCCGATTGATGCTTTTCGGCATACGATTGAATTGGTACAGCGGGCTGAACAGCTTGGATTTCATCGTTTCTGGGTATCGGAACATCATGATTCAGGTCATGTTGCCGGCTCCTCACCGGAAGTGCTCATTTCCCACTTGCTGGCGCATACGGAGCGGATTCGTCTCGGTTCTGGCGGGGTGATGCTGCAACATTATAGTCCTTACAAAGTGGCCGAGAACTTCAATGTGCTTTCTGCGCTTGGTCCGGGGAGAATTGATCTGGGTATTGGACGTGCACCGGGAGGATTGCCCCGCTCCACGCAGGCACTACAGCAAGGGATTCAGGAGGCCGCTTCACTGAAGGAGAAAATTAATCAGGTAAAGCAGTTCATCCATAATGAACCGCATGAAGACGAAACACATCCTTTGGCCGGCTTGAGCGCTGCGCCCGTATCCGAAATCCCGGCCGAGCTCTACGTACTCGGGGCAAGTATCGATAGCGCAGGCATGGCGGCAGAATTGGGACTGCCTTATGTATTTTCATTGTTTATTAATAGCAATACGGAGGTTGCTCTGGAGGCTCTGCGAACTTACAGGGAACAATTCGACCGCTCACATGGACGGGAGCCATATGCCATCCTCGCTATATCACTGATTGTGGCGGAGAGTGCGGAAGAAGCAGAAGGACTGGCAAGTGAACATATGTTAGTCAAGATCCATCTGGAGAATGGCAAGGTATTGACGGTTGGTTCCGTTGAGCAGGCGGAAGAATTTGGACGGCAATCGAACGAGAAGTATCGGATCGAGATTCTGGAGCCAAGTGTGACGAGAGGTACGAAGGAAACGGTCGGTCAGGCTCTGGAGAAATTCCAGCAGGATTTTGCCGTGGATGAACTCATTGTTACCACAGCCACACGTGATTTTGCCAAACGCATTCGTTCATTTGAATTATTGCGTGAGGCGCTGGATGAGCAGGGACTGGGCGAATTTGCGCATGAGTCGACACCTGCGCAAGCGGTGATCGGTTAGGCATATACATGATTTAGAGCATACCTGTTGAAGTTGAAGTGAAGTGATCCGTGTATTATTTAATCCATCATACATGGGACATACGATGATAAGGAGGCAATGTCGTGAGCAGTGATCTGAAACAGCCTGAGCAACAGGCAGAGCAAGAAGAACAGAGCCGCAAGCATGAACTTTACGTTGGGCAGGATGAAGGATTCGCAGAGCACTTAACCGCGATTCGGCGACATTTGCATCGTAACCCCGAGCTATCCGGAGAGGAACGGGAAACGACAGAAGCTATTCGAGGCTGGCTGGTGGGGGAAGGGGTACGGATCGCAGATGAGTATTCACTGCGAACGGGCCTTATCGCTGAAATTGGGCAGGGCGATGGCCCGGTAGTGGCCTTGCGCGCAGATATCGATGCCCTGCCGATCCAGGAAGAAACGAAGCTGGAGTATGCCTCGCAAATCGCTGGCCGAATGCACGCCTGTGGTCATGATGCACACACCGCCATTCTGATCGGTGCTGCGCGATTGTTGAAACAGCGTGAGTCCCAGCTGCCGGGCAAGGTTCGTTTGATTTTTCAGCCTTCGGAGGAGAAAGCGACGGGGGCACGGCAGGTTATCCAGAGCGGCGCGTTATCCGAGGTCCAATCTATTTTTGGTTTGCATAACAAACCGGATCTGCAGGTTGGTACGGTAGGTATTCGTGAAGGAGCGCTGCTCGCAGCGGCAGATGGTTTTGTGGTTAAAGTGGAGGGTGTCGGAACCCATGCGGCAGTGCCGGAAGCGGGCATTGACCCGATTGTGGTGGCCTCTCATATTGTGACTGCATTACAGGCCATCGTGAGTCGTAATGTTGGAGCACAGGAGAGCGCCGTGATCAGTGTGACCAAAATTAACAGCGGCACCGCCTGGAACGTCATTCCCGAAGAAGCCATATTGGACGGCACCGTGCGTACCTTTGACGAGAAAGTGCGCGCCCGGATTCGCGAGCGTTTCAATCAGGTGGTTGCCGGTGTCGCAGCAGCCTATGGGACACGGGCTACTGTGCGCTGGATTCAGGGACCACCTGCCGTAGTCAATGATGCCTCATTGGCTGCTGCGGCTGAGCAGGTGGTGAGCGAGTTGGGGTTGAACAGTATCCGACCGATACCTTCCCCGGCTGGCGAAGATTTTTCCTTTTACCAAAAGGAGGTTCCGGGACTGTTCCTCTTCCTCGGAACGTCAGGTCCGCACGAATGGCATCATCCTGCATTCGATGTGGACGAACGGGCACTGCCTCTTGGCGCACATCTTCTGGCAGCGCTGGCTGAACAGTCACTGCAGAAGCTGCAGACCAACGGAGGATAAGCGATAACTGCAACGTAAATACGCGAATAATGATTAATTAATAAGATAATATGCTAATACAATAGCGAATGGACGCAAAAAACGGTACCTCAATCAGGTGGCCGTTTTTTGCTATTTCCGTATTTTTAATTTCAGCATGAAATGAACATGACCTATCTCTTTGTTGCACATGATCTTCAGGCCGTGGCGAATCTGTGTGATCGGTATTTTTATGTATCGGGGAACGATCGTGGAGGAGCTTGAACGGAATTGTCTCTCGGACGCAAAGAATGAATATGCAAAAGCATTGCTGGCATCCGTTATGCCTTTTAATCGTCACTGATGTATCTCTAATTGCAAACGTTGGGCTAAATAGGGTTGACGCAAATGCGTGGGCTCTGTTCCCGTTTGTGCATAAAATAACAGTCAAAATATCCTCATTCTGATATGGAAATATTTGTTGACGATCCCAAGTGGGATGTGCTATATTTTTCTCGATTGTTAATCGTAATTATTACTATTAAAATTATTTTTATAAATTAACTACACATTTACATGAACGTAGAGGACAGAAAAAACCTGAAGAAGCGGAGCTAAAAGCTTTCTGAAAGAAAGCAGCATCGCAAGCATACACCTCGCCTTTATCCCCGGATTTTCCCCTTTGAAAAAGGGAATCAAAAAAAATCTGGGGATAACAGCGATCGGAAGGTTGTTTTGTCATCGGAGTGGCAAGTGTAAATCTTCTTTAGTTCAATTTATATAGCTAAGTGAGCTCAGGCTTAATTCCATCACAAGAATAGGAGTAGCGGCTGCGATGAAACAGGAGATTGATTTTATCAAGTTTAATCCCACGCAAAATATGACGGTTTTGGTGAAGACGAATCATCCAGCTGAGACTTATCCACACATCGCCGCCCAAATTATGTCCTATGACAACGTATACGCAGAACAAGTGGGGTTCATTGGCGGATCGGTTAAACCGGAGGCGGCTGCCCATTTGGAAATGGCCGGTGGAGAGTTCTGCGGGAATGCTTGCATGGCCTTGGCTGCGTATATCGCGTCCGAGAACGAGTTGAAATCCACCGATTTCACAGAAATCATCTTGGAAGTTTCCGGGACAGATCGATTAATCAGATGTCAGGTGAAGCAGCGGCAGAATGAATATTTTTGCCAAGTCACGATGCCCATACCTGAGCAGATTGAACAACGAACCGTAAAGTATGAGGGAATCGATATGGATATGGTGATCGTACGGTATCGGGAGTTCATTCATATCGTCATTGAAGTGGAAGCTTTTGATGAAATGATGAGAAAGAGGGCACAAGCGCTGGCGCGATTATTAGGCTTAACCTTGGGAGATAAGCTGATTGGCATTTTATTATACAACTCCCAATCGGAGGAGCTGGCACCGCTCATATTTGTCCCACAGCTAGATAGTCTGATCTGGGAAAGGGGGTGCGGCTCAGGTACAGCCTCGGTGGGAGCCTATCTGGCCTGGAGCAGGCAAAAGGAAATCGTTCAGCATATCAAGCAGCCTGGTGGTGCGATTAAAGTGATGGCTGAGTGGAACGGAGCAGAGCTTGAACGAATTACGATCGAAGGATCGGTTGGAATCGTGGCCCAGGGCAAAGCATTTATAGATGCATGACCATGACTTGTTAGAGGAGGAAAAGTAATGGAGACATTGATTGATTTTCAGACATGCTTGAGTGAATTTTATGAGAAATTCGATGAGCTGGCAGGCAGATATGATCATACGGTTCAGCATAGCTCAGAGCTGGAGACTTTAATTGATGACTATTCCACGTTTGTAACGGACAAGCAAAATGAACGAATCTGGGAACAACTCGCTCAAGAGGAATCAGGTAGCATGCACCAGCTGGTCCTTGATCTGCGAGATAAATCTGCACGGTGTGTGGCGGTCATGGAGAAATATCGCGCATTGAAGCTGCAAGACGGAGATGTAGAAATCGCGGATTATTTCAGAAATATAGAAGAATGTATTGAAAAAGAGTTTGGCAGCTTTCATGTCACCTCGGGCTCCAAAGTGCTGCTGGTAGGCTCAGGGTCATTTCCGATGACACCTTTGTTTATTGCCAAGCGAACAGGGGCAGAGGTGGTTGGCATCGATATTGATGCAGAAGCTATTACACTCGGGCAGCAGGTTGTGGAGAAGCTGGGTGCGGGCTTGAACATCCATTTGGAGCAAACATTGGTGCAGGACCTTGCTTTTACGAGAAAAGCAACACATATCATTTTCAGTTCCACGGTGGCCAATAAATATGATCTGCTCGATCAATTGCACGCATTGACGAATGATCATGTGGTGGTGGCGATGAGGTACGGTAACCAGTTAAAGTCATTGTTTAACTATCCGATGAGAGAGACTAACAGCAGCAAGTGGAAAATGGTCGACAATATTCTGCGTCCGAATGATGTGTTCGATATTGCGTTATACCAAAAAGCATAGCTCGCTTGAGCTTGGGAAAGAGAGGTCCATATGAGCGGATTTCAACGAGTGCTGTTGCTCGGAACAGGCCCTGCATCCATTCAGCTGGCAGTATCGTTCAAAAAGCAATTCAATTGCACCGTAGGCATAGCGGGAAGAGAATCGGTGCGCTCAGAATCTTTTTATGAAGCAGTTCGGCAAAGTAACCGATTCATTGGAGCAAGCATTCAAAATGAAAAGCATCGACCGTTGGCAGGGGAATGCTTCATTGATCGGGTGTTTAAGGGATACAAGACTATTGAAGGCGAATGGGATACGCTCATCTTCGCTGTGACAACAGATGCTTATGTCAATGTATTGAAGCAAATAAAGAATAACTTCATCAAACAAGTGAAATGCATGATTTTGGTCTCTCCAACCTTTGGCTCCAACCTGCTGGTTAGCCATTATGTTAAGCAGCTGCATGCGGATACAGAAGTGATCAGTTTCTCTACCTATTTGGGGGATACCCGATGGATGACTGACCAACCGTCCAACCATGTCATGACAACTGGAGTCAAGAAAAAGGTCTATATCGGTTCTACTTCATCTACTTCTGAACATGTGGACGGACTTTGTAGGATGTACGAGCAATTGGGCATTGCGCTGGAAGTTATGCCATCTGCACTCGAGGCGGAAACGAGAAATATTTCTTTATATGTGCACCCGCCATTATTCATGAATGACTTTTCATTGGACGCTATCTTCGGAGCGTCAGACACTCGGAAATATGTATATAAAATCTACCCCGAAGGTCCTGTAACCCAATATTTGATTCGGGACATGCGGACACAGTGGAACGAAATGATGAAAATCACGGATAGGCTCCGTATCCAGGGTGTCAATCTGCTTCAATTCATGACGGATGATAATTATCCGGTACGATTGGAGAGTTTATCACGTCACGATATAGAGAATTTCAATCAGTTGCAGGACATTCATCAAGAGTACTTATTATACATACGGTACACCTCGTTGTTGATTGATCCCTTTTCGGAGCCCAACCCGGAGGGCAAGTATTTTGACTTTTCGGCTGTTCCCTTCAAGAAGATATTTGTCAATCAGGATGGAGCGTTGGACATTCCCAGAATGCCCAAGGAGGATTATTACCGCATCAAAATCATTCAGGGCATTGCGAGACATTTGCAGGTAAGCTGCCCAACCATCGATTCGTTTATTGAAACTTATGAGGCGAGGATTCAAGAAGTCGCTCGCGCTCACCCGGATCAGGATCTATCCGAAGCATTTGTTGTTCAAACCTTCAATGAAGACATTCGGATGATCTGCACAGGGCTGGCGAACAGCACGGTTTAATTACATCTCAATCTATACAAGTGAACCTGAATTTTACATCATAACGGAGAGTGCAGAACCAATCTGAAGAAGCGAAGCTACAAGCTTTCTGAAAGAAAGCTGCATCGGAAGCCTACGCTGCGCCGTTATCCCCGGATTTTTCCTTTTATATAAGGGAATCAAAAAAAATCTGGGGATAAGAGCGATCGGAAGATGGTACTGCAATCGGAGTAGCACGATGTAACATTTTCTAAGTGAACTTATATATATCTTTCATGATCAGGAGGAAATGTTGTGAAAAAGGGTAGTGCTTTGGGTTTAATGTTGCTGTTATTGTCAGTCATTACCGCGCTCGCAGGATGTGGGCAGGATAAGGGGACAACAACAGAGTCTGCGAATAACGAGGTCAAGTCCGAACTCATTTATGCATCCGCCAAGGATATTAATGATATGAATCCTCATTTATACACCGGTTCCATGCCCGCACAAGGGATGGTTTACGAATCCTTGGTTGAAAACACGGTCGATGGAATCAAGCCATTACTGGCAGAATCATGGGATATTGCCGAAGACGGGAAAACGTATAGGTTCCATTTGCGAAAGGGTGTGAAATTCCATGATGGTGAACCGTTTAACGCGGAGGCGGTCAAACAAAATATTGATGCGGTTCAGGCGAATGCTGAAAAACATGCCTGGATTAAGCTCTCCACCAAAATCGCAAGTACAAAAGTCATGGATGAATACACATTTGAACTGGTGCTTTCCGAGCCCTATTATCCAGCTCTGGTGGAGCTGTCCATGACGAGACCGTATGTATTTATATCACCCAAAGATTTTACGAATGGTGGCACAAAGGATGGGGTAAGCGGCTATCACGGTACAGGGCCCTACAAGCTGACAGGACATAAAATCGATGAGAATGCGACATTTGAAGCCAATGAAGAATACTGGGGCGGCGCACCTAAGATCCATAAAATCACGTCCAAGGTTCTCCCGGCAGGCGAAACGACATTACTGGCATTACAGAAGGGCGAAATCAACTTTATATTCACCGATGATCGGGGTGCGGACAGCATTGATGTTGAAGCCATGAACCAGTTGGCTGACTCGGGTGATTTTCAAGTGGTCCGAAGTGAAGCGATGAATACGAATATGATCGTAGCCAATAGCAGCAAAGTGGATAACCCTGTCCATGAAAAGGCTGTTCGTGAAGCGATATGGGTTGCCATTGATCGGGAAACGATCAGCAATAACATTTTTAACGGAACTCAGACCGTAGCGGACACCTTATTCTCTTCAAACGTTAACTATGCCCATGTTGAATTGAAGAAGCGAGAGTATAATCCCGAGACTGCAAATGAGCTTTTGGAAAAGGCAGGTTGGACACTAACAAACGGTAAGTCAGTAAGAATAAAGAATGGTCAGCCATTAGCTCTGACATTGTATTATGACAGCAATTCATCCTCTCAAAAAACACAAGCGGAATTGATCCAACATGCTTTAAAAGGATTGGGCATTCAGTTGGAGATTGTTGGTGAGGAATCCACTTCCATCGCGAACAGAAGGGCAACCGGGGAATATGATCTGCTGTTTAATCAAACCTGGGGGCTGGCGTACGATCCACAGAGCACCATTTCAGCGTTTACCTCGGATTCCGCCTATAAACATACAACAAGCGGCATAGCCCAGGCGGATGAACTATATAAGAAAATTGATGAAGTCATGGTCTCTACAGATGAGGAATCCCGCCAATCCCTGTACGCCGACATTATGAAAATGGTTCATGATGAAGCGGTGTTTATTCCGATTACCAATGGGCGGGTTACTGTCGTGGCTCCCCAAAATCTGGACGGAATCACATTCAAACAGACTCAATATGAATTGCCATTTGAGCAAATGAAATTTAAATAGAGCGGGGATGGATATGGGAAGTTATATAGTCAAACGGATATTACTCGCCATACCCCTGCTGTTCGTCATTTCATTGATAACGTTTGTTCTCATTAACCTTTCGCCCCTGGACCCCGCCGTAGTTGTATTACAGGCACAGGAGGTTCCACAGATCACGGATGAATTAATCGCCCAAACGAATGAAGCATTGGGGTTCGATAGACCATTCATCATTCAGTATGTGAATTGGTTAATTGCCTGCATGCAGTTGGATTTTGGCAGCTCGTATGTATCCGGTGAACCGGTGTGGTCCCTAATTGGTCCTGCATTCCTGAACACATTAAAATTAACGCTGGTATCATCGGTGTTCATTATTGGATTCTCCATCCTGTTGGGTGTGATCTGTGCCATGAGAGAAGGGAAAGCCGTTGATAAATCGGTCAGAGGGCTCTCGTTTATCCTGACCGCAATGCCATCTTATTGGCTCGCAGCCATCATGATCTGGACTTTTTCCGTCAAGCTGGACTTGCTGCCTACGAGCGGAATGGATTCGTTGAAGAGTTATATTCTGCCGGTGATTGTGATTACGGTGAGTTATACAGGCATTTATTTTAGAACGGTTCGGAGTTCGATGCTAAGCAACATGAATGAGGATTACGTGCTTTATGGAAGGGCAAGCGGCTTAAGTGAGCGGAAGGTTACCCTGCATATTTTACGTAATTCGCTGCAAGTAGCGGTATCCATATTTTGCATGGCGATTCCCATCGTGCTAGGCAGCACGGTTGTGATTGAAAATGTGTTTGCCTGGCCGGGACTTGGGAGGTTGAGCGTGCGGTCCATCCTCAATCGGGATTTCCCGATGATTCAGGCGTATGTTCTTATTTTGGCCGTAACCTTTGTGCTGTTTAATACGATTTCTGACGTGATCAATGCGGCGATGAATCCCCGATTAAGAAAGGATCTCTGATGCGATTATTACGAAATTTGAGCAAAGACAAGTTTGCGATGACATCGCTTGTTGTTATTGTGATCATTGTTGCCATGGGCATATTTGCCCCATTGTGCGCACCCCATGACCCGGAGGAAGTGAATATGAAGCTTCGATATGCTACCTCCTCCTGGAGTTATTGGTTAGGAAATGATCATTTGGGCAGATGTGTGTTATCCAGACTCATTTATGGAATTCGTCCCAGCGTGCTATGGGTATTGGTAGCCTTGATGATATCTGTTCTGGTCGGAGCTGTCGTCGGATTTATCGCAGGGTACTTCAAGGGGAAGACAGATGCCTGGATCATGAGACTTTGTGATGTGATGCTGTCTTTCCCAGGATACGTCATGACACTGGCGGTGGTTGGTATTTTGGGTGCGGGACTTGAACATATTCTGATCGCGTTTGTAGTCATGAAATGGGCATGGTTTGCCCGCGTCATTCGCACATCCGTGATGCAGTTCTCCGAGATGGAGTATGTGAAATTCGCCAAAGCCTCTGGCATTGGCAGCTTCAAAATTATAACCAAGCATATTGTTCCGGTAACATTTGCCGATGTTGCGGTGATTGCCAGTGGTTCCATGTGTTCGATGATGCTGCAGATCTCAGGACTCTCCTTTCTGGGTTTGGGAATCCAGGCCCCTCATGCCGAATGGGGGATGATGTTGAATGAGACAAGGGAAGTCATGTTCTCCAGACCGGAGTTAATGCTTGCACCTGGACTAGCCATTGTGATTGTCGTATCGGCCTTTAATTTTTTATCGGATGCGCTTCAGGTCGCTTTGGACCCCAAATTAATGACTTCCCAAGGTAAGCTTCGTAAGAAAGAGGTGGGAAAGGCCGTTTATGAATATCGTAGAGGTTAAACATTTGAAGATCTGGGACGCCAATACGGACAAGGTCATTATTTATAACAGTTCATTTCAGGTCAAACAAGGAAGCTGTCTGGCCATTGTCGGAGAAAGTGGAAGTGGCAAGTCCGTCACATGCAGGTCCATTATGCGTTTGAATAAACCCTGGCTTCGCCAATCCGGAACGATTCTCTTCAAAGGCGAGGACATAAACCAGCTTTCTGAACAAGCGATGAGACGAAGAAGAGGCAAAAACCTGTGCATGATTCTGCAAAATGGCATGAGCGCATTTGACCCTTCTTGTGTAATCGGTGTGCAGATCCGGGAGACGCTACAGACGCATTTCGACTGGAATAACAAAGAAAGCGAACGGAAAATCATTAGCGCCATGGAAAGCGTCATGTTAAAGAATCCACAGGAAATCCTGAATCAATATCCACATCAGCTATCCGGTGGCATGTTGCAGCGCATTATGATTGCATTGGCACTTGTGCTGGAGCCGGATCTGATCATTGCGGATGAACCCACAACGGCGCTGGATACGATCTCTCAATATGAAGTGGTTGAACAATTGATTCGACTGCGCGAGCGAATGGGTTGTTCCATGCTGTTTATATCCCATGACCTCGGTGTGGTCCAGAAGATTGCAGATGAAGTGATGGTCATGAAAGACGGTGCCATTGTCGAAAGTGGGCATATTCGTTCTGTTTTTACGAAGCCGAAGCATGACTATACGCAATTTTTGGTTTCCACCCGGTTGGAGCTGAGCAACCATTTCAGGAAATTGATGCAGGGAGGGGATGCAGATGCTCAAGGTGGATGGGATCGAAAAGTCCTATAAACAAGGCGGATTATTCTCCAAACAAAGACAGAAGATATTGAAAAAAGTTGCATTTGAATGCCAGCATGGCGAATGTCTCGGCATCATCGGTGAAAGTGGGAGTGGCAAGTCTACGCTGGGACGTTTGATTCTGGGCATCGAGAAGCCTGATCGCGGGCGTATTTTATTTGAGGGGGAAAACGTAAATGATCGCCGCGTGAGAAGGGGCAGCATCAGTGCCGTATTTCAAAATTATACGTCCTCCATTAATCCATTTCTCACGGTGGAGGAAGCCATTATGGAGCCTTTGAAGGCTCAAAAAAAAGTGGAGCCGGGTATGCAAATCAAGGTGGATACGCTGCTGCATCAAGTGGGATTAGACTCGTCCTACAGGCTCAAATATCCGCATGAACTATCCGGTGGAGAGGCTCAGAGAGTATGTATTGCGAGAGCCATATCGACTGAACCCCGATGCATTGTATTCGATGAAGCCATCAGTTCTCTGGACGTGTCTGTGCAGATTCAGGTGCTGCGATTGTTAAAAGAATTGAAGCAATTCTATCAGATGAGCTACGTGTTCATTACGCATGATATTCAGGCGGCAGCCTATATTTGCGACAGAGTTATTATTTTCAGGGACGGTCAGATTGAGGAAATGGTGCCTATTGAGCAGCTGAAGCATGTTCAGTCCGATTACGCGAGGAGAATATTAACCTATTTAATTACGTTTCAGGGGGAGGATCAGGGATGAGTGGAGCGATGTCATGGCCGTTTCTACGTTTGTACATCCTGGTTCTTCTGTATTTTAGTGCAAATGCAATTCTTAATGTCATTATTCCTTTACAGGGTGAATCCTTGGGGGCGAGCAGTACAACCATCGGGCTGATTATGGGGGCTTATATGTTCACGACCATGTTTTTCAGGCCCTGGGCAGGTCATATCATTCAAAAGCGCGGACCGATCAAAGTCCTTCGTTTTATTCTGATTATCAATGGTTTTGCCCTTATTCTATACACGTTTACAGGGCTTGGAGGTTATTTGGTCGCTCGTATTTTACAGGGGGTATCCACTGCTTTCTTTTCCATGGCGCTGCAGATTGGCATTATTGATGCCCTGCCGGAGAAAGACCGTTCCCAGGGCATTTCCTATTATTCGTTGTTCAGTTATATTCCAGGCATTGTGGGGCCTGTCTTGGCGCTAGGGATCTGGCAGACAGGCGGCATGGACTATTTTACGGTTGTGCTCATCAGTATTGCCATCTGTACAGGTGTCTTTGGGTATACCGCCAAGATGGACAAGAGTCAAGAGCAGCATGCTGCTGAAAATTCATCGGAGAAGAACGTAAGCATGTTTCAATCCTTCCGTCAGTTGGTGCACAATCCATTTTTGTTTAGATGCAGTGTACTGATGCTAAGTGCTTCCGTTGTGTTTGGTGCCATCACAACCTTTATTCCCCTGTACACAAGACAATTGCCAAGCGGCAATGCGGGTGTTTATCTGATGCTACAGGCAGGAACTGTTGTGCTCGCCCGGATGTTGTTACGTAAAAAAATCCCCTCCGATGGCAAATGGCATGCACCTTTTATCATGGGAACGATGCTGCTGTTGGCAATAGCCGCACTATGTGTAAGCTGGGCAATCACAGAAGGAGCTGCCCTTTTGTATGTAGGAGCCATCTTGACGGGTATCGCTCAATCCATTCTCTATCCAACGTTAACCACCTATTTATCCTTTGTGCTACCGCAGTTGAATCGGAATGTGTTAATCGGTTTATTCATTGCGACAGCAGATCTGGGCGTATCTCTGGGTGGTGTGTTGATGGGGCCGCTCGCTGATCTATCCTCCTATTCGTTTATGTATATGATTTGTGCTATCTTAGGGGCGGTCATGATAGCTTTTGCCTATGAACGAAGAAAACCAGTCACAGATGTGTCTGCGATCGCGCGCGAAAAGCAAAAATGATTTGACAACATCCTTCAACAGGATTATAGTCATTGTTGTTAATCGTAATAATTACTATTAAGGTCATAGGGATACGGACCACACCATAAGGAGTAGATACACATGACACAAAAGCAGGTTCCGGTAACTGTTCTTAGCGGTTACCTCGGTTCAGGTAAAACAACCGTTCTTAATCACGTACTGCACAATCGGCAGGGGGTCAAGGTCGCCGTCATCGTTAATGACATGAGTGAGGTCAACATCGATGCCGCTCTGGTTAAGGGTGAGGCGACATTGTCACGCACCGAAGAAAAGCTGGTGGAGCTGTCCAATGGCTGCATCTGCTGCACTTTGCGGGATGATCTGATGCAGGAGATTGAGAAGCTGGTGAATGAAGGCAGGTTTGATTATATCCTGATTGAATCCACAGGCATTAGTGAACCTGTGCCGGTAGCGCAGACCTTTACATATGCCGACGAGGAGTCGGGTATTGATCTGACAAGTCTGGCGAAGCTGGATTGTCTGGTAACCGTCGTGGATGCCCATCGATTCTGGCATGATTTTGCCTCAGGGCAGAGCCTGCTGGATCGGAACCAGGCCACAGGTGAGGAAGATACCCGCGATGTTGTGGACCTGCTGATTGATCAGATCGAGACTTGTGATGTTCTGCTGCTGAACAAATGTGATCTGGTCGATGACGTGGAGCTGAACAAGCTTGAAGGTGTCATCCGCAAACTGCAGCCTAACGCCAAAATCATTCGGACTGTGAACGGTCAAGTCAACCCGTCTGAAATTTTGAATACAGGTCTCTTCAACTTTGAGAAAGCAAGCATGTCTGCCGGATGGATTCAGGAACTGGAGAAGGAATCACATACACCGGAGACCGAGGAATACGGTATTGGCTCTTTCGTGTATCGTCGTCGGAAACCATTTCATCCTTCTCGTCTGGCTGAATTCATGAGCTACTGGCCAGAAGAAGTGGTGCGTGCCAAAGGGCTGGTGTGGCTCGCGGCTGAAGGGGATGTGGCTGCAAGTCTGAGTCAGGCGGGATCGTCGATTCAGTTTGGCCCTGCCGGACATTGGGTTGCGGCATTACCGGAAGCGGACAAGGAAGAGATTTTGCGTACGGAGCCAGATGTACTGGAAAAGTGGGATGCGCAGTGGGGAGACCGTCAGACCGAGCTGGTCATGATCGGGATTGAAATGGAGCGCGCCATCATTGAAGACGAACTTGACCAATGTCTGCTCAGTGATGAAGAAATGCAGGCCGACTGGGGGAAGTTCGAGAATCCTCTGCCTTGGCCAGTTGAAGTCGTATAAAAAATAAATTCATAAAGGAGCTGTAAACCATGGCCAAAAAATCAAAAGTGGTACGTGAAAAACAACGTCAGGCAACCGTAGCCAAATATGCGGAGCTGCGCCGGGAACTGAAAGAAAAAGGGGATTATGAAGCGCTGCAGAAACTGCCCCGCAATGCTTCTCCGACCCGATTGAAAAATCGCTGTGAACTGACAGGCCGCCCGAGAGGATATTTACGCAAGTTCAAGGTATCGCGAATTGTGTTCCGCGAGCTGGCTCATCAAGGGCAAATTCCGGGCGTCACGAAGTCGAGCTGGTAAGACACATGCATGATCCATTTGATTATGATTGTGTGATTGTGGGAGGGGGGCCAGCCGGAATCGGCATGGCCTCTGTCCTGCAGGATCTGGGAATGCCTCGTTTTACCGTGCTGGAACGCAGTGAGGTGGGGGCAACTTTTCTGGCGTGGCCGGAGGAAATGCGTCTCATCACCCCTTCGTTCACAAGCAATGCCTATGGCATGATGGATCTGAACGCCGTGGCTTTGAATACGTCTCCGGCGTACACACTGGGAACAGAACACCCGACAGGGTTGGAGTATGCGAAGTATTTGCAGGTGGTGAGCCAGTTCAAGAAATTGCCTGTGCAAACGGGAGTAGATGTTTCGGAGGTTATTCCGGAGGAGAAAGGCTTCAAGGTCGTGACATCCAATGGACAACTGCGGACACGTTATGTTATCTGGGCAGCAGGTGAATTTCAATATCCGAGACTGGACTTGTTTCCTGGGGCTGAGTATGGTGTGCACAGCAGTTTATTTTCCAGCTGGACGGCGGTTCAAGGAGAAGAATGTGTCATCGTTGGTGGCTATGAGAGCGGTGTGGATGCAGCTATTCACCTGAGTAAACTGGGGAAAAACGTAACGATAATCGACCGAAACGGACGAGGACTCGCCAAGGGCAGCAGTGATCCCAGTGTGGAACTAAGCCCCTATACGAAGGATCGCCTGCGCGCGGCGATGATGGATAAGCGATTACACCTGATGCAAGGTTATGAGGTCAAGTGGATTGAACCGGATGAACCGGGCGGTTATGTTCTCTATTGCGAGAACGATTCCGGAGAGTCCCGCTTGCTTAAGACGGGTCAGGCTCCTATTCTGGCGACCGGGTTCCGCAGCAGTTTGCAATTGATTGAGAATCTCGTCGAGCGCAACAAGGAAGGTCAGCTGCAGTTGGGAGCGGCGGATGAGTCGACGATTGCCCCCGGACTGTTCATTACCGGACCACAGGTCATGCATGGTCAACTCCAATTTTGCTTCATTTATAAATTCAGACAGCGCTTTGCAGTTGTGGCCCAGGCCATGGGCGAGAGAATGGGGTTGGATCTGGCTCCACTGGAAACCTATCACAAAGAAGGCATGTTTCTTGATGATCTGACCTGCTGCGGTGAAGATTGCACATGCTGAATTCGGTTCTGAATCAACCTGATGAACTTCGTAAAGTGGTGCTGGTTGGCTTCGAATCCGCGGGCAAATCGGCTCTGTTTCGAGGACTTACAGGCAGAGATACGGGCGAGGAGTCCAATGTTCGGGGCTCCACGGTGACCGTCCGCAGAGCGGAGCTGCTTGCGCACCAGCTTGAACTGCTCGATACACCTGGAATCCGGATGAAGGATGACAGTGTCACGACCATGCTGACGTTAAAACAGCTCGCAGCCGGTGATACAGTAATCTTGGTCATCCGCGGCACAAATGTGGTGCGGGAACTGCCTTTACTGCTCGGTATGCTGGATGTCACAGGCAAAAATGCTGTATTGGTGCTTACGTTTGCCGACAAATGTGGTCCCGGATTATCGGATCAGGCTGACTATTACCGTAAAGGTCTGGGCATTTCCGTCCTGCCGCTCAATACAAGGGAAATGGATGGAAACGCCCAAGATCTGATATGCCGGGCGATTGTTGCCGCCAGACCCATGAAGAGGCATCCGGAGCTCACATCACCTCCTGAATCCTCTGTGATCGAACCGCAGACTACGATGTTTGAGCACACGGTTTGGGGACGTTTTGTGGCTTTGGCTGCATTGGTATTATTATTTGCAGCACCAGTGTATGTGGCCAATCTGTTCTCCGGCTGGATACAGCCGCTCGCAGATGACTGGATTCTTGAACCGCTCTATCGCATGACTGCGGGATTATGGAATCCGCTGCAGGCGATAATGCTTGGAGATTACGGCATAATTAGTCTGGGCTTGTATTCGTTTATATGGGCATTTCCGGTCGTATTCCTGATTGGGGTCAGTGTGGCGGTGACGGAAGAAAGTGGACTGAAAGACCGGATAACCGACTCGCTGGATGGGTGGATGCGCAAAATCGGCATGAACGGCAAGGATCTGATTCCGGTCCTCAGTGGTTTTGGATGCAATGTCGTAGCTGTGTTCCAGAGCCGTACCTGCAGCTCCTGTACACGAAAGGCCTGTGTTTCAATGATCTCCTTCGGTTCTGCATGCAGCTACCAGATTGGAGCTTCTCTATCCATATTCAGTTCTGGCGGCAAGCCGTGGCTGTTCTTTCCTTATATGCTTGTACTGGTACTTGCGGGCGCAATTCATACACGTCTGTGGAATCGATATCGACTGGATGACACGCTCCCGTTACATGCTAACCGTACATTTCTGCAAAAGCCATCATGGCGCTCTGTAAGCTGGCGCGTTCGGTCTGTCATGAAACAGTTTCTCGTGCAGGCGATGCCTATTTTCATTGGTATTTGTGTGGTGGCCACACTGCTGGAGCAGACGGGGTTGCTGTCTGTCCTGACTGGGGCGTTGACGCCGGCACTTGCGATCTTTCATCTGCCGGGCGATGCCGCGGGCGGTATGTTGTTTTCCATTTTGCGAAAAGACGGGTTATTGGTGCTGAATCAGAATCAGGGTTCCTTCGTTGAGGACTTAAGCGGCGGGTAGCTGTTTATTCTTGTGTACCTTGCCTCCACGTTCACGGCATGTCTGGTGACGATGTGGACCATTCGCAAGGAGTTGGGAGCGGCATTTGCCATACAACTGACAGGCAGACAGCTGATAACATCACTGGGCAGTGCATTTGTACTGGCGTGGCTGTGGAACTGGATTGCATAACGATGTTGATGAAAGGGTGAGATCTCTATGCTGGACTCGTTTACCATTCGGAGAATTCAATCGGTGATGAACGGTTATATCCATGAGAAGGTCCCGGCACCACTGCGCACCATGGTGAAATTAACGTATGAGATGAATGACAATGAACTGATTTTGACCGAAGAGAGGCCCGCTGAAGAACGATATCAGTGGGACAAACTGCATATTGCCCGATTTTACTGGGAAGAGAATCAGTGGAAGGTATATGCCAAAGACGAACACAGCAGCTGGAATATGGTAGACGTTATCAAGCCTTGTCTGGATTTTGAAGATCTGCTGGAGCAGGTTGAGCGGGACGAAGCAGGTCTGTTCTGGCGCTGAATGCGCTGTTTTTAACGCAAATATGTGCTGGAGGGAGGGTTTGCAATGCAAAAGGTACAACAGAATAACAGGATTAGCCGAGTAGTGAACGATTCTTTTATCATGCCGGATAAAGCCGAGCGCTTGCGGTTATTCGGCTCTGTTGATCCGATACAGGGAGATAAGCCTGTACGGAAAGAAGAGATGCAAGATTTGCAGAATAGCAAAAATGATTTTCTATTTGAGCTGCAGCAAGTCGGTATTGATCAGGTGAAGTATCCTCTGGATGTCATTTCGGCCAAAGATCCCGTTCGATTGTCCAGCATCGGAACGTTCCGGCTGACGACTTCGCTGGATCGCGAATCGAAAGGCATTAACATGAGCCGCTTGATGGAGCAGCTTCAGCATAGTCGCGGTGAAGGGCTAAGTGACCGGATTCCGGATCTGATTGCGTTAACGCAGCAGATGGCTGAACAGATGAATCAACCTAAGGCAGAGCTGAAAGTGACCTATCCGTGGTTCTACGAACGAACCGCGCCCGTAACCGGTTTGTCTGGACTCAATCATTCTTTGGCTACGGTTCATGTGATCTGGGAAGCTGGAAAATCCCCTGTTCTGAGAACAGGTTTACATATACAGGTCACGACGTTATGCCCATGTTCGAAGGAGATCAGCGAATATAGCGCGCACAACCAGCGGGGGTTATTGCGTATCGAGGTACAAGCCAACCCGGGAGACGCGCTGCCGGGCTATTGGAAGGAAGAGCTGCTGAATGTGGCCGAATCCAATGCAAGCAGCTGTCTTTATCCCATACTCAAAAGGCCTGATGAAAAACGGGTCACAGAACGTGCATATGAGAACCCGCGATTTGTGGAAGATATCGTCCGACTGGTGGCGGCAGATCTGTATGAGAAGCACTGGGTTAATAAATTTAAGGTAGACTGCAAAAATGAAGAGTCCATTCATCAGCATGATGCCGTAGCTCGAATCGCATATGACAAGTCGAGATAACGATAGTATGAGGGCTAAGGAATTCATTTCATTTTATATCACATTACAAAATGAAGAGTAAATAGAAGAACACCGTCAGAGCTTCAGCGGCGGTTCTTCTGTTTTTTTTGCGATTCTATGAGCGACCCTATGAGCGATCCAGGTACCATTACGCTAGACTTCATACAAAATTTCACCCGTTCGGGATACATCATATCCTTCAAATGATTGCAGTTCCTGCCTGAATTCCGGTGATTGCAGAATGCGCAGTACCGATTCGATCCACGCTTCGTTCCCTTGTTTCTTCAGCATCACCAGATCATAACGTTCCTGAACAAGTGGAATAAAATCAACCTGACCGACAAGTCGTGCGGCCTTTTCGCTGCCGATTCCTACATCGGCTTCACCGGAACTGACCTTGGCAGCTACACCCATATGACTGGTTTCTTCCACGTCATACCCAATCAGATGTGAAGTAGCGATACCATGCAGACGCAATTGTTCATCCAGCAATACACGTGCACCCGAACCTTTCTCCCGGTTAGCCAATCGCAGCTCAGGCTGCTTCAGATCTGTCCAGTTCTGCAAGCCGCGCGGATTACCACGTTGAACGTACAGCCCGGCAGGTCGTGTCAGCAGATTCACGACGACATACGACCAGCCAATCAGGATTTTGCGAATGTAGGGCAGATTATACTCTCCTGTATCTCCATCCAGCAGATGGGTGCTGACCAGATCGGATTCCCCGCGGTACATGGAGATCAAGCCGTCGAGACTGCCCATGAACGAACGTAGCGGACGAATATCCCGTGTTTGTTTTTCCATATATCGCATGAGAATATCGAGGCTAACATCTTGTCCCGTAATGACCAGATGACGGGCCGAATGCGCTGACGAAGGGTTGCTCGTCATGGAGCTTGAAGCTGCGAATGTCTCTCTGGATAGAGGCGTAGCACTTGCAGCGGAATGAACGGTATGATTGGTCGGATCACTTCCCGTCCCGGAATAAGATTCAGCGGGGGGAACTGAATCCACAGCGGCCCGGTGCGCTGGCGATTGAAGCTGCTTGGAGCGCTGTTTATAAGCCTCCAGATCGGTGGCGTCAACTCGCATTTGTTTGCCGACGCGATAAGCGACGAGGTCTCCCTTTTTGATTAGATCGTAGACTGTCAGTTTTGATATTTTGAGTAGCTTGGATATTTCTTCGGTGGTATAGGATTGCTCCTCCGTCATCAGTGAAGATCCTCCTTCAAGGTACAGATCATAACTATATAACCTCAACTAATGGATATTTACACTGGCACTCCAATGACAGAACAATCTTCCGATCGCTGTTATCCCCAGATTTCTTTGATCCCTTTATCAAAAGGGGAAATCCGGGGTTAAAGGCGAACGCTTCGCTTCTTCAGATTATTTCTGTCCTCTCCGTTATGGTGTAAATGTTAGTTGAACATATATATTTAGATTTTAAACTATATTCGTTCATCAACGCTCATCGTCCCGGATAAACGCTGGGGTCTCTTGTACTATACCATTAACAGCCAGAGGGGATAAACTCGCCCACCACAATTCAGCTATCGATGTTTTGGCTTTTCAACGAGTGCGCCAAAGACTACCTTCCTATTTCAATGATCTTATGTATAATGAAATATAATTAATTATATCTAGTTATAACTAAACATAACATCGGGGGAGAAGTAGATGAAGAAGAGTATTGGATATGTGTTGGGGAGTATGTCACTTGGACTGGCTCTTGTATTAGCTGGTTGCGGTGCAAGTACGGACAGTAAAGATACATCCACAGCAATGGAACAAACCGGTTCAACACCAGCGACATCAGGTGAGAGTTCAACGGCTGGGGCAACAGATCCTCAGGAAAAGGTGGAGCTAACGATCTCAGCGGCAGCCAGTCTCACGGATGCCATGAAGGAAATTGAAACGAATTTTGAAGCCGCGAATCCCAATGTAGAGCTTAACTTCAACTTTGGCGCATCCGGTGCATTGCAACAGCAGATTGAACAAGGCGCGCCAGCAGATGTTTTTGTATCAGCTGCGACCAAAAATATGAACGCGCTCGTGGATGAGAAATTGATTGCATCCGGTGATCAGAAGAATTTGCTGCAAAACTCATTGGTAGCCATTATTCCAGCGGATAGTTCAGATACCGTATCAAGCGAGAAGGATCTGACGGCGGATTCCATCAAGACCGTAGCGATTGGAATACCGGAAAGTGTGCCTGCTGGAACCTATGCGAAGGAAGCATTGACCAATGCCAAACTATGGGATCAGTTGGAGGGTAAGCTTGTACAAGGCAAGGATGTCAGACAAGTTCTGCAATATGTAGAAACAGGCAATGCGGACGCGGGGTTTGTATACAAAACGGATGCACTCACTTCTGATCAGGTGAAAATTGCTTTTGAAGTGGACAAAAACAGCTATACACCAGCCAATTATCCAGTAGGGATTATTGAAGGTACGAAGCACCGGACAGAAGCTGAACAATTCTACACGTATTTGCAAACGCCTGAAGTGCTTGATGTATTTGCCAAGTACGGGTTCTCCATTCCGGAATGAATGTGAGCGCAATAGACTGGGCGGTATTCTGGCCACCGGTTCGTCTATCCCTTCAAGTTGCGCTGTTGTCCAGTGTGATCGCAGCAGTGTTTGGCATCGCTGTGGCCTGGAAGATGTCGCGTACCTCGTTCCGTGGCAAAATTGTTCTGGAAACGGCATTTATGCTTCCGCTCGTGCTTCCGCCGACCGTGGTCGGATTTATATTGCTCGTGTTACTGGGGCGTAAAAGCCTGCTCGGACAGTGGATTGAAGCCATCTTCTCCGCACCTGTCATTTTCTCTTGGTGGGCTGCCGTGATTGCCTCGGTGGTGGTTGCTTTCCCATTGGTATATCAGACGATGAAATCCGGCTTTAGCGGGATTGATCGGGATCTGGAAGATGCAGGCCGCTCCATCGGCGCGAATGAATGGCAGGTATTTCGTTATATCTCACTTCCGCTTGCAGGGAGAGCGTTGATGACAGCTTTCATCCTGGGTTTCGCCCGTGCACTGGGGGAATTCGGGGCCACGCTCATGATCGCAGGTAATATTCCGGGCAAAACGCAAACTGTACCCACTGCAATCTATGTTGCTGTGGATTCGGGCAATCAGACGATGGCCTGGATGTGGACCGGCTCTATTATTATCATTTCGTTTATCATGCTGCTCTTAACCCGACAGCCGCGCGACGGGAAGGCATGACTTGTGCTATTTAAAGTGAAAGTGATAAGGATTAGCATACAAAAACCCGCTTAAAGGAATCATTCCTTGGAGCGGGTTTTCATTTACACACGTCGCATATAACGTATATCATGTATGTTTACGTTCATCCAGCCGATTTTTGTTCAGCCTGTTTGAACAGAAGGTGTCTTATAACGGGCAGGGTCGAGCGTTTTGATCATAAATACAATCTCTTCCTGCCGATCAGGTGTCTGTACCGTTTTATGATAAAAAGGTTCATATCCCCGCCGTTCATACATGGGAGCAAGCCACGGATGGCGGGTCGCTGTTGCCAGAAATACGGCAGGGGCATCAAGCTTTTGCAGAATGATATGTTGCTCCACCCAATCTAGTAGTTTGGAGCCATAGCCCTGGCTTTTATGGGCCGGACTTACCGCGAACCAACGGATGAAAGGATAGGGGCTGATGGCTTGCCGCTGTAGATCCTCGGCTCGATCAAGGGTAACCGTGGCAATGATTTCTCCCCCTTTTTCAAGAATATAGCATTCATGCTGTACAATATTATTTTGGATGACTTCCAGTGTAGCGTGTCCGGCTGGAAAAGGAATGTTCAGGGCCCGAATTGTCTCATAGGCATCAACGGTAACAGCCTGCAATTGTTCGGCATCTTCAAGCGTAGCCAATCGGTATTGTTCGGTCATAGTCGATCAATCCCTTCTATGAAAATTAACTATTCCAACCTGTTAAGTTGGTTTAATATTTTGGTGTTATTTTATCATGAATTTCATAGTTGGAATATAATTCTCGAATCAAATCTGTCTATAAGTCCATCGAAAGCTTCTATATGTAAAAATGACAAAACTTTTTCCAATTTTACTCGTTTCAGGACTCGCCTAAACCATGCTCTATCCTGTAAAATAGAACTAACTGATTCCAGCCAAGAACTGAAATAAGGAGAGACGACTAATGAATACGAAACCTGATTGCGGTATATCGTTGCAAATCGACGACTATCTGGATCTTTTGCATTTTGCCATCCAAATCGAGGATCAGGAATGGCAGCAGTCCCTTATCCACCAGCTCAAAATATTTCAGCCGGAAGCGGAGCAGCGCACACCTGAAGAAGAATTATGGATGAGATTTGATTATATCAACAGTAAACTGACAGGTCTCTGCCACCAGATTCACGCAGCCCATTCAACGGATGAACGCAAGAAGTTTGAAGAACGAATCGGACTGTTGCAACTGCAGCGTATAGAAGTAGCTCGTAAAATTAAATGGGCTAGTCGCAGATAGATGCGTATTAGAATTTAATGTGATCTGCAATTGAAGAAGCGATCCCCAACCCCGTTGGAGGAGCGCTTCTTTTGGTTTACTTTTGGATCAGAATTGGTGAAGCATAGAGAAGTTCTATAACGTTATCAGGATGTCCTATTAGCATATATATTGCCTGGGCATGACATCCAGTGCTATTCTTTGTTCAACCTAATTCCGACTATACAAGTGTGAATGGTTAGTTAAATCAAAGATGAGGAATGGGAGTACACATCATATTGGCTGAAATGACAGCCTGTGGAGGAGATCGGGAATGGTTAATCAATGGGGGATTCAGAAATTTCGGACAGCATTGCTGTTCATTACTATGTTGGCGGTACTGGCGGGTTGCAGTTCAGGCAATGCATCGAATGAATCGGATTCCGCATCTGCGTCCGGTCAAGATAAAGTAAAGAAGATCATTGTGGGTACAGGCACTCAATTCCCGAATGTTTGCTTTATTGATGAAAATGGCAAGCTGACGGGATACGATGTAGAACTGATCCGCGAGATTGATAAACGATTGCCAGAATATGAATTTGAGTTCAGTACAATGGAATTCAAAAATCTGCTGCTCAGTCTTGAAACGAAAAAAATAGACCTGATCGCTCACCAGATGGAAGTGAATGAAGAGAGACAGGCCAAGTTCCTTTTCAATGACGAGGCATATAACATTTTTCCTAATAAAATCGTTGTAAGCGAGAAAAACCAGGATGTAAAATCCATCGAAGATCTGAAAGGTAAAAAACTGATTGTCGGCGCTACGAGTAACGCCGCTGTACTGGCTGAGAAATGGAATGCAGCGAACGGGAACGCCATCGATATTGTGTATTCGGGAGCAGGGGAAGATTCGAATACCCAGATCAAAACAGGCCGGGTGGATGCGACGATCAGCACGCAGTTTGCCATCGATTATCAAAATAAAGTAGTAGATGCACAGTTAAAAACTGTCGGCGAGGCACTGTCCAACTCCAAAGTGTATTTTATTCTAAACAAGGATGAGGAAGAACTCAAAACAAAAATTGATGAAGCGCTCAAATCAATCAAGGAAGATGGAACATTGAGCAAATTGAGCACAGAGTGGCTGGGAGCCGATTACACGGTTGAGGAATAGTTCGTTGAGAAAGGTGAGCGACGGTTATGGGTAAATCATTCGATCTGTCATTGGTTCTGGATTTCGTCCCTGAACTGCTGCGATATTTGCATATTACACTGATTGTACTGAGTGGTTCCATTGTGCTCGGTTTGGTGGGCGGTGTGCTTCTGGCGGTTCCGAGGTTATACCGGATTCCGGTGCTGAGCCAGCTCGCGACCCTGTACATCTCTTTCATGCGGGGTACACCGATTCTCATCAAGTTGTTTCTGGTCTATTACGGATTACCTGAATTGCTCAAACCTTTAGGAGTCGATCTGTCCAGGACCGATCCGTTGGTATTTGTCATCGTAACTTATGCGTTAAGTGATGCAGCGTCCTTTGCCGAGATCTTTCGCGGAGCTGTACGCAGTGTGGACAAGGGTCAGACGGAAGCGGCTTATGCCGCGGGCTTGACCACGTTTCAGTCGTTTCGGCGGATTGTGGTTCCGCAGGCACTCATTGTTGCTTTTCCGAATATGGCGAATACGTTGATTGGCTCGTTAAAGGATACGTCACTTGCTTTTTCGATTGGGGTCATGGACATGGTGGGCAGGGGGCAAACGCTGATCTCGGCTACATCGCATGCTCTTGAAGTATATATCAGTCTGTCGGTTGTCTACTATGTTATCGTACTGGTACTTGAAAAAGGATTTGCCGTCGCTGAACGCAGACTTCAGCGTCACGAACGTAAGAAAGAAGTACGTGGGCCAGCGGTAAGAGCTGAACGCCTGAAACGAATAGCGGGGTGAGCGAATGTCTATTGATTTCAACTTTATCTACACGTCTTTTTTCCAGATTTTAAAGGCACTGCCACTGACACTCGTCATTACGATTGTACCGTTGATCGCAGGCTTTGGCGTTGGTCTGGTCACTGCTTTAATTCGAATCTATAAAGTTCCCTGGGTCTACCGAATCGCTGATTTCTATGTCTCGTTTTTCCGGGGGACACCGATGCTGATGCACTTGTTTCTAATCTATTACGGGATTCCGCTGATCATTGACAAGCTTGCAGCCCGGTACGGCTGGGCCTTTCAGTCGTCTTCCATTCCGATTTTGGTGTTTGTGTTATTCGCCTTTTCGTTAACTGCGGGAGCTTATATGTCTGAGATTATCCGTTCCGGGATTCTGGCGGTGGATACCGGGCAGATGGAGGCTGCACATGCCGTTGGTATGAGTACCTCCCAAGCGTTGAGACGTATTATTTTACCTCAGGCGGTTGGTGCGGTTCTGCCGAATCTGTGCAGCATGTTTGTTGGTTTCCTGCATGGATCAACACTTGCGTTTACCGTGTCACAGATGGATATTCTCGGCAAAGCGGATGTGGTGGCTTCAGTCAGTCTGAAATTTCTGGAGGCTTTCATTGCTGCCGCATTGATCTATTGGGGTCTGACGGTGATTGCCGAACGGATTACAGCTTTGCTTGAACGCAGAGTTGCCGTGTACAGCAAAGGAGGGGTGTCATGATATCACTGACGAATATACACAAATCTTTTGGTCAACAGGAAGTGTTGAAAGGTATTGATCTGACTGTGGAGCAGGGGGATGTTGTTGCCATTCTTGGACCGAGTGGGTCTGGCAAAACGACATTGCTGCGCTGTGTGAATTTTCTCGAACGTGCCGATGAGGGCAAGGTACAGATCAGCGGATTAACCGTAGACTGCAAGCATGCCCGCAAACATGACATTGTGCAGTTGCGGCGAAAAACGGCGATGGTGTTCCAGCATTATAACCTGTTCAAACACAAAACGGTGCTGGATAACGTAACGGAAGGGTTAATCATCGCCCAGAAAATGTCTAAAGCAGATGCTCGTGAACGAGCCTTGCGTGTCCTTGAACAAGTGGGTCTGTCCGCCAAAATTAATGAGTATCCCAGTATGCTGTCAGGTGGACAACAGCAGCGGGTTGGCATTGCTCGGGCGCTAGCACTGAATCCAGAAGTGATTCTGTTCGATGAGCCTACCTCGGCACTTGACCCGGAACTTGTAGGTGAAGTGCTGTCGGTCATTCGATCGATTGCCCAGGAAGGCATCACCATGATTGTTGTCACCCATGAAATGGGTTTTGCCCGTGAGGTGGCGAATCGAGTTGTATTCATGGATGGGGGTTCCGTAGTCGAGGAAGGCACACCGGAGGAAGTATTTGTGCGGCCCAAACAGGAACGCACTCGCCAATTCCTTAGCCGATACTCATCCGATTGGAGTTATGTCATCTGACGATATAGGCGCAAGCTGGAGTAACTGACGATCCCGGCCCGGCATATGCTGTAGCAGGCAAATGCTGATAGGCCGGGTTTTTCTATGGGTGAAGCAGGCCGTGACGGTAAGGAGGAGGACCATGCAGAGCAAAATCGATGAAATACTCACACATATTGCACATTCTCACCAGCAGCTTGCGCGTGTACTGGATGCCAAACGTCAAGTCGCTGTGCGCATGTCTGAAATCATCAATCATTTGCCGGATATTGAACCGGAGCTTGATGGCGTTGACGGTCTGTTGGACAGCTCGGGACAAATCAACAAAAGCATCATCTCCTATTTGGGAGGCCTGGCAGATCTGGAAGAAGCCGTAGCCGAAACGCTGACCCAGGTGATGCGGGAAATGGCGGATCAAGAGGAAGAATAAGCCCGGAAGGCGGGTGAATGGACATGAGCAGAGAACAAAGTCTCATACTGATGCTGGACGCAGCAGCCAAGATGCAGTGGAATATTGCCCTGATTTTGGAGGCGAAGGCGATTGAAGCTGAGAAGGTAAGGAACTGGGCCTTAAATCATTTGAATGGTGAGGCTTTTCTGACGCATAGCGATCAGGTGGCAGAGCCACTCAAAATGCATGATCAGCTGGTGGAAATACTGGAAGGATTGACTCGAATGGAAACCGGATTATGCAACAATATGAAGGCCATCATGGTACAGAACGATAGTGAAGAAGGCGGCATGGACGGTGGCATGTTTGGCGGCATGGATATGGGGGATCTTGGAAAATGAGTCTGTTGCGGCGTGAGCAGGAAGCGAAACTGTCCCTCATTGAGTCCATTGCACACAGTCAGCAGGCGCTCGCCCGCATTCTGGACAGTGTGGCCAGCGTGTCTGCCCACTCGGAAGTATCCGCCCGCAGTCTGGCCGAGAACATTCGTTTGCTGAGCCGTTATCAAGAAGAGATGTCCCGAATGGTTACGGGGATAAGGCTGGCTCGAATCCAGCATGGGGAGCCTGGTGTGCCATGGCTCAAAGACCCTGGATATGCGATACGCATGGTCCGGAACATACAGGAGGAATGTTGACATGTTAAAGAAGAAAAAAATACGTCTGAGAACCAAAAGAGCTTTGCTTGCTCGAGGGGCCCGTCTGCGTAAAATTCGCAAACTGCGTGCGGTCAAAGGCAAACGTGTATTGCACAAACGTACCCTTAAAGGACGCAGTGCGTGGCTCAAAAAAAAGAAACGTGCGGTACGACGGCACCGGAATGTGAAGCCCGCACAACCGTTCGTCCCGGCTACCCCTACCGATCCGAACCCGGACAGCGCCTACAGCCAGGGGTACAACGAAGCGTACAACGAGGGATTCAACGCGGGTTTCGCCAAGGGATTCGAAGACGGACATCAGTTGGCTTACAAAGCGCAATAACAGAGTAGGTGTGCATGCTCGGATGACTAAAAATGTATGTCTAATGTATAACGATTGCCCGGGGGGACGGATCCCTCCGGGTTATTTGTATCGCCGCAAAAGCGGACATGCCCGTGCAGGCGAATGTGGAGGGCAGACGCCAATTTTGCGCCTTGCAGGACACCCGTCCATGATGCATCTGACCCCGGGGCATATCCTTTAGAGGGAACACCAATCACAGGGAGAATCTGAATGTGGGATCTCCTGAAGGAAGACAGGGTGAAGGATGTGGCAAAACGACGACACAGACCGCCTACAGAAGCGGAGACGGCTTACCGTGGCGGATATGCAGAAGGCCGCAGATTTGGCGGCTGTCAAGCCATGATGGAACGAGTGCAGATGTTTGAGCCGACCGTGCGGAATATGAAAGTGCTGTACATTCCACAAGGATTCGATGCCATCGATGAAGGCGTCATTGGAGCCTTGCAGCAATCTGTTCGTGAATGTGTTGTCGGATCGCCGGCAAACATGCTGCAGGAAGCCAGCGAGCACCGGCCCGATCTGGTGCTCGTCATGAATGGACTGCACGTATTTCCCCCCGATCATCTGGATCAGGTGAATGGAATAAGGGGACTGGGAATTCGAACAGCAGTATGGTTTGTGGATGATCCGTATTTTACCGAAGATACGACAACCATTTGCCAATACTATGATGTCGTGTTCACGCATGAGGAAGCGGCTGTGCCGTTCTATACTGCACATGGAGCGGGTCGGGTAATCTATATGCCGCTGGCAGTGAACCCGGGGATGTTTCAACCAAGGCGTACGGCCCCGCAGCATCAGTATGACATTTGTTTTATCGGTACCGGGTTCTGGAATCGAGTTGCACTGTTCGACGAGCTGGCTCCTTTTCTGGCAGATAAAAAGGTGTTCATTGCCGGCAGCCAGTGGAACCGGCTGAAACGTTCCGACATCCTGGGCCGATTTATCCATGAAGGCTGGATTGATCCGGGAGCGACAGTGGATTATTACAATGGCGCCAAAATCGTGATTAACGTTCATCGGACTTGTGAGAACGGGGAAGACAACCGCAATACGCATCATCTCCAAGGTCACTCCATTAATCCGCGGACGTATGAGATCAGTGCCTGCGGCACGATGCAGATAACGGATGCACGCAATGATCTGCCACGCTACTACCGGCCTGGATATGACATCGAGACCTTTACAACGGCGGATGAACTTCAGCGCAAAATAAAATATTATCTGCACCATGAAGAGGAACGGCGAGCCATAGCTTGGCGTGGCCTGCTTACCACGCTGAACCAGCATACATTCACCCGTCGTATTGCTCAGCTGCTGGAGCACGTGTAAATCTCTTTCTGCAGACAGCAGAATTAGAGAACCCTATCCCAAAAATAAAAGGAGTGGCGGTATGTCTCTCAAACACCGTAAAACGAGAAAGACTCATGCACCTGTGCTCAGTCTGGCTGACCAAGCACGCAAAAACGGGCAACATGCCGGATATGATGCGGGCAAGGAAGAAGGATATTTGCGCGGACGTGCCAACTATATCGTCAATTGTGCACAGGAGCCGTTGCCTTTCCGGCAGCTTCACGTGCTGTATGTATCTTCGGGTAAAGGCTTCCCATATTCCCCACTGGACGAAGCTATCATGGCAACATTACAGGGGATGGTTGCACAGGTAACCCTATCGGATCCGCGTCAACCTGTTTCTGAAATTGCATTGCAAACCCGCCCTGACCTGGTTCTTGTACTGGATGGCATGGATATTCCAATGGAACATCTGGATGCGATTCGCCAAGCAGGTATTCAGACGGCAATTTGGCTCACGGATGATCCGTACTATACGGATATGACGCTTGAGATAGTTCATCATTTCGACCATGTGTTCACATTGGAACTGAACTGTGTCGAGTTGTATCGACAAAACGGATGTCCTTCTGTTCACTACCTGCCCTTTGCTGCATTCACTAATCATTACTTCCCAATCACGACTCCTTCGCCGCTCCACCGGGAAGTCAGCTTTATCGGCTCTGCCTACTGGAACCGGGTGTATTTCTTCAATCCGATCATGGCACAGCTGATGTCACACAATACCGTATTTAATGGCATCTGGTGGGATCGCCTGCCTGACTATGCTGCTTACGGTGAGAAGATTGAACTGGGGCGCTGGATGAGTCCTCAGGAAACGAACGATGTCTATAACGGTACTAAAATTGTCATCAACCTTCATCGCTCCCACGAAGATGATTCCGTCAATAACAACCATGTTAAAATTTCACCCGCCTCCCCGAATCCAAGAACATTTGAAATTGCGGCTTCCACAACTCTTCAATTGACCGATGCACGGGATGATCTGGCACGTTTCTATAAACCAGGTGTGGAAATCGAGACGTACTCTTCCCCTCAGGAACTGCTTGATAAGGTTGAATACTATCTCTCGCATGAGAAAGAGCGTCGTGAGATTGCGCTTCGAGGGCTGGAACGGACATTAAAGGATCACACGTATGGCAAAAGAATCAACGAACTGCTGAGCATTATATTCCCTTAATCCTGTCCGGAAGGAGGTGTGCACAGCACCCTGAATATCGTATTCAGGGTCCGTGCAGCCATGGCAACTAAACCCAAACTCATGTTGTTTTCCCATGTGTGCAACACCCGCAGTATTACGGGAGCGGAGAAGCTGTTGCTTCATTTTATGAGAGAGATGGGTTCCATCTTCGATTGTGTACTCGTGGTTCCTCAGGAAGGAAAGCTTGCCGGACTCGCACGGAGGTTCGATATTCAGGTCAAAGTATGCTTCCTGCCGATGCTTCACGGTGTGTACACACCTTACCGGGGGATTGCAACGGATGCAGAACAGCTTCGGAATAAACCGGCTTATCAGGACGTGGTCTCCCTCATACGGGAGACTGCACCTGATCTGGTCCTAACGAATACCTGTGTTAATGTGATGCCTGCCGTAGCAGCGAAGTCTCTTCAGATTCCGGTGATCTGGAAGATTACCGAAATCATTCAGTTGAATGAACATACAAACGAAGCTGTACAGATGATTGGGCGCTACTCCGATTGGATCATAGGTATATCCGAAAGTGCAGTAGCACCATTCAAACAAGCAGGCATGAGTGACAAGTTGACGGTGATCTCCCCAACCTGGGACCCGGCTTTACCGGACCCGGAGCGATGGGTTCACTTGAGGGAACGCAAACGGAAAGAGCTTGGTTTCAAGTCATCGCAGATCTGTATCGGTTACATCTCTTCCTTCATAAATGATGCCAAAGGTCTGAAACCTTTTGTGGATATGGCTCTGCAATTGTGCGAAACCCACCCACGCTGCCGTTTCTGGATCATTGGTACATCAGCGGACAAAAAGTACTATGACGAATGTATATCACGGGTGAAAAAATCCGGTTATTATCGCAGATTTACCTTTACTCCGTTTGAAGAGAACGTATCTCTGGCCTATACGGCCATGGATATGGTTGTCATTCCGAGCATGGTCAAAGAAGGTTTCGGCATGACCGCACTGGAGGGGCTTTATTTCGCCAAACCGGTTATCGCTTTTGCCCAGGGCGGACTGAAGGAATTGCTGGAATCAGTAGGTAGTGGTGCATTCTTGGCCCCTGCCGGGGATTCCCAAGCGCTTGCGACCCTCGCCACAACTCTGCTGAATGATCCTGAACTGGCTTCCGACACCGGATGGCGTAATCGGACAGAAGCGGAAAAGCTGTATGGTATTGAAACCTACAGGGCAAATCTGCATACGATGGTGACACAGTGGTTGATGCGTTTTCCCGGATGGTTTCCGTACATTCAGCCTCCGAATGGTCCAGTATACGCATGGGGTGAGGGCCGTTTGCGAACTGTGCTGATTCTGGAACCGGCTTCGGTTCGGGCACGATTGTTCCCATTGTCAGTGATCCAGGCGTTGCCACTCTCGCCCTTGCCTCCACTTGCCATAGGTCAGCCTGTTCATGAAGGAATAGAACCTCGTTCCAGCCGCAGAACGGGAAGAACTCGTTACCCACATTCAACTCCACGCCGCAGCAGGGTCCGTGACCGAATGAAACGAGGAACAGGAACAGGTGGGAGGAAGCTGAAGGCAGGTAAAAAGAAGAAACAACGTGTGCGCGTAGTGCAACCGACTGTTCGCAAACGTGCGTCTGGCAAAGTCAAACGAAGCCGGGTTCGCCGGAGATTATCCAATAGACGATGAAGGCAGGGATTACGATGAAGATCATGACGGTGCTGGGGACGCGACCTGAAATTATACGGCTCAGCCTGATCATTTCCAAGCTGGACCAGTACGCGTCCAAACATATTCTGGTACACACGGGACAGAACTTCACGGAAAGCCTCAGCGGTCTTTTCTTCAAGGAAATGGGCTTGCGGGCGCCGGACTACGTCCTTCAGGATGAAGCGGCCTCGTTAGGTCGACAGTTATCCTCAATGTTTACGCAAATGGAAGATTTATTAAATCAGGAGCAGCCGGATAAAGTGCTGCTGCTCGGTGATACGAATAGTGCATTGTGTGCTGTTCTGGCTGAACGGATGGGCATACCCGTCATTCATATGGAAGCAGGCAATCGATGCTTTGACCTGGATGTGCCCGAAGAGAAAAATCGCAGGGTTATCGACGCTATTTCCACCATTAATATGCCGTATACCGAACAGAGTAAGAAACATCTGGTTAATGAAGGGGTGCCTAGTCGCCGAATTGTGCTGACAGGCAACCCGATCTATGAAGTAATGCGTCACTATGACGCACAGGTGAATTCCAGCAAAATACTGAAAAAATTGAAGCTGAAGTCGGGGCAATATTTTTTGGTTACGGCCCATCGGGCGGAGAATGTGGATCACCCTCCTCATTTGCTGGAGATTATGAAAGGCTTGAACCAGGTTGCTGAAGAACATGCTATGCGAGTCATATGCAGCATTCACCCACGCACAGCTATTCGGATTGCCGAGCATCTGCAACTGGAGATGAACCCGCTGGTGGAATTTCACGAACCATTCGGTTTTTTCGACTTCGTGATGCTGGAACGACATGCACGCTGTGCACTTACGGACAGTGGTACCGTACAGGAGGAGTGCTGCATCATGGGTGTGCCTACGGTAACCATGCGTCGCACAACAGAACGACCGGAGACGGTAGATTGCGGCAGCAACGTGGTCTCCGGTCTGGATGCGGAGCGTATTGCGGGTTGTGTGAAAGTGATGACCGAAATGTCAAACGACTGGGATTGCCCCCAAGGCTACAAAGCAACCGATGTATCCAGTAAAGTGGTCAAATTTCTGCTTGGAGGGAAAATGCATGTTTGAAAATAAGCGTATACTCGTGACTGGTGGTACGGGATCATGGGGTTATGAACTTGTGGCTCAACTGCTGCCCCAGCAGCCCAAGGAGATTATCGTATACTCCCGGAATGAGTCCAGCCAAGTGGCGATGAGTCGTGAGTTCGAAGACCCTCGTCTTCATTTTCGTATTGGTGATATTCGAGACAAGGAAGCGTTGACGATTGCCTGTCAGCATGTGGATTATGTATTTCATCTCGCCGCGCTTAAGCATGTTCCGGTGTGCGAAGATCAACCCTACGAAGCACTCAAAACCAATGTGATCGGCACACAGAATGTCATTGAGGCTGCGATCGAAAATAATGTAGAAAAAGTCATTTACATCTCGACCGACAAGGCTGCTAATCCATCCAATTTCTATGGCATGACAAAGGCGATCGGTGAGAAATTAATCGTTTATGCCAATCTGCTTCACAGCAATACACGGTTTGTCACTGTGCGGGGTGGAAATGTACTTGGAACGAACGGCAGTGTTGTGCACCTATTCAAAAATCAGATTCGATCCAAAGGTCAAGTATCCATCACGGATATGAAGATGACTCGCTTTTTTCTCACTCTCAAAGATGCAATCACATTATTGTTCAAAGCTTCGGTGGAAAGTGTGGGCGGCGAGATTTTTGTCATGACGATGCCAACCTGCAAAATCGTGGATCTGGCAGAAGTACTGATTGAGGATTCGGGTGTGGAGAATGTATCCATTGTGGAGCGTGGTACGCGGCCTGGTGAGAAGATTCACGAGATTCTGATGAGTGAATTCGAGAGTATGACAACCGTTGTATATGATGAGCAATACCTGGTGATTCTGCCTACACTCGGCATTCCGGGGCTGAAGGAGCATTATACCAATTGTCCTCCTGTCTCTTTCAGCAGTTTTAGTTCGGAACATCAGCTAATGACCAAACAGGAGATTCGTGACATTCTGCAACGCGGAGGGTTTCTGTCATGAAGCTGCTGATACTTGGGGGGAACGGAATGGCCGGCCATATTTTGGTCGACTATTTCCGCCGTCAAGGCTTGCACAGCGTCTTTTATACGACCCGGGATGTCTCGGACCCTAATGGTCTCCTATTAGATGTAAATGATAGCTTTATGGTTGATCGTCTGGTAGAGGCGGTGCACCCGGATGTCATCGTTAACGCTGTAGGTGTCTTGAACAGCTTTGCAGATGAAGACAAAATTACCGCTTATCATATTAACGGATTTCTGCCGCATCGTTTGCGGCGGGTCGCTGACACGATCGGTGCACGCTTGATTCACATCAGTACAGACTGTGTGTTTAGTGGGGACCGAGGGGCGTACCGAGAGGACGATGTTACCGATGGGACATCTGCCTATGCAATCACGAAAGCACTGGGCGAAGTTCTTGATACTGGGCATCTGACGATCCGCACGTCCATCATTGGACCTGAAATTCGGAAAGGTGGCATCGGCCTGATGCATTGGTTCATGTCCACTACAGGGGAAGTTGGTGGATATACACGTGTCTTCTGGAACGGGGTGACCACTCTTGAACTGGCGAAATGGGTAGATCATTATCTATCGTCACCGGTTAGCGGTCTGATTCATTTGGCTCATCCGAAACCTGTCAGCAAGCATGATCTGCTTCTCCTGTTCCAACAAACATGGAATAAGCAGGATGTTGTTGTGGTACCGGATGATAGCGTAGTGCAGGATCGTACGCTGGTGTCCACACGTGAGGACGTGAAGACAGACCTTCCGGATTATTCTACAATGCTGAAGGAGCTGGCATTATGGATGGAGCAGAGCTGACAGGCAAAAAAGTACTGATCACAGGTGCGTCCGGTTTTACCGGACGGCATGCGGTCGCTTATTTCCGCGCAGCTGGTGCAGTGGTTACAGCGGTGGTCAGGCGAGTCGGAGTGCATTCGTTCGGCGATGGTGTAGCTGCGCATGTCTGTGATCTGAATGATAAACAGCAAGTTCGTCATTTGATTGACGAGGTGAAACCGGACTATGTGCTGCATCTTGCTGGCAAAAATTCCGTACCCGATTCGTGGTCCGATCCATTACTGGTGCTGGAGACCAATGTGATGGCTGTTCTGTATTTGTTGGATGCGCTGAGAGGCTGTCCGGAGGCACGGATCGTTATTGTAGGCTCCCGATTAAAGTATACTCCTGAACCCGGTCGGCCACCGCAACCTCCGCACCCGTATAGTCTCAGCAAAGCATTAGAGGAAATGGTGTCCCTATCGTGGATGTCTCTCTTTGGACAGCAGATTATGCTGGCCGAGCCGGGAAATCTGATCGGGGCAGGTCCTTCAACAGGCATATGTTCGCTGCTGGTACGTCATATTGTTGCCTGTGAACAGGAAGGTAAGACGGAGGCCTTTCGCCTATCCGGGCGGAATAATACCCGTGATTTTCTAGATGTGCGTGACGCCGTCCGGGCGTATGCAACCCTGCTTGTTCAAGGCTCAACGGGCAACGTATATCCGGTTGTATCGGGCACAGAGCGGAGCCTTGGAGAGATTGTGGATACGCTGCTAACCATGACCGAAGCAGAGGTGCCTGTACGCTGGGACGGAGCTTCATCCGGTCCAGACGGGGCTGGAGATCAGGATGAGTTATCGGCACTGCGCAAGTTGGGCTGGCAGCCGCTGGTTCCATTTACCCAATCTCTGCAGGACATTCTGAGAGATGTTCGTACCCAGCAGGGGAGGTCGACTACTTGAATCCGAGAGTGTCCATTGTTATTCCGTTTTACAATTGTCCCTATGTACCTCAAGCCATCCAAAGTGCAATGAACCAGACATATACCGATGTAGAGATCATTATCGTCAACGATGGCTCTACCCGGCATACGGAATTGCTTCAGCCGTATCTTCCCTACATTTATGTTCTTGGCAAAAGTAATGGCGGTACAGCTTCAGCTCTGAATCATGGCATCCGTCATGCCTCCGGGGACTATGTCGCCTGGCTGAGTTCGGATGACCTCTTATATCCGGATAAGATTCGTCATCAGGTCGAATTTATGCAACGTGAGAATGTGCTCATCTCACATACCAACTTTAATTACATTAATGAGCACTCAGCGGTGACCAAGTTAAATGGGGGAGCAGAACCGATGGCCGAACCGGATTGGATGCGCCTCTTCGTATACGGCAATCCGGTGAACGGCTGTACTGTGATGATTCGCAAGGATCTCTTTAGTGGGGTGGGCTTGTTTAATGAACTGTTGCCTTATACGCATGATTTGGATCTATGGATGCGTATTCTGCTGAATGGACATCGTTTTCCATATCTGAACGAGGCGCTTACGGCATATCGACGGCATGGGGGGATGGGGACGTTACGCCATGCGGATGCCATCGGCCGTGAGGCCTCCATGGTATGGTCCCGATATCGGGAACCTTTGTTGCAGCGGATTGCTGCCATGGGGGGATAACGAACTTTGGTGGGGGTTATTTAGGCCGCAAGCGGCCGAATAACACCCTCTTTATTTATATGCATTTCAATCTGAATCTTACTGATGGAAAGCTGCTCTTTGGATTAATGCAAAATGCTCATATACGTAATTTATGAGTCGTTATGCAACAGATGCCTGATACCTTAAGAAGCTATCTTCATATAATAGGGAGAATGGTATTATTCGCGGAGGAAGGGGAGGACCGAATGGAGCCGAAAGTATCGATTGTCATTCCTTTTTATAATTGTGCGTACATCGAGCAGGCTGTTCACAGCGCCATTCACCAGACGTATCCGCATATTGAGGTCATTGTAGTGGATGACGGCTCTACGAAGCATGTGGAGCGGCTTCAACCATTCATGGATCGCATTCACTATATTCGAAAAGAGAATGGTGGAACAGCAACCGCGTTAAACGAGGGAATCAAACAGGCGACAGGTGATTACTTTGTCTGGCTCAGCTCCGATGATGTGATGTTGCTGGACCGGGTAGAGAAGCAACTGAAGTTCATGCTTGACGTCAAAGCTTCGTTCTGTCACGGTGCCTATCATTATGTAGATGCGAACAGCGAATGGATAGACACGGTTAGACCCGAAGTAGGGAGTCGTTTGGAGATGCTTCAGGTGCTGACCGAAGGTTGCCCAATCAACGGTTGCACCGTGATGCTTGAGATGGATGCATTTCGAAAGTTTGGCGTGTTTGACACCCATTTTCGCTACACGCATGACTATGAGATGTGGTTGAGACTGTTTCCGCTCTATGAGCTGTTCTATTACGATGAGCCACTGATGTGTTATCGGGTTCATGAATCAATGGGGACCAAGAAACACTTTGAGGCATTGAAAGCCGAGATGGAACTTGTTCAAGCGAAGCATCGGCCCGTATTACTCAATCTGCTGCAGGTTGGTGGTTACTGGAAGTAGATGTGATACTCCATGGAAACCACGAATGCTAGATAGTGAACCGGAAGAAAAAGAGGATATTCGATTGCCGTAAAGTGATTGCGGCATGAGCGAATATCCTCTTATTTGTTCTGTTTGCAAAGTAACTGACTCTAGTTATTCACAGATGTGAGAATGCGCATGGTTGCCGGATCAGGGAAAACGTACCCTTTGGGCAGCTTTCTCATTAATTCGTTCATTACAGCGTAATCCACCTCGATATGCGTCGTCGATACAGGGGTGGAGAACCAACGATTATATAAATCACTGGGGACGAGTAAAGTCATATCCTCTGACCTCCCAACTGAATAGCTTCATGATAGACATGCAGCGTGCGTAATCCCATTTCCTCCAGTGATCGATGTTGTTCAGCCCATGCTTTGGCTGCTGCACCTACTCTTGCACGGGTGGCATCATCCTGCAGAAGGGCATGTAATAATGCGCTAAGGGATTCTGCATCCTGTGGTGGCACGACCCAGCCGGTATGTTCGGGCTGCACCATCTCAGGCATGCCTGCCGTACCGCTTACAATGACAGGCAATCCGGCGAGCTGAGCCTCTGTAACCGAGAAAGGCTGCGTATCCTGCAAGCTGGGCTGTACATAAATGTCAGCATGGCGTAGGAATGAAGGGATGTTGTCGAGCTTACCCCAGAAAACGATGTCAGCACCTACTCCAAGATCCTTGGCTAGGGAGCGCAAATCCTCCATCAGATTTCCTTCCCCAGCAATCCAGCAGACCCAATCCGAGCGATTCTTCTTTAGACTGGAGAGCGCTTTGATCAGAATATGCACCCCTTTGATGTGCTCCAGTCTGCCTGTAAAGGCGATCACTTTTTTGCCCGCTGTCTTCCTCTGACGGAACTTGACTGCTGCTTGGGCACGGTAGGCCGGAATATCCACAGCATAAGGAATAATTCGAAATTTGGACTCGGGAACATGGAGGTCCGTAAGTGTGCTCTTAATCCAATGGCTGGAGACCAGAATAAGCTGGGATTGTTCAGCACTTCGCTCTTCCAGGGACAGGAAGTAACGTCCACGTGTGGAATGCAAATATTCGGGAAGTGTGAGCTTCGCGTTAGAGTTCTGAGCATCGTAAAAGGCTTCGCGCGCAAGCGCTCCGTGATAACTCGTTACCATGGGTGTGTTGCGGTTTAATATACGTCTCATAGCAACCGCTGCTACCGGGTCCTGCGCATGGATGACATCGTAATGATCAACGCCGAGATAGGCAGCTCCCATTTCAAAGGCATACCTGTTCAATTCATAATAAGCCACGAGAGAATCGGCAGTGAATTGAGGCAAATCTGTCGGGTTAAGTTTGGCTTGAAGCATGGGCCATACCTTATCTTTGGAGAAGGAACGATTGAGATTGCGAATATACACTTCATTTTTGGCTCCGTTGGTGCCCATAATATCCACCTCTACGCCAAGAGCCATCAGCCTGTCGGCCAGCTGTTTCACATATGTCCATATTCCACCCATCTGTGTAAGCTCCCAATAGGTCACGAGCAGAACTCTCATAGGTACCTCCTTTTCACGGCCTGCACAGGTCGATCTTCTATCCTGTTAGTCTATGAAAAAAAGCAGACGAAAGGGTGGGCATTTCCGTTGAATTAATTAAAATGGGTGAATTCAAATAGCAATGGACGAGAGCAGGCATACCATATATAGAGAAGGGTTTAACGCTGCTCTACAGGAGGGATATGCCGTGGCCGCTTATGTGTTGGAGATTCACGAAAATCTGCTGCAAACCGTTGGTCCGGTGAGATATATGGACATTGAATTGGCATACGTGGGGAATGACGATGTGGATATATTTGTCGGGGGAATCAGTTATACGCGCGGGTATCTGTATCGCTATCTTTGTCGGATTGGCGCGGATACGGGGAATCACATTATTCATAATCTCGCGGTCTCATCCGATCCGTGCGAGCTGCGAATCATTAGCAACAATTGTTCACCAAATCATCTGGTTATTCGCATATACTGCAGAAGTGACCAAGGTCAGACCCTGGGTATACTGTCAGAGCATCAGATGATTAAGTTGGCAGATTAGCAAAGTTAACCATAATGAGCATCGATTAACCAAATGGATGGAGCAGGAGAAGACCTGGTCCATTTTTTGGCATACATATGTGATTTGTTATTCAATAAAAAATAGCTTGACAGCAAAGGTATTTTCATTAGAATTAACCTATGCTCAAACAAGAGTTTAAAACGACGGTTTAAAACAAAAGTTTGAAACGTCGTGAATATAAGGCCGACGGAGAGGCGCATATAAAAATAATGCCTTCAGGCCGGAAAAGAGAGTGGAGAGAGTGAAACAACAAACAGCAGTGCCCCAGGACCCGGCGGAGTTCTCGATTAAAACGATTATTCTTCCGCTACTGGCTATTATTGTCGGGATGATTATGGTCATCTTGGACAGCACGGTAGTTAACGTGGCGATTCCGAATCTGGTTCAATATTTTGAGACCGATTTGAAGACCATTCAATGGACGGTTACAGGTTATACGTTGGCCTTGTCAGCCGTTATTCCACTTGCGGGATGGTTGACCGACAGATTCGGTGCCAAAAGAGTATTTCTGTTCACGATCGCGATGTTTACGCTGGGTTCAGTATTATGTTCGATCGCGCAATCTCCTGAACAATTGATTATTTACCGTATCATCCAGGGGCTTGGCGGAGGCATGGTTGCGCCGATTGGTATGGCGATGGTGTTCCGTCTGGCTCCTCCTGAAAGAAGAGGCGCGATCATGGGTATGCTCGGGATTCCCATGCTGTTGGCTCCAGCGCTGGGTCCGGTATTATCGGGCTGGTTCATTGAATCATTCAGCTGGCACTGGATCTTCCTGATCAACCTGCCGATTGGTATTGCCGCTTTTATTCTATGTATCAAATTCCTGCCGGATACGGATCGTGGGCGCACGCCTGCGCTTGATCTGCTCGGTATGATTCTGGCCCCAATCGCATTTTCGATGCTCGCATATGGTGTAAGTGAAGGCGGAACAAGCTGGACGTCTGCAACAACACTGACAGGTGTGATTGTCGGAGGTGTGGCGCTGATCCTGTTTGTTATCGTGGAGCTACGTCACAAAAATCCGCTGTTGGAACTTCGGGTGTTCAAATCATCTGATTTCACGCGGGGTATTATTCTGGCATGGGTATCACAAGTCGCTTTGTTCGGTGCGATGATTTTAATTCCACTTTATCTGCAACAAATCAAAGGCTACACTGCACTGGAAACAGGACTCATTCTGCTCCCGCAGGCGCTGGCTTCAGGTGTAGGTATGCCGCTTGGTGGACGTTTATTTGATAAAATTGGTGCAAGACCACTGGCTTTCGTGGGTCTGGGTATCATCTCGGGTGCACTGTTTATTCTGTCATCGATTACGGCGGAAACGGGCCTTGGCCTGATCATTCTTAGCCTTGTCATGATGGGATTGGGTATGGGTTTCTCCATGATGCCGCTCAATACGCATGTACTGAATGCTGCTCCACGTAAGCTGGTAGGTCGGGTTACGCCGCTTACTGCTGCTGCACAACAAGTGGTTGTGTCCTTTGCAGTTGCTGGTTTGACCGGATTCCTGACCTCTCATATTGCAAGCAATACAGCCGGTGCGACTGATGCTACTGGTGTAGTGAATGGATTAGTAGCTGGTTTTAACGACACCTTCTTCCTGGCAGCGTGCATTGCCCTGTTTGGATGTCTGCTCAGTCTGATCCTGCGCAAACCCAAACGGATGGAGGAAGATTCCCTTCAAACAGGGGATCAACCTGATCCTGCAATGATGATGGGCCACTAATTCTGGTAAGCTGATTTCAAGCAATTCTTTAATGGCAGTTCAGAGAACGTTCTGAACTGCCTTTTTGTTTTGTTTCAAAAGAAGATGCTCAAGGCAGTCATCATTTCCCGAAATGAAGTGGCGTATCGGTCAGGGGAGAAGGAGATAGCCATATGCTGTCTGCCCTGAATACGTATATATTCCCGCTGCTTAATGTTGCACATAAGGTCTATGGCTTCGGATACAGCGGTATTCACGTTGCCGATCGGATAGAATTTCCCTGTTTTGTTATGTGTAATAAAGGAACGTACTCCATCCGAATCAGTACTGAGTACCGGGCAGCCGCAGCTGATGGCTTCGGCAACGGCGTATCCAAAGCCTTCAAGCAGGGATGTGGACAGCATGATTCCCCCCGAAGCTGCAATCATGGAGTAGAATGTTGGCATTTCGGAATGGGGAACATTGATAAAGATGCCAATCCGATCTTCAAGCCCGTACTCCGCAAGCATGTGTCGGAACATGACCTCATCCTCCGGATTAGCCAAGCTTGGATCGTGGAACAGCCATAGTCTGGCTTCTGGAATTCTTTTGATAATCTCGCTGGATATCGTCAAATATTCTCGCCAGTTTTTGTTGTGTTCAAGCCTTCCAACCCATGCAAGTACCGGATAAGGAGGGGTATCCACCGAAACTGGAGCAAAGGTATTGGTGTCCAGCATATTGGGAATGACAAAGCGATGGAGCCATGGGCACATCTGAATGAACAGCCCCAGTAAATGATCCGTTGGAGGAATGACTGCAGCATTGCAGTGGGCTTGCAGATAAGGTACTCCCATCTGAATGGTTTCCAGAGCCTGTTCACGCGTACCAAGTCCCTGTGCTTCATAGATAATGCGTCCTTGATACCCCAGTGCCCTTAATCTGCCCGGCATGGCAATATCGGAGGTAACAATAATGGCATCATACTGATGATGATGTATCAAACTGTGAATTTCCTCATTACTGGAAGCGGTGAAGACCGGCGTGTTGGTATTGTTCTGCATTCCCGAGCCAGGGTACAGATACAATACATGCGCTTCGATGCCATGGCGTTGCAGAACGGCTGTGCGCAATCGGTTTAAAGTATCCACACCGCCGCTTGGAACAAAAAATGTGAATAGTACTTTCACACGGTTCACCCTCTGACTTTTGTGCAGGCGCTCATGCTCCTGTACTGTATGGTACGTTACCCTAGAGTGTAGGGTGTGGGTGTATGAAGTGATGTTCACATTTTAGACACATATTTTTAAGCTCTCTTTTAAGTGACCTTAAGCTGCATTTAGGATACAACACGTAAGATACAAGGAACTTCCCGTGTTGACCATCTGAAGAAAGTAATGATGGCACACGGGTATTTTAACGGGAAAGGATGAATGATGTGCTCGAAGTGAAACAGGTAAGCAAAGTATTTGATGGACGGCGCGGCGTGCATCAACTGGATTTCACAATGGAGCGCGGTGAAATTGTTGGTTTTTTGGGACCGAATGGTGCCGGGAAAACAACAACGATGCGAATGATTACGGGCTATTTGCATCCAACAGCAGGCTCCATTGCAGTGGATGGCATATCGGTGCATGATCAGGGCAGGAGCGTCCGTTCCAAAATCGGATATTTGCCAGAGACACCGCCACTTTACCCGGATATGACGGTACAGTCGTATCTGAAATTCGTCGCTAATCTGAGGGATGTACCGACACGTGAAGTGAAACTGCGGATCAGTGAGATGATCAGCCGGCTGGGTCTTCAAGGTCGCGAAAAGCAATTGGTTCGGGGACTGTCCAAAGGGTACAAGCAGCGTCTGGGACTGGCTGGAGCCATTATTCACAAGCCAGATCTGCTCGTGCTGGATGAACCGACTTCAGGACTAGATCCGAATCAGATTATGGAGATACGGGATCTGATCCGTGAACTGGGTGAGAACCATACAGTACTGCTCAGTACACATATTTTGCCGGAAGTAAGCGCTCTGTGTAATCGGATGTTGATTATTAACCAGGGGCAGCTCGTATTGGATGGTTCACCGCAGCATTTTGGCTCAGCGATGGGGGATCAGTTTAAGGTATCCATTGAAGTGAAGGCAACAGAGCAGCAATTACATAATGTGCTGACACCATGGGAGAAGGTACAGAGCGAAGTCATTCAAGCAGCAGATGGGCAGACATCCAATGGTTCTACGGGTACGGTTAAAATGCTGCTTACCGGCGAATCTCCCGAAGATTTCCGGGAGGAACTATTCTACCTTTTGTCTGGTGCAGGCTTGCCGATCCTGGAGATGAAGAAAGAAAATCTCAGTCTGGAACAGATTTTCTTGAAGCTCACCACAACGGAAACGGAATCCGAAGTGGAACTGGCAACACAGGAGACTGAAACTGATAAAGTGCAGCTCGCCAATCATGCGACAGATGAAGAGGCCAATTTGGGCACGACGTCAGATCTGAAGCAATCGACTAGTTCCGAGAGCGCTTCATCTGATTCCCACACAGGGGAGGGTTCCAAATGAGACGAATGATGGCGGTTTGCAATAAAGAACTGCAGGCATATTTCCTGTCACCGACTTCGTATTTCGCTTTTGCCGTATATGTACTGATGACAAGTTTGCTGTTCTATTCCAGCTTTGTGTATTACCAGCCAAGCATTGTAGATTATCGTCTGGTGCTGGGAGACACGTTATCCATGCTGCTGTTTGTGGTGCCGTTGCTGACGATGCGACTGGTGGCAGAGGAATTCCGGCAGGGAACGGACGAATTGTTGTTGACTTCACCTGCACGGGTGACCGAAATTATTTTCGGTAAATATTTGGCGTCACTCGCCATTCTTGTTGTACTTATTCTGTGCAGTCTCGTTTACCCGTTTATTATGTCCTTCTTTGGTGAACTGGATCTGACATCCGTATGGTTGTCTGCACTGGGTCTCTTTTTCCTGGGCGGAAGCATGATGGCGATTGGATTGTTTGCTTCCACGTTATCTCAGCACCAGATGGTGTCTGCGGTAGCCGGTTTTATTATTTTGCTCGTATTGTGGATGCTTGATTCATTTGCAGGCAATTCCGGATCTGCGTTACAACAATGGCTGGACCCGTTTGCGTTGACGAACCGGTTTGACAGCTTTACGAAGGGTGTACTTAGCGGCCCAGATATATTGTATTACGTGACGCTCTCGGGTGTGTTTCTGCTGTTAAGCATTCAAATTGTGGAACGGAAGCGGTGGAGGTGAGAAGATGAAAAAATGGTTGAGTCATACCAACAGTACCGTGCTGTCTGTAGCGGTGATTGGCATCTTTATTTTGCTGACCCTGTTTCTGAATTCGCTTGGCGGGTTCCAACTGGATCTGACCTCGAATAAACAATATACCTTGTCTGACCAGTCTCTTACCGCGATCAAAAATGTAAAGGAAGACGTCAACATTCTGGTGTTAACCGTCGAAAATGCGAATAATACGGTCTTGAACCGGGAAGTATCGGATATGGTTCAGGAATACACGAAACGCAACAGCAAACTGACGATGAAGCAATATAATCTGACGCAGGAGCCTACGCTGGCCTCCAAATATGGTATCACAGGAAGTTCCATTGTATTAGAGCAGGGCGATCAATATAAAGTCATTGATATCGCCAGTCTGTTTACGGCTGTCGGGGATGGAAGCGATGGATCGTACCAGTTCACAGGTGAGGAAAAGTTGACACAAGCGCTAATGAATCTGTCTTCAACGGAGATGCACAAAATGGTCTTCCTGACAGGACATGAGGAGCTTGGCCTGGATCAACTGACTACGCTGCGCTCATCTTTGGAACAGAATAATATCACGACAGAAGAACTTCAGCTGAATCAGGCAGGTCAGGTTCCAGAAGATGCGGACGTACTCGCAATTATTGGGCCACAGCGGGATATTAGTGATACTGAACTGAAAGCTATTCGGACATATCTGAGTAACGGAGGTAAATTGCTGTTATCCCTCGGTTTTCACGAAGACATGAAGTTGACTTGGAAAAATATCGATGCACTCATGACGGATTATGGTGTGGTGGATGAGCATGCAGTCATGGTGGACAATCAGCAGGCCAGCACCATGGGCCCACTGTGGGTCGTGCCGGAGTATGGCACACATGCCATCACGGATAAACTGTCAGAAAGCAAACTGTATCCGATGTTATCCTTGTCCATTGCTTTGACAAGCAAAGAGCAGGATAAATACACCTTGTCGCCGCTCATTCATTCATCGAATGACAGTTATGGCGAGACGAACATTGCAGGTTTATTGCAAAACGAAACAACCAACGATCCGGATCAGGATGTACAAGGTCCTGTTGAGCTTGGATATGCGGCGGATACAACAGATGGCAAACCGAAGGCTGTAATTCTGGGATCATCCATTTTCATGCAGGACTCGGAAATAGTGAACGGTGGTAACCGAGATTTTATTTTGAATACCGTCAACTATTTAAGTGAAAAAGAAGATGGAGTAACGATTCGGCCACGGGTGCAATCCGGTTATCAAACGGCGTATCTGGATGGTAAACAAGCCAGAACCATTTTCTTCGTGGCGATTGTCGCATTCCCGCTCATCTTTGTTATGATAGGTGTACTCTTATGGTGGAGGCGCAGACGTGTATGAAAAAATGGGTCCCAACGATTTTAGTCTTATTGGTCTTGATTATCGGGTGGGTCTATGCGGCCAGTCAAAATTATTTTCGTGAAGAGGAAGCGGAGAAGGTCAAGTTGCTCGGTATCAAGTCTGCCGATATACAGTCGATCACGATTCATGATAACAATACAGACACATCAGGTGCTTCAAAACCCTCATCTTCACAATTGGAACTAAAGAATGGTGTATGGAGTATGGTGGAACCCAAGGCCTATCCTTTGAATGGGTATACGGTTAGCAGCTGGCTTGATGCCTTAAGTGGTGCGGATCAGGAACTGGTTGTAGAGGAAGAGCCGAAGGATCTCGATAAGTATGGATTGGGTGCTGAAGCAACGCTGCTGGACATCCAACTGAAGGATAACCGTGAGATTAAACTGAGCATCGGTGGCAAATTGCCAGCAGATGACGCTCGTTATGTACGGGTAGACTCCGGACCTGTCGTTGCAGTTCAGACGGAATCCATCAGCAATATAGAATTATCACGGCAGGATCTGCTGGATACGACTCCGTTTAATTTGGATGAATCGAATGTCACTAGGCTGGAATGGGAAGGCGAAGCAGCCACCTGGATGCTCAAATCTTCGTCAGAGGAAGGTGCGGCAGAGCAGACGTGGACGCTTAATGGTGAAGCGATTGAAGCTACAGATGCTGTATCTCTAATTGGAAAAATTAAAAACCTGTCCTCAGCTGACGATGTGCGCAAAGCTTCTGAACTGAAAGGCACCGTGCCACGTTTTACTTTATCCGTTGAGCAGACAGTTAATGGAGAAGCTGTTACCGATGTGTACCGTGCGCTTACTATCCCATCGGAACAGGATCAGATTTGGGTAGTCACACCGGACGGTCAGTGGGCCTATCTGATGGATTCAGCTGGTCTGAAGGAAGCAGAGCAGTTTCCGGATTCGATCAAAAAATCAGAATCAGATGCAACATCTTCTTCGAGTGGAGAAGATGCTGATGCGAATTCCTCATCCACATCCAAGTAAGTGAAGGGCTTCTTCACCATAATAATGAAGGTTCACACTTGAACAGGAAATACGCGGTTATATAGAGCGGTGCTGCACTTTGTGTAAGCATCGCTTTTTTATTTTTTATGTGGAAGAGAAATTGTTTGAGCCCAGATAAAGGAGGCTAATGTTCCATATCCTTTCAGCATATCGCTCTGTACAGAAGAGCATCCTATCCTTGTGACCAAAACCAACATAATTGGAGGATGAGACATGCCAGCAGCCAAAAAGGCGACAGCAATCAGCTTATCTTTGTCTACTGCAATCTTCGTAATGGCCGGATTGACGGGTTGTGGAAACAGCACAAAAGATAACAATCTGCACACCCAAAGTGTTCGTCATGAAGTGAAAGGCATCAACCGTTATGGTGTTGAGTCCAATGGGATGGATGGTATTCGTGCGAAAAGCTATCGGACGCATAACGTCACTGACCTGAAATCAAGTGACGAGCTGGCTAAACGCATTACGGAAATGAAGGAAGTGAAGTCAGCACATGTTATGCTGACCGATCGTAACGCATATGTTGCAGTCCGTTTGACAGATGGTCACACTGGCAAATTGGAAAGCAAGTCTCTGCGTAACGGAACGAGCGGGACAATGCGCACCGAAAGCTACAATCAAGATATGGGTGGGTTGCGTGTACATGGTGGTAATGGAACCATGTCTCCATACAGCACTAGTGGCATAGCTCCAGGATTAAACACAAATGCAGCTACGGATCGCAGCCACATGGGCAATGATCGCAGCATCTATGGAACCATGGGAACCGGATCTTATGGCATGATGCGTGGTCTGACAAACAGTGGCAATGCACGTACAATGACCGATGGTCATTACGGGATGAAAAGTGAAACATCGCGTATTGATAGCACAGATGACAACACACCCGAAGAGATTAAATCCAAAATCTCTGCGAAAATCAAACAATTTGCACCTAACGTCGAGAACGTATACGTATCGGCAAACCCAGACTTTGTCCAGCATGTCGAGGGTTACGCCACTGATATCCGTAACGGTAAACCGGTTAGCGGCATGATTAACACGTTCCAATCGATGGTTGAACGTATTTTCCCAACGAATGCGTTGAACACAAATCACCGTGACGGCGTGCTTGATGACGGTATCATGAATCGTAACAACAACGATGGCATAATGAACCGTACGAATCGGTAATTTAGGTTGAACAATATGCCTTTGCGCTGATGGTCAACATTAGTCGCAGGGGCATGTTTGTTTTAAAAGGAATATTGATAATAACGATTAAGAAGATGATGCATAGTATGCTCGTATGATACTTAGTCCCAATTGACGATTTCAGATTACTACGTTTGTGACCTTCATAGTGATTATTCATTCAAATTGTAATTCACTGCCCATTTTTTTGATAAAACTGAACCAACGCCCTTGACCTTACATAAGATGAGTTGACTGTATCCCCTTAACCTTGTTACACCAACACAACCCAGGCAAGGAGGGGTGAACATTGAAGGGTATCGATCATAAAAGCAAATTTCTGTTGACCCACCGTGAACGCGAAGTATTCGAATTACTGGTTCAGGACAAAACGACGCGTGACATCGCAGGGCAGTTATTCATCAGCGAGAAAACGGTGCGCAACCATATTTCGAATGTGATGCAAAAACTCAATGTTAAGGGTCGTTCGCAAGCAGTTGTAGAGCTGATTAAGCTCGGAGAACTGAAGATCTGACGCGATACTGCACAGTTGATTGAAGCAGCATGAAAGTCTTTTTCTATTCTTCATGATGAAGAATGGGGAAAGACTTTTTTGTTTTAGGTTGGAAAGCAAAAACAAGCGAATTCCTAAAATGAAGGAATTGCTTGTTTTGAATATTCTCAGAAGTCTGGATTCAGAAGCTGCTGATTGCAGTCCGCTATTCTGGTTCGCTCAGATTTTCGATAGCCTAGCCGCTTTGTCTTTTCGCAGCACCACCTGCAGGAACAATGTATTTTTCCTTTTGCAAAAATACCTTCGAACTTGTAGGACCAACCGTATCGTACAGCAAGCTGTTTTTTACGTTGAATAACACGCTTTCTGTGATGCCGGTAATAGCCTTGATTTCTTTGCTGAGATTTCATGGATCATCACGCTCCCTTGGGAAAAGGCTCAGCCCGCAGAAATTCCAAGGGTACAAATTGCTACGGGCAGAGCGTGATGGGAATCACAACCGTAATCATGATCGTGATCGTATATGGCATAAGGGTTCACCTACATATCGTTATTGGAATGCACCTCAATAAAGGATCTCCATTGTTTCTTTGAAAAAGGCTGATAGAAGAGCTGCTCCAATTCACCATATTGTGTTTCATCTAGGTGCAGATAAAGTACTTTTTTCGCAATTTTGGCAGCAGGTTGGAAGGAAGATTTTGTACCGCCAGTTTTACGTTTGATTGGAATATGAAACAGCAGCAAGTCTGCGAGGTTATTCCAACCTTCCCAGCTCAGTCGCGCTCCACGCTTCCAGTCGATAGCATAGAGGATATAGTATTTACGAGCTTCGGTCTGTGTTATGGCAATAATCCAGGTGGAAGGAATCATTTTTTGACGTTGTCGTCGATTCATCGAGTGTACTCCTTCCTTAGAAATGAAATGTCCACATTCACTTCAAGGTTTATCTCCAATATAAGCGGAATCCCATTCCTTAATCAAGAAGATCCCTTTTAAAAATTTCATCATACATCCCGTGAATACATGGTTAAAATCCTCTTGATTTGCAACAGCGTATTGATTAAAATGAAAATATAAAAATAATTTTCTTTATTTATACTAAATTAATAAAAATAATTTTCATAAAAGGAGAACACATGGCAGCCATACTACATGCGTTGCAGCAAGAGCTGAATGAACTTCCGTCTCAGGAACGACGAATTGCAGAGGTGATTTTACAGTCCCCATCTGATATTCCTGGCTGGACCATTAACCATCTTGCACAGCAAAGCGGTACAAGTGCGGCTACGGTAACCCGCTTTTGCAAATCATTCCATTTCAAAGGTTTTCCTGATTTCAAAATGAAGCTGGCCGCAGAATTGTCCCATTCCACCAATGAAACAGCATATCAGGATATCGTGGCAGGTAATCCTTTGTCCAAAATTGTGGAAGCCATTGAAGCCAATCATCTTGCATCCATTGCGGACACCACCCGTTTGCTGGATCTAGGAAGGCTGGAGCATGCAGTTCAGTTACTATGTCATGCCCGTCGTATTGATCTATACGGTGTCGCAACCTCTTCCATTGTTACACAGGATTTCTACCAGAAACTTGTGCGGATCGGCAAAAGCTGCACTGCCTTCTCGGATTCACATATGCAAATTACGTCGGCTTCTTCACTGGGTGAGGGAGATGTGGCGATGGCGGTATCTTATTCGGGGGAAACGCCGGAGACGATCGATGCCTTGCATTGTGCCCAACAGGCGGGAGCTTCTACCATTTCACTGACATCCTATGGCAATAACAAACTTGCGGCAGTGTCGGATATTCCGCTCTTTACGTCTTCATTGGAAGAAGGAATGAGACGGGGGGATATGGCTTCACGTATTGCACTGCTGCATGTCGTCGATATTCTGTTCACGGGCATGGTTAGTGCCGACTTTGACCGTTTTATCCCCAAATTGGAACAATCGTATCACAATGTACAGTCTTATCGAGTTCAACATAACGGAGGTGCCTAAGAAGATGAATATACGTATTTTTGAAAATGAAGAAGATTTGAACGCAACGGGTGCAGGTGTGATTGCCAGTTTGCTACAGACGAAACCCCGGGCTGTACTGGGGCTTGCGACTGGCAGTTCTCCTGTGGGTATCTATAAACAGCTTATTGCTTTGTATCAAAAAGGTCTGGTTAGCTTTGCGCAGGCATCTTCCTTCAATCTGGATGAATATGTCGGTCTTCCTGTAGAACATCGCGAAAGCTACCGCAGCTTTATGAATGAACAATTGTTTTCCCATATTGATATCGATCTCGCCAGAACACAAGTGCCGAATGGACAGGCTTCGGATTTGGGTGAGGAATGTATTTCCTATGAACAACGCATTGATGATCGTGGGCCTGTAGATCTGCAGCTGTTGGGTATTGGACATAATGGTCACATTGGCTTCAATGAACCCGGAACCGAACTCACAGGACGAACACATGTGGTGGATCTCAAAGAAGAGACAAGAAAAGCAAACGCACGCTTTTTTAATCATATTGATGAAGTTCCGACTCAGGCCATCACGATGGGTGTAGGTACGATTTTAAAAGCCAAACAAATCTTGCTGATCGCCCGTGGTGAGGAGAAAGCCGAAATTATTCGTGAAGCCTTTATGGGGCCGATTACAACACAATGTCCCGCTTCGTTGCTGCAATGTCATCCCAATGTGGTGGTATTGCTGGACCGTGCTGCCGGGAGGTTGGTGAAATGAGCCTAGAACATACGGAGAAACATGAACAAGAGAGTGAAAAAACCATCTCCCTTCTTCGAGGTAAAATTGTATTGCCCGATGGTGTAATGGAGGATGGTGTACTTGTCTGGACGGATGGGAAAATCCTTTATGCTGGCGCACCCGAGGGATTATCTGAACAGATTCGCCGTGAAGCCGTATCTGTACCTGTTTCCAAGCATGGCGTCATTGTGCCTGGATTTATAGATATCCACGTACATGGTGGTAATGGAGAAGATTTTATGGACGCAAGTAAGGAAGTGTTGGATAAAATCACTTCATTCCACAGCACACAGGGAACTACTGCAATGCTCGCAACGTCCATGACAGCGCCCAAAGACAGTCTCGATCGGGTATTGTCTGAAGTGGACAGCTATCGTTCCGGTGACATGCCTTTTGCACAGTTGGAAGGTGTACATCTGGAAGGTCCGTTTTTCAGTCCTAAGTGGCCTGGCGCACAAAATCCGGATCATATCGTATTGCCTAATGTTTCCTGGCTCGAAGCTTGGGAAAAACAATATCCGGGCCTGATCCGTCAAGTTACCTTGGCGCCGGAACGTGAGGGAGCGCTGGAGGTCATTTCGTGGTTGCGCGAGCAGCGTATTACAGCGGCATTAGGGCATACGGATGCGACCTATGAAGAAGTACAGCTTGCGGTCGAGGCCGGGTTGCACCATGCCGTGCATACATTCAATGCGATGACACCGCTCCATCACCGGAATCCCGGAGCTGCCGGAGCAGTGCTCAGTGATTCCCGCATCAGTGCAGAGGTCATTGCAGACGGTATCCATGTACACCCAGCGGCGATGTCTATTTTGGCTCAACTGAAAGAACAAGCAGATCAGCTTGTGTTAATCACAGACGCGATGTCTGCTGCCGGGCTGGATGATGGTGAATACAAAATTGGCGATCTGCCTGTGATTGTTACGGAAGGTGTGGCACGTTTGAAAGACGGAGGCGCACTGGCAGGAAGCACGCTCACGATGATTCGTGGTTTCCGCTATCTGGTACAGGAAGTAGGCTTGAGTCTGAATGCAGCTTCACGCGCAGCCAGCCTGACGCCGGCACGTCTGCTCGGTATTGATCACCGCACGGGTTCCTTTGCTAAAGGCAAACAGGCGGACGTCGTTTTGCTGAATGTTGATTTGAAAATTGAGGAAGTGTGGGTGAAGGGCAGACGAATCGGCGGTTAATTCTACATCTGTAGTGTTGTCGTGTGCCTCAACAGGCAATAGCTTGCGTAATGTGTTAAAATAGATCTCAAAAAAGCCGGGATCTGCGGATCACGCATTACGGAGGCGTGAAACATGGAACGTAACGCTATGCTCGAATTCGACCCGTTCATCACAGAGCTGGCGGAAAAGCTGCACGTACACGGATATTATGCCTTTTATGGCGAGCACTACAATGAGACCGATATGGAGCAGTACCGTAGACACCTGTTCACCTCATTCAGCAATATCGTATGGGTGGAGCTGGATGCACGCAAAAAGTATATGATTGTGGATCATCGTGGACGCAACACGGTTATGAAATTAATCGATGGTATGCTGAACACCCGTAGAACGCTGCGGGCCAATCTGGCGATGGCTGGTACGGACACCTCCGAAGTCCAGCAGGAAATCACGCACATGATGCAGCTTGTGCACATGTTAAATTTCACAACCTTCCGCTCATAGGTGGAGGATACAGGATTAAAATCTAGAGGATGTCTCCGGAAGTTTGTATACTTCTTCTAGTCACAACGCTAACGAATCTGTCGCACCAATTATAAAAGGGGCGTGCCGTCATGAATATAGACGGCACACCCCTTTTATCTATCTATATATCTACCTACTATCCTTCATTTGTAAAGTAGGTTCAATCTTAAAATAAGTCATGGAAAAGCTGCAAAGTAGTGAAGGAGACGAAATCGATTCTGAAGAAGCGAAGCGTTCGCCTTTATCCCCGGATTTCACCTTTGTCAAAAGGGAATCAAAGAAATCCGGGGATAACAGCGATCGAAAGAACGATTCGTATCCGTAACGGCCACTTCGCACGCTGACCAGCACTTATTTTTGAAATGAACTAAACTTTACAAACTCTTCAAAAACTGAACAATCGTCAACAACCCTTTATCAAAGTTCTCCAGGTTGAAATGCTCATTCGGTGCATGCAGATTCTCATCTGGCAAACCGAAGCCCATCATAACAGCCGGAATACCAAGCACGCGTGAAAGTTTCTCCACGATCGGAATGGAGCCGCCATCTTTCGTAAACAGGGCACGAACGCCGTACACTTGTTCATAGGCATCAGCTGCTTTTTGCAGTACTGGATCAGATGGATCAGTGTTGAACGCAAAGGCTTTCTCAATCTGTTTCACATGTAGCGTTGCGCCTGGTTGAACATGAGCGCGCAGATGTGCTTCGATACGGTCCAGCACCTGCTGTGGATCTTGATCCGCAACAAGGCGGCACGTAATTTTGGCATGAGCTTCCTTCGGAATAACTGTTTTGGTGCCTTCACCTTGGAATCCGCCCCATACGCCATTCAGTTCCAGTGTTGGACGTGCGCCAACACGCTCAACGAACGAGTAACCTTCTTCTCCGTACAATTGCTCCAGTCCGAGGTCTTGACGAAGCTGTTCTTCATTGAAGCCTTGCTTCACGAATTCTTCTCTCATCTCAGGAGAGAGCGGCAGAACGCCATCATAGAATCCGTCTACGCTCACGCGACCTTGCTCATCATGCAGCGAAGCGAGCAGGGATACCAATGCATGCAGTGCGTTCGGTACACCGCCTCCAAATGAACCGGAGTGCAGGTCCGTGTTGGCTGTGTTCAGATCCACTTCGAGTGAGCAAAGACCACGCAGACCTGTGGAGATTGCCGGTTTTCCTTTTTCGAGCAGGGACGTATCCGAGATCAGTACCATGTCTGCATGCAGCTTGTCTGTATTGTCGTTCAGGTAGATCGGCAGGTTCGGGCTGGAGATTTCCTCTTCGCCTTCGATGCAGAATTTCACATTAACGGGAAGTTCCTTGTTTTCGGCAAGCAGAGCTTCAACCGCCTTGATATGTAAGAAAATTTGTCCTTTGTCATCCGTAGCACCACGTGCAAACAGTTTGCCGTCACGAACGGTAGGTTCGAATGGAGGTGTTTCCCACAGGTTAAGCGGGTCGACAGGTTGTACATCATAGTGTCCATAGATCAGTGCGGTTGGTTTGCCGGGTGCATGCAGGTGATCTGCATATACAATCGGATGTCCCGCTGTTGGAATAACCTCTACATTTTCCATACCTGCACGAGTGAGTGCATCTGCAGCCCATTGTGCTGCACGGTTAATATCCTCTTTATGCGTCGAAATGGCTGAAATACTTGGAATGGACAACCATTCATTCAATTCTGCCAGGTGTTTCTCTCTATTTTCTTGAAAATAAGTTTGTTCCTTCATTAAAAGGCCTCCTTCATGTTTTGCTTTACCCTATTGTAATCCATTTTGATGCGTTAATAAAACATTGGTTAAAAAATGATCTGCTACATACCGTTTCATTCCCCTGGAAATTATGCGTATAATACAAGAAACGGATTTCATCCATATATTCTCATGTAAACCATTCCGCAGGGGAGTTGAGGGAGTTCCCATGACAGTCAGACCTTACGCAAACAGGCAGGTGAACGCTAATGGAACCAGTTAGGAAGGGAAGACCCTCCAGCAGACTCACGCGTTGGCCAGGGTTAACCACAGGACGACATAAAGGGCGTTTTTATCGAAATAGTTTGATGCTTATTTTGCTCATTGCCAGCATTCCCGGACTGATTACAGGCATCGTGATGTACCAGTTGGTCGTTGGCCGAATGGAAAATGAATTTAATCAGATGCACCAAAGCCAGATTGAGAACCGGGCGCGCAACGTGGACGACCAACTCGCTTATCTGGAGATGACCTTGTCCCATTGGGCTTTTGAACCCAGGTTTGGCAATGCGCTGCGAACCCTGGATTTTGTGTATTATTTCAACGAAACACAGGAGATCGTCACCACACTGTACGTGCTGCAAGGCTCTCATCCGCTCATCAAATCCGCGCAGCTATATTTACAGGAACCGAAACCGATTTTGTTTAACCGGGATTATAACGAGTTAAAGGATGAAGCGAAAATACAGGCCTACGACCGCTATCTGACGATGGGGAACCATGTGTATTGGACAGACTGGATTGCGAGCCAAAGCAGTGATAAAGCATCTCAAACGAATGATAGTATACTGCATACCGATCCGGGTAATGCACTGGTTCTTGTACATAAGATTCCGGGTGAAAGCATTAATCCATTTGGTGCGCTAATCATTACACTGGATAATGAGAAAGTCGCCAGCTTGTTGAAAACGCTTACTCCCTATGATGAAGGTTTAACGTTTCTCATGGACCAGCAGGGGAATACACTGGTTACCGGTAATCCGGTAACAGGGAAGGCTGACCTTGCTTTTGAGCAGCAGCTTAAAGAAGAAATTGCCCTGAATTCAGATGCGCATTCCTTTCTTTTCAAATATGAGGACGAAACTTATTCGGTGTCCTATGGATCACTGAGTCGAATTGATTCGGACTGGACATATGTCTCCGCAGCTCCGCTGACATCGGTGACCTCGCCGGTGAAGCTCGTGTCCAAAATCATCGTCATTGCAAGTGCCGGCAGTCTTGTCCTGGGGTTGCTATTATCCTGGTTTGCTTCACGCAGAATATATTCTCCCGTAGCAAGGATGCTCCATTTATTGACGCCGGGTAGGAATGAAGCGACAACAGACATCAGACTGGATGAATTCCAGCTGCTGGAACAACAGTGGAACGAATTGACCTCGCAGAGCCTGACCGCCCACCGACAATTGCAGGAGCAGCTTCCCCATTTGCGGGACAGTTTTGTATTACAACTGGTGCAGGGGCATCTGTATGCCTATAATGAGCAGGATCTTCAGCAGCGGATGAGGAATCTTGGGTTTGAGGTGGACGACCAGCAGTTTTTGCTGCTTCAGATGTATTTTACGGGCTATGCCCAGTTGCAGGGGAGATTTGGGAGCCAGGACACGGGGCTGGTTACCTTTGCGGCAGTTAATATCATTGAAGAAGTTGCCAATAATTATTTCAGTCAAATTAGTGTAATGAACTTTCACGACCTGTCTTCAGCCATGCTTGTGATTGCTCCCGAAGAAGAGCCTGTGAAGTCACAAGCATTGTTATGGGGTCAGGAGTTGGTGGAGGTCATTGGTCAGACATTAAAAATGAACGTGACCGTGATGGTGAGCCGCCCGGCTGCTTCTCCTCAGGAATTGCCGGGATTATTCATGGAGATGGAGCAGGCAGTTGCCTATCGCAGCGTGGAAGACGGGAGCCAGATTCTTGATCTGGAGGATGAGCAATGTTTCCGCAGAAAGGAAGAAGCCTCCTACCCATTGGGGCTGGAACGTGAGATCCTTCAGGCGATCAGACTTGGGAAGAAAAATGAGGCTGAGCGTGTACTGGAGCAATTTATGGCAGAGATCACCCGAGCAGGCAGTTCCGAATTCCAGGTGCAGCAGATGATGCTTCAATTGCTGGGAAGTATTCAGCATATGATGCTGCAGACCGGGGTAACGCCTTACAAGCTGTTTGGTGGCTGCAACATGTATGAGCGCTTATCTACGATTCGCGAACCAGCACAAATGATGAAATGGATGATCGGAGAAGTCTTGCTGCCATATGTGCAGGAGATTGAGATGCGATCTCAGGAGCCGCTGAAGCAGGTAGTGGAACGTACGATGTTGTTTATTGATGAGAATTATAGAAAAGAACTTTCCCTGGAAGGCTGTGCAGATGCGGAGCAGATGACTCCTTATGCATTAAGCAAGGCATTCAAGCAAGTATCGGGCATGAATTTCATTGATTATTTAACACGGGTACGAATGGATGCGGCGAAGCAATTGCTGCGTGAGACCACGATGAAAATCAATGATATCGCAGGCGCTGTTGGATACCAGCACAGTTACTTTAACCGAATTTTTAAGAAACAGGAAGGTTTGACGCCGAGCCAGTATCGGGATCAATGGCTGGGTAAATAAATGTTCATAAGACTTCATCATTGACCGGAATCCCGCTTCATGGGACTCCGGTTTTTCATGTTTCACCTCGGAAACAAAGAAGGATAATGCTGCAAAAATGTGCAATAACCTCTGCCAAAATATATCCAAATTGAAGGAGGAATGGCGTTATAGCGGGCTTTCAGACCACTTTACGCAACCATGCAAAAAATGAAGGTTGCCGGAAACAAGGCAGCTGTATAGTCTGAATAACAGATCAATTGATAACGCTTACATTAATAGGGAGGGGAGACATCATGAACGGGAAGACGGACTGGAATGGAAATGGCGCTACAGCAGCTCAAGTGGAAATGGCCGCATTACCGATGAAGCGGGAGTCCAACTGGAAGAGGCAGTTCAAACGAAATAAATGGCTGTACGTGCTTGTGCTTCCCGGATTTTTGTACTTTGTCATTTTTAAATACTTGCCCATGTGGGGGATCGTTATTGCCTTCCAGGACTATCAGCCTTTTCTGGGCATTCGCGACAGTCAATGGGTGGGCATGGAGAACTTTACGAATTTCTTCTCCAATCCGGATTTCTTCCGATTGCTGAGGAATACGCTCGTCCTTGCCCTATATGATCTTATATTCTTTTTCCCGGCACCGATTATCATTGCTTTGTTACTCAATGAAATCCGGGTCGCTTTCTTCAAAAGAACGATTCAGACGCTGGTTTATGTACCTCACTTTGTTTCCATGGTCATTATCGCGAGTATCACTTATGTATTCCTGACTCCGCAAGGTGGGGTACTCTATGACCTGATCTCCTGGATCACAGGCAAACCGATCGATGTATTGGCAAGTCCGGGGTCATTCCGTCCGCTCATTATTGTTCAGATGATGTGGAAAGAGATGGGCTGGGGAACGATTATCTTCCTGGCGGCACTGGCAGGTGTGGATACAGAGCAGTATGAAGCTTCGATTGTGGATGGTGCAGGACGATTACGACGCATGTGGCATATCACGCTTCCAGCGATTCGCACAACCATTGTCATCTTGCTCATTCTCAGGCTGGGGAACTTTCTGGATACCGGTTTTGAACAGATCTATCTGATGACCAACTCGCTGAATCGTGATGTGGCAGATGTATTTGATACGTATGTATACACCGTCGGGATTACGCAAGGTGCATTCAGTTACAGTACCGCGGTTGGGTTATTCAAGTCTGTGGTTGGCATTATTCTGGTGCTGGGCAGCAATAAACTGGCCAAGAAATTCGGGCATCCCGGAATCTATTAAGAGCATGTTCGTCATCCATTGATAAGGAGGAAATCGCCCATGAACAGCCGTCTATACAACAGCCCTGCCGGCAGAGTATTTGATATTTTCAATTACGTCATGCTGGGGATTCTGGGCATATTAACCGTCCTTCCTTTCCTGTATATTATAGGAAATTCATTCGCGACCGAAGCAGAGATTACCGAACGCAGTTTTTTCCTTATTCCAAAGGTGTTTTCATTCAGTGCGTATGAGTATATTTTTTCCTCGTCCACCATCTTCCGCAGTATAGGGGTATCAATATTTGTTACGGTTGCAGGTACATTGGTCAATCTCTTCTTCACGCTGACGATGGCTTACCCGCTGTCCCGAAGTGACTTCTGGGGCCGGAATGTCATGATGAACATGGTGATTTTCTCCATGCTGTTCGGCGGCGGGATGATCCCGACCTATCTCGTCATTCGTGGACTTGGACTTCTGGATTCCTACTGGGCCCTCATGCTTCCTGGCGCGATCAGCGCTTTTAACTTAATTGTTGTCAAAAACTTCTTTCAACAAATGCCTCCAGGGCTGGAGGAAGCGGCCCGCATCGACGGCTGTTCGGATCTAGGGGTACTGTGGCGAATTGTTTTGCCATTATCCAAACCGGTGATTGCCACATTTGCGTTATTCTACGCCGTAGGGCACTGGAATAACTTTTTCTCGGCACTCCTGTACATCTCCGACAGTGACAAATGGCCACTGCAAGTCATGCTGAGACAGATCGTATTGCTCTCGCAAGCCAGTGTCGGAGATATGGCGAACATGGACCCTAATTTTGTACAACCACCAGAGCAGTCGATCAAAATGGCAGTTATCGTCGTAGGTACTATTCCGATTTTGCTGGTTTATCCGTTTTTGCAGAAGCATTTTGCCAAGGGTGTCATGTTAGGTTCAATCAAAGGCTAAAGCCAAGGGGGAGAACGTATGGGACAAAAGACGGGATTCAAAAAAGGTGCATTGCTACTCTCAGCATCATTGGTACTGAGTACGGTTCTGGGGGCTTGCGCCACGGATAAAGCAGGTTCAGGAACAGCTGGGGGAGGCACGGATCAGATCACGATTATGCTTCCGAACTTTGAAGCGGAGAATCCGCCCGATAACAGCCCTGTGATTCAGAAGCTTGAAGAATTGACCAAGGTGGACGTGAATCTGCAATGGGTACCGAGCAGCTCATATGAGGACAAATTCAATATCACGCTGGCCTCGGGCAAGCTGCCAGATGTTATGGTTGTGCTTGGTAAGTCCCCAAGTTTTATTAATGCGGCTCGTACCGGAGCTTTCTGGGAGCTTGGACCTTATTTGAAAGACTATCCGAACCTGAGCCAGATGAATGAAATTATTACTAACAATGCTTCTATCGATGGCAAAACGTATGGTATATACCGCGCACGTGCTTTGGGACGTAACGGTGTCACGATCCGCAAGGATTGGCTAGAAAAGCTCGGTCTGGAAGAGCCAAAGACGATTGACGAGTTCTACAACATATTGAAAGCGTTCACGAAGGATGATCCAGACGGCAACGGTAAAGACGATACCTACGGTCTGGTGGCGAGCAAATTCACGGGCCCTTGGGATAATATGCAGATTTGGTTTGGTGCACCCAACAAATGGGGCGATGATGGTAACGGAGGTTTAATGCCGGCACATGAGACTCCAGAATATATGGAAGCTCTGAAATTTTTCCGCCAAATCTATAGCGAAGGTCTGGTCAACAAGGACTTTGCCGTGATGGATGCAACGAAACTACCTGATCCTTTTGTGAACGGGCAAGCGGGTGTCATGGTGGATGTAGCGGATAACGCACAGCGGATGGATCAGAAGATACTGGAGAAAGATCCGTCAGCGACTGGACATGTGGATGTGCTTCAAGCGATGGAAGGACCAAAGGGATTGCGCGATATGCCAACTTCGGGCTATTCCGGCATGATTGCTATTTCCAAAAGCAGTGTCAAAACGGAAGAAGACCTGAAAAAGGTGCTGAGTTTCCTGGATCAACTGAATGAACCTGAATTGCAGGCGCTGCTAGGGAACGGTCTGGAAGGCAAGCAGTATGAGAAAAAAGAGGGTTACGTCATTCCGACCACTGACAAACTGGCGCTGAGAGATGTACAGGGTCTGAATCAGATCCTCATGTTTATTCCAGAGGACAAAACACTTCGTGTGCAGCAGACCCCTGTTCGCGAAAAGGTTGCACAGGTGCAGAAAGCCAATGAGGAAATCGTCATTGCTAATCCTGGCGAACCACTGATTTCCGATGTGTATGCCCAGAAAGGACCACAGCTGGATAACATCATCAATGATGCCCGTATCAAATTCATCGTGGGGCAAATTGATGAAAAAGGCTTCCAGGATGCTGTTGCATTGTGGAAAAGCAGTGGCGGCGACGACTATGTCAAAGAAGTGAATGAGCTGTACGCTGCACTGAAGTAGTTTGATGTTCCAGAGCCCGGCAGCCTTGCTTGTAGTGCAAAGGTGCAGCCGGGCATTTCCGTATATGCATAATTCAGGACAATTAAAACCATCTTCCTCTTTTTTTGTGAATTATAGCTTCCAGTCTTTGGATTTTGATGTATAATCATTGCAAAACAAACCTATTTGAACTTAAATGAACGTTATCGGTAAATGGACGACCACTCTTGCACATACAGGGAGGAAGCGACATGTGGAACAGGGATGCATTTGAAAATCCCGAGGCGCAGTACCGGGTTCATCCCTTTTGGTTTTGGAATGGGGATATGGAAGAAGGGCAAATCAAACGGCAAATAGCCGAAATGTCTGCACAGGGCGTAGGTGGTTTTTTCATCTGTCCACGTCAGGGGCTAGAGATTCCCTATCTGTCCGAAGCATGGTTTGACAAGGTACGGATTGCAGTGGAAGCGGCGGCCGCCTGCGGCATGCAGGTATGGTTATATGACGAGTATCCCTATCCAAGCGGGATGGCCGGCGGTGAGGTGACACTTGATTTTCCTGAGGCGAAGCAGCGCCAGCTTGTACATCAGCAGATTTGTGTTCATGGCGGAGAAACAGTGGATCATGAGTTGCCGTGGGGTCGATTTTTAGTGGCGAAGGCAATACCCAAGGATGCGCAGGGCAAACGATTGTGGCATGAATCCATTGATTTGCGCAGTAACATCGGCAATATCCAGACGGATCAGGTATATCAGGAGACAGGACTCACGTCGTATAATCGCAAGCGGTTTTTTACATACCGAACGGCCTTTCGCCTGTTATGGAAAGCTCCCGCTGGGGAATGGGACGTGATTATATTTCAGGAAGAAGAGATGGATGATTTCAAATATTACGGCAACTTTGTAGACCCGTGTCACAAAGAAGCGATGAGCCGTTTTATTGAACTGACCCACGAACGGTATAAGGAAGCCGTTGGAGAACAGTTTGAAAGCGTAATCAAAGGCATGTTCTCTGATGAAATTGCGCCGCTTGGGCGTATTCCTTGGTCTCCACAGCTTCCCCGATTTTTTAGCGAACGCTGTGGTTACAGTCTGATCGAGTCCCTACCTGCTCTGCTGCATGGCGATGTCCCAGACGCAGAACGTATCCGGTATGACTATTATCAGTCGCTACATCTGCTGCTCAGAGAGTCGTATCACAAACAGGTACATGACTGGTGTGAAGAGGCAGGGATTCAGTATGCGGCAGAAGTGCCCGGGGTACGGATGACCACGCAGTTGTTCAGTCATATGCCAGGTGGAGATTCTGCACATGAGAAAATCGGACGCCCCTTATCCTGGATTCTGGAACGGTATGGCAAAAAAATGCGCGACAATCCGAAGATGGTCAGCTCGCTTGCCAGACAGCTTGGCCGAAGCCGTAATCTGATTGAGTGTTTCCACAGTGTAGGCTGGTCGATGACCTTACAGGATGCCAAATGGATGATTGACCGGATGGCAGCCATGGGCACCAACTTTTTTAACTTCCACGCCTTTTTCTATACCATCGGCGGACTTGCCAAGCATGATGCACCGCCATCCCAGTTTATACAGAACCCGTATTGGCGTCATTTCCGGCAGCTGGGAGATTACACGGGACGTTTAAGCTATCTGATGAGCACCGGGACTGCGGACATTCGTATTGCTGTGCTTGATCCAACGACTACGTTCTGGAGCCTGATGGGCAATCCGCTTCACGGATTCGAATATGGCGGAGTAGACGAAGCAGAACGGGCGAAGCTGGATCGTCTCACGAACGACTGGATGCGGATCACCTCGCATCTGGTCGAAAACAGACGTGACTATGATCATCTGGACCCCGAGCTGTTAGCGGAAGCTGTGCTGGCCGAGGGCACAATTCAGATTGGTGTTGCACGTTATGAAGTGCTGATTCTTCCGCCGATGCTGAACCTGGAGGCAGCAGCCTGGCAGCAGGTGAAGCAGTTCGTGGAACAGGGGGGAACGGTCATATCGGTAGGCATGGCACCGCATGTAGCCATCCAGCCAGGAAGCCCTGCAGGAAATGAGGCCGCTCAGTTCTTTGGAGCAGGCAACCAGCCGCACGAGGCATATTGGGGCAATACAGACGAAACAGGTCATGACAGCAGCGAATTGATGTGGCAGCAGGGACAGGGAAATGCCTATTTTCTACCTGCTGGAACAGGTCGCGGGGATGACTTCTCCTTGGAACTAATCTCCCTGCTGCTGGATCAGGTACTGCCCGAACCGATCTGTTGGATCATGGAAGAAGAAAGTGCGTCGCTGCTTATGCAGACCCGTCAATTATCGGACGGAGAGTTTATGATCTTTTTGTCCAACCAGGAAGGACAACAACTTGAAGGGCAATTGAAAATGGTAGCCAAGCGGTTATGGACGGATGTGGATCTTTCAGCGGGTACAACCCTGCTGGCGGAACGGCTCAATCTGGAGACAGGACAGCGAGAACTATTACCATTTACCAGCAGTGGTGGTGAGTGGTGCATTTCGCTAAAGCTTGCTCCCTATGAAGCACATGCGGTGAGGCTTACTTTACAACATGCTCAAGAGGCATCAGAGGGGAATCGTTTAGTTACTAAGACTGAGAACGCACCCCATACCATTCAGCTTCCTTCGGAAGGGCCATGGCGTCTGGAAACCGTGCAGTCCAACACACTTCGAATGGGACAGTTCAACGTAACAGCTTCCAATGACAACGGTGTAATTTTTGAACGTAATCATGCTGCAGTCAAACCGTTTATTGACCAGGCGGCTGAATTGTCGGAGAACCATCATCTGCCGCTCCAGTTTAATCAGGTATTTGGTACACCGAAGAAAGCATCCGTTGCCTATCCAATCCAGTGCAAGTATACAACTACATTTGAGCTGAGAACGGCATTGGCAGAATGTCTGTTATTCATGGACAGGGCAGCGATATCAGGTGACTGGACCATGGAAATCAACGGAAAACAGATCGGACCTGATCAATTTGAGCCGATTGAAATTACTGATCACCATAATATTGGCTGCAATATAACAGAATTGTTGCGCAATGGTCTGAATGAAATGACCGTTACCGTACAGGTCACGAGGGATGAAGAAGGTATCGTTGATCCACTGTATCTGCAAGGGCGGTTTGGCGTGGAATTTCATCATGAAGGCATGGTCTCTCTCGTTCGTGAGCCGGATACGTCGAGCCGAATTGGGCCTGAGCCACAGCCGTTTTATCCCCATTTTGCAGGAGAGATGAGTTACAAACGAAGCTTCTGGGTGGATCAGTCTGCTGAAGAGGTTGCGTCCTTTGAACTGGAATTCAATGATTGGCAGGTGCAGGATGTGGTCGAGGTACGGGTGAATGGTCACACTCTGGGCGTTCGATGCTGGTCTCCATATCGCTGGACGGGAGAAGCCTCGTGGCTGCGAGCAGGGGATAACGATATTGAAGTACGAGTTACCAATACACTAATTGAACTGCTGGAAGGTACGTATTTTGACTCGGGCAGCCACAGTTTGCAGGAAGCCGGTCATATATCAGCTGAAGAATAAGCCTCACAAGATAAACGGATTTATTCCTTATGGAGATAGAAGGATAAGCAGTTGAAATGGGAGGAGTAAAAAGATGGGGCATCGTATCCAGTTTGACCGCTACCCGGGTGGCGTGATGAAGGCGTTGACGTTCAGTTATGACGATGGTGTGGTTCATGATCGCAGACTGGTGGAAATTTTCAATCAGCATGGGCTGCGGGGCACATTCAATCTGAATTCCGGTACGCTGAGTAAGCCTGGCCGAATTGAGACGACAGAAGTTGCGAAGTTGTATGCCGGGCATGAAGTGGGTGTGCATACGGTCACCCATCCCACATTGCCCTATGTTCCGGATGAGCTGCTGACCGAAGAGATCATGGAAGATCGGAGATCGCTGGAACAGCTTGTCGGTTATCCGGTAAGAGGTATGGCCTATCCGAATGGCGGTTATGACCGTTCACTCAGCACCAAGCTCGAATGGCTTGGCATCGATTATGCACGCACGGTTGAATCCCATGGCAGGTACACACTGCCTGAGCGGCCGCTTGAATGGCATCCAACCTGCCACCATAACCATGATTTGGCGGCCCATGCCGAACGATTTATCCAGCATACGAAGACAGGTACGCCACTCTTGTTATATGTATGGGGTCACAGCTACGAATTCAATGATAACGACAATTGGCAGATTATAGAGCAGTTTGCTGAGCAGATTGGCGGTCGGGACGACATCTGGTACGCAACGAACATCGAAGTGATTGCATACTGGAAAGCGGTCAAACGTCTGGAGTGTTCAGCAGACCGATCGATTATCCATAACCCATCGGCCATCTCCATCTGGTTTACAGCGGATCAGCAGGTGGTTGAAGTGAAGGCTGGCGAGACATTGCGACTAACCGAACGAATCAAGGTATAGGAAGGGAGCTGACGATCATTCGTTATTTTCATGAGAACGAGGCGATTGCAGGCAAGGTGTATGATTCAATTCCGGATATGTTGACTACCGTGGCACAGCGTTATATTGGGGACCATCCGAGACACTCCTTTCTGTTCCGAGCGTACCATCGTGAAGGCTTCCGAAGACTTGGGGATTATCGTTATGATCTGAATCTGGATGCCAAGTGGAAAGAGGCTCGTGCAGGACAGTATGTGTACGTATGGGGCAAGTTGTGGAGCCAGCAGGAGGCCACGTTAAATACGGGACTGAACTGTTATAGTCCGGTGACGGTCTATGTGAACGGAGAAGAGATTTTCAAATCGGAGCTATTGCAGGAGTTATTTCCCGAGCGAAGAACCCAGATTCCGATTTCCGTGAACTATGGCTGGAACGATGTGTTGCTTTGTTTTGTAAAAACAGAGGTGGGATTCGGCGGGATTTACGGAACAGCCTCATTTAAAAACTTTCCGCTTCACTTCCTCACACCAGGCATGAATCGACAAGGACAGGAGGGCTGGTTGTACTCGGAACCAGTCGATGAACCTTTATCGTCACTCCCTCGTGATGGCATGACTGAAGAAGAAACGGGCCTCTCCTGGTACCCGCGCAGGGACTGGACAGAAGGGGAACAGAACGCTGGAGCTTTCGCCAGAATTTTTGGGACAGAGCAGCCTGCTGTTGCGTACGCATGGTCCAAACTGGATGTCATCCAACCGGGATCGACACCTGTTCTTCTGCAAGGAAAACATGAAGGTGCCCTCACCCTGTACGTTGATGGCAAGGAGATATATTCCGCTGGGCAAAGCGGTAATTTCCGCATTGAACTGCCCCGCCGCTACGGTCCATCTGATCTGGTAGCGAAAGGTGAAACCAAGGCTGGGAGCGAGTTGTGGGGATTTACACTGGAGGATGTGGACGATTCCACTGCAAAAGGCTGGAGACTAAGACCACCTCATCCGGTTGCAGGATGCCCCGATGCGTGGCTGTATACGGGTGGATTTTCCCCAGGCTCTGAACCATCTCCCCAAGACATCGTGGTAACAGATACTGTATTTGATGATGGAGCCCAAGGTGTATACTGGCATGTTGATCTACCTGAAACGAGTGTCCGGCCCTATTTGGAAAATACCCATTATGGCAAATGGAATTATCCACTCGGTGTTACCCTGCTTGGACTTCTTCGGATTGGCCAGGAGTTGGGACGTGACGACTATGTTCAGTATGTGCGGGACCATATCGGCCTGAGTACGTCGTTTGACCGTTATGGTCTATGGGATCGGGAAGGGTACGGCGCCGCGGGAATCAATAATCAGCTGTCTGGAATCGACAGTCTGGATGATTGCGGTTCGTTTGGATCTACTTTGCTGGCAGCGATGGAACTTGGCGACATTCGTGGAGGCAGGGATACCGCAGATCGTATTGCGGGCTATATTACGGATGAACAGGAACGTTTGGACGACGGGGCCTTTTACCGTGTTCGTGGCAGCGGAGAGATGCGCCAGGAAACGATGTGGTGTGATGATCTGTATATGAGCACACCTTTCCTGATGCGGTACGGTCAGTTGACGGGAGATACTTCTTATTGGGAGGATGCCATCAACCAGTTCCTGATGTTTCGCAAATATTTGTATATTCCCGAGCAACAGATCATGTCCCATGTGTATGATTTTGTGCGTGGACGGGCGACGGGCATACCATGGGGACGCGGAAATGGATGGGTTCTGTTTTCGCTAACCGAACTACTGTCGATTCTGCCAAGTGATCACGTCAAACGTCCAGAACTGCTGAGCTTCTACCGGGATTTATGTCAGGGGTATCTGGCGCTGCAAGGTGAAAATGGACTCTGGCATCAGGTGCTGAACCGCCCGGATTCATATGAGGAAACCTCCTGCACGTCGATGTTCATCTACGCTTATGCCCGCGGTATTCGTGAAGGATGGCTGGAGCAGCCACAGGCCTACCTGGATGCGGTGCGCAAAGGATGGGAGGGCATGACCCATCTGTCCATTGATTATAAAGGCAACGTCTACGGTGTATGTCGGGGTTCCGGTTACTCCTTTACCGCACTCTATTACCGGGACGATTTGGGATGGATTCTGAACGATACGCACGGTATCGGCATTGTGCTTCTGGCCGGGATTGAGGCGTATAAAATGAACCAGCAGCTGAGCCAGGCGTCTATCGATTCTTCGGTTGCAGCTGCACAGCGCTAGTACAGCAATCATGAGTTGATCTGCATATAACCTAACTACAAAAAAGCGGCACAGCCTTAATGGCTTACCGCTTTTTTTCATTATAAATGGAAATATTCAATTCAGATTACAAATTTACCGTGTTGTTAAAACAACTCCAATTGCTCCGGACCCTCTTCCTCCTCCGGCTCCGTACGGTCAGGGAAGGGCTTCACGGGCTGCTCCAGCAGCTCCATCATCATCTGTGCATTGGCAGCGGCGTCGCCGCCCGAGTTGTTGTTGAATATCACATACACATCTTTGCTCTGCTCCTGCAATTGCTCCAAATAACCTTTCCACTCCAGCAGCTCTTCCTGGTTGTAGCGATAGAGATAACGGGTCTCGCGCCAATTAGGTGCACCATTCTGATGCCAGCCTGATACATTGCGCCCATGCATACGCACCAACGTCATTTCGGCATCGGTAGCCTCAGGTACGATAGGGATAGATCCTGGCCCCGCTTGAGGTTCATCACAGACGCTGTGAATCCAGCCCTGTTCCTTCAGAAATGCCAGCGTTCGTTCGCGCATGCCCTCTTCATACCAGCTGCGATGACGAAATTCGAGGGCACAAGGGATGCCTTCCATTCTTAGTTTTACTTCACGCAGTTCATTGACGTTGTCCCGATTGCATTCAAACCACGGCGGGTACTGAAACAAGGCCGCTTGCATCTTGCCTGCTTCCATGACAGGCTCCAGGGATTCGCGAAAAGCCTTATACATCTCCGAGGTGCTTGTGAAATAGGGTTTTCCCCGCAGATGTCCTGTCATCCCCTGATAGGCTTTGACGATAAAAGCAAAGGAGTCCGGCGTTTCCGCTGCCCAGCGTGCCATCCGGTCCCGAGGCTGAACGGCGTAGAAGGAACTGTCTACCTCCACGGTCGTAAAATATTGTCCATACAGACGGAGCTTGTCTTTCGCTTTGGTACGGTTCGGGTACAAATCTTCCTGATCTCCCCAGCCCGTAAGTCCAATCCGAATCATAAATAACACCTCCTGCTGCTTCTTCTTATGTTAGCGTTATATTTCAGTCGTCTCATGTACGTCTATGAAGTGAAAAAATGTCATACTGGTTTGTGAACAATCTCTATGTATAGTTAACCGATTCGCGGTGGCCTGACTATGTTTAACATTATATCGTGTGGTTTCCGGCCGTTCAATGTGGACGATCCTTGGAAATTTTTGAGTTTGAAGGATAAAGACGATACAATGGCTAAAAGCTATAGAGATATGATCCGGCTGGTATAACAGCATATTACGGATAGTTGGGCCAGTGACCATGTGGAGGGCGATACGTAATGACGGAATGGTATGAAAAAAGTTTTGGAGAAGACTATCTTCTTGTGTACAAACATCGGGATGTGCAGGGTGCATATCAGGAAGTACATAAAATGATCAATTGGTTAAAACTTGAGCCAAAGTCCAAGGTTCTTGACCTGTGCTGTGGTATGGGGCGACATTCTTTGGCCTTGGCTGATGCTGGTTTCCAGGTGACCGGAATCGATCTGTCTGATGTGCTTCTGCGTGAAGCACGCAATATGGACACCGAACATCGTGTAGAGTGGTATCACGCCGATATGCGTGAGCTTCCACTGAAAGGCGGATTTGATGCCGTTGTCAATCTGTTTACCTCATTTGGTTATTTCCGAGAGGATGGGGAGCAACTACGAGTGTTACGCGCCATTCATCGGATGCTAAAGCCAGGCGGCAGCTACATTATTGATTTTATAAACACGGCTTATGTGACTCGTCATCTGGTGCAGCATTCAACACGTGAAAGCGAAGGGCAGAATATTGAGGAGTTTCGCAAGATACAGGATGGATTTGTGCAAAAAGAAATTCACATTACCGATACCGCATCAGGCCAAAAACCACGAATCTATCAGGAACGCGTTAAACTGTACACTCGCGAACAACTACGTGATCTGCTTCACGAGGCTGGACTCGTGGTGGATCAGGTACATGGCGGTTATGATGAAGAGAAGTACGATGAGCAGACATCGCCGCGGATGATTTTTGTCGGTCATCGGCCGGAGCAGTAGAGTTGGAGGAGAATATTAATGAAGCAAACGGAATCCATTTCCATGCCAACAGGCATGCATCGGGTCAAGATTACTATGGCTTTTCCTCTGCGCTGGGTGAACAGCTATGTTCTTCATGAACCGGATGGATCAATAACGATTGTTGACCCGGGACCACGCAGTACTGAGACGGAACAGGAGTGGCACGAAGCATTCGGAGATTTAGATTTAACTTTTCAGGATATTAGTCAGATTGTACTGACCCACCATCACCCGGATCATCTGGGGTTGTCCGGCTGGATACAGCAGCAAACGGGTGTGCCTGTTCGAATGTCCACCCGATCCCGCCAGGAAGCGGATTACATGTGGGGAACGGAGGCCACCATCAATACAGTGTTGCCTGAATTCTATGGTCACCATGGAATGCCGGAGGACAAGATGAAGCAGATACGGGAACATATGGAGGGATTCATCTCACAGATTACGCCACTTCCGGTAGTGACACCGATTGAAGATGGAGATTGGCTGGTTATGGGCGGGAAAAAGTGGCTTGCTGTAGAAACAGGTGGACACTCGCCAGGACATCTATCCTTCTATGCGCCGGATTCCAGGGAGATCTTGTGTGGAGATGCCGTATTGCCGCAGATCTCACCGAATATTAGCCTGCAGCCGGGAAGTGACGATCAGCCTTTATTGTCTTATATGGAAGGACTGCATCGACTGGGGGCATTGGATGTAGGAGTGGCATATCCAGGGCATCGGAATCCGTTTGGCCATTTTGCCGATCGAACGGTTCATCTGCTCACTCATCATGAAGAGCGCCTTCAGAAAATGATGGAGCGAATCCGTGAAGCACCGACGAATGCGTATGAAATCTGTGTGTTTATGTTTGGTGACCGATTGGGAACACATCAGCTTCGTTTTGCGATGAGCGAAACTTTGGCGCATCTGCAAGAATTGATCCGGCGAGAGCATATTATTCAGGAGCAGCAGCCCGACGGAGTATTCTTTTTTATCGAAAATACTTAGGATTACAAGACTTTGACCAGGAGAACTGCCTGTTCAGAGTCTTTTTTTTGCGTGTAACGACTCAAATAAATGAAAGCTTTAGTCTCTCTTAACCGTTCACTCATCTTCTTTTAAGGCAGTACTTCTATGATAAATGCATGAACTTCGCCAGAGAAAGCAGGGAAGAGCGATGACTAGGAAAAAACGAAATCAATGGAGAAAATGGCAAGCCTCAGCGGCAGCAACGTTGACCGTGGCTGCACTCTTTCAATATGTAAGAACTTCTGATGCCTTTGATGTCGCTTATGCGGCGGCTAATGGTACCGATATAAGCAGTACAGCTTCTAGCCAGATAGATGCTCAGGATGATGTCATGGACGAATGGACGAACAACACAGATAGCCATTCCGATGCGTCGTCCAATGAGGGCGATAGCCTGGATGAGGGAACGACCGATGAAAGTAATGCCATCGGTCCGAATCAAGGCAGGTCGTCGGGCGGCTGGATAACAGATCAGATCAGCAATCAGGATACAGACTCCGGATATAGCCGTGGCAATTATCAGTCACGCACGGGGGCATCATGAGCCGCACGGAGCAAGTCTCCCGTCTCCTCAAGTTTCGCTTCCGAGCGATGAGCACAGACGTGGAAGTTCAGTTAGCAGCAGGACGGGAAGAGGCTGAGCATGCAGCAGCCTTGGTGAAGAATTGGTTCGAAGCGCAGGAACAGCGTTTCAGCCGATTTGTGGCAGATAGTGAATTGAATCGTCTGAATCGTTGCACAGGATGGATGCCAATCTCGGCAGCAATGGATGAAGTGTTAAGTTTGGCATACGGATATATTGGTCAGACGGAAGGCATATTTCAGCCAGGTATCTCTCAGGCTCTGCGGGCTTCGGGTTATGATGTCAGTTTCGAGCAGCTGCAACAAAGAGAGCTACTTCAATCTGGAACCGAACGCAGATTGGACATCCAGCAATCGAATATAACAGATATGCTGAGAGACCAATATGACTATAGCCGCCCACGTTGGATTCAAAGGGAAGGCAGCCGAATGGTTCACAAGGACCCGGGGACTGAGCTGGACCTTGGAGGCATTGTTAAGGGTTGGGCCGTTGAGCGTATCGCCGATTGGGTACAACGTACACTTCATATTCCGGCGGGATTAATCAATGCAGGTGGAGACATTCAGGCATGGGGGACAACACTTCATCCGATGTGGTCCGTGCAAGTCACCGATCCTTATCAGGAGGAGCGTAATTTGATAGGGAATATTCAATTGAGGAAAGGTGCAGTTGCGACTTCTGGGATTGTACGCAGACAGTGGCAGAATACAGACGGAAGCCATTCACATCACCTAATTGATCCCCGGACCATGGAGCCAGCAGATACCGATGTGCTACAGTGTACCGTTCTGGGCCAGCATGCATCGCAATGTGAGATTATTGCCAAGACCGTCTGTATTTTGGGGAGTGCCGATGCAGTAGGCTGGTTAAACCGTCATTACGATCGTCATGACGTCCTGTGGATGACCCGGGATGGGAGTACTTATTTTAGAGGAAATACCGATACGCTCGCTGAACGCTGGCCTGGTTTCGATCCGGATCACCGCTTCAGTCTAGTATAAACGACAAGTCTATCAGATATGGGGGAGCCGGTTATGGCGCAATGGATTGTAGATTACCTGCCGACGTGGAATATCATTCGAATTAGTGGAATCGCCGCTTATTTGCTGCTCTTTGCCGGTGTGTTTCTGGGGATTGCCCAAGGGATGCCCATGGCCAAAGGAAAACCCAAAGCAGCGATGTTTAAATGGCATACCCGAACGACCTGGCTCGCCTTTGGACTTGGACTTGTGCATGCGTTAACCCTATATATTGATCACTATAGCCCATTTACCTGGAGTGAACTGCTCATTCCGTTTACGGCTTCAGTACATCCGATCGGCAGCGGACTGGGCACGTTATCCTTGTATGGTTTGGTGATCGTACTGCTATCCAGTGATCTACGTAACAAGCTTGGCCGCAAATGGTGGTTTATGTTCCATATGTTGTCTTATCCCGTATTCATCGGTTTACTGTTCCATGGCATGGTTACCGGCTCTGATTCAGGCAATGTGATTTTGCGTCTGATGTATGTGTTTACTGGCTTGAGCATTCTTGGTATTACGGTACTTCGAGGCATGCTGCGAGAACGAAAAGGCCCCGAAATTACAATTGGACCCAGCCGTGTACAGCCTAAGCAAGCAGCGGAACAGAAATGGGCTGAGGTGTATCGTTTGGCGGGAGCGGGAAGACAGGAGCATCTGAAATAACGTACTACAAAAATAAGCGAATCAACACAAAAGAAGCGGCCTTCGTGGCCGCCTTTTTGTCATGATCAGAAGAAGTCTGATTGTTGAATTTACTTGGTTCGTTCATTTCCAACTCCTAGTACACATGCAAATTATACGATATCATCGCTGACAGGTTTTTCTCCCAAAGCTTCTTCAAGCTCCGATTGTTTGCGATGCGCAATCCGGCTGCTGGCTGCTGAAGCGATAGCCCCTACAATATCATCCAGAAACGTATGCACAGGCCCAAGGCTCTTGTCGTTCAAACGTTCAAGCACACCGGGTTTGAGCTTGTCTACATAACCGTAGTTCGTAAATCCGATACTGCCGTATACGTTGACGATAGAGAATGCGAGAATCTCATCCACGCCATATAATCCTTCATCATTTTCTATCATCTCCTGCAAAGGAGAAATGAGTTTGCCTTGCTCTGCCAGCAAGTCCAGTTGAATGCCTGTCAGGACTGCGTTCTGCACCTCACGTTTGCGTAAGACTTTCTCCACATTGTCGATACATTCTTCCATCGTAAGACCTGGGTAATACTTTTTCTGCAGCATCATGACCAGTTCTGCGATCTCAGGGATCGTAACGCCCCGCTTGTGCAGCCATTCCCTCGTTGCCTCTGCCACTTTGCGGCTATTCAGGCTGTAAGGGATTTTTTCTTGCTCCGGATGTTCCATGGGCGATTCCTCCTCTGAAGTTAGCAATGTCCCTATACTTATATCCTAATACGTTATTAACCGTTTTGGGTTTCTTTGCTATCCTTCGACGGGGATGAAAGGCCAGTTGTCAGCTTTATGCATGGTGAGCTTGTTTAAAAAGTAGTTATTTTTTGGGCAAAGGCTCGTATACATGGTAGTACAAACTGTAAAAATGATGAGGGGGAACGTGATCATGAGTAAGATCCGTTATTTGCGTACAGCTTCTGCAGCTGCGCTGTTGAGTATTCCTGTGGTGTTATCCGGATGTGGTATGTTTGGGGCACAGTCCTCCGAGGCTATTGATCCACCGCCGCCGATTCAGGAAGCGGCCATGATTCAGGCGGCTGAAGGCAATGGATCACTTGCCAAGCTGCCACTTACAACCGTATACCTCCAGGACCAACAAGGTTTGCTGGCTCCGGTATCCATGACACTCCCGTCGGGCACGGACGTCAGCAGCCCCAAAACAGCCTTGGATACACTTGTGACGGGTGGTCCATATGCAGGGATGCTGCCTGAAGGATTTCAGGGCGTTCTCCCGCTGGGTACCGTTGTTCAGAACGTAACGATTCATCCGGATGATAAACTGGCAGTCGTGGAGTTCTCCGGCAATTTTGCCAAGTATGATGCCAAGAACGAGCGCAAAATGCTGGAGGCAGTTACCTGGACACTCACGGGTACACCGGATGTGCAGAACGTACAGATCTGGGTAGATGGCAAAAAGTTAACGCAAATGCCAGTAAACAGCACGCCACTGCCTGAACCGTTGAATCGGGCGGTGGGTATCAATCTCGATTTGGGTGATACATTCACGACCAACAGCAGCCCGGTAACGGTTTATTTCTCAGCCGCTTCGCCAGCAGGCATTCAATATTATGTCCCGGTTACACGTCTAGTGACACCTGGTGGAGACCGGGTGCAGGCGGCGCTGAATGAACTGATCAAGGGACCAGCCAAAGGCGGGGAGCTGGAAGAGGTTATGACAGGCGGAACGCAGCTGCAATCGGTCAAAACGTCTGAGGATGGAACCGTAACGGTTGCACTCAAAGACGATATGTTCACTGAAGGAGATGTCGTGCCAAGTGAACTGCTGCAATCTGTCGTATTGACTACGGCCGAGAACACAGCTGGCAAGGGAGCTAAAGTCCAGATCGAATGGAATGGGCAAAAGACAGTCATGAGTGATGATAATCGGGATTACAGTGCCCCAGTATCGAAGCCTGAATATATCAATGAAATTCCAATTTAAGTCACAATAAGCGGTCTGATGTACGGTTGACAGAACTCTTTGGTGGACAGGATGCTTTTAAGTGAACTCTTTGGTAAAATAGAAGGGATTAGTAAAAGTGTGAACAAGCTCGACATTACAGGATGCTTAAGTCGTAGGAGGCAGAAATGATGAGATCTAACGGACGAACCAGCGACCAGCTGCGCCCGATGAATTTAACAATTAACACGAATAAATACGCCGAAGGTTCTGTACTGATTGAAGTGGGAGATACCAAGGTTATTTGTACAGCTACGGTGGAGGAACGCGTTCCTCCCTTTATGAAAGGGCAGGGTAAAGGCTGGGTAACGGCTGAATACTCCATGCTGCCACGTGCAACACATACCCGTAATCAGCGTGAAGCGAACCGCGGCAAATTGACTGGACGCACCATGGAAATTCAGCGTCTGATTGGCCGGGCACTGCGCTCGGTCGTAAACTTGCAGGCGCTTGGTGAGCGTACGATTACACTGGACTGTGATGTCATTCAAGCCGACGGCGGAACACGCACAACGTCCATTACCGGATCGTTTGTAGCTCTGGCGCTCGCAGTGAACAAAATTGCCCAACAGCATAAATTGCAAGTATTCCCGATTACGGATTTCATTGCAGCGGTTAGTGTGGGTGTAGTTGGAGAACAGCCTGTGCTGGATCTGAACTATGATGAAGATTCCAAAGCCAAGGTAGATATGAACCTCGTGATGACAGGCTGCGGGAAATATGTGGAGCTTCAGGGAACAGGTGAAGAAGCACCGTTTGATCGTCGTGAGCTGAACGCGATGCTGGAGCTGGGTGAGCAGGGCATTCTGGAGATGATTGAGCGTCAAAAAGAAGTTCTCGGTCCCATTGCACTCAAGATCGGTGCTCGTGGATTAGGAGAAGCCTAACATGAGTCTGGATAGCCCAATTATCATTGTCGCAACCCGTAATGCAGGGAAAGTACGTGAATTCGCTCATGCATTCGCTCCGCTGGGCAAAGAGGTCAAAAGCATGTTTGACTATCCGGAGCTGCCGGATGTCGTTGAGGATGGCGTAACCTTTGCAGAGAATGCCTGGAAGAAAGCCAAAACGGTGGGCGATGCTCTTGGTTTGCCTGTCCTGGCTGACGATTCGGGATTGTGTGTGGATCTGTTGGATGGTGACCCGGGAGTGTATTCTGCGAGATATGCAGGCGAGGGTGCAACCGATGCGAAGAACAATGCCAAACTGCTTGAGGCGCTGGAATCGCTCAAATCCGGTGAGGATACGGAGCAACCGCTTTTGAGTCCAGCAAGTTTCGTTTGTGCATTGGTGCTGTATGATCCCGCAACCGGAGACAAGTATGAATCAGAAGGTACGGCTGAAGGCTGGATCACCGCTCAAGCAGCCGGTGCAGGTGGATTTGGATATGACCCACTCTTCTATGTCCCTGAATACGAGATGACGATGGCCGAGCTTACGCTGGAGCAAAAGCAGGCGATCAGTCACCGCGGGAATGCCCTGAGAGCGCTCGTATCCAGACTGAAAGGCTGAGATTCAAACGAATCGGCTCATCTGATTATGAATGTATAAGGTGAATTATTGCCTTGCTTAAATATCAAAGCGTTAGTGGAAGGTAAAAGTCATTCCTGTGGAATGCTTCACCGACCATTAACGTTTTTTTATTTTTATGGAGTGGAGCCGATGTTAATAAAGCCAGTGCGTGGGACCCAAAATAAATCCTGCTTTTTTTAATGAAAATATCGGAACGTACGTTCTTGTACCTATATGAAAAATGCGGAGATTTCACGTTTGAGCAGCGCATTAGGACCGGGGTTGGAAGAAGTTGCAAGTCTTGTGCCGTATGGGTTAACATTCAAGTTAACGAATCATCAATGAACTCAAACGGAGGGGATTTGCTTATGCAAGAAGTGAAGCTTACGGTGTCTTATGATGATTATGAGGACGGTATTCGTATGGAAACACTGATCAGGGAACTGGCTGCCAAACCGGAAGCGGGTTCACTGGAAAGCCTGATTATTGGAGACTGGGGACAGGCCTATGAAAATTCGCCGGAAGAATTTATGGGCACACTCATCGAGCTGGCTCCAAGCTTTCCATCTTTGAAGAAACTGTTCATTGGAGATATGGGCTTTGAAGAATGCGAAGTATCATGGATTATTCAGACGGATCTCACCCCCCTATTGGTTGCTTTCCCTGAATTGAAGTCATTTACAGTGAAGGGCAGCAGCGGACTAAGTCTGGAACCCATCGAACATGCCAAACTTGAAGAATTAATCATTATTTGCGGTGGTCTTCCCAAAAGTGTGTTAGCTTCAATTGCCCGGGCTAAGTTGCCTGAATTGCGTAAGCTTGAGCTGTATCTGGGCGTGGATGATTATGGATTCGACGGTTCACTTCAAGATGTCCTTCCACTTTTGGAACAGGGCTTATTTTCAAAGCTCCTATACCTGGGTCTGAAAGACAGTGAAATTCAGGATGAGATTGCGAAAGCTGCAGCTGAGGCACCCATTCTAGAACAACTTGAAATCCTGGATCTGTCCGAAGGCACGTTGTCTGATGAAGGGGCTGAGGCGCTGCTTGCCAGTGACAAGATCAAAAAACTGAAACATCTCAATCTCAGTTACCACTACATGACAGACGACATGCTCATTCGCTGGAAACGTTCCGGTATATCTGTAGATGTTAGCGAGCAGCAACAGAGTGATGAAGATGACTGGCGTTACCCGTCGTTAACGGAATAAATAATGTCAGGCATGACGGAAATGGAAGAAAATTTGCATAGCCCAGTTAAGGATTCGGATATGACGCTGGAGCAGCCGCTATTGTTAATTGGAAACCCGAATAATCGCCGTACCTTTGGATTACAGGAGGCAAGACAGCGTCTTGGCTTACAACCTGCATTTGTGTTGCCTTATGCCCATTTACTAAAGACTTGGAGACGGGGCGGAACCATGGCGGATGTTGTACTGCAATGTCTGGAAGGGCGAGGGACTACGTACATGCAGGGAGAGCCGTGGATATCTTCACCAGCATCGATGTTATATGCGAATCATGATTCAGTTCATAGCGTGAATAGTATACCTCTTATTCGACTGGATGCCCCTGGTGAGGAATGGGAAGTCGAGCGTGAGCTGCTCTTTCTTGGAGCTGTGAATGATGTACCTCCGTTAATCGATGGCCTTTCTGCGAGAATGATTCCGGCAGAACAGACACTCACTCTTGAACAGGAGTGGGGGCGGATCTACGCGCCCAACCAATGGTTTCGTGGCTGGAAAGCCTGTTTGGAACGAATTCGTCAGGAAGCTCTGAACTATTGGCCTAATGCCCGGTTCATGAATGATCCTGATGACATTGCGATTATGTTTGATAAAAGGAAATGCCAGCAGCATCTATCTGCCTATGGCGTTAACGTTCCCCCAACACTCCAATATTCGGAGCCGATCCGCAATTATGCGGTCCTGCGTACAGCGATGAAAACAGCGGGTATGAATCGCGTTTTCGTGAAGCTTGCTTGTGGTTCCGGGGCTTCAGGCGTTGTTGCCTATCAAATTAATCCGCGAACGGGTGCCGAAATCGCTATAACCACTGTGGGAATGGAACGGATTCAGGGAAAGACCATTTTTTATAATGAAGGCCGGTTGCGCAGGTACACACATACTTCAGAGATTTCTGCGCTCATGGATTGGCTGTGTGCTGAGGGGGCCCAGATTGAACGCTGGATGGCAAAAGCGTCCCTGGGTTCAAGCGTGTTTGATATACGCCAGCTTGTGGCAGGTGGACAAGCAGGTCATGCCATCGTACGGCTTAGCCAGACACCGATTACCAATCTGCATTTGCGCAATGAGCGGTTGCTTCCAGCAGAAGCAGGGCTGGATGAACAGCAGATGAATGGAGTTCAGACGGCAGCGAAAGCCGCAATGGCTGCCTTCCCCAACTCATGGTCTGCCGGGATTGATGTAATGCTCAGCGGAGGTACTGAGCCGCGTGCCTATATTTTGGATGTGAATCCGTTCGGAGATTTGTTGTATAGAGTGCAGCATAACGGACTTGGAACCTATGAATGGGAAATGGAACTTTTGCGAAAGGAGCCTTACAACTATGACTGATATGAACACCATCGTAGGCTCCCATAATCTATTAATGATTACACTGGACACGTTAAGGTATGACGTAGCCAAGCTGGAGGAACAGAATTGCCCCAACCTGTGCGGTACGGGTCCTTGGGAGAAGCGTCATACTCCGGGAAGTTTTACCTATGCGGCACATCATGCTTTTTTTGGTGGCTTCATGCCTACACCTGCTAATACAAACAAAGCATCCCACGTACGACTTTTTCATTCCCGGAATACCGGATTAAAGACGCATCCGCATACGTGGCTGTTCGACACACCGGATATCGTATCCGGTTTAGCAGCGGAAGGATACCGTACGATTTGTATTGGCGGGGTCATTTTCTTCACCAAGAAAAATCCACTCGCCAAAGTGCTTCCAGGTTATTTTCAACAGAGTTACTGGCGGATGAATTTTGGCGTAACCAACCCCAAATCGACTGAGCATCAGGTTCAGCATGCCTTGAAGCTGCTGGAGCAAAGCGCACCGGATGAGAAGCTGTTTTTGTTCCTGAATGTGTCTGCCATCCATGGGCCCAATCGCTATTTTGTGGAGGGTGCAAGAGAGGACTCGGTAGAAACACAGCGTGCAGCTCTTCGGTATGTGGACGAGGCCCTTGGGCCATTGTTTGATGCAATGAGGCAGCGTTCAAGGCCTACGTTTTGTTTAGCTTTTTCCGATCATGGCACGGCGTATGGTGAGGATGGCTATCAGGGGCATAGGCTCGCGCATGATGTTGTCTGGAATGTGCCTTACCGTGAATTTATTTTATAGAACAAATAATTCATATCATGAACAACTACAAACCGGATACAGGGAGGAAACCGATGGACGATCAATCTCAACATACGACAGCAGGTCATTCCGCACAGTCCGGATCCAACACAGCTGTAGGTCTCAGAGAAATGCTTGCTTCCCCCTATCGCTCTTATTTATATTCGTATCCCCACAAGACCGCATATCGGGAGTTGAACCCGCCTTTACCGCTCGGTCCATTGTGGGAACGTGAAAATACCGATACGTATTTTTTATATATGCACATTCCGTTTTGTGCCGCTCGATGCGGATTCTGCAACCTGTTCACGCTGCCGGATCGTCGTGATGACACCCATGTGCGTTATGTGGATGCGCTGGAACGGCAAGCCAAACAGTGGGCACCACTCACATCACGCAGACCCTATTCAAGGTTTGCCATCGGTGGTGGGACGCCCACATTATTAAATGAAATTCAGTTGAACCGTTTGTTCGATATTGCTGAACAGGTGATGGGGCTCGATCCGACGCAAGCTTCGATCTCGGTAGAAACGTCACCGGATACCGTGACGGAATCCAAATTGGAGATCATGAAGGAGCGAAGTGTGGACCGGGTAAGTATGGGCATCCAAAGTTTTATTGAAGCCGAAGCCTCAGCCATTTACCGTCCGCAAAAACCACAGGAAGTGGAACGCGCGCTTGAGAAGCTTACACGGTATGAATTTCCTCTGTTGAATCTGGATCTGATCTATGGTTTGCCAGGACAAACGGTGGATTCATGGCTGTATTCGCTGGAACGTGTCCTCTCATATGAACCGGGTGAGATTTTCATTTACCCGCTGTACACCCGCGAGAATACCATTGTTAAACCGGATGATATACAGCGTCAGGGACCTGATATTCGGATGGAGCTGTATAAGGCTGCGCGTGAGACTTTAAAAAGCAGAGGCTATGTCCAGTATTCCATGCGCAGATTTGCCAAAGAACAATCATCTTCTGGAAGCAAAGAGCTTCTACCCTACAGCTGTCAGGAGGAAGGCATGGTTGGTCTCGGTTGCGGTGCGCGCTCTTATACTAGTGAAGTACACTATGCTTCCAAGTATGGTGTTAGCTATAAGGCCACACAGAGCATCATCGCCGATTATGTGGCAACCGAACGTTATGATGTGGCTGATTACGGCATTTTACTCAGCCGGGAGGAGCAGAAGCGTCGCTTTATTTTGAAAGCCCTGCTGCATCGGGAAGGATTGGCGCTATCGGATTATGATCAGCGATTCGGAACGGAAGTCCTGTCAGACTACGGATGGTTGAATGAACTGTTGTCTGAGGGCATGGCTCAGCTCGAGCAGGACGATAAGGGTAACCAGGTGCTGCGTCTGACAGAAGAGGGATTGGGCTACTCGGATGCTATTGGAGATTGGCTCATCTCTGCTGAGGTTCGTGAACAAATGGAAGGGTTTGTATTCTCATGAGAGCAACCTTGTATTATCGGGGGAAGCTGTCTTCCTGTAATTACGACTGTCCATATTGTCCGTTTAGCAAAACGGTAGATTCCAAGGAGACGTTGGAAGTGGATGAACAACAACTGCGTCAATTTGTGAATTGGGTGAGGGATCAGGAGAGTGCTGGTCATCAATTTTCGATTTTCTTTAACCCGTATGGAGAAGCGCTGGTAAGACGTTGGTATCGTGAAGCGATGATTGAACTATCGCATATGCCACATGTGGACAAAATTGCAGTCCAAACCAATCTGTCTGTCAAACTGGACTGGGCCCGCGAGTTGAATCTGGATAAAGCGGCATTCTGGGCGACCTATCACCCACGTGAGACGAAGGAGTCTTCCTTCGTCAAACAATGTTTGACTTTACGTGAGATGGGACTTGCTTTTAGTGTGGGGACAGTTGGATTGCGCAGTGCATTCCCTGCTATTGAATCGATGAGGCAGGCTTTACCCGATGACGTGTATATGTGGATCAATGCATTTAAAGATCGACCCAAATATTACAGCGTGGAAGAGGTCGAATTTTTACGATCCATTGATCCACTGTTTGAAGGGAACCTGCGGGATTATGAGAGTCTGGGCAAGCGCTGCTCCGCTGGTTCGGAGGTGTTTTATGTGCAAGGCTCAGGGCATGTAAAAAGGTGTTACAAGGATCGCCGAATTATTGGGCATCTGTACCGCGATGGTTTGCAGGCTTTGGCCGCAGATCGGCCGTGTGGCATGAAGAAGTGTGGCTGTTATATCGGTTATATTCATATGGACGATTCTCCGTTCAGAGATATCTTTGGCAGTGGATTGCTTGAACGTAATCCGGTTCTGATCAATCGATAGATAGAGGCTATTAAGCAGTAGGAAGATGCTACGGAAGAATTGCAGCAGTCTTTGCAGCAGTCACTTGATATTTTAAAGTGGGATGATGTATAGCCGTAATTAATTTGAGTATGACAAAGGGGTGCCTGATGAACAGCTATTATGCTGCTCATCGGCACCCCTTTTACGAATGAAAAGATTGCATTATTTATCGAATGGCCACTTTGTACGTACGCAGCCACGAGTTGATCTGTGTCAGATAAGCAAATAACTGTGGACCCGACATTAATTGTCCAAACCAAGGCAAGTTCGATGAAGCATCCGGTGAGGAGGCCAATTTGCGAATTTGGGCTTTGTCGATTAATGGCAAGATTGGTGAGCTTGCGTCATCCAGAATATCAAGCACCTGCTGTTTAACGGCAGCAAGATACTGCGGGTTATGTGTTTTCGGATACGGACTCTTTTTCCGGTACAACACATCGTCAGGCAGTACACCTTCCAGCGCTTTACGCAGAATGCCTTTTTCCCGTCCGCCTGTCATTTTCATTTCCCAAGGCACGTTAAACACGTATTGAATCAAACGATGATCACAGTAAGGGACCCGGACCTCAAGCCCCGCTCCCATACTCATCCGATCTTTTCGATCCAATAGTGTAGGCATAAATCGGGTGATATTCAGATAGGACATGACTCGCATCTGGGCTGCTTTACCGGTTTCTCCATCGAGTAAAGGTACTTCAGCCACAGCATCCGAGTAGCGGTCCGCGAGATAGTCGAGTGGTCTGATCCATTCCCGAATGTCCGGGGATAACAATCCGGCTCGCATGTCAGGCGCAACAGACCATGGGAATGTACCGGAGTTCAGCATCTCTTCCCGATGGAACCATGGATAACCGCCAAATACTTCATCCGCTGCTTCGCCTGAAATGGCAACGGTGGCTCCTTTTTTGATTTCCTTACAGAACAGATAGAGGGAGGAGTCTACATCCGCCATCCCCGGCAAATCCCGCACAAGCATCGCCTGGGTCAGTGCATGAACCAGTTCTCCGTTTTCAATCTCAATCCAGTGATGATCTGTCTTCAGTTCATCTACCATACGCTTAATCCAGGGTCCATCTGCACCAGGTTGAAAGGAATGGGCCTGAAAATGTTTTGCATTATCTACATAGTCAACAGAATACGTGCTGACCTGACCTTGACCTGTACGGTTATAATAATCCACCGCTAACGCAGATAGAGCACTTGAATCCAATCCACCCGACAAAAGGGAGCAGACAGGAACGTCTGAAGCTAGCTGCCGTTCTAATGTATCTTGTAACAGTCTGCGTACTTCGGCAGCTGTCTCTTCCAAATTATGTTCGTGATTCTGACTTTCCAGCTTCCAGTAAGGATAGGTTTTAATCCCGTTTCGGTTGTAGATAAGCGCATGCGCAGGTTTAAGTTCGTTAAGGGAGGAGTATACGCCGTGTCCAGGTGTTCGGGCAGGACCGACAATAAATACTTCTGCCAAACCTTCAGGGCCTACCGCAGCCTCAACATCCGGGTGGATGAGCAGTGCTTTGGGTTCTGAGCCAAATACGAGTGTATCCTTAGCATGACTGTAGAACAGGGGTTTGACACCCAGCCGATCACGGGCGATAAAAACCTGTTCGCGTCCGCCATCCCATATGGCAAAAGCAAAAATTCCGTTAAACCGGTCAACGCAGGCCGGTCCCCACTCAATATAAGAGGCGAGCAGCACTTCCGTATCACATTGTGTGCGGAAATGGTGTCCGCGCTGGAGCAATTCTTTTTTCAACTCGGGTGCATTGTATAGTTCTCCGTTATACACGACGGTATAGGAGGTGTCTCCCTGTAACGCATGCATGGGCTGTGCCCCGTTCTCCGGGTCCATAACGCTGAGACGCCGATGTCCGAACGCACAAGGATTGGAGATCCATGTACCTGAAGCGTCGGGCCCCCGGTTCGACAAGCTGTCCGTCATCCGGACCAGCAGCTCTGATTCCTGGGTCAAATCCCGATTCCACTGTATGAAGCCGGTTATACCGCACATGGTTTGTTCATCCTTTCTTAGTCGAGTCATTCATCCGTATGGCTGCTTAGTTGCTAACAGCCAGCAAATGTTGTCTTTTTCGTCAGAAGTCGTAACAAATATATGCCGAAAGCAGGCATAAAATGTCTGTCCTCTTCGGAAACTACTTCTAGGGACAATGGCCTCAACATGCCTGTGAAGGAGAGAACTTGCAAATGGACAGTATGACCTATTATGTATCTGTCATGGGGCGCTCCGTTATTCCGGATCCGCACGCAACGTCGTACGAATGGGTGATCCAGGCGACGCCTCAGGAGGCGGAACAATTACTGGGACTGCTTAATCTGATGCAGGAAAAAGAGGAAGAGGCCTTTCCAGGAATGGTTTTCCCTTGGCCGGATACGCCGGAGGAGTCTGTAAACCGTGCATATGAAGCTGTGTTACAGCAGGTGTATCGGGAGATTTATCGCTTGGGAACACCAGAGACCCGATACCAGATCGAACAAAGTACATGAAATGGACAAAGGAGCGAGATAACAAATGTATGCCATTCAGGATGCCAAAATACGCAGATTAACCGAAGTGGATGGATTGTCTTGTGCAGAAGTTGAAGTACAGCCTGGAAATACGGGTGATCCGTCTTTACTTGTATATGTTGCGGCTACCCAGCCAGGAAATTCGCTTGAAGTCGTTCGAATTGTACGCAATCATTCGGATGCAGTCCTGGATTGGTACAATAACAATATGCACACCGCGTTTGAAGATGCCACGGAAACGGCGTTTGAGAACAGTGAAGGCATTACAGCAGGGGAAGATAAAGCCCGGTTTCAGAGTGAGTTACTTGCTTTTGGCTTACTGGGACCGACACTTCAACGCTATTTGGTGGGGCAAGGTTAAGGTGGTTGTTCCAACAAATGCCGATAGCTTCAAAGGATAAGCGAAATTACCCGGAGCCATACTATATGCAAGTTCCGGGGAGGTGATAGCAATGGCTTCCAAGTTCAAGAAAAACAAAGGGAACCTTTATGCGCATCATACCGAGTTTGCCGAGGAAGTGCTCGCCATTAACAGCAAGCGTCCTGCCCAGAAAAATCCATGGCGTCAGGGAAACAAGTAACCGGAATGCAGAAACCCGCCCTTCTTGTGAAAGGCGGGTTTTTGAATGTTTATTTTAACTTGGTTATGGAGCTTGTGTTTAGGCATATTCACGCAGCACTTGAATACCTTTGACGATATTGTACACAAAACTTAATGCATAAATAACAAAGAACAGTATTACAAATCCGACAGCGGAACCCAGACTGTGGGCGGTAACGAAGAAATAAAATAGCGGGATTGCCGCAAGAAACGGGAATATATGCGAGAATAAGGCCCGTTTCGCATGTCCCTCAATATAGTTGTCTTTGGCCACAATCCAAATAATGATGGGAAACAGGAACGGTGCAAAGAAAATACTAAAATAGGATAATGCTGATAAAAGTTGTCTCATAGCGGTTACTCTCCTTTAGTTGGTTCAGTAGAATGTATGTATGCAAATGATTACCCAGCAAGTCTCATCCTGAATATGTCTGCCCATTTTAAATGCACCTGAGCTTAATATCCTCAATATTGCCTGCTTAAAGCATTCATATTCTGTACCTGTGTAGACTATGAAAATAATACGTCACTTGGACGTATAACGATTCAATTATTAATTTTTTTATAAAACTATTGAAAAATATAGAAATGAGAGTATAATAGAAATTGCGCGGTATTTTTTTTATACATATTTGTCTCAGTAGCTCAGCAGGATAGAGCAACGGCCTTCTAAGCCGTCGGTCGGGGGTTCGAATCCCTCCTGGGACGTTAGAAAAAGCTTCCTTCGGGAAGCTTTTTCGCGTACAGGGGAAGAGAACCCCGATGGTTCGTCGGAGCATAAGCTTCGGTAGGAATACTTCGCAGTCTCGACTGTAAGGAGAGTATCCCTCCTGGGACGTTAGAAAAGCTTCCTTCGGGAAGCTTTTTCGCGTACAGGGAAGAGAACCCCAAAGGTTCGTCGGAGGTTGGCAATTGTTTATAGGTATAAACTATAAAATGTATAGAATTTATATATTTAAATAATAAATCATCTTGTGACACAATGAAGATATCAATCATGAAAGCGATGGTGGTACCCATGCAATCGATTAATCAATGGCAAGCGGATGAGTATGACAACAAACTTGGTTTTGTATCAGGTTATGGTAAAAGTTTAATCTCATGGCTTCAACCTCAAAAAGGGGAGCATATCCTTGACTTGGGATGTGGGACGGGGGACTTGACGTACGAAATTTCTGTAACGCAAGCTGATGTAGTTGGCATGGATGCATCACCGGACATGATTCGTCGTGCAAAAGAGAAATTTCCCGATATCGAGTTTGTGGAGGGTGACGGACATCAGTTTGCGACGAACAAGCTCTATGATGCCGTCTTTTCCAATGCAGCTCTGCATTGGATGCGAAGTCCTCGACTTGTAGTGGATAGTATATGGAAGTCTTTGAAGCCTGGGGGGCGTTTTGTGGCGGAGTTCGGTGGCAAAGGGAATGTACAGATCATTGTAAATGCATTAGAAGAAGTGTTTGAACGACACACTGGTATTCCTGGATCTGAGCGCAACCCTTGGTATTTCCCGACGATCGGGCAATATAGCAACATTTTAGAAGAATGTGGATTTTTGGTGCGACAGGCCTATCACTATGACCGTCCTACCAGATTGGCGGATGGTGAACAGGGTATAGAGGGCTGGTTGGCTCATTTTGGAGGGGACTATTTTGAAGGTTTGAGTCAGGAGCAAATTCAGAAAATCTGTCGTGAAACTAGCCAAATCGTTGTGCCGAAGCTCTGGAAAGAAGATGCAATCTATGCCGATTATAAGCGTCTTCGAATTGAAGCAGTGAAGCCGGGAAGTTAAATATTCAAAAGATGTGTCACTGTTAAATGAATTAATAAATTATGTTCATGGAATCCATCGATCACAAATAGGCTGGGAATCTCTTTCGGAGTGAAGAGGCTCTTGGCCTTTTTTCCTATGTTGTATTTAAAAATTGAACTATTCAATCGACAAATAAATACAATTTAACATTTTTCTCTTACTCAAGAACCATATAAGTAATTTTTATATCATAATTGTAATTATTTAGAAGGTAAATGTGCTATTTTAGTAGAATAATTTACCAAGGGTCAATCTACTTGCAGATAGGGCGGTGAGTTGTCACAGGTATTGCAGTACTTGTCATTGCAGGACCCAAGCGATTGGTGAGGTATTTTCATATTGAGAAGGAGGGGCATAGCCTTGAATAAACGTTTGATATCTATATTGTTAAGTATCCTAATGACTTTTTCTATTATCATGCCAGCGGCCGGAGCCGCTCCTGTAGGTGTTCAGCTTGAGAATTCGCTAAGCAAGGCCGAAGCCAAACAATGGCGAGAAATTCTGGCCCAGCGGGAAGGAAAGCTTGCAGCAGATCCATTTTTGGATAAGAGTCTGGAAGGTCTTGGGGGAGAAAAAACAAGAGTAATTGTTGAGCTCTCCAATAAACCAGTTGCAGTTGCGCAAGGCGAATCTACCCTCTCTGGAAAATCTTTTACCTCCTCTATGGAAACAAAGGCTGTGACTCAAGTCGAGCAACAACAACAGTCATTTGTACATAGCCTCACTCAGAATAAAATCAAACATGAAGTATTGGAAAATTACGCATATGCCCTGAATGGTGTAGCCATCGAACTTAAGGGCAACCAATTGGGGCAGTTGCTTCGCATACCGGGCGTAGTCAGTGTATACCCTGACCTTGAAATTACCGTAGCCCCGGAAACAGATGAAGTAAATCCTTATATGAAAGATACTGCACCATTTATTGGCGCCCCTGAAGTATGGAATCTGGGATACAAAGGAAAAGGCGTCAAAGTTGGTGTTATTGATACAGGAATCGATTATGAGCATCCTAATTTGCAAGACGCCTACAAAGGTGGATGGGACTTCGTAGGAAATGACAATGATCCTTACGAAACGACGCATGAAGAATGGAAGGCTTCGGGTCAACCGGAATTCAATGAAACCGGAAGCGCGTATTATACTTCCCATGGTACTCACGTAGCGGGTACAATTGCAGCTCGTGAAGCAGGGGACTACGGCATTGTCGGCGTTGCTCCCGAAGCTGATATCTATGCCTATCGTGTTCTTGGACCCTATGGCAGTGGACAAACCTCATGGGTACTAGGGGGAATTGATCGTTCCGTTGCTGATGGTATGGACGTAATCAATCTCTCGCTGGGTAATGCTGCCAATGATCCAAGTTATATTACGTCGGTTGCTCTTAATAATGCTATGTTGTCTGGCGTGACAGCTGTTGTGGCGAGTGGTAACAGTGGTCCTAACCGCTATACATTGGGCTCCCCAGGGGCATCGGCTATGGCCATCACTGTAGGTAACTCCACAGGTCCTAGCCAAACCATTACAGCCAACACTCATTTCTGGATTGGTGTGGAAGGTAAAGGTATACTTCCTGAAGAACAACCTGTCCCCGAAGTTAAGCCATCTCCTGAACTGGGAACAGCACCAGGTACGGATACGTCTGAAGTTCCGGCTCAAGGCGCACCATCAACGACATCGGAAGACGCGACAAGCGAAGAAGCTTCATCAACAAACGAAGCTGCATTGTCTGGATCAGCATCTGATAATGCTACAGATTTAGATGTGGAAGCCAGCCAATCCGAAGAGGGTGTTCAGCCAGCCTCACCTTTGGCACCAGTCGAAACCTCTCCAGAGGTTGCACCTGTGAAAGAAGAGTCTGCTACTGCTCCAACTGAAACAGAGCCAAATCCACTGGCTGTTACTGAGTCGGTGTACCGACTTGATGTGATGGGCTGGAGCCTGTCGGCAGATCCGGAATCTGTTTTGACAGATCAATATGGGCTGGTATTCGCAGGGTTGGGTAAACCGACTGACTTTGAAGGCAAGGATTTTACAGGCAAAGTGGCTTTTGTACAGCGCGGTGAGCTGGCATTTGTAGAGAAAGTAGCCAATGCCAAAGCTGCTGGGGCAGTTGCAATTATCGTATATAACAATATTCCAGGCCCGATTGGTGTGAGTTTGGGAGATAATTTTGAACTTATTCCAACCTTAAGCATGTCGAAGGAAGATGGAGAAAGTATCAAAGCTGAGCTGGATGCTGGTCAAAGCGTTGAAGTGAGCTTCAGTGACTTTATTAAAGGTCAAACGGCTGGCGATGAAATGAATCCATCCAGCTCCCGCGGACCAGCAAAGGTGACTCTGGATATCAAACCGGATATAGTTGCGCCGGGTACCAGCATTCTGTCTACTGTTCCTGCCTATGGCAAGGACGAGCCTGGAGCAGATTATTCACAGGCTTATGATCGTAAATCAGGTACAAGTATGGCCACGCCTCATGTTGCCGGACTAGTTGCCCTGTTGATTGAGAAACACAGTGACTGGACACCATTTGATATTAAAGTAGCACTCATGAACAATGGTAAAGTACTCGACACAACCAAATACGATGTGTTTGATCAAGGTGCAGGACGTATTCAAGCGGTGAAAACGATTGATCCTGCTGCATTTGTTAAAGTATTGGATGTAACGAAATACACAGAGAATGGCGTGGCTGTGGAGAAACCTAATGTTACAGGTAGTGTCAATTTCGGCAACTTCCTGAGCACGGACGAAAAAACCATCAGCAAAACGATCAAAGTGGAGTCGCTTAATGGCAGTGGTGGAAACTACACTGTAAGTGTGAATCCAACACGTACGGTACCTGGTGTATCCGTTGCGGTGGACAAGAGCTCTTTTACACTGAATGGTGAGCAAGAGTTGCAGGTTACCATTACAGTTCCAAAAGGTGTTACTGCGGTAACAGAAGCGCAAGGATACCTTCAGTTTTCTGATGGAACGGACACATTTACGGTTCCATATGTCGCACATTTCAACCTTACCCTGGCAGGCGTTAAATACATTGAGACTGTGTATGGTACAGAGAAAAACCCATTCCATTATCCATTGAAGTCTGATGGTACGCTGGATACACTTAATATAGCTATGGAATTCTACAATCCCATGAATTTTGCCCTTATTGAGATCTTTGATGGCCTTAACCCGGAGGGGGGCTATTATGGAGATGGATATATTGGATCTATTTTTGGGAACTACTACAATTTCGCTGCCAACACAAGATATAATCTGGCTTGGGATGGACAGTATGCTGACTATACTACCGACGAGGTAACGACTATTCCAGATGGTCTTTATACGATTGACATCACTACAATCGGTGTGGATGGCAAAACGTATATCGAAGATACTTCTCCATTTTTGGTGAAAAAAGCAGCGCCTGTTGTAACAGCACCGGATAAGTTGGAATTCAAGCAAGATGAATCTGCTGTTATTAATGGCAGCGTGGATGATTTGTACTTCCGTGTTGCTCCTTCACTTAAAGAGAACTGGAACATTGAGTTTGATCCAGCGGCTGCCTTGAAAGCAACGTACGTCCTGAAAAAAGAGGATGGTTCGATTTACAAAGAGGGTGTATTTGAAGTAAAACCTGATGGTAGCTTCACACTTCCTTTAGAAGGCATCCAAGCAGGTGAATATGCTGTTGAACTTACGGTAAAAGACCAACAAGGGCTTTCTGGTAAAGCCACTACGGCACTGAGTTTGAAATCCAAGGAGACTGAGCCGGAAACTCCAGCTGTCAAAGCGCCTGGAACTCCTGTGTTGTCTCACAATAATTGGGTTGGTAATGGCCTGAGCGAAGGCTCATATATCGTTACCATGAACCTGTGGTGGGGCGAGAACGCCACGAGCTACAAACTTTATGAGGACGGGGTTTTGATCGATACGCAGAAGTTGACCTACAATGCTCCTCTGGCGCAGTTTGCCCAAACGAAGATCACAGGTAAAGCCAACGGCACCTATACGTACGTAGCCGAGCTAACGAATGACAAAGGGACCACGCGGAGTCAGACACTGACAGTCAAGGTTACCAACGCATCGCCAGGCAAAGCAGTTCTCTCTCAAGATAACTGGGATGGCGACGGTAATTATAAGGTAACTATGAACTTGTGGTGGGGAACCAATGCGACGGAATACCGGCTCTACGAAAACGATAAGTTGATCGACACCCAAACACTCAAAGCGGTTACGCCTAATGCGCAAAGTGCTGTTACTTCGCTGACTGGACGCGCTTCGGGTACGTATACGTACCGCGCTGAATTACTCAACGCAGCTGGTGTCACCAGCACGGACAAGATCACGGTAAAAGTTAAATAAGCTTTTCGGCACTAAGTTAATGAAGAAATTTTTCTTGAATAAGCGGTCATCATCCTGTTCTCGTGGGATGAAGACTGCTTATTTTGTTTTTTCTATGTTGAGTGAATGGATAACTACTCGTTGTCCTGTTAGTTGTAATTTGAATATAGTTCGTATGAAACCACTAATAATAAAACGCTCCCTTTATGGGGACGGGGTTTAATAGCCTGTCACTCATAAGGGGAGCGTAAATTAATCTAACCGATCACTCGATTCTTGCTGGCTTTTATACCTGCGACTAGTAATACAATGGCAAGGAGAACCTGTACCAGCAATGGAAGGGTCCATCCTTGTGTCCAATCATGAAGCACGCCAAACAGCAAAGGTCCGACGGCTGCCAGCATATACCCAAAGGATTGAGCCATACCTGAGAGTCCCGCAGCCTGTCTTGCATCGGACGTACGCAGTACAAAAAACATGGTTACAAGTCCGAACGAAGCCCCGGCTCCAACGCCGGCCAAAGCAACACCAACGGTTACGAGAGAGGAAATACCACTCAAAAGAAATACGTATCCCAGAATCAGGCATGACCCTGTAATTGCTGTCAACTTACGTTGATCTTTCATTCGACCAGCGAGAATGGGAACGATGAACGTTACTGGTACACTAACCATTTGCATCAAGGATAACATCCAGCCTGCTGAAGAGGAACTGAAACCCTGATCAGATAGAACCTCGGGCAGCCAGGTAATGGTAGTGTAAAAAATTAAAGATTGTAGTCCCATAAACAATGTGACATACCAAGCTAAGGAAGATGAAATAAGACGAACCGGCTTCGCTTCTGTTCTCGAAGCCACGTAAACTTCACCGCGACGTCCAGATCGAACGTGAGGCAGCCAGAGAATCAAGGCTAGAATGGACAGTATAGCCCACATGCCCAGTGAAGCGTGCCAACCCATGGAGGTTAAGCCTGCAGCTGGCACGCTGATTCCTGAAGCGATGGCGCCCCATATATTCATGGATACAGAATAGAGGCCGGTAACGAGTCCCACTCGTAATGGGAAATCCCGCTTGATTAGACTGGGCAGCAATACGTTGCTCAGGGCAATGCCGCATCCAAGGATCGCTGTTCCTACGAAGAGAACGGGAACAGATGGCATAAACCGGAGGGATACGCCTATGGTTACGAGAATTATGGCGGTTAACAGAGCGGTTTCTAGTCCGAATCTTCGCGCCAATTGTGGGGCGAACGGAGAGATTGCCGCGAAGGCAAGCAATGGAAGAGAGGTAAGCAAGCCTGCCAACGTATGACTTATTCCTGTATCTGTACGGATCAGTTCCACAATTGGACCTGTTGCCGTAATAGGTGAACGCATGGTTGCAGCGATAACGATAATGCCTGCCAGTAAGAGTCCAAGTTTCATGGATGCTGACGATGAATTATCGACTTCAGAACGGTCAGGTGCATTTTGATGTAAAGATGATGGCATGGTAAATCTCCTATAGTTTATTTGTCTAATATGTATACTTTGATACATACATATACATAAACAAGCATAACATCCCGTGTCAACATCAGCCGATTAACGTATTAATCATCCCTAGAACGCAAAAAAAGCTTCCCAAAGGAAGCTAATTTTTAATACGTCCCAGGAGGGATACTCTCCTTGCAGTCGAGACTGCGAAGTTGTGCTCCCGAAGCTTGTGCTCCCGAAGCTTATGCTCCGACGAACCATTGGGGTTCTCATCCCCAGAACGCAAAAAAAGCTTCCCAAAGGAAGCTAATTTTAATACGTCCCAGGAGGGATTCGAACCCCCGACCGACGGCTTAGAAGGCCGTTGCTCTATCCTGCTGAGCTACTGAGACATGAAATTTTTCAAGCAAAAATGATTTTATCATAAATATTGATGAATATCAAACATTTTATTTCAATATATTTTTCGTGTATGATATTTGGCGGCGGTAACGTTTTTTTCATTATATTTAAGGTTATGTTAGAATATCAGAAGAACTCAAAAAATAGATCGACTTTCGTTTAATATACATCTATTTATGGTTGATTGCGACTGGAGATTCAGGATACAGAGGAGGTGCTCCTATTAAGGAATCCACGACCCCGGAAACCGAGCACAGTAACAATATCGTGTTGTTTCCTAAGACGCTGGACTATTACCAGATTCAATTGACGGTTATGCTAGAAAATGAACGATATGGTGAAGCGATGGACCTGCTTCGCTTTTTGCTGCAATGCCAAGGGCAGGAAGAACGGCATTACGATGAATGGCGAGCCTTACTCGAATGGCTTGAAGCTGCTTTCCCTCATTATGGGGAAGAGGTACCCGAGATTCGTGAAGACCGTGAGGAAGAGGACATCAGTGAAGAGGACATGGCCCGCCAACATGCCCGCTCCAAGCTTGAACAGGATGATGGCTATGCGGATAAATTGCTTCGTACCGTGATGGAGGAACCTTTATCTGAACAAACGATGCTTGCGCTGGAGCAGCTTGCCTATCTTGATCGGCCAGAAATTGATGATTCACTTACCGGTTGGCTCAAAGACAAGACACTGCATCCTCTGCTTCAATTCCGTGTGCTTCAGACATTACGTCGTCGAGGTGTCCAAGGCATTATAGCGTTTACTCGTGGGGAAGAGCCGGTTGAAGTAGAGATTGATACTGTGCCACTTAGACCCGAGGATTTCCCGATTCAGATTGTTCAGATTCTTGAAAGAGTAGCAGATCAGACGGAGGTTCATGAACCTACGCTCTTTTATTTTGCACAAGAACTGTGGATTCAATATGTAATGGCTGTGTACGGAACCCGTGATTACTTGTCCATGCTGGAAGAAAATGATTCCATGACAGATATATGGGCAGCCGCTCTACATATGACCGTTGCAGACAGTCTCGGCGGTTCGCATGACGAGGAAGATACTCGCTCAATGTATGCTGTGACAGGGGCGATGCGCTTTCGTCTGGAGCAAGCATATCGATCAATGAAGCAGTTTGTTTCTGCTGGTTTGGACGGTCAATAGGAGCCGGAAACGTTTTCCTCAAACCCTATCAAGGGATTCCCCTTGAAAAAGAATCTAATCTTGTTTATACTAAAATGGTTATTTTGTACGTGATTGCCTACGTGAACATGCGAATTTTGGAGGGGAAAGTATACAATGAAAGCAACTTGGGAAAAGATAGAGAAGAACCTTGGGGTTCTTGAGGTTGAAGTGGGTGCAGATCGTGTAACTGCAGCACTCGACAAAGCTTTTAATAAAGTAGTTAAACAAGCAAACGTACCTGGATTCCGTAAAGGTAAAGTTCCACGTCCAATTTTCGAAGCTCGTTTTGGTGTGGAAAGCTTGTATCAAGAAGCAATCGACATTTTGCTTCCTGAAGCTTACACAGAAGCAATCGACCAAACGGATATTTTCCCGGTTGATCGTCCTGATGTAGATATCGAACAATTCGCTAAAGGACAGGTGTTCAAGTTCAAAGCGAAAGTTACTGTTAAACCTGAAGTTACACTGGGTGACTACAAAGGCGTTGAAGTTGCTGTAGCCAAACATGAAGTAACAGATGTAGAAGTGACTGAAGAGCTCGAGCGTCTTCAACAACGTCACGCAGAACTCGTTGTTATCGACGAAGGTGCTGCACAAAACGGCGACGTTGCTGTAATTGACTTTGACGGTTCCGTTGATGGTGTACCGTTCGAAGGCGGACAAGCTGAGCGTTATTCTCTGGAACTTGGTTCCAACACGTTCATCCCAGGATTTGAAGAGCAGGTTGTGGGTCTGTCCACAGGTGACTTCAAAGACGTTGAAGTGACTTTCCCAGAGAGCTACCATGCAGCTGAACTGGCTGGCAAACAAGCGGTATTCAAAGTGAAAGTACATGAAATCAAACGTAAACAACTTCCTGAACTGGATGACGAGTTTGCTAAAGATGTTAGTGAATTCGATACGCTTGAAGAGTACAAAGCTGATCTGAAAACGCAATTGGAATCCCGTAAAGCAGATGAAGCCAAAGCAGCTCAAGAAAATGCTGTTGTAGAAAAAGTGGCTGAAAATGCTGAAGTGGACATCCCTTCTGCAATGGTTGACAGCGAAGTACAAAACATGATGCGTGATTTCGACAATCGCCTGCGCAACCAAGGTATGAACCTGGAAATGTTCCTGAGCTTCTCCGGTCAAACTCAAGCTGATCTGAGAGCACAAATGCAGGAAGATGCTTCCAAACGTGTTCGCAATAACCTGGTTCTTGAAGCAGTTGGTAAAGCGGAAAACATCGAAGTGTCTGACGAAGAAGTTAACCAAGAACTCGAAAAAATGGCTGAGTCTTACAAGCGTCCTGCTGAAGAGATTCGTGGCATTCTCGAGGGCAATGGTTCCCTGGACAGCCTTCGTGATGAAGTGAAACTGCGTAAAACGATCGATGTTCTCGTTGAGAACAGCAAAGTCGTTGAAGCTGTTGAAGCTCCAGCTGAAGAAGTTGCTGCAGAAGCTGACGAAAAATAAGACAAGCTGTTATGTAATGAACAGCTGAATAAACGATAAGGCACGTGAATCATTGCGTGCCTTATTTTTAAATTATGGCATCCATTTTATAGATGATTCAGTAATAATATGGATGTAACTTGTTGTGATATTGGTTATGGATTTTCCGCGTCCTATGGTTTGCCAGCAAATAAAAAAAGGTGAAACGGCATAGGATTGCTCCGATTTGCACATACATAGAAAACATGGTTAAATATGATCAGGCAAAAAAGTAAACTCACTTCGTCTTGACACCACTTGTGAAAAATGACATTGTCACAGGAACGTGATAGAATGAATTTGGGTTTGCTTTACAGGTAGCCTATGTCTAATTACATGTAGAAAAGAGGTTGGTCTCATGAGTCTGGTGCCAATGGTTGTTGAACAAACCAATCGAGGCGAGCGGTCTTACGATATATATTCGCGTTTGCTGAAGGATCGCATTATCTTTTTAACCAGTGCGATTGATGACGATGTAGCCAATCTTGTCATAGCGCAGCTTTTGTTTTTGGCAGCCGACGATCCTGAAAAGGATATCAGCTTGTACATTAATTCACCTGGTGGTTCTGTCACCGCAGGGATGGGTATATACGATACGATGCAATATATCAAGCCGGATGTATCGACCATTTGCGTAGGTATGGCAGCAAGCATGGGCTCGTTATTGCTGACAGCCGGTGCTCCTGGCAAACGATATGCGCTGACTAACAGCGAAGTGATGATTCATCAGCCGCTTGGCGGCGTTCAAGGACAGGCTGCGGATATCAAAATTCACGCAGAATGGATTATTAAAACACGTCAGAAACTGAATCAAATATACGTCGATCGTACAGGTCAACCGCTTGAGAAAATCGAGCGGGACACAGACCGTGACTTTTTCATGAGTGCTGAAGAAGCCAAAACGTACGGCATTATTGACCAGGTGCTCAGCAGACCGATCAATTCCTAAAGGGGTGGTTTCATGTTTAAATTTAACGATGAGAAAGGGCAATTGAAATGCTCTTTTTGCGGTAAATCTCAGGAACAGGTGCGGAAGCTGGTCGCTGGACCAGGCGTTTACATTTGTGATGAATGTATCGAACTGTGCACTGAAATCGTAGAGGAAGAGCTCGGTCATGACGAAGAACTGGACCTCAAAGATATTCCAAAACCGAAAGAAATCCGTGATATTCTTGACCAGTACGTTATTGGACAGGATCAGGCGAAGAAGTCTTTGTCTGTAGCGGTTTACAATCACTATAAACGGATCAACACGCAAAGCAAGATTGAGGACGTTGAATTGCAAAAAAGTAACATTTTGCTGTTAGGACCTACGGGTTCTGGTAAAACATTGCTTGCGCAAACGATGGCCAAAATCCTTAATGTTCCTTTTGCTATTGCTGATGCAACTTCGTTGACTGAAGCAGGTTATGTCGGCGAAGATGTAGAGAACATTCTGCTCAAGCTGATTCAAGCTGCTGATTATGATGTGGAAAAAGCAGAGCGCGGCATTATTTATATCGATGAAATTGATAAAGTGGCGCGTAAATCCGAGAACCCATCCATTACACGTGATGTATCGGGTGAAGGTGTTCAACAGGCGCTTCTGAAAATTTTGGAAGGAACTGTAGCTTCTGTACCACCACAAGGTGGTCGTAAGCATCCACATCAGGAATTCATCCAGATTGATACTACCAACATCTTGTTCATTTGTGGCGGTGCCTTCGATGGTCTGGAGCAAATGATCAAACGCCGGATCGGTAAAAAAGTCATCGGCTTTAACACCGTTGCGGAACAAAAAGATCTTAAACCAGGTGAATATCTGGGTATGGTATTGCCGGAAGACTTGCTGAAATTCGGTCTTATTCCGGAGTTTGTAGGCCGTTTGCCAGTTATCTCCACTTTGGAGCCGCTGGACGAGGATACTTTGGTACGGATTCTGTCCGAACCAAAAAATGCGCTTACGAAACAATACCAAAAATTGCTTGAACTGGATAATGTGAATCTGGTGTTTGAACCAGGAGCATTACTGGCGATTGCGAAAGAAGCCATTAAACGTAACACGGGTGCACGTGGACTGCGCGCAATCATCGAGGGCATTATGCTTGAGATTATGTACGAAGTACCTTCCCGTGATGATGTTACGAACTGTGTCATTACCGAAGAGGTCGTTGAGAAGAGAGTCGTGCCTGAATTAAGCCAATCTAAGGACGACAAGCAGGAAGAAAGTGCCTAACTAAAGGTGAATATTCCGTTTCAACACTGAAATATAGACTTGTCAGTTCTCCACTCCTGGCAGAAGGCGAATTCATGTCTCTGTCAGGGTGGAGCTTTGACGTTGTGGGGAGAGAAATCACTCATGTTTTTAAGACAAGATACACGACCCGTAAAAGTGGGGAACTTAACGATTGGTGGCAGCAACGAGGTCATCATTCAGAGCATGTGTACAACGAAAACGGCAGACGTTGAGGCAACCGTGGCAGAGATTTTGCGTTTGGAAGAAGCAGGCTGCCAAGTAGTACGTGTAACGGTGAACAATGAGGAAGCTGCTGCAGCTATTAAAGAAATCAAGAAACGGATTCATATTCCGCTCGTAGCGGATATCCATTTTAATTATAAACTGGCGCTCCTTGCGATTGAGAACGGCATCGATAAAGTACGGATTAATCCCGGCAATATCGGTAAACGTGCCAAAGTAGAGGAAGTCGTCAAAGCTTGTAAAGAGAAGAGTATTCCGATTCGAATCGGGGTAAACGCAGGATCTCTGGAAAACCATTTGCTTGAGAAATATGGTTACCCAACAGCTGATGCTATGGTAGAAAGTGCACTTTATCACATTGGTATTTTGGAAGAATTGGATTTCCATGATATCATCGTGTCTCTCAAAGCATCGGATGTGCCGATGGCGATTGAGGCGTATACCAAAGCAGCTCAAATCATTCCGTATCCGTTGCATCTGGGGATTACCGAGGCGGGTACATTGTTCTCGGGTACAATTAAAAGTTCTGCCGGTATGGGTGCTTTGTTATCGATGGGTATTGGTTCGACGATGCGGATATCGCTTAGTGCAGACCCGGTTGAGGAAATCAAGGTCGCTCGTGACCTGCTCAAAACCTTTGGTCTAATTTCCAATGCAGCTACGCTGATTTCCTGTCCTACCTGTGGGCGTTTGGATATCGATCTGTTCTCCATAGCAAATGAAGTAGAAGAGTATATCTCCAAGCTCAAAGTGCCGATCAAAGTATCGGTTCTGGGTTGTGCCGTTAATGGTCCGGGTGAAGCGAAGGAAGCGGATATCGGTATTGCCGGTGCACGTGGAGAAGGCTTGTTGTTCCGTCATGGTAAAATGATTCGTAAAGTGCCGGAAGAGATTATGGTTGAGGAATTGAAAAAAGAGATCGACAAAATCGTGGAGTCCTATGAAACGACAGGAGTTATTCCTGGTCGCTCGCACTGATTGATTTATATATTGTTATGTAACAGTCCGTCAGCAATGATGGGCTGTTTTTTTTGTTCTCAAACATACAATTTCCTGATCACCCGTTTACGTCTCGGTGAAAAGGCTATACTACCAAGTATTAGCATGATCTCATATGAGAATAGGGATAGAACAGGAGGATGTTGAGACATGGAATTTGGTATGGTCATAATGATGATTCAGTTATTTTTTGGTGTGGTGATCGGTTTGTATTTCTGGAATTTGCTTCGTGGCCAGAAAACGAATCGAAGTGCGGTGGAGCGTGAATCCCGCAAGGAACTGGAGAAACTGCGCAAGCTGCGCTCCATTTCACTCACCAAGCCCCTGGCAGAGAAGACACGTCCGGCAACCATCAATGATATTGTAGGGCAAAAAGACGGACTGCGCGCCCTTAAAGCCGCGCTATGCAGTGCTAATCCACAGCATGTCATTATATATGGTCCACCAGGGGTTGGGAAAACAGCTGCTGCAAGGGTGGTTTTGGAAGAAGCCAAAAAGAATCCGTCATCTCCCTTCAAGGCCGATGCCAAATTCACGGAGCTCGACGCCACGACGGCGCGTTTTGATGAACGGGGTATTGCTGACCCATTGATTGGTTCGGTGCATGATCCGATCTATCAGGGAGCAGGAGCGATGGGCGTAGCAGGCATTCCTCAACCCAAACCCGGTGCTGTTACAAAAGCGCATGGAGGTATGCTTTTTATTGATGAGATTGGTGAATTGCATTCCATCCAGATGAATAAACTGCTGAAAGTGTTGGAGGACCGCAAGGTCTTTTTGGAAAGTGCGTACTATAACTCGGAAGACACGCATACTCCTGCTTATATCCACGATATTTTTCAAAATGGTCTGCCAGCCGATTTTCGTCTTGTCGGAGCGACAACTCGTTCGCCCCATGAACTGCCTCCAGCCTTGCGCTCGCGGTGCATGGAGGTCTATTTCCGTCCATTGCTGCCCGAAGAGATTGGGCAAATTGCGGAAGATGCCGTTCAGAAAATCGGATTCAGTCCGTGTCCAGAAGCAGTGGATGTGGTCAAGCGCTATGCAACCAATGGTCGTGAAGCGGTGAATATCATTCAGCTTGCTGCTGGGCTAGCTTTGACTGAAAAACGTGAGACGCTGCAGGCATCGGATGTGGAATGGGTCGCTGGCAGCAGCCAAATTCAGCCCCGACCAGATCGCAAGGTGCCTTTGCGGCCACAGATCGGTTTTGTGAATGGCTTGGCCGTATATGGACCGAATATGGGCACCATTCTGGAGATCGAAGTATCCGCTGTTCCGGCTCTTCGAGATCAGGGGCGGATTAACATCACGGGAGTTGTGGATGAGGAAGAGATTGGAGGCGGTTCGCGCACACTCCGGCGAAAAAGCATGGCTAAAGGATCGGTTGAAAATGTGTTAACCGTATTAAAGGCTATGGGTATTCGTCCTAACGATTATGACTTACACGTCAACTTCCCAGGTGGAACGCCAATTGATGGCCCTTCTGCGGGAATTGCCATGGCGACAGCTATTACATCAGCCATCCAGGGTCGTCCAATTGATCATGAGACAGCGATGACGGGCGAGATCAGTATTCATGGTCGGGTAAAACCGATCGGCGGTGTTCTCGCCAAAGTGGAGGCTGCATTCCAGGCGGGCGCTAAGACAGTCATTATTCCGGCAGAGAATTGGCAGTCCATCTTTGAAAATCTGGATGGCTTACGTGTTATCCCGGTCGATACTGTTGAAGACGTATTCCGAGAAGTATTTGACTGGGTGCCTAATGAGGAGCAAGCCAAACAAATCAACCTTGCGGAGGAGACAGCGACACCTGCACCGGAGATTTTCCCACCGGCATCCGCATCCTATTTACGTGCTGACTTGCCCCGTCCAGGACAGGTTACAGATTCGGGAAGCTGCTAAGCGCTTCCCTTCATTGGTTTTTTATGTGAACATTTGATAGAATAATGAATGACTACAACCTGAGAGCCATTGGAGGTGCGAAAGCGATGGGACCGAGCAAAGCGAAAGGTCGTCGTTTTCCTTTACTGCCTTTAAGAGGACTTCTCGTCTACCCGAGTATGGTACTGCATCTCGATGTGGGCCGGGAGAAATCGGTCAAGGCTTTAGAAAAAGCGATGGTAGAAGAACATTTGATTCTCCTATGTTCCCAAGCCGAGGTAAATATTGAAGAACCAACACAAGAGGATATTTTCAGAATCGGAACCGTTGCCAAAGTCAGACAGATGCTGAAGCTTCCAAATGGGACGATTCGTGTACTTGTGGAAGGCTTGGAACGGGCTGAAATTATTGAATATACGGACAACGAGGAATACTATGAGGTTCTGGCTCAAGAGCTTCCTGAAGAGGAGAACAGTCATCCAGAAACGGATGCGCTGATGCGTACAGTTCTGAACCAGTTCGAAAATTATATTAATCTGTCCAAAAAGGTTACACCTGAGACACTTGCGGCTGTGTCCGATATTGAAGAACCAGGTCGCTTGGCCGATGTTATCACCAGTCACCTGTCTTTGAAGATCAAGGACAAACAGGAGATTTTGGAGACCATCGATGTTCGTGAACGGCTGGAGAAGCTGCTGGACATCCTGAACAATGAGCGGGAAGTTCTGGAGCTTGAACGTAAGATCAGCCAGCGTGTGAAGAAACAGATGGAGAAAACCCAGAAAGAATATTATCTGCGTGAGCAGATGAAGGCGATTCAGAAAGAGCTGGGTGAGAAAGAAGGCCGTGCAGGCGAGGTTGAGGAACTCCGAAATCAGATGGAGGCTCTTGCCTTGCCGGACAAGGTGAAGGAAAAGGTTGAGAAGGAAATTGATCGACTGGAGAAAATGCCATCAAGTTCTGCCGAAGGCGGCGTTATTCGCAACTATGTGGATTGGCTGCTGGGACTGCCTTGGACGCAGATGACAGCTGACGATCTGGATATTCAAAAGGCCGAAGATGTGCTGAATGCAGATCACTACGGTTTGGAAAAACCGAAAGAACGTGTGCTTGAATATCTGGCTGTTCAGAAGCTGGTGAAAAAGCTTAAAGGACCGATCCTCTGTCTGGTTGGACCTCCAGGGGTCGGGAAAACGTCGCTTGCCCGCTCCATCGCCAGATCGCTTGGACGCGAATTCGTCAGAATATCACTGGGTGGCGTGCGAGATGAAGCAGAAATCCGCGGTCATCGCCGTACCTACGTGGGTGCAATGCCAGGCCGTATCATTCAGGGTATGAAGACGGCAGGTTCACTCAATCCGGTTTTCCTGCTGGACGAGATCGATAAAATGGCTTCGGACTTCCGCGGAGACCCTTCAGCAGCGCTGCTTGAAGTACTTGATCCCGAACAGAACAACACGTTCAGTGATCACTTTGTAGAGTTGCCGTTTGACTTATCTAACGTTATGTTTATTACAACTGCCAACACTGTGCATAACATTCCACGTCCGCTTCTAGACCGGATGGAAATGCTTAATATTCCAGGGTATACCGAGCTGGAGAAGCTGCAGATTGCCAAAAACTATTTGCTGCCGAAGCAGAAAAAGGACCATGGTCTGGAAGAAGATCAGCTGAATATCGGGGATGACAGCCTGTTGCGTGTCATTCGTGAATATACACGAGAGTCCGGCGTACGGAATCTGGAACAGCAGATGGCTTCGTTGTGTCGGAAAGCGGCCAAAAACATCGTGTCTGGTGTAGAAGGTCAGATTAACATTACACCAGATGAAGTGAAGGATTACCTTGGACCGGGTAAATTCCGCTACGGTATGGCCGAACTGGAAGATCAGATTGGTACGGTGACGGGACTGGCGTGGACTGAAGTGGGTGGAGATACCCTCGTGATCGAGGTTACCGTTGTACCTGGTACAGGCAAGCTGACGTTGACAGGTAAACTGGGCGATGTCATGAAGGAATCGGCTCAGGCGGCATTCAGCTACACCCGATCCAAAGCTGCACAACTTGGCATTCCATCTGATTTCCATGAGAAAAACGATATCCATATCCACGTTCCGGAAGGTGCCATTCCAAAGGATGGTCCATCTGCCGGAATTACGATGGCGACTGCGTTGATCTCTGCTCTCACGAACAAACATGTCTCCAAAGACATTGCCATGACGGGTGAAATAACACTGCGTGGCCGTGTGTTGCCGATTGGTGGACTTAAGGAAAAATCACTGGCTGCTCACCGCGCCGGTTACAAAAAAATATTATTGCCTAAGGATAACGAACGGGACCTGAGGGATATTCCGGACAGCATCAAGGAAGATGTGGAGTTTGTTCCCGTAGCCCATATGGATCAAGTGCTGCAACATGCACTTGTGGAACAGTCAGGAATACACCTGTAGCCCGTTAAACGAGGGATCGTATGAAGAGTAAACCGTTCTGCGGAAGCTTTGGCGTCCGCTGGAACGGTTTTTTTGGTATGATAGAACAATCCATGGCATAATACCAACAACAGCTATAAGTAAGAGCACAGGTGTTCAAGAGAGGACAGATACATTATGAAAGTAAATCAATCCGAATTTATTATCAGTGCCGTTCGGCCTGAACAATACCCCGAGGACGGCCTGCCCGAGATTGCCTTGGCGGGACGATCCAATGTAGGGAAATCATCTTTGATCAACCGTTTGATTAATCGCAAAAACTTGGCACGGACAAGTTCTACCCCTGGTAAGACACAGCAACTGAACTATTATAAAATCAATCAGGATCTCTATTTTGTGGATTTCCCGGGCTACGGCTATGCCAAAGTGTCGAAGCAGCAGCGTTTTGCCTGGGGCAAAATGATGGAGAAGTATTTGCTGGAACGGAAAGAATTGAAACTTGTCATGCAAATGGTGGATATGAGACATGAACCTTCCAAGGATGACATGATGATGAATGACTGGCTTCGCCATCATGGATTGCCTCTGGTTGTGGTTGCGACGAAGATGGACAAGATTCCAAAAACGCGTAGAGCAAAACATATTAAAGTCATCAAGGAAGCTTTGGATCTTCGCCCTGGCGATTTGTTTGTACCGTTTTCATCGGAAGAAGGTTTAGGTAAAGAAGAACTATGGGAGATCATTACCCGTTTTGCCGGAATTGGTCAAGCTTCAGCGGGAGAAGAGCCACAGGCTGAAGAGAGTCACGAAGACCACGAAATTAACGGGTAACCGGGGATTACGCCATTTTGATGCAGGAAAGCGAGCAACTGGGGTGGATTTTTGATGAGATCAAGGATTAATCCATATTTTATGGAATTTCGTGAACATTCATTGTTTTATTTTGGGGCGAAATAGCTATACGGTAGTGTATAATGAGTATAGGTGCATTTGTGCCAACAGTACCAAAGTAGTGGCCTTACCGACCTGAAGAATTTTGAGATCACTGCCTCATGTGCAGGAAGACAAAACAATCGGGAAAGAATTGAGGAGATTTTTATGGCTCAGCGAATTGCCACAGAGTATGTTAAAGTCACTTTGAAATTGTCAGAACCCCAGATGCATCAATTTTTGCGCATGACAGAAGACGGCCGGATTCATCAACGTGTAAAGGTGATGGAGAATGGCTGCCAGGAAATTGTGCTCGTAGATGTGAGTGGAGAAGAAGTTCATTTCCCGTTTGACCGTAAGGAAGGGTTTTACATCTGTGAGTTATCTTGCCGCCTGGTAAACCATCATCTGACGAATCTAGTCCGGAAGCTCTTTATGACCTTTAAGGGTGATGGCGTTGTTCATCGCATTTATGAAGAGTTCACCATGACGTATGTTTATACCCAGGGCGTTGTCCGTAAAATTGTGGAGCAGACCGGCGAAAATATCCGTGTCATCTACGAATACAAAAATACGTTGCTTGAATTGCAGCGTGTGTTCCAGGCTCGGGATATTGAGCGCGAGATACACCGGGTATACGCCGAGGTTGATTCGTTACTGGATAGAAGAATGGATGCTTTTACTTCTGAACAACTTCAGCAGATCGATGAGAAGCTTGCGCGCCACCAGAAACGGCTGTTTGAACTTGAAGCCTATTGACCTAAAAGAGTGAATTATACAAGTATCTAACTAACCATCCCCTAATGCTCTGATCTGGCACATTCCAGGCAGAAGCGAGAGGGGATTTCTTGATATTGAGAACTTGATGGACACGAAACTTTTTTTGATCTTCCTAAAAGGGGTTGCTTTCCCTTTGGATAGATGTTATTTTTAATCTCGAATTGCAAGTGGAGATATCATAAATGAATACAATTGAACTGATATAGTAGTCATGGAACCTTCCATGGCTATTTGTTTTATATGAGATTTTCATGAATCTTTATCATTAAAACAAGTATTTAACGCATAACGGTGAAGATTGGTGAGACACTACAATAAATGACAATGCATAAGATGATTTACATGGGGATTTCATAAACATTTCATAAAAATGGCCCAGTCATACTATGGATGTGTGATATAATTAACCATGTCAATCATAAATGGATGAACATATGTAGAAAACACTTTGATTGGAAATTTATTAGGCAGGTGAACTTGCAATGCACATCGTTGTCGTTGGTTTGAATTATCGCACGGCGCCTGTAGAGGTTAGGGAACGATTCACATTTGCAGAAAAGGACTTGTCTGAAGCGCTGCAGCAGCTCAAGCTGACCAAGAGTGTATTGGAAGGTGTAATCGTAGCCACATGTAACCGTACCGAGTTGTATGTTGTGGTAGACCGTCTTCACATGTGTGGTTATTTTATTCGTACGTTCATGGAACAATGGTTTAATGTTCCGCGGGAAGAATTTACGCAACACTTATATATATATGAAGATGATCAAGCTATGCGCCATTTGTTCCGTGTCATTTGTGGGCTGGACTCAATGGTTATTGGCGAGACTCAGATTCTTGGACAGGTGAAACAGGCTTTTTTCAAAGCTCAGGAAGAGAAAGTTACTGGGACCTGGTTTAACATGCTGTTCAAACAGGCTGTTACATTGGGCAAACGGGCACATTCAGAGACTTCGATCGGAGAGAGCGCAGTATCTGTAAGTTATGCTGCTGTAGAACTAGGCAAGCGTATCTTTGGTATGTTCACCGATAAGAAGGTGCTGATTCTGGGTGCCGGCAAAATGAGTGAACTTACAGTAAAACATCTGTATACCAACGGAGCCTCCGAAGTCATTGTGGCGAATCGGACACTTGCGCGAGCTGAGGAATTGGCAGCGAAGTTTCGAGGGACACCTTGTACGATGGAACAGGCGCTAGAGCGACTGAACGAGGTTGATATTGTCATCAGTTCGACGGGGGCCGAAAGATATGTACTGGATGCCACTGTTGTTAGAGAGAGCATGAAGCGTCGTCAATCGCGTCCACTGTTCCTGATTGATATTGCTGTTCCGCGGGATATTGATCCGGCGATCGGCGAGTTATCCAATGTATTCCTTTATGATATTGATGACTTGGAAGGAATCGTGGAGAGCAATTTGGAGATGCGTAAGGTGGAAGCTGCCAAAATCGAGAAAATGATTGAACTTGAGATGGAAGATTATTATCAATGGCTCAAAACCTTGGGCGTTCGTCCTGTCATTCGGGCATTGCAGGAAAAAGGTGCTTCCATTCATGAAGAAACGATGGATAGTCTATTTAATAAATTGCCTGAACTGGATGAACATCAGCGTAAAGTTATCCGCCGTCTGACGAAAAGTATCGTGAATCAGATGACGACAGATCCGATTAACCGGATTAAGGAAATGGCTGGTACCAAGCACGGCGATGAAGCACTGCGCATGTTTACTCAGATTTTTGCTCTGGAGGATGCAGTAGAGGTGGCCGCTGAGAAAGTAAGTCAGAGTGATGCGACGGCTCTGCGCAAACCGGATGCCGTTCATCTTAACGATTCCCGGCAAGACCCCGTGCCGGCTTATGCTCCGGCAGGCGTATAAGGCGGGTGGGCAGCTTGACCCTAGCTGAACAAATCTATGAAGCTTTAATCTATATGTATGCCCTGAGCCTACTGTTCTATTTCTCGGACTGCATTCGACGCAATGCGGGGGCGAAGCGGACAGGCACAGGGTTTCTTGTTGTTGTGTGGGCGCTTCAGGTGTTTCATGTCATTTTACGCATGTTAACCGAAGGGCATTTTCCGATCTACACCACGTTTGATTTTTTGTTTATTTTTTCATTTAGTATTGTGCTGATGTCTCTGGTGATGACTCGGATTCAGCGTTCCGAATTTGTCATTTTATTGCTGAACGTGGTTGGTTTCTCCGTTACGGTGTTGAACCGGTTGTGGTTTACAGCAGGTGAGATATCCCTGCATAACTGGCAGACTGTGCATGGATTGCTTATTATGCATATTACGTTGGCCAATCTTGGTTTTGCGGCTCTGACGGTAGGTGCTGTATTTGCCATGTTATATCTATTTTTGCACCGTAAGCTGAAGAATAAAAAATGGAATGATACCGTTCGTCGTCTACCGAGTCTCGAAGTGATCGGCAAATATATGGATGGCGCTACACTGATAGGCACACCTCTTCTTGGTGTTTCTATCATGCTAGCGGTATTGTCCATTGTAGCTGAAACGCGCTGGAGCCTGCTCTTGGATCTCAAGGTTATTGCTACGGGACTTGCCATAGCGATCTATGTGGGATATTTCGTCTTTAAGAGAAGAAAACAGTTTTCCACAGTCATTATGGCGAGATGGACGCTGATCGGATACGGCTTTGTCATTATCAGTTTTTTATCCAATGCGTATTCAGCGTTTCATCGTTGGACGGGAGAGTGAAGGGGATGGAACGGTACACGCCAATATTTGTGGATATATCAGGAAAATCATGCTGCGTGGTTGGAGGCGGACGTGTTGCTGAACGTAAAATAAAAGGTTTGCTTCATGCGGAAGCGCAAATCAAGGTGATTAGTCCGGAAGTTACGCCAACGTTACAACAATTGCATCATGATTCCCGAATTCAATGGCTGACCCGGTCCTACCGCAATGGAGATTTGCGGGGGGCCTTTCTCGTATATGCAGCAACGAACGATGGTGAAGTGAATACAGCGGTTGTCCAAGAAGCCGCAGATGCGGGTATACTGGTTAATGACGCCATTTCTTCTGAGCGAAGTACCTTTATTACACCAAGTGTGGTCAGGCGTGGCAGACTGAGCATTGCGATATCGACAGCTGGAGCAGGACCTGTGGCCGCAGCAGAAATTCGTGACACCTTGGAGCAGCAATTCGGAGATGAGTACGAGACATATATTGAATTTTTGTATCAGATGAGGATGGAAGTAAAGGCACGAGTTTCTTCTTCAGGTGTCAGGGCTAAATTACTTCGTCGTTTAACCGAAATGGATGTGCTGGAAAAGATCCGTACAGGTCAGTTTGAGTGGTGGACCGAAGAACAAATTGGGGACTGGATATCCCATAATCAGGAGGACGTGTAGACATGCGGACAATTAAAGTGGGAAGCAGACAAAGCGCACTTGCTTTGACCCAGACAGGCCATGTAATTCAAGATTTACGTGATATTTGTGAACGTGAAGGATTAGCTTTTGATTTTGAAGTACATAAAATTGTTACAAAAGGAGATTTGATTCTCGATGTAACCCTGTCCAAAGTCGGAGGCAAAGGACTATTTGTCAAAGAGATTGAACAGGCGATGATGGATCGCACGATTGATATGGCTGTTCATAGCATGAAGGATATGCCTTCCGAGCTGCCTGAAGGGTTGACGAACGGGGCTGTTCCGCGCCGTGCAGATCCTCGTGATGCACTGATTTCGAATGGTGGACTCACATTGGATCAATTGCCAGAAGGTGCAAGAGTGGGGACGAGCAGTCTGCGTCGATCCAGTCAACTGAAAGCATACCGTCCGGATTTGCAACTCGAATCGCTTCGTGGCAATATTGATTCCCGTCTGCGCAAGCTGGAGACAGAAGGTTTGGACGCTATTATTTTGGCTGCCGCTGGTTTGTATCGAATGGGCTGGCAGGATCGGATTACGGAGTATCTGTCAGAGGAAGCTTGTCTTCCCGCAGTTGGTCAGGGTGCGCTCGGCATTGAATGCCGTGAAGATGATGCCGAACTGCTCCATCTGTTGCAGTTGTATAACGATCCGGAAACCGCATTTCCTGTGTTGGCTGAACGTCGCTTCCTTAGTGTGTTGAATGGGGGCTGTCAGGTTCCGATTGGAGCTCATGCCGTATGGGTGCCACAGCAAGATGCAGATTCCCCGAATGGACAAAACACGTTACAATTAACAGGTATGGTCGGTACACCAGACGGTGGACTGATTCTTAAAGAAGCGATGACGGGCAAAGATCCGGTTCGTCTTGGTGAAGAAGTGGCTTGGAGATTGATTGAACGGGGAGCAGAGCAGATATTGGCAGAAGTTAGGGGATGAAGACATGTTGGGGAAGGTCTTTTTGGTTGGTGCAGGTCCAGGTGACGCCAAGCTGATTACGGTAAAAGGCTGGGAATCGATCGGCCGAGCGGATGCTGTTGTTTACGATCGGTTGGCTAGTCCAAGATTACTCAAACAAATGAAGCCCGGCGCGGTTAAGATATATGTGGGTAAACGGCCGGATCGACATACGATGAAGCAGGAAGAAATCAACCAGCTGCTGGTTGATCTCGCACTGGAAGGCAAGGTTGTGGTCCGGCTTAAAGGGGGAGACCCGACCATATTTGGACGCGTAGGTGAAGAGGCTGATCTGCTTCGCAAAAACGACATTCCTTTTGAAATCGTACCTGGTGTAACCTCAGCAATAAGTGTACCTGCTTACGCTGGAATACCTGTGACCCACCGCGACTATGCATCCTCTATTTCCATCATTACAGGGCATGAGAGTCCGGACAAGCTTGACCGCAGTATTCATTGGGATAAAGTGACGAATGCAACAGGCACACTGGTATTTATGATGGGCGTCTCCAAAATTGGATATATCAGCGAACAGTTGATTCGTCACGGACGTCCGGCGCAGACACCGGTGGCATTGATTCGCTGGGGCACAAGAGCAGAGCAGGATACGATCACTGGTACGCTTGAAGATATCGAAGCAAAAGTCATTGCTGCGAATTTTCAACCACCCGCTGTCATTGTTGTTGGTGAGGTTGTGAACCAGCGCGAACAGTTGAAATGGGCGGAAGCACTGCCGCTGTTTGGCAAACGCATTCTGGTGACGCGAGCACGCAGTCAGGCTAGTGAACTGGTGAACCGGATCGAGGAACTTGGCGGGGAACCTTACGAATTTCCGGTAATTGAGACCGTGATGCCAACAGGGGAGTCGGCACAGGAAAGTGTCAAACAGGCCTTTGGTGCGTTAAATACGTTTGACTGGGTATTTTTCACGAGTGTAAACGGGGTGGAATTCTTCTTCCGTCATTTGCAGCAGCAGGGGAAAGATATTCGCTCCATTCATCAAGCGAGAGTTGCCGCGGTAGGGCCTTCCACTGGGGATGCTTTGCGTAAGTATGGCATCGTAGCGGAAGTCATCCAAGGGCCATTTCAGGCCGAAGGTATGCTAGAAGCTTTTGAAAGTGAACTGAAGGAAGGGCAGAGGGTGCTTTTACCGCATGGAGATCTCGCACGCTCCTGGTTGCCTGAACAGTTGAGGGAGCGGGGTCTTCTGGTCACCGAGGCAATTATCTATGACACCATTCTGGCTGGCGAAGACGACGATGAACTGCTGAAGCTGCTTGAAGAGGGCGGCATTCATGCAATGACCTTCACGAGTTCTTCCACCGTCACCAATTTCATGAGCATTCTGAAACGGATGGGATTGCAGGACCCCTTGCCTTTATTGGAAAATGTAGAGGTTGCATGTATCGGGCCTGTTACAGCGAAGACGGCAGAAGCAGCAGGCTTGAAGGTCACAATGATGGCGGAAGAAGCAACCATTGAGAGTCTGATTTCTGTGTTGTCTGAATGGGAACGAAAGCCTGCTACAGAAGCTGCATTTCCCCGTTAAACATATAAATTGAACCACACTCGATAGATGAAGCGTGCTGAATTCGTTACGATACCGGCGCGCTTCGCTTTTTGCTCCACATCACTATTCAGGGAGGTTTCACACGTATGAGTTTTCCAATTGTGCGGCATCGCCGTTTACGTCAATCCACAGGTATTCGCAATATGGTGAGAGAGACCCATTTGACTGTGGATGACTTTATCCAACCCATTTATGTTACTTATGGTGAAAATGTAAAATCTGAAATTAAATCCATGCCAGGCGTATTCCGCTTCTCGCTGGATCGTCTGCAGGAAGAAGTGAAGGAGATTGCCGATTTGGGTATTCCGGCTGTGCTCTTATTCGGTATTCCCGAAACCAAAGACAGTGTTGGTTCGTCTGGATTCGCAGAAGACGGCATTGTACAGGAAGCAACGAAGCTGATTAAGTCCTGGTATCCTGAGCTGCTGGTTGTTGCTGATACCTGTCTGTGCGAATTCACTGATCACGGTCATTGTGGCATGGTGCATACGGTTGAAGTGGACGGTCACATTTGCGGAGATGTCCTTAATGACGAATCACTGGAGCTGCTCGTGAAAACAGCGGTATCGCAGGCCAAAGCTGGAGCGGACATTATTGCACCATCCAACATGATGGATGGATTTGTTCAAGCGATCCGTGCTGGATTGGATGAGAATGGTTTTAGTCACATTCCAATCATGTCCTACTCGGTAAAATATGCTTCGGCATTCTATGGTCCATTCCGCGAAGCTGCGGATTCCACGCCACAATTCGGAGATCGCAAGTCGTATCAGATGGACCCGGCGAACGCTCGTGAAGCATTGCGTGAAGCCGAAACCGATGTTCTCGAAGGAGCGGACATGCTGATGGTGAAACCTTCACTGTCCTATCTGGATGTCATGCGTACGATCAAGGACAATTTTGATCTTCCACTGGTTGCTTACAACGTAAGTGGAGAGTATGCCATGGTGAAGGCAGCAGCGATTCAAGGCTGGATTGATGAGAAGAAAGTGGCCATGGAAATTTTGCTGAGTATGAAACGGGCGGGTGCAGATATGATTATTACGTACTACGGAAAAGATGCATCGCGCTGGTTGGCCGAGAAATAATAGCTTGCTCCCATAACAGCTGGGATGAACAAAACGGATTATGGTTTATCAAAATTATATAAAAGGCCTCATCCAAAGGTTTGGAGGGGCCTCATCACTAAGGAGGATGTTCATGACTGCACAACAAGGAACTCGTCGTAATGATGAGCGCTCACGCAGCGCATTTGAAGAAGCCAAGCAGTACATACCTGGGGGTGTGAACAGCCCCGTTCGGGCGTTCAAATCGGTGGGGCTTACCCCGATCTATGCAGAGCGCGGAGTAGGCTCCAAAATTTATGATATTGATGGCAATGTTTTTATTGATTATGTGGGATCCTGGGGTCCGCTCATTATGGGACATGCGCATCCTGACGTTGTAGAAGCTTTGCGGGAGACAGCTCTTAAAGGAACAAGCTTTGGTGCGCCAACACTGCTGGAGACCGAGATGGCTAAACTCGTCTGTGAGCGTGTGCCTTCGATCGATATCGTACGAATGGTGAATTCTGGTACGGAAGCAACCATGAGTGCGATTCGGCTGGCACGTGGTGTAACCGGACGCAGTAAAATTTTGAAGTTTGAAGGATCATACCACGGGCATGCCGACAGCTTGTTGATCAAAGCAGGATCTGGTGTAGCAACACTGGGTCTGCCTGACAGCCCTGGTGTTCCTGAAGGTGTGGCTATAAATACGATTACAGTTCCATACAATGACCTGGAGTCGGTGAAGCTTGCTTTTGAACGTTATGGTGAAGAACTGGCCGCCGTCATTGTGGAACCTGTTGCAGGTAATATGGGAGTTGTACCACCCGTTTCGGGTTTCCTTGAAGGCCTGCGAAATTTGACGTCGCAATACGGCAGTTTGCTCATTTTTGACGAAGTCATGACTGGTTTCCGTGTAGGGTTGAACTGTGCACAGGGACGATATGGCGTTACACCTGACCTGACTTGTCTGGGTAAAGTCATCGGTGGCGGGCTTCCGGTGGGCGCTTATGGCGGCAGACGTGATCTGATGGAACAGATTGCTCCGACCGGACCAATCTATCAAGCAGGTACGCTGAGCGGTAATCCGCTGGCTATGGCAGCAGGTTATACCACACTCAAATTGTTGACACCGGAGGTCTATGATCGTCTGGAGACATTGTCTGCACGCTTGCAGGCTGGGTTTGAAAAGAATGCAGCGGAGACCGGCGTAGCCATAACCATTAACCGTGTTGGTTCGATGGTATGTCCATTTTTCAGTGCAGTTCCAGTTACGAATTATGATATCGCCAAGGAAAGCAATCTGGATCAATTCCGTCGTTACTTTGCGGCCATGATTGATCAGGGTGTAAGTGTTGCTCCTTCCCAATACGAAGGTATGTTTGTCTCTGGCGTGCATACGGAGCAGGATATTGACGATACGATTGAGGCGAACCGTAAGGCTCTTCAATCACTATGAACATTAAAAGTTGGAAACGCCGTGGGGAATGGCTTGAGCTGATGCCAGGCAAAGCGGTGACAGGCAGTTCAGACAGGCAAACGGCTGCAGAGCAATGGCTCTTGTCTGAGCTTCAGTTACCAGAAAAAATGTTGCGTCAGCTAAAGATGAACCAGGGCATACAACTCGCAGGGGACCGGCTTCGGCTGGCCCTTTTTGCGTCTCAGCCGATCGATGTTGAACCGCGTTGGGCGGATATCGATGTTCTGTATGAAGATGACTTCTGTCTGGTTGTGCACAAACCGGCCGGAATGAAGCTTCATCCCGATGGGAGCCGGGCGGATCAAGCAATTACGCTGGATCACGCGGTGGCCTACTATTACGAAATGAATGGGATTCAGGCGAATGTACGCCATGTTCACCGTCTGGATGAGGACACAACTGGGCCTGTTTTATATGCCAAAAATGCTTTTGCTCTCACCAAACTGGATGAAGCCATGCGTCGTAAAGACATTGGACGCCATTATGTCGCCATTGCAGGCGGTAAGATATCCACGGAGCTGAATACGATTGATGCTCCGATTGGGAAGGACAGGCATCATAAGCAGCGCAGACGTGTCTCTGAAGGTGGACAAGACGCTGTAACTCACGTGGAGATCATGGAGGTGTGGGATAGGGCGACCCTTGTCCGGTTGACACTGGATACAGGGCGCACACACCAGATTCGCGTGCATTTAAGTTATGCAGGACATCCCCTTGTTGGAGATGAGCTATATGGAGGCAGAAGCGATTCTATTGGTCGGCAGGCGCTTCATGGTGAGACACTCAGTTTTAGTCATCCGCTCACAGGGGCTCGAATTGAAGTGGCTGATCCTTGGCCGCAGGATTTCGAACAACTGGCACAACGCGAAGGCAAGGACCAATAAACTGGGAAGGTTTGCATAAAAGGTGGCATGCTCATCTCATTCAAGGCATATAGATGGGGTAACGAAGGATTTGGACCATGGATCAGTCCCATGAGAAGGATCATGGTGAACATATGCCGAAAGGAGGACGCCACCTTTGTTGAATCAACCTTATGGTTTGAGGTTCGATATTTATGAGCGCGTTCATTTGTCAGAGGGAGTCCCTGCAATTGAGGAACTGGAGGAAATTGAGTTATATCCCCGCATTCAGGTGATAGGTCAGGATGATCATGCAACATTGCGAGGCCATCTTTTGCTAACAGGTGCGTATCGGGGAGAGAACGAGATCTCGGAGGAACTCAAACATTTTATTCCGGTGGAGATCACAGTACCCCTGAACCGGGTAAGATCGCTTGAGGATATTTCCATTGAGATCGAAAATTTTGATGTCGATTTGTTGTCCAACCGAAGTTTGAACATTACAGGCGTATTGTCGCTTCGCGGTATTGAGGGCTTTCCGGTGGAGGAGCCGCAGGTCTGGTCAGCAGATGAGTTTACCGTTGTCCATTCGTCCGACGCTCAGCAGGGCGACCGTTCTGCTGAAACAGAGCAGACAGGCAGCCATCCTAATGTATTTGCTCAGGAGTATTTGCTTCAACGGAGCGAAGAGGAGTTGCAGCAGGAACATCTATTTCAAGCTTCTCCCGAACAGTTTCAATCCTGGCAGCCAGGGGAGGGGGACGCGGAGCCAAGTAAAATAGTAGCTGAAAATGAAACATCCTCGTCCTTGAGGGACAAGGAGGATGAAGCGCAAGCGGATGTGTTGTCCGATACGCCTTCTCCAATTTCGTCTTTTTTGGCGGAGACAGCCGACAGGTTGGCTTCTTACCCTGAATCCGAGCCTTTGCTCCCTCTGGCTGAAGAGTCGTCTGTTTGGTCCGAGCCTTCCGTCGAGACCTTACATACGAACTTAAGGAATTCGGAGCAGACCGATTCCAAACTGGATTCGCAGCCTTCTGATGAACAGGCAGCACCGGACGTATGGCATTTTGAATCTGCCCGATCTGAACCAAAGCAAGAGGATCAGGCAGCTGCAGATGTTCCTGCAGGTTCGCAGTCAGAAAACTGGCAGGATGTCTTTGCAGCGTCTGATCCGGAAATTTTGGAGGAAGACAGACCTCCTCTTGAAGCGGTAGAGACGAATGAGCCCGCTGAAAAAGAATCGTTTATTCCTGAACCTGTGGCTGAGACGGAAGACAAGCCGGAGCTTAAGGTTGCTTTTGGCAGCAAAAGAGAGTCTGCACCCAAACAAGAAGAGGGCGTGGGCATCTCCTCCTTGTTATCCTCTGGCAGAGTGACACGTGAGGCAGAAGCAGAACGGGAGCAAGAGGCACATGCTGGAGTCCTGCATGAAGAAGCATACCAGCCTGAAGATGTAGAGTGGAAGAACCTGTTCCTCGGCACCATTGTAGATCAGACCCCGTTCCGTAAGGTGAAATTATGCATTGTACAGCGTGAAGAGACGCTGGATACTATTGCAGACCGATATCAGTTAAGTACTCGAGAGCTCCAGTTGTATAACCGATTATCTGAACAGGTTGTGGAAGAAGGACAGATTCTATATATTCCTTAATCTGAGGTAGGTTTAATGACCATTTCGACCCGTGATCCCCTGAGGATGGCGGGTTTTTGCTTTGTCTGCCCTTAACCTGCATTGCAGCGCGCTTTTTCCGCTGTTGTCAGGTTGACTATCGGGCACGGGCAGGGTATGATGTGTTTAGGTTTTTTGAAGAACAACGTGGATCGGGAGTAGTAGACAGTATGACCTTTCAGAGAGCGGAATTGTAGCGCTGGGAAATTCCGTAGGAGCCAACTGATCGAAGTCGCCCGGGAGTTGCCTGTTTGAATACAAGGGATGAGCAACTTTAGTATCATTCATTCCTGAGGTAGGATGGGCCGGTCGCAGCCGTTATCTGCTTGAAGTGTCACGTAAGTACAGAAGGGGTAGTCTGTCTTTCTATCTGCGTGAAACAAAGGTGGTACCGCGAAAGCTAACCTTTCGTCCTTTGATGGATGAAAGGTTTTTTTGTTTTTTGGCGATGATGAATAAGTAACGGAGGAATGACACATGTCTGAACAAAAAAATTCAGCTGCAACAGAAATGCCAACCACATATGATCCGAAAGCTGCGGAGCAAAAATGGTATTCCACGTGGATGGAAAATGGATATTTTAAGGCTGGCCAGCGTAAAGATGCTGAACCCTATACGATTGTAATCCCACCCCCGAACGTAACCGGAATGCTCCATATTGGGCATGCGCTCGACTTCACACTGCAGGATATTCTGATTCGTACTAAGCGGATGCAGGGCTATGATGCACTGTGGCTGCCGGGTTCTGACCATGCAGGTATTGCTACCCAAACCAAAGTAGAGCAGAAATTGCGTGAAGAAGGTCAGACTCGTTATGATCTGGGACGCGAAAAGTTCTTGGAGAAGGTATGGGACTGGAAAGAGCAGTACGCAACAACCATTCGTCAGCAATGGGGCAAAATGGGCTTGTCGCTCGATTACTCGCGTGAACGTTTTACACTGGACGAAGGTCTATCCCAGGCTGTACGTAAAGTGTTTGTTCAACTGTATGAAAAAGGCCTCATTTATCGAGGCAAACGAATTATTAACTGGGACCCGGTGAACCGGACTGCACTATCCGACATCGAGGTTGAATATAAAGAAGTTCAGGGTCACTTGTACCATCTGCGTTATCCGCTCAAAGACGGAAGTGGGTATGTTACAGTAGCGACAACTCGCCCGGAAACGATGCTGGGAGATACTGCAGTTGCTGTTCATCCGAAGGATGAGCGTTACGCAGATATGATTGGAAAGGTGCTTGTTCTGCCTATTATCGGACGCGAAATTCCGGTTATTGCAGATGAGTATGTTGATAAAGATTTCGGAAGCGGGGCCGTGAAAATTACGCCTGCCCATGATCCGAATGACTTCGAAGTGGGCCTTCGTCATGATCTGCCACAGATTACGGTGATGGATGAGACGGGTACAATGAATGCCGAAGCAGGCAAATATCAGGGACTGGATCGCAGTGACTGCCGTAAGCAGATTGTTGCCGACCTGCAAGAACAGGGCGTATTGATTAACATCGAGGATCATACGCATCAGGTTGGACACAGCGAACGTACAGGAGCTGTTGTTGAGCCGTATTTGTCGACACAGTGGTTTGTTGAGATGAAGCCACTTGCGGAGAAAGCGATTGAGAAGCAACAAAGTGGTGAAGGGGTTCATTTTGTTCCGGATCGTTTTGAGAAAACGTATCTGAACTGGATTGAGAATGTTCGTGACTGGTGTATCTCTCGTCAATTGTGGTGGGGTCATCGTATTCCTGCCTGGTACGACGAGGAGACTGGAGAAGTTATTGTATCTGCTGAAGATCCGACAACATTGCCAGAATACGCTGGGCGCAAGCTGAGACAGGATGAAGACGTTCTGGATACATGGTTCAGCTCCGCACTATGGCCGTTCTCTACATTAGGCTGGCCGGAAGACACGGAAGATCTGAAACGTTATTACCCGACAAGTGTACTCGTAACAGGGTATGACATTATTTATTTCTGGGTGGCACGCATGATCTTTACCGCTCTGGAGTTCACGGAAGAGGTTCCGTTCAAGGATGTGCTGATGCACGGTCTTGTTCGTGATGCAGACGGACGCAAGATGTCCAAATCGCTCGGCAATGGTGTTGATCCGTTGGATGTGATTGAGAAATATGGTGCGGATGCAATGCGTTACATGATCTCCACTAGCAGCACTCCAGGACAGGATCTCCGTTTCCGTTGGGAACGGGTTGAACAGGCTCGTAACTTTGCCAATAAAATCTGGAATGCATCACGCTTCGCCCTGATGAATCTGGAAGGGTTCACCTATGAAGATCGTGATATTAGTGGAGACCTCGGAACAGCGGATTATTGGATTTTGCACCGCCTGAACGAAACTTCTCGTGATATTACGCGTCTAATCGAAGCATATGAATTTGGAGAAACAGGCCGTTTGCTGTATAACTTTATTTGGGATGACCTGTGTGACTGGTATATTGAATTTGCGAAGTTGTCCTTCTATGGGGAAGATCCGGTTGCCAAGAAGAAAACACAATCGGTACTTGCTTACGTGCTGGATCAGACTATGCGCCTGATTCATCCGTTCATGCCGTACATTTCGGAAGAGATCTGGCAGCATCTGCCGCATGAAGGCGAGACGATTACGTTGGCTTCCTGGCCGGTGTATGACCCTGCGTTGGAGAACCCAGAAGCGGTTGCCGAGATGAACCTGCTTATGGATACCATTCGTGCAGTGCGAAACATCCGTGCAGAAGTAAACGTACCAATGAGCAAGAAAATTGAATTAATGGTGAAAGCGAACAACGCAGAGACATCCAGCATCATTGAACGCAACAGCCATTACATCAAACGTTTCTGTAATACGTCCGAGTTCGACAGCGGCCTGGATCTGAGCTCACCGGATAAAGCAATGACTGCTGTCATTACTGGGGCTGAGCTGTACTTGCCGCTGGCGGGTCTTATTGATATTGATCAGGAAGTGGCTCGTCTGGAGAAAGAGTTGCAGAACCTTGAGGGCGAAGTACTCCGTGTGGAGAAAAAGTTGGCGAACGAAGGCTTTGTTGCCAAGGCTCCTGCCAAAGTTATTGAAGAAGAGCGCGCCAAGCAAGCGGACTATTCCGATAAACGGGATAAGGTGATTGCACGAATCAAGGAACTGAAAGGTTAATATATTCGGGTCGGATGGAGTGCTTCTGCGCCATCCGGCCGCTTTTTTCAACCAAACTCAAACTAAAGGTGAATCATATGACGGAACTTAACGGGACAGAAATAGCATCTCCTTTACTTACCTATGACGAGGCTGTGAACTGGATCAATGGCCTTATTCCTTTTGGCATCCGACCTGGATTGGAACGAATCGAGGGATTGATGTCATTGCTGGGCAATCCTCACCAGCGTCTCAAATTTATTCATGTCGCGGGAACGAACGGCAAAGGTTCGACTTGCGCTTTTTTGACGTCAGTGCTTCTTCAGGCGGGATATGATGTTGGAACGTTTACGTCCCCTTATATCACCAAATTCACAAACCGTTTTCAGTACAACGGTGAGGATATCCCGGAAGAAACGTTGCTCAAACTTTCAAACCGCCTGTATCCATTGGTTCAAGAGATGGCTTCAGCTCCCCTTGGATCACCTACGATGTTTGAAGTATCTACAGCAATCGCCCTTCTGTATTATGCGGAAGAGTGCTACCCGGACATTGTGGTATGGGAGACAGGGCTCGGGGGAAGGATGGACGTAACGAATATTGTTACACCCGTGGTATCGGTCATTACTAATATCGGTATGGACCATACGGATGTACTGGGAGATACGATTGAGGCGATTGCTGGAGAGAAGGCAGGTATTATTAAGGCGGGGGTACCCGTTGTTACCTGTGCCACGCAGCCAGAGGCTGTGAAGGTGATCCAGGAGACGGCAGAGCGGCTGCGTTCAACCGTGTATCTGGCGGGAGATCGTTTCTCCTATCATAGACTGGACAGTGATGAGAACGGACAATCTTTTCATTTTACAGGACCGTTCCGTGATCTGGATGCTCGTATTCGCATGCAGGGCGCACATCAATGCGATAATGCAGCGGGTGCACTTATGGTACTGGAGTTGCTTCGCCAATACATGGCATTTATGCTGGATGATGAAGATATCGCGCTTGGACTGGAACATGCCTTCTGGGCAGGACGGTTCGAGAAAGTGGTTGATCAGCCCCGCATTGTTCTGGATGGTGCACATAATCCAGAGGGGGCCGAATCGCTGGCCAAGAGCATTATCGACGTATATCCTCACAACAAGTTAAATTTGATGATGGGCATGCTGGCGAATAAGCATCACGAAGCGTATTTGCAGCATATACTGCCACTAGTGGATACGCTGATCCTGACCGAGCCAGATTTCCGACGCAAAATGGATGCAGCCGAATTGCTGCAGATCGTCGAACGGGTACGTCCCTCCATTGCGAAACCGGAGCTGGAAATCATCGTCGAGCCCGAATGGGCAAAGGCACTTGATCTATTGAAGTCACGGACGGAAGCGGAAGATCTGGGGGTGGTGTCCGGCACATTGTACCTGATTGCAGATGTGCGGGCAGCCCTTTTGCATCAAACCGATTCTGAAAAAGGTTGGTGAAAGTTTTGTTAAATACATCGGAACACGTTCATTTTATAGGGATTGGCGGATATGGCATGAGTGCCATCGCGAGAGTTATGCTTGAGATGGGATACACCGTTACCGGATCGGATGTCGCTTCACAGGAGTTGACCGAGAAGCTGGCAGCCAAGGGAGCGAAAATATATATCGGACATACGGCAGAGCATGTAAATGGGGCAGACCTGGTTGTCTACTCAACGGCAGCTCCTGCTGATAATGTGGAACGGGTGGCAGCTGAAAAGCTGAACATCCCGATTTTGCATCGTGCCCAGATGCTCGCACGTTTGCTGAACGAGCGCAAAGGTGTGGCTGTAGCCGGGGCTCATGGCAAAACAACCACGTCATCCATGATTGCACTTGTTATGGATAAATGTGATACAGACCCGACATACATCATTGGTGGGGAAATCATGAACGTGGGCACCAACGCGAAGGCAGGCCAAGGCGACTGGGTCGTTGCCGAGGCAGACGAGAGCGACGGTTCATTTTTGCAGTATCACCCTTGGCTCGGTATTGTAACGAATATTGAAGCAGATCATCTTGAGAACTACAACAGTGATTTTGAGGAACTCAAAAAGGCTTATGTGCAGTTCCTGAGTCAGATTCGTCCAGAAGGCACGGCCATTGTGTGTGCTGACGACGAGAATGTTCAAGCCATTCTACCAGAGCTGAAATCACGGGTAACCACATACGGCATTGATTATGCTGCTGATTATACGGCAACAGATATCGTGCTTGGCGACCGCCGAATTTCCTTCACGATGAGCCATAAGGCCAATGTGTTGGGTACGGTGGAGTTGTCAGTTCCAGGTAAACATAACGTTTATAATGCCATGGCTACGGTTATTACCTGTCTCGAAGCAGGTATTCCATTTGAGAAAATTACGGCTGCCATTATCCAGTTCCATGGAGCGAAACGCAGGTTCCAGGTGCTGGGTGAAGCACGTGATATGTTGATTATTGATGACTATGCTCATCACCCGACTGAAATTGAGGCTACAATCAGTGCGGCCAAAGCAACGGGGAAACGTATCATTGCAGTATTCCAGCCACAGCGTTACACACGTACGTTCTTCCTGCTTGATGCGTTCAGTCGTGCCTTTGCAGAAGCGGATGAGGTTCTTATTACCGACATCTATTCCCCTGCAGGTGAAAAACAGATTGAAGGTGTTCACTCGGCTAGACTGGTTGAACTCATCGTTCAAAACAGTAATGCTTCTGCACGTTATCTTCCGACCAAGGAAGAAGTGGTTGCAGATTTGCAGAACCGTCTTCAGCCAGGCGATCTTGTGCTCACGATGGGTGCAGGTGATATCTGGAAAGTTGGCGATACACTTGCCAAAGGATTGAAATAATTACAATTGTAAAACCGTCTGACTTCATTGCGAAGCAGGCGGTTTTTTGCATGAAAAGGAATGTTTCAGATTCTCTCCGCATATAGCTGTTATAAATGGGACAAAGGAGAGGGTACGGGGTGAGCAATGCTAGAATGACGTTTCGCTTTGGGGATAACGAGTCGGACAAGCCTGAAAACAAGGGGATATCCACATCCAGCACATTTGCAGCTTTGAGTGAAGAAATTTCGCACAGTCCAACGCCAACACCAACGCAGTTGAATACAACGCCTTCATGGACACCTGAGGATATACCCGGTGACTGGGGAGAGACGATGCTGACAGGCTCCACTGTACCTGAACCTTACCAAAGAACGGACAAGGATTCGAAACTCGATGAGCCACGATACAATTATGATCATGTTACAGCGTATCCTGGAGATGAGGACGTGAACAGGTCGGACGAGAATTATGGAGGCCATGATTGGCTTGCAAATAGTGAAAACTACTCTTATAAGCGAAATCGTCCCCCGAGGGGGTGGAAAATGATTGGTTCAGTAACGGGGGCACTTGTAACCGGGGCTCTCTTCGGCATGGTTATTCTTTCTTTTTTTAATCGGGAAGGGGCCGTAGATCCTGGTAGCAAGATCCCCGCCAATCAGGCGGTAACGGCCGTAACAAGTCAGCAGGGAGTGGCAGGTTCGGAACAGCAGCTCCAGGCAACAACTACAGGGGGGAGCTATTATGCACTGCAATATGGTGTATTCAGTTCTCCTGAACGCGCTGAACAGGCGAAAGTGGAGCTGTCCCAGGCAGGCATAGCGGCAGGCTCCGATCCGGAGGATGGTAACCGGGTATATGCAGGCATTTCGGCTGACCGTGAGGAGGCCAAGCTGCTCAGCTCAAGGCTTAAGGCCGAAGGTGTGGAGCTGTACGTCAAGGAAATCGTCAACCCTGAAGTGAACCCGGCAGTATTCGGCGGAAAAGCAGAGGATGTGCAGCATTTCTTCGCAAGCGGGGCGGCTTTGGTTGAACAACTGTCTACCCTTTCGATCCAGCAACTTGGTCAGTCCGTTCCAGAAGCCGTTTCAACCGAAACGATGACCTCATTACAAAATCAGCATCAGCTCTGGCTGACCGGTTTGAATAGTATTGCACCAGGTCTGAGTGCAGACGTACAACCCTATGTATCCGCGATGGAAAAATCGATGGCGAGTGCAGTAACGGCAATTGCCGAATACAACAAAAATCCGGCTAATGTGCATATGTGGTCTGTACAGTCCGATCTGATGGAATATGTATTACAGCAAAAAAAATGGCTTGAAGCGATAAAACAATAATTACCACTTTCCCATAACACGGCCTTGAAATACCTATCCGGCAAGGAACTGGAAATAGTTCCCCTTGCCGGATTTGTGTTTGTATTGACGTACAAAACCCCGTATAATAATGTGGGTGTCAAAAAATGGCGAGGGAAGATCACCGATGAAAAAAAACTTCGGCATGTTATTGCTGTTTCTGCTGCTCGGCTGGCTGGCCGGTGCGTGGATCGCCAAGGCACTGCAGCCTGTAAAGGCCGTTGCCTTTCTAACGAAAGCCACGACCATTCGTTGGTCGCCGCAGGCTGATCTGGATATTATCAGTTATGATATTTCACTTCAATTTCAAATGAGCCTCCTGAGTCTGATCGGTATTATTGCTGCTGTATGGCTGTATCGCAGGTTATAGGAGAATGACGAATTTTGACGAAGAAACTAAAAAAAATGATATCTACTAGCGTGATCCGACAGGATGTCGCCGTAGCATAAGGGGCCGGTTATTTTGGATAAAACACAACAGCGTCGCATTATTCTGGCTTCCACCTCGCCGCGGCGTAAAGAACTGATCGCATCACTCCATCTAGCTTTTGAAGTAATACCAAGTCACGCCGATGAAGATACACCCCCGGAATGGACTCCTGAACAGACGGTACAGGAGCTTGCGATGCGTAAGGCGCTTGCTGTTTATCGCGGGCTGGAAGGCCGTGAACAGGATGCTGTTATTGTTGGTAGTGACACTGTTGTCGTTCTGGACGGTGATATTCTTGGTAAACCCGTAGACGAAGCGGACGCTGAACGAATGTTATCTCGTCTACAGGGGCGTGTACACCGTGTTTTCACGGGAGTAGCTTGTATCGATGCAAGTAATGGACAATCCATGGTTCAGTATCGGCAGACCGATGTAACGATGAAGGAACTGTCTGAAGCTACGATTCGTGCGTATGTTCAGACTGGAGAGCCTTCGGACAAGGCAGGATCATATGCCATTCAGGGCATTGGTGCTTCATTGGTAGAACGTGTTGAAGGATGTTATTTCAATGTGGTGGGCCTACCGTTGTCCTTGCTTAGCGATATGCTGGATGGATTCGGCGTACATGTACTGCCACGTACATGAAATTCCGCAATTGACGATCTGAAAAGAGGGAACATATGGAGTCGCCTCAATATATGATGCGCGACATCCCCCAGGAAGAACGCCCGAGAGAACGCATGATGGAATACGGGGCGGGCGCTTTAAGCCATGCTGAATTGCTGGCGATCTTACTTCGAACAGGTACAAGACAGGAATCCGCAGTGCATATGGCACAGCGGATTCTGACCGAAGCGGGTGGAATTCGCTCGTTGATGGATTTGAGCCTGGAAGAATTGACTGCAATGAAGGGAATCGGCATGGCCAAGGCTGTACAGCTGAAAGCCAGCATTGAGCTTGGTCATCGAATTGCGAAGAGCAGACTTACACAGTCAACTTCAATTCGTACCCCGCGTGATGCGGCCGACATTCTTACTGAACAATTGCGTTACTTGCAGAAAGAACACTTTGTGTGTCTTTTCCTGAATAGCAAAAACCACATTATTGCCCAGGAAACACTCTCCATGGGTAGCCTTAACGCTTCGATTGTACATCCGCGTGAAGTGTTCCGGGCTGCCATCAAATGCAGCAGCGCCTCTATTGTGTGCGCACACAACCATCCCAGTGGTGATCCTACGCCTAGTCCAGAGGACATCCAAATAACCAAAAGACTGATCGAGGCCGGTGCAATTGTTGGCATAGACGTGCTGGATCACATTATTATCGGAGATGGAACGTACGTAAGTTTGAAGGAGAAGGGCTTAGTATAATATAATGGTTGGCGTTGATGTTTTCCTATGAATGTTGACGGCGTTGTCCGTAGAAGATAGGTTCACTTTACTAATGCAAAACAATGAACACAAAACAAATGCGAATATTAGCTCCACCACTATGGTGGGAATGAAAATGAAACGCTCTTGATTCACTGGGGCGGCTATATGAGGCAGAAAAGGAGATTACGTCATGTTTGGTGGTTTTACGAAAGATTTGGGTATTGATTTGGGGACAGCGAATACGCTGGTTTATGTACGTGGAAAAGGAATTGTGGTGCGCGAACCTTCGGTTGTCGCTATACGGACAGATACAAAAAGCATTGAGGCAGTAGGGGAAGCCGCCAAAAAAATGATTGGACGTACACCAGGTAACATTCGTGCCATTCGTCCAATGAAAGATGGCGTTATTGCCGATTTTGATACAACGGCAACGATGATCAAATATTTCATCCGTGAGGCGCAGAAACAACGCTCCATGTTCCAACGTCATCCGAACGTGATGGTATGTGTACCATCTGGGATTACTGCAGTAGAACAACGCGCGGTTGAAGATGCAACCAAACAGGCTGGAGCGCGTGAAGCCTATACGATCGAAGAGCCTTTTGCAGCTGCCATTGGTGCAGATCTGCCTGTATGGGAACCAACAGGTAGTATGGTTGTCGATATTGGTGGCGGTACAACGGAAGTGGCTGTCATCTCTCTTGGTGGTATTGTAACAAGCCGTTCGGTTCGTGTAGCGGGTGACGAGATGGATGAATCCGTGATTCAATACATTAAACGCCAGTATAATCTGATGATCGGTGAACGTACATCCGAGCAGTTGAAAATGGATATCGGATCAGCTATGCCGCTTGAGCAAGTAGAAACTATGGAAATTCGTGGACGCGACCTCGTTACAGGTCTGCCGAAGACGATTACGATTACATCGGATGAAATCAGCGAAGCTCTGGCGGATACGGTGAATGCCATTGTGGAAGCTGTAAAAGTAACCTTGGAGAAATGTCCACCTGAGCTGGCGGCGGATATTATGGACCGTGGTATTGTTCTCACAGGTGGCGGCGCATTGCTTCGCAATCTGGACAAGCTGCTTGCTGGTGAGACAGGAATGCCTGTTATCGTAGCAGAGAACCCGCTCGATTGCGTTGCAATCGGAACAGGTAAAGCGCTTGAGAATATTCATTTGTTCAAGAGCAGAAGCAGTTCGGCAGTTCGTTCCAAACGATAATTGATATACGCTTTGCTTGGTTCGCTTCACGACCAAGGGGCATTATATCAACGAAGAGGACCCGGTTAACCCCGGGAGAGCTATTACCCGCATACCCGGGGAGAATCGGCTGATATTCTCGATGGGACTATAAGTCTGACAGTCTCCCCGCCGGGCATGGCTCGGAAGAGAATAATGGATGTTAGAGGGTGGTCGAACTGTTTAAACTGCTGGGTAACAAAAGACTTTTTGTTTTGCTGGTGGGCCTTGTTACATTTATCGCGTTAATGGGCTTTACGCTCGGTCCGCGAACCGCTCTATCCTGGCCGGAGAAATTCCTAAAGGATTCAGTCGGATTTGTACAATACGTATTTTACAAGCCCGCTTCTTCTGTAGCGGGCTTTTTCAAAGATTTGGCGAACATGCGTACGGTATATCAAGAAAATGAAGAGCTTCGTATTGCGATGGGTCACTATACCCGTGATCGGCTGAAATACAATGATATGGAGCAGGTGAATGAACAGCTCCAGAAAGCGCTCAATTTTACCGAAGAACAAAAGAATCGGTATAACTACGGTTCACGAATTGCTCAGGTCATCAGTGCTAACTCTGACCCGAACAGCAGAACGATTAATATCGACATTGGTGAAAATGCGGGAATCAAGGCTGGGATGGCTGTTACTTCGCAAGAGGGTCTGGTTGGGGTTGTAAGTCATGTTAGTTCATATACGTCAACGGTTAATCTGTTAACATCCATGGATGCTAATGATCCTACATCCAATGCCATTGCAGCTACAGCGGTTGGTAAAGAAAAAGTGTTTGGTATGATTGAGAGTTATGATCCAAAATCCGGCATGCTCAAAATGACCAAAATTTCGGAAGATTCAGATATCAAAAAAGGTGATGAAATTATCTCCTCCGGGATTATCAACAATTTTCCGAAGTACATGCGTATCGGAGAAGTGAAGAGTGTTGAGAAAAGTGAATATGGTTTAACACAAACAGCTACAATTAAGCCATATGCAAGCTTTCTGGACTGGAAAGAGCTGATTGTGATTATCCCACCTGAGGTAAAAGAATAATGATAACGCGCAAGCAAGTCTTATTCCTGTTACTGTTCGTTTTGTTCATTGTTGAAGGAACGATCCTTCCGCTGCTCATTCCTTCGGCCTGGCAGATGCGTATTTCTGCCAACCTGGTCTATATCGTGATTTTGTTTATTGCTGTATATCATCATCGGCACACGGCGTTGGTGCTTGGCATATTATTTGGACTCTTACACGATGTTGTATTTTACGGCGAAATGATTGGACCATACGGATTCTCGATGGGATTATCGGCATATATGATGGGACTTATTTTTCAAGCGCCACGCGCACCACTGCCGGTTATGGTTTCCGTCGTCCTTTTGGGAAGTCTGCTGAATGACACCATGTTATTCTTTCTGTACAAGCTCTTCCAACTCAATCATGTGACATTTGACTGGGCATTGCTTGAATACATGATTCCCAATTTGTTCATTCATTTTGTGTTTGCGCTGATCATTTATGTTCCTCTTCGGAAACAACTGGAGCGGATTGGTAAGAGAAAGAGCAAAGCACAAGAAGCTTCTTGATACATTTATGCAGTGAGAAGCAGGAACTTGGGGACCCGGGCACGAAATGTAATGAGATGGGAGGGACAGGCTTATGACGGTAAAATCGAATCACGTAACGATTAAAGGCATCCGAGACGGCCTGGTTTTCCTGTTGGACGATCAATGTGAATTCGAGGAATTGCTCTACGAGCTCCGCTATAAGCTGGAACACAGCCATCAAAATATTTTGACCGGACCGATAGTTCATGTGGATATCAAACTGGGCAACCGGGAAGTGACGGAGGACCAGAAAGAAGCAATTCTTGATATATTGAAACAAAAAGGGAATTTGCTCATTCGTTCCATAGACTCACCGGCCCTTAAACCAGAGGTTAAAGGGCCGCCGCCGATTGTAACCATGTGTGGTATGGTACGTTCGGGCCAGGTGCTTCATCATGAAGGGAATCTACTGTTTCTTGGTGATATCAATCCGGGGGGCACAGTAACGTGCACCGGAGATATATATGTTTTGGGTTCACTCAGAGGCATGGCTCACGCTGGAATTGGAGGGGACGAAGACTCGATCATTGCAGCTTCGGTGTTTGCACCAACGCAGCTGCGGATCGCTGACATCATCAGCCGTCCTCCCGATGAGTGGGAGAGCCGAGAGACCGGTATGGAATTTGCTTATTTACAGGACAATCAGATGCAGATCGACAAGATGAGCAATATCGTTCGGTTGCGCCGAGATTTTAATGTGTTTAAAGGAGTGTAGCTCATGGGAGAGGCGATCGTGATCACTTCGGGTAAAGGCGGCGTGGGTAAAACAACCACCTCGGCAAACATCGGGACAGCGCTTGCGCTGCTCGGCAAAAAGGTTTGTCTGGTAGATACCGATATCGGCCTTCGCAATCTGGATGTCGTGATGGGACTCGAAAACCGGATCATTTATGATCTGTGCGACGTGGCAGACGGCCGCTGCCGACTGAATCAGGCCTTGGTCAAAGATAAACGTTTTGAAGAATTATATATGCTGCCTGCAGCACAAACGAGAGATAAGAACTCTGTGTCACCAGAACAGGTGAAGGACATTATCCTCGAATTGAAAAAAGATTTTGAATACGTCATTATTGATTGTCCAGCCGGAATTGAGCAGGGGTTCAAAAATGCGGTTGCAGGAGCTGACCAGGCGATTGTGGTCACTACACCAGAGAATGCGGCTGTGCGTGATGCGGACCGTGTCATTGGTTTGCTGGAGAGTTCGCACATTCAATCACCAAAATTGGTTGTGAACCGTATCCGCAACAATATGGTCAAATCAGGCGACATGCTTGACATTGACGGTATTTTACAAGTACTTAATATTGATCTGATCGGGATCGTGCCTGATGATGAACTTGTCATTAAGGCAGCCAACTCGGGAGAGCCCACAGTAATGAATCCGGATTCACTTGCGGCCATTGCCTATCGTAATATTGCCCGTCGTATTCTGGGAGATACCGTTCCTCTGATGCAATTGGAGCAAAAAAAGGGTGCTTTCACACGTTTTAAGAAGTTTTTTGGAATGGGCTAACTCGCTCTTTCTCATCACATTCATGTATGATAGCCGTGGCCCTCAAGCCCGGCTTTTTGAATATTATGGAGCATTTTATTAAAGGTGTCTTGTATAGAACAGGATATGTACTTCACAGGAGGACTCCACGTTGTGGGGTTATTTTTGCTTCCAACCGAAGCTTGTTCATATTATGAACGAGCCCCTCATAGGATGTAGTAAACAAGCCTCGGCGGGAGGACATTCCATGAATACGAAACTCAGAATCAAGCAGAGAAGAGAAGAACGCATTCGGCGGTTAATGGACGGTGCTACGGAAGAAATGATGCAGCATCGGGAATCGGGCTCGGTATCCGATAAGCGTACATCTGCGCAACGTAATCCGTTTTCGTCTATGGACATACAAGAAAATCTTCGAACAGCCAGATCTTCGTTGGCAGAACCGGAAAGAGATCCGGAATGGCTCTGGAAAAAAGAGAACGGACATTATGGTCCTGGCGGTCATCCGCGTTTTAATCTCATGAAGTCATTCGTTGGACGAACGGTGGTTAGCATTTTATTATTCGGGGGCGTCTGGGGATTGTTCCAGTTGAACAACTCATGGACGACACCTGCCAAAACGGTAATAGCCGATATGCTGCATCGAGATATGGATTTTGCCTATGCCGCGGCCTGGTACGAACGGCATTTTGGCGGAACGCCATCTTTCCTGCCTGTTCTCGGACATACCACCGATGCTGTGAACAGCTCAGGTATTCGACACCTGCTCGGCAAACCGATCTCGGGAACCGTCGTTCAGCCTTTTGCACTGAGCATGAAAGGCATTGAAATTGTTCCCGAAGCTGGCGGTACGGGACTTGTTCAAGTAGTCAGTTCAGATGCGGGACGAGTACTTCAAGTATTGGATGATCCGGAAAATGGGACAACGGTTGTAATTCAGCACTCTGGTCAAGTCACAGCCATATACGGACGTTTGAACGAAAGTGAAGTCCAGGTGAATGATTGGGTAGAAGCGGGTGACGCGGTAGGCAGCCTAAAGGAGACTGGAAATGATCAACCTGCTACATTGTATTTTGCAGTAAAAGAGGGCGAGCAGTACGTAGACCCTGCGGAAGTGGTTGCCCTTGATTAGGTTGTGGGGTGTACGTATCTCGTTTCATCCTTTTTTTGTAATTATCATGATGGCTTCCCTGCTGACCGGGAACTTTATTGAACTCATCACGCTGTTTGCCATCGTTTTTATTCATGAATGTGGACATGCTGCAGCGGCAGCCCTTCTGGGCTGCCGTGTCCTTTCGATACAAATGCTTCCTTTTGGCGGTGTCGCCGTTATTGAAGATGCCGGAAATATTACAGCCCGCCGGGAGATTATTATTGCTTTGGCAGGTCCCTTTCAAAATATGCTCATGGTTGGAGTTGTTTTTTTGCTGAAGTACGGGGATCTGGGAGACCCGCTTTTTTTGGATTATATTATACAGGGGAATCTGCTGATTGCCCTATTTAACCTGCTACCTGTGTTGCCCTTGGATGGCGGTAAAATTGTACAGGCACTTGTTAGTCTTGCTGCTCCCTACTATACGACATTGATGTGGACTTACAGAATCAGCATTTTGTGTAGCGCAGGGGTTATCTTGGTTGCTGTCGGTCGCTGGTTTACCGGTGATTATGGGCTTCCGTTAAATATTCTATTGATCGGAATTTTTCTGTTCTATTCCAATGTGACGGATTACCGAAATATTCCCTATCGGTTTATCCGATTTCTGATGAATCGTGACAGTGCCTTCAACCGGCATGCAGCTACAGGCAGTTTGGCGCAGCCGATAATCTCATTTCCGGCGAAACCTTTGGAGACTATTTTGCGTCTATTAAAGAGAGAAAGATACCATATGATATATGTGATGAATAGACAGGGAAGAATCATGGCCGTTTTGCCTGAGCAGCGAATCATCGGTTCTTATTTCAAACAAGACACGGATAAGTTATAGCATCTTGGTGGATCTGTCCTTAATTTGGTTAATACATGTACAATAAGTATGGCAACGATACAGAATGGATGTGGATGAATTGAATTGTCTTCTAGAGGTGAAGCCATGAAACAAATGATTGTACATAATGAACATAACCTCATGCAAATGGCGCTTCTGGAAGAAGGCAAAGCTGTAGAATTCATGGCAGAGCGTACACGCGAGCGTGGACTGCTGGGTTCATATTTCAAAGGACGGGTAGTGAACGTGTTACCAGGTATGCAGGCTGCTTTTGTGGATATCGGTCAGAAAAAGAATGCTTTTCTGTATGTGGACGATGTATTGCATCCCAATCTGGAGAAACAACCCAAAGTGAAGCCTTCGATTTCGGAGTTGCTTCGTCCAGGTCAGGATGTGATCGTTCAGGTCCTGAAGGAGCCAGTTGGAAGCAAGGGAGCGCGAGTGACGACTCATTATTCGCTGCCGGGCCGCTGGCTTGTCTACATGCCTTTAGCGGACTATGTGGCCGTCTCCAAAAAAATTGCCCGTGAGGGTGATCGATCCCGCCTCAAAACGCTGGGAGAACAGCTGAGACGGAACGAAGAGGGGCTTATCATACGAACCGTATCCGCAGAGGAACAGAGGGAAGCCATTCAGGCCGACCTGGAAACATTACGTGAGCAGTGGCGTCTGATTCGTGAAAAAGCGGATAGTTTGCCTTCACCAAGCCTACTGCATCGAGACCACAGTATGGTTCAGCGGATCATTCGTGATGTGTATACACCTGGCAGCGATGAAGTCATTACGGATAATGAAGCACAAGCCCGTGAATTGAGTGCCTTGCTAGAGGAAATATGTCCAGGCCATCAGCCTAAAGTACAGGTGTACAGGGGAGAAGAATCCATTTTTGCTGCTTATCGCGTGCAGGAGCAGTTAAACAGGGATTTCGCCCGTAAGGTATGGCTGCCTGGTGGCGGATATATTGTCATTGATCATACCGAGGCGCTCACTGTAGTCGATGTCAATACAGGCAAGTACACGGGAGCGGGCGGTGACAGTCTGGAAGAGACCGTAACGGAGACAAACATGCAGGCAGCGGTTGAGATCGCCCGTTTAATGCGTCTTCGGGATATCGGCGGCATGATTATTGTGGACTTCATTGATATGGAGGAAGCGATGAATCGGCATGAAGTTGCGGCAACGTTGGAAAATGAACTCAAGAAGGATCGAACCAAGGCTTTTGTGATGGGTTGGACCAAGCTGGGGTTGCTCGAACTTACCCGTAAGAAGGTACGAGAAGAGAGCACGCTCCCTTACGTGGAGCCATGTTCTTCCTGTCATGGTACAGGCAAAAGATATATTTCGCCGTTGCATTGATTTTTAGTATGGTTGGTGGTATAATCATCAGGTATGTGTTTAGCCTATTGGTCTTGCACATGCTGTAACCGCACTGGCCGGGTACAAGAACAGTTCCGCAAGGACACTGTCACCTGAGACCGGGCGAGTCTGAGACATGAGGAGGTGCAAGGCAAATGTACGCAATTATTGAAACAGGTGGCAAACAGTACAAAGTCCAAGAGGGCGATGTTCTGTTCATCGAGAAATTGACTGCGAACGATGGCGAAAGCGTAACGTTCGACCGTGTCCTGGCTGTATCTAACGATCAAGGTTTGACAGCAGGTACACCATTGGTTTCCGGAGCAACTGTAACGGCTAAAGTGGAGAAACATGGCAAAGGACAAAAGGTTGTTGTATACAAATACAAACCTAAAAAGAACTACCATGTGAAGCAAGGTCACCGTCAACCGTATACAAAAGTAACTATCGAAGCAATCAAAGCGTAAGAAGGTGCGATAAGTGATTATCGTTCAAGTCTTTCGTAATGATGACGGGAGCATCGATCGTTTCTCCATCAAAGGGCATGCTAATTTTGCCAAGCGAGGAGAAGACATCGTATGTGCCGGGGTATCTGCTGTTACAGTAGGTACGGTGAACTCGATCGAAACATTGACTGGTGTCGAAATGGACGCCAAGATGAAGAATGGCTTTTTGAGCGCATCTTTACCGGTGTTGGAGAAAGACGGAACCTGGTCCCAGGTACAATTGCTACTCGAATCCATGGTGCTTATGCTCACTGATATTGCAGAGTCATACGGAAAGTATATTCAGATAGAGCAAGTCAAATAATTAAAGAAGGAGGACAACCAATCATGTTGAAATTAAATCTTCAGTTATTCGCATCGAAAAAAGGTGTAGGTTCCACGAAGAATGGTCGTGACAGTAACGCACAACGCCTTGGCGTTAAACGTGCTGACGGACAAACAGTAACTGGTGGTAGCATTCTCGTTCGCCAACGCGGAACGAAAATTCACCCAGGTACTAACGTGGGTATCGGTAAAGATGACACTTTGTTTGCGAAAGTTGACGGCGTTGTGAAATTCGAACGTTGGGGACGCGATCGTAAAAAAGTAAGCATCTACCCTGTGAATGTTGCTCCAGTAGCAGCTGCAGTAGAAGCATAATATCGGCATTCCGCCTAAGGAGCCTTCGGCATTTTTGCCGGAGGCTTTTTGTATTTAAAAGTTATTCGATAATGAACTGGCAGAAAAGACATGTTATACTTGGTTACGGTGGGGTTTAAACCAACCGAGTTTTGTAGAACGGGGAGAAGCCATGAAATCTTGGAAAAGAGTGCCCTGGATTGCGGCATGTTCACTTCTGATTCCTTTGGTTTTCGTTATGCTGTATCCAGTGGTTATTTTAATTGCTGTATACGCATTGTGGTCCGTCGCGGTGCTTTTTGTTTCTGTGTACGTGATGAAGAGACAGGCAGAGGCGGAACGCAGAACCATCATACAATCTATGGAAAAGACAGCAATTGCATCATTAAATCATCATAGGCATGATTGGATGAACGATCTTCAGGTGTTGTATGGATATCTTAGACTGGGCAAACTTGATAAATCAGTGCAATGTGTGGAAAGAATAGTAGAGCGGGTTAACGAAGAAAGCCGAATCTCCAGATTGGGCATTCCTTCACTCGTATTTTATCTTCAATCTTTCCGGACCAGTGGAGTCGCTCTGGAATTGCATGTGGTCGTAGAGGAAGAGTTGCAGCTTAGTGCTCTGGTCTCTCCCGAGGATGGCGAGTCGCTTACGGGGGCGATTGCCGATGCGATTCGAGCCTATCAATATGGCGGCGGCCGGTCGTCTTGGGGAGAGGTTCGCAAACTGACCTTGAACTTCGGACAGGATCACGGAGATGTGGTTGTCCGGCTGGATGGGGATCAAACACCCGATCCGGAAACATTGCGGCAGCTCAATGCCGTACTCAAAGGAAAAAAAGTCAGAACGGAGCAGCTTCCGTCTGAGGATACGTTTATACAATTCAGAATGCCTTGCGGAATATAGGAAGAAGGGGTAACCAATGTTTGTAGATAAAGCGAAGATTTATGTGAAAGCCGGAGACGGAGGGGACGGAATTATTTCGTTTCGTCGTGAGAAGTATGTACCGAACGGCGGACCTGCCGGGGGTGATGGAGGCAGAGGAGCTGACATCATTTTCCGTGTGGATGAAGGTCTGCGTACGTTGATGGATTTCCGTTACCAGCGTCACTTCAAGGCCCCTCGTGGTGAGAAGGGACGTAATAAAAGTCAGCATGGCGCGAACGCTGAGAACATGATTGTACGTATTCCACCTGGAACCGTCATTTTGGATGAAGACAGTGGAGAAGTACTGGCTGATTTGACACGTCATGGTCAACAGGTTGTTGTTGCTCGTGGCGGACGGGGCGGACGGGGAAACATTCGTTTTGCCACGCCTAACAATCCAGCGCCAGAACTGGCCGAAAATGGCGAAGAAGGTCAAGAACGTTACATCGTACTTGAGCTTAAGGTCATGGCAGATGTCGGTTTGGTTGGTTTCCCAAGTGTCGGGAAATCCACACTGTTGTCTGTTGTTTCGGCAGCCAAGCCAAAGATTGGAGCATACCATTTTACAACCATTACTCCTAACTTGGGTGTTGTTGGTGTGGGTGAAGGTCGCAGCTTTGTTATGGCCGACTTGCCGGGCCTGATTGAAGGTGCCCACGAAGGTGTTGGGCTTGGACATGAGTTCTTGCGTCACGTAGAACGTACACGCATTATCGTTCATGTCGTTGATATGTCTGGTTCAGAAGGACGTGATCCGTTCGAAGACTGGCAGAAAATCAACGAGGAACTCAAATTGTACAATCCTGTCCTCGCTGAGAGACCACAAGTTGTAGCAGCGAATAAAATGGACATGCCGGATTCCGAGGCTAATCTGGAAGAGTTTTTGCAGAAGGCTCGTGAAGTTCAACCGGATATTGAAGTTATGCCTATTTCGTCCCTGACACGGAAAGGGATTCAAGAGCTCCTGTATCGTGCGGCTGATCTGCTGGATCAAATTCCGGACGAGCCAATGGTTGAAGAAGTTGCTGACTTATCTGAACGCAAAGTATACAGCTTGGACAAAAAAGAGGACGATGGTTTCCGTATTGTACGGGAGAATGAAATCTTCGTTGTCGAAAGCGCCAAGATTGAACGTATGATGAAACGGATGCAGCTGAATTCGCATGAAGCGATTCTCAAACTGGCGCGTACATTGCGTCATATGGGTGTGGATGCGGAACTGCGTAAACGCGGAGCTGAAGAAGGCACCATTGTGCGCATTGGTGACTTTGAGTTCGAATTTGTGGAAGGTAGCAGCTACTATTAAGATAGAAGTGCAACCTTTACGAATATAAAGGATTAAAACATATACGCAGAGTAGTGGGAGATAACCCGCTGCTCTGCGTTTTTTTATATTTCCTTACCTGCACGTGGGATAAACTTGTATACTGTTAGGAATAGTTTTTCAAAAATAGACATGTGAGGTATTGCCCTTTTGAGATAGATCCTATATAATGTCCACTATATGAATACATGAGTCTTTGAGGAGAGGACGTTCTGTGAATGAACGCTATTACTTAGTACGGGAAGACATTTTGCCAGAGGCTGTGGTGAAGACCATGCAGGTAAAAGAACTGCTGGCTTCCGGGGATGTCAAAACAGTCCATGAGGCGGTTGAACAGGTTGGATTAAGCCGGAGCGCTTTTTATAAGTACAAGGATGGCATCCATTTAATCAATCAGCTTGAACGGGAGCGAATTGTAACGATCTCCATTGATTTGGAGCATCAGTCAGGGATATTGTCTCGTGTGCTCGGACATGTAGCTGGTTATGGAGCCAACGTGCTAACCATTAATCAGAGTATCCCGCTCCAGGGAAGAGCCAATGTCGTCATTTCAGTGGAGACATCACATCTTCATGGGGAAATCGGAGAAATGCTCGATCGGATGCAGGATATGCCCGGAGTTCGACGCACGCGCATTGTTGGCCAAGGCTAATTAGACGTTAACGTAAAACGTTTAGGAATAAGATCTATGTATGGTTAAATCGTTCAGGGGTGAAGGAGAAAAAGACATTGGGGGTAGATCGTTAGTGAAACCAGTAAAAGTGGGACTGTTGGGTCTGGGCACGGTGGGTACTGGGGTCGTTCGCATCGTGGAAGGAAATCAGGAGGATCTGAGCAGTCAGGTTGGATCACCGATCGTTATTGAGAAGATTGCAGTGAAGAATACGGAGAAGGATCGTGTCATTGCTGTAGACCGTGCCAAGCTCACTGAAGATCCTTGGGAAGTCATTCGTCACCCGGATATAGATGTTATCGTGGAAGTTATGGGCGGCATTGATCAGACCAAAGAGTACATCCTTGAAGCACTGGAGCGGGGCAAGCATATCGTAACCGCGAACAAGGATTTAATGGCTTTGCACGGTTCCGAGATTTTGGCCAAGGCACAGGAAAAGCAATGTGATGTATTCTACGAAGCGAGTGTGGCTGGGGGCATTCCGATCATCCGCACGCTGATTGAAGGTTTCTCATCCGACCGAATCACCCGCATTATGGGGATAGTGAACGGAACAACGAACTTTATTTTGACCAAAATGAGCCAGGAAGGTGCCTCGTATGAAGAGGTTCTCGCAGAGGCTCAAGCACTCGGTTATGCAGAAACTGATCCAACCTCGGATGTCGAAGGACTTGATGCAGCTCGCAAAATGGCGATTCTGGGTACTTTGGGCTTCCGCACCAATGTGGAACTGAAAGATGTGACCGTTAGGGGGATTACTTCCGTAACCCGTGAAGATATTACGTATGCCAAAAGACTTGGTTATGAAATGAAGCTGCTGGGTATCGCAGATCGTCGAGATGATGAGATCACCATAAGTGTTCAGCCGACGATGGTAAGACAGAATCATCCGATTGCATCCGTCAATGGAGTGTTCAACGCTGTCTATGTACATGGCGAAGCTGTTGGTGAAACCATGTTCTACGGTGCGGGTGCAGGCGAGCTTCCGACGGCAACTTCTGTTGTAGCGGATATCGTGGCTGTGATCAAAAACCTGAAGCTGGGTGTGAATGGTCTCAAAGCGATTGTGCCTTATAAACAGAAGCGCCTGCAAAGTGACGAGCACATTATGTCGAAAAATTTTATTTTGCTGCATGTGGATGACAAGGCAGGAGTACTGGCGCAAATTACCCAAATCTTCGCTGAATACGAAGTCAGCCTGGCTTCAGTTGTGCAACAGCCGAACGAGCACAACCCGGATGCTGAGATCATCATCGTTACGCATAACGCCAGCAAGGCGAGCATGGATAAAGTATTGAAACACTTTGAATCACTTGCTGTCATTCGTCGTATTAAGAGTGTGTACCGGGTAGAAGGATAATTCGTCTCCAAATTCCGGTTTGAATTTCAGGTCTAAGCTAAGTTTAAGATACACGTCTAACCATATTGAGGTATGCAATCATATTAATCATATTCGGATTATTAACGACAAAGGAGTTTACCCACAATGAGATATCAAGGATTACTGCAAACGTATAGAGAGCACCTTCCGGTTAATGAAAACACGCCCCTGCTTACGCTTCACGAAGGAAACACACCCCTGGTTCATGCGGAGAATCTGTCCGAGGAACTCGGATTGAATTTATATTTCAAATATGAAGGTCTGAATCCGACTGGTTCATTTAAAGATCGCGGAATGGTTATGGCTGTTGCTAAAGCGATGGAAGAAGGCAGCCGCACGATCATGTGTGCATCGACAGGTAACACTTCAGCGGCTGCAGCAGCCTATGCGGCTCGTGCTGGTCTGAATTGTATTGTTTTGATCCCGAATAACAACATTGCGCTGGGTAAACTAGCTCAGGCTATGATCTATGGAGCTAAAGTTATTGCGATTAATGGCAACTTTGACCGTGCATTGGAAATTGTGCGTGAAATTACAGCCAAGCATCCAATTACGCTCGTGAACTCCGTGAATCCGTTCCGGATTGAAGGACAGAAAACGGCTGCGTTTGAAGTCATTGAACAGCTTGGTCAAGCACCTGATGTACTTGCCATTCCAGTGGGCAACGCAGGGAACATCTCTGCTTACTGGAAAGGGTTCAAAGAGTATAAAGAAGCAGGCAAATCGAACTCCCTGCCACGTATGGTTGGTTTTGAAGCGGAAGGCGCAATGGCAATTGTCAAAGGTGAACCGATCCTTGAGCCTGAAACCGTAGCAACGGCTATTCGAATTGGTAATCCTGCAAGCTGGAAAACTGCTGTAGCTGCAGCTGAAGAGTCTGGCGGACAGATTAATTATGTAACTGACGAAGAAATTCTGACAGCATATCGTACGATCGCCGCTCGTGAAGGGATTTTTGCTGAACCTGCATCCGCTGCTTCCGTTGCTGGTGTATACAAACTGAAGAGTGAAGGATACTTTAAAGGTGGAGAGACTGTGGTTTGTGTTCTGACAGGACATGGTCTAAAAGATCCTAATATTGCAATCAAAACGGTAGCGACTGAGCCACTTGTTGTGGAAGATTCTGAAGAAGCGGTTATGGCGGCAATTGCACAATTGGAGCAACAATCCGTATGAGTTTGAAGCAAAGGGTAACTGTTAAGGTACCTGCAAGTACAGCCAATCTGGGTCCAGGGTTTGATACCCTGGGCATGGCATTGTCTCTGTATGCATGGCTTGAGATGAAACCGGCTGAGCAGACAACATTCCATTTACATGGAGATCATCTGACGGGTTTGCCAACAGATAAATCCAATTTGTTATATGAAGTCGCGCAGATGGTCTTCAACGAAGCCGGAATCTCCGTGCCGGAGTTGGAGATTTCCATGTATTCCGATATTCCGCTTACTCGGGGACTGGGAAGCAGTGCATCCGCCATCGTGGGCGCGTTGGCTGCTGCTAATGCTTTAATGGGCACTCCTTTATCTGATGCCAAACTTCTGGACATGGCTACGTCGCTGGAGAAACATCCGGATAATGTAGGAGCTTCCCTATATGGAGGTATCATTACAGCAGCGTGGGATGGCAGTCGGGTAGACCATATTCGCATTGAGCCGCATCAGGACTTGCAGACGTTGGTCATCGTACCGGACTTCGAGTTGTCCACTTCGAAAGCAAGAAATGTAATTCCACAGCAGTTTGACAAGTCTGATGTCATTCACAACATAAGCAGATCATCCTTGCTCGTTGCTGCTTTGGCAAGTGGGAGATTGGACATGATTCAAAAGGCGATGTCTGACCGGATTCATCAACCCTACAGGGCATCTTTGGTACCTGGTATGGCTGAAATCCTTGAACATGCAGTCAGTCATGGAGCCCTGGGGGCTGCATTGAGTGGAGCCGGACCTACCGTTTTGACGTTGGTAGATCGTCATGATACTCGTAAGCTCGAACTGGAGCAATATTTGATAGACACAATGAACCGTGAAGGCATCACTGCTTCTGCATTGTGGTTGGATCCGGATCTGGACGGTGTTACCGTACTGCCTGATCAAGATGAAAGTCCGTTTATGGACAGAGTTAAAGGGGAAGTTAACGCATGAAACGAATTGCAGTATTACCTGAAGGTTCAGTTTCCCATGAAGCAGTAGATTTTCTGTTTAATGGGGAGCCTTTGGAATTGCTTCATTCCAAGCTGATTTCTGATGTTTTCCGGGCTACGGATAGTGGGAAGTCCCAGTACAGTGTTATACCTATTGAGAATACGATTGAAGGCTCCGTTAGTTTGCATATGGACTGGCTGGTTAACGAAGTTGATATTCCGATGCAAGCAGAATGGGTTTATCCATCCATCCAGAATGTCATTGGGCATGGCTCCGAGTTCATGACAGAGAGTGGTGATTATGATTTCGGGAAAATTACGAAGATCATGTCCCATCCTGTAGCGATTCCGCAGTGCCAGAATTTTATTCGCCAGCACTCACCTGGAGCAGATCTTGAAGGTGTAAACAGTACAGCAGAAGCTGTAGAAATTGTGAAAAAAAATCCTGGTAAAGGCTGGGTTGCGATTGGTACTAGACTGGCTGCACAGAAGCATGGTTTGGACATTATGGCTGAACGGGTTACCGATCATGACAACAACTATACTCGTTTTGTGCTAATAGGTCCTGAACCTGTTCAGATACCTCGAGAGCCTGATCATGTAAAAACCAGTTTGCTCGTTACATTGCCTGAAGATGCACCGGGTGCATTGCATCAGGTGCTGTCGGCTTTTGCCTGGCGGAAGCTGAACTTGACCCGACTGGAATCTCGTCCAACGAAGAAAAGGTTGGGGAGTTATTATTTTTACATTGATGTTGAGGAAAGTGCAGATTCGGTATTGCTTACCGCAGCCATGGCTGAGATTGAGGCTTTGAATTGTCAGGTACGTATTCTTGGCAGCTATCCGTGTTATACATATCCTTCGTTGAAAACGACCTGAATCAGGACGTACATTGTTGAAGGTTGTCATAAGACTGGGTAAATGAGCAAGAAATAGCTTGTCATTTGTTGTACAATGAACGAGATAAATGTAGTTTCGGAATCTAGGAATGGAAATTTTATGGAGGTGCAGTCATCGGTGTCAGAACAATGGATTTATTTGGATGGTCAATATGTGACCAAAGAGAACGCAACCGTTTCGGTATATGATCATGGATTTTTGTATGGGGACGGTATTTTCGAAGGTATTCGGATTTATAACGGTAACATTTTCAGATGCAAAGCGCATTTGGATCGTTTGTACGATTCAGCTAAATCCATCAGTCTGAACATTCCGCTGTCTTATGATGAGATGCTGGAAGTGATGGCTGAAACGGTACGTCGTAATGATATGCGTAACGGTTATATTCGTCTGATCGTTTCACGTGGACCTGGTAACTTGGGTCTTGATCCGCTGCGCTGCCCGAAAGCATCCGTTATCATCATTGTAGAGCAACTGGCAATCTATCCGGAGGAAGCGTATCTTACTGGGCTAAAAGCCGTGTCTGTATCCCAGCGCCGTAACATCCCGGACGCATTGAATCCAAAGATTAAATCATTGAACTATCTGAATAACATTCTTGTTAAAATTCAGTCTAACTATTCAGGTGCTGGTGAAGCGATTATGCTGAATTCCCAAGGTTACGTTACTGAGGGTTCAAGTGATAACATCTTCATCATTAAAAATGGTGTAGTTTATACGCCACCTTGTTATCTTGGTGCATTAGAGGGAATTACACGTCAGGCCATTATCGATCTGTGCGGTGAGCTGGATCTTGAATTAAAAGAAGTGCCATTTACGCTACATGATGTGTACATTGCCGACGAAGTCTTTTTCACTGGAACAGCTGCAGAAGTTATTGCTGCTTATGAGGTGGACGGCAGAACGATTGGAACGGGCGTCGCAGGTCCTGTAACTTTGAGACTGCTGGAAGCGTTCCGTCAAATTGTTGACAAAGATGGTTACAAAGTTTGGGAAGATTAATTGGAACGAACTGAATAGGGAAGCAGGAAATCCTTCTTGTCTCAGAAACTCAGCATACCTGAAGTATGCGGTTTTTAGGGCGAGGAGGATTTTTTTTGCTTAGTTGATGTCATTGGCCCAATTTCTGCATAGGATGTAGTAACGGTATGGGCGAATGCACTGCCCAAGTATCACGTCTAGGAGGTTAGTTCCAAGTGAAAATACACATGGTGAAAAAAGGCGACACATTATATCTGCTGTCCCAAAAATATAATGTAGCGTTGGACAAAATTATCGCAGCTAATCCGCAAATTTCAAATCCTGACAAGTTGGAGATCGGCATGAAGGTCAAAATTCCTGCGGAGCCTGTAACACCAAAGCCAGAAGGCGTGTTGCACAGTCATAAAGTCCAGCAAGGCGATTCATTATGGAAGTTGTCACAGGCTTGGGGAGTTCCGTTGAAAGATATGATCAATGCGAACCCACAATTGAAAAATCCTAATGCTCTTCTTGTAGGGGAGACCGTGTACATTCCATCAGCGAATGCACCAGGGAACACGGCTTCAGAAAATGGTACATCACCCAATGTTGCTCATGAGAAGCTGTCTCCTGAAGGGAAGGAATACACGGGAGTTAAAGAAGAAACGGCTCCAGTCGTACCAGTAGTCCCAGTGCCTGTACCAGCACCTGTACCGGAAGTCTCCAATACGGTTCCGGCTCCTGTACCTGCAAATCCGGTCGTACCTAATATCAAGCCAGAAGTGGAAGTGTTACCACAGTTACCTGAAATTCCTGAAGAGAAGCCGCAGAAGGAAGCTCAGAAGAAAGAAAATACCAAATCCGAAGTGCAATTAAAACCGATAACTGAAGCGCCGACGTATACGATGCCTAATATCTCACCTGAAGTCCTGCCTTTACCTGTAATACCTAACAACACGGAATGGCCTACAGAGGTAGCTCCTGCGACCAAAGCTCCATGTGGTTGCGGCAGTAAAATGCTGCATGCTCCTGCCGAGCATCCATATGCCCAAGTGCCTGTACCTGCTCAAGAGGTATACACTGCTCCACAAAACATGTATACGGCTGGAGCGAACGACAATGCTACATTCCCGGGTATACCTGAAGTGAGTCCGTACTCCATAGGTAATACATCTAACACGCCATGGACCGGCACGGAGTATAATCATAACAACGTTATGCCGAACGTATTAGCTGAGATGCAAAATAACTCGTATCCGATCGCTCCAGCAGGTCAAGTGAACAGTCCATATCCTCCGTTTGCGGCCAATGAGCATATAAACCACCAACCGCCTCATATTTCTCCTTACTCTATGCTTCCGTACCCGCCATGCGGATGTGGCAACCATCATATGCCCAATCATCAATACGCATATCCCTCACATAACTACCAGAACCCAGCGTGGGGAACATACAATCCTTATGGGATGCAACCCGAAATGACCACATCCATGATGCCTAATCAGCCATTGGAGTATGCCTATCAGAATCCATACCCTACTCAGAACATGGTGCCGCCGTCTCCATTAGGTGCATTTGGTGAACTGTATCCTCCCCAAGGTAAGGGGGAAGGCAAAAAGGGTGGACGTGACGACGAGGCTAACTTAAGCCAGTCTTCTACAGAGAGTGAGACTGAGTTTAATCTCGATGCGAAGCCCAAACAAGCAGCCAAAACAGGAACTGCGAAACGCAGAACAGCCAAACCTGCTGCCAAAGCTAAATCTAAAGTATCTGTATCCGGGAAACAATCAAGAGAACGCACAGGGATAACCACTAAACGTAGTTCTGACAACAAAAAGCGTAGAAATCCCTGGATACAGCAATAACACTGCAAAGTAGCGGAAAACCGTTAATCTTCAAAAGGTCGACTCTGAGAAGGGCCGGCCTTTTGAGTTTTGTATAGAGAGTAGGTTAAGCCTACTGCAGTACGGAAGTCAGCTTGTAAGGTTCTTTAGTAGATATCAAGAAGAAAGCTATTGAATATGGATGGGGTTGTTGGGGAATAGATCCTCAAATTCGCTGTAGTTTTAGGGGGATCACTGAGGGCTTAGAATCTATTAAATGTTTTTTTGGAGAAACTATTGCATTGGCTTCGTCAGTATGATATATTATTTAAGTCGCCGCTGAAACACAGCGCTGACAACGAAAAAGTAACACAAACAAGTTTGATCTTTGAAAACTGAACAACGAGTGAGTAACGATCTTGCTTGCAAGATCGACGCTGAAAAATCGGTACACGTCTTCGGACTGTATGATTTCGAAGCAAAATAAATGAGATTTTTAATCTCGTCAGTTTCAAAATGAGCTTATCGCTCTTTTCAATACTTTATTGGAGAGTTTGATCCTGGCTCAGGACGAACGCTGGCGGCA